>OASQ01000086.1_pt1 | contig 62480 bp, 58 predicted proteins | sample 1475771 | NCBI WGS metagenome assembly OASQ01 (sample SAMEA2579910, study PRJEB22360) | human gut metagenome | reverse complement strand
AAATACTGTATAAGGAATTCTCATTTTGACTTGTACTATTTATATTCTAGCACCAATCTATAACAGATACCATATTTATTAATCCCAGTTCGTTAGTATGCAAATATACCTTAATTTGGGATGCTCCTGCGTCAAAGCCATTCCATATATATTCACATATCGCCTCTAAAGGCTTCACATTTTTTAAGTTAGTCTTAATTCCTTCTGGTGTAATTAATATATTTTTCATGGTATCTCTCCTCAATATTAATCATATTTTACCACACCCTCATCATCATTTTCCATATTAATAAATAAAAATGATGGAGAATATGTGTAGACATATGCTTGTCTAACGTTGGAAAAACAACACTGGGATTCTCATAAGTTGCTGTTGTAAGTTTCGTTGCGTCTTCCAAAAGTAAATCATAATTTGTAGTAGCAAAAACTACCTGTGACAACACCAATTTTTGAATACAAGTTCCTCATTTTGAATTGCTTTACAAAAATCATCATATTCCCTAATATTTCGTTTCAATTTTTTCCTTTATATATCCATTTTATATTCACACAAAAAATGCATGCCTATCCTCTATTCCCTACGCTCTCACCCATCTGCACTTTCGCGCACATAGAACAAATCATTCCTCACGTATGCACCACAACTCCTGCAAACAACCTTTATAAGCCATAAATACTTCTTACGGTTCTTCCCACATTGCCCTCAGCCTCCTACATTCCTGTAATTTTTTTATGCATCAGGTATACGATATCTCTATTCCTGTTCATTGCTAAAAAAATACATCTTTATTCTATATCATTCAACTTCCCTTATATATAATACACCTCACCCGCCAAAAACTGACGCCATTCGACAAAATAAGACAGAAACTTCCTATCTTCTGCCTTATCTCCTGTCACATTATTCTTTTTTCTCTTTTTCCCCAATCAACTCTCTGCTCTTTTTTAGAAGCTACACTCTATCCCCCTACACTCTCACTCCAATGATGAAATTATGGATTATTCTTGATCCAGATCTTATCCCATCACAGTCTGCTTTTAATCAGCGGCGTGGACAGATTTCCTTTTCTGCTTTTGAATACCCTTTTTTCAGAATTCGCTTCTACTTTCCCAACAGTTAGATCTTCTGTTTATGTTTTTCCTTTTTTCTCTTCTTTTTAGTGCTATAAAAATTATATTTCTCCACTGATTCCAAATAATCAAATGCTGCTACATATTTTCCTTTTTTTAATTTCTTTATTATAGAAAAAACATATAATATTATTGCCACTACTAATCCTGCTATTATGAGATTTATAATAATGTCTACATTCATATTAATTTTTTCCTCTAATTCTAATTTAATATTAATGTATGCAAATACTACATCTCCTATAATTGATATAGTTGTTGCCACAAATGCAATATATACCGTAACCGTAGACCATAAATGGAGTTGTTCTATTTCCCCTTTCAAAACGGCATGTATTTGATCCAGCTCCTGTTGAGTTTTATTTTCTAACATTTGTGTTGCTGCATCCATATCGATACTACATTCCTTTACAAAATCCTTTGCAATACCTTCAACTTCATTTCTTTTCATGCTCATACATCTTCCTTACAGAATTACTTATTTTAAGTTTAATCAAGACCACTCATACTATCAATGAAATGTCGTATTTTTGTCCTTTATCCACTTATCCTTTATTCCCGACATAAAATCACCTCTTTTGTGATAAACTTCAAATCATTATTAAATGTGTGTTAAAAATCTACTTTTAACATAATATTTAGATTTTTCTAATTCAAATTATTGTTTAATTGTATTCATAATATAAGATATGATATTTTCTTCTGTATTTAATTGATGATCAACAAAGAATTTTTTTAATGACATTTCATCTATAACTTCATTACTTGGCTCATTATTTTTATATCCAATTCTTTTTTCAATCCATGGTTCTTGTGAATGACTAATTAATTCAAGTGTTTTCGGCGAATAGACTCCGAACGTCTTTATTACTAAATCTATTGCTTTTTTTTCATCATCTGAAAGTTTAGACACTACACACCCATGCGTACTATTAATTGCATTATCAATAGGATTAAATTTATATTTTTTATATTTATTATAAATTTCTGGATAAACATAACCATGTTGCCAGGCCTGACACTCTTCTGATAATAACCGTTCTCCATTAATTGCATAATTGACACCGTTAGAAAAAGCTAATAATTTTTCTAATGCAAGTGGCGTGACTTCCCCTAAATTTATAATAATATAATTTACAACTTGATTAATTTTTGAATTTGCTATTTCTTTTAACTCAGAGCATCTGGTAATAATACGTTTATATGCACTTCCATTTAATCCTTGTTTATTCTCTTCAACTTTATTATAAAATGTTTCTTCATCATTTAAAAATTTAATAAGTATATTTGAATATTCTTTTGCTGGAATATATCCTTCGAAATATCTTTTTATCGTAGCTTTACCAAATCCGGCAATAACCGCCAAAGCTTCTTTCCCAACATCATATTTCTCTAAAATTTCAAGTATCTCATCTTGTAATATAATCCCCTTTAACTGCTTATATGCTTTTATTATTTCCTCCGATCTTCTTGAATTGTACTCAATATCAGTTGCGACTTCATGGCCACACTCTTTGCAACGTCCTACTTTAAATTTAAATCTAACCAATTCTCCTTTGTATCTTTCTTCAATTACTTCTTCCTTTTCTGTAAATTCTACTAAATCTTCACATTCATTACAGTAAGCTAAATTTATCTTGTTCATAATTTCACCTACTTCTTCCTTCTCCATTACTCATTATATTGTTATTATGTTATTATCCTTCTGTATATATTGCTGTGCTATACAGCATATGAGTATAATTCATATGCTGTATAACTTCTTATTTTATTTTATTCTTATGAAATGATACTACAAACACCTTCTCGTACGGAACTTTTCGATTGTTAATTTTAATATAAATCAATACCGCTTCGTCTTCGATACCACTACTCTCTGCATCTCTTCTTTTCAATTTACAAGAATATTTAAATACATATAAATATTCTTGTGGAAGTCCCTTTCTTATCCTCTTCTTTGCGCCTTTCCCTACATCCTTTATCTTGCCTACAAAATTACTCTCTCCTAAATCTTTAAGCACTAATTCCTCATCTTTTGCATCGAATATATAGTCCAGCGATAAGTCTGGATTTTCTTCCGTTGGTGATTGTGGTTGATAATTTCGCTCTTCAACAGCTATTTTTAAGTCCTTTAATACCTCTTGAACTTCTGAACTTGGACATTCTACTTTAGGAATTGCTGATATTTCTTCATCAATTGCATCAATACACAATTTCGTTATATGCCCTAGTACTTCTTCGGCCATTCAGTATCCTCTCTTTTTTTCTTTGTAATGATACGTTTTTTAACTTTTATCTTTTTTCGTACCACACTTTTAGTATACCACAATTCACATATTTGTCAAATATCATTCATAAACGCATCTCTATGGTATACGGTAAACCATTCGTACTCTCTTAATTTTAAGCCGCTGTTTCCAGCGGCAAGATTTGTCCTTACCGGCATAAACAGCTATATGATATTCTTCAACAGTATAGACTGCTGGCTGCACCTAGACCCTTTTATAAATTTCATCCTGAAGCTGCTTCCAACCGTCCAGACCATAAACGTCCTGAAGTTTTTCTTCTGACAAGGTATGCGTGATCACTTCGATTGGAAGATTTTTCAACACTCCAATCTTTGACAGGAATTCTGGTGAAATGGAATCAGATATCTCTACAGAAATCCTTCCTTTCCGAATAACAGCCGCCGGATGGAATTCATTTCCAGCCGGTTCCTGTTTTATTGGGAGGCTGATCTCTGTAAAGGAAACCTGTGGTGTACAGGATTCATCTTTTAAGGTTGGAATTACAGAAAGTTCTCCTGAAGCTTTAAAGGCTTCTTTCCTGAGAATCCGTTGCCAGTAAAAGAACTGTTTATCTGAGATTCCATTGGCTCTGCACCACTCTGTCTTATTCATGCCGCTGTTCAAACATCCATTCATGATCCTGGTCCAATATTCAACACGGATCTGATGTGTGCTTTTATCCATAAGATTGCTCCTTCAAAAAACTTTTAGTTTTATAAAGGGATTATCTCATGGTAATACAACTATATCATCTATACAGTTTACGCCAAAAATAGTAATCATTTTATATAAAGTTTCTAATGGCGGCCACGACCTTCCATATATATAATTTTTCACTGCACTTTCTGAAATTTCTAATTTTTCAGCAAGTTCTCTCGTAGTTAACCCATTCGCTTTTTTCAGTTCCAATATCCTTTGTGCAGTCATTTCATTATTAACATTTCTATTCATCGTAAACGGTAAAACCCGAGTACCTTTTTTATATGTTCAGCTTATGTCATAATTACACTCAACAAAAACTACAGAGTCAAAAAAGTTAAACGAGCCCTTTAATTCGATCGGTGCGTTTTCCACAGAACAAGAACAAAACATGCTTTTGAAAAGGATCCAAATCAAACTGAAACTTAATGGTAGATGCCAAACCGTCAATTCCACGCCGCAAGTCAGTATACCCTGTGGCAATAAAAATTTTTTCAAATCCGACAGCATCGTTAAGCATGGAGAAGACCTCCAACCTTATTTAGAAGTTCTTCTGTAGCTGTATTAGATATTTCAATTGAAACAGATCCTTTTCGTATAACAACATCCGGTTTAAAAGGACTGTCAGCTGAACTTACTTGATCAGTCATTTTGATTTCAATGAAATCTGTAGTTGTTGGAGCAGAATTCTCTTTGACAGCAGGCGTTAAGGTATTCTCTAATGTGGTAAGGTATGCTTCTTCACGAAGAATTCGTTGCCAGTAAAAAAAGGATTTGTCCGAAATACCGTGCTCTCGACACCAGGTTGTTTTAGGCATTCCACTAGCAAGACATTCTTTGATGATATTTGTCCATTGTTCACACCGGACTTTATGAGTTATTTTATCCATGAGATTATCCTCCCTCTAAAAAACCTTAGATTTTTTAAAGTAATTATCTCATGAAAACTAGCAAAAATCGTGGTACCTACTATTCACCGTTTACCATCATTTCTCTCATTGCTGCTTTTTGTGGGCTGTCTTTTCTTCTTGCCATAAAAATAACCTCCAAACTGAGTAATTTTATCTTACATCAGTTTGGAGGTTTACACAAACTCTGGGATGCTCCCCTCTTTTCAAAAATCAAAGTTCTTTTCAATTACATACTATTATGATAAAATATTTTCATCACAAATGAGGAGGCTACAAATTATGCCAAACAAACCAAATACATCAAATATTCCCTATGGAGACCAAAGAGGTTCCGGCGCTCGTCAACCTGGTGGTTCTACACCTTTCAACGAAGGTGCTCGTGCTCCAAAACAGCCAAGAGGTCCAAGACCACCAAAAAGATAGGAGCTTTCCCGCTCCTATCCCCCATAAACTTCATTATATTTTTTTGCTTTATAAAGTTTTATTAAAATATCTTGTTGAACATCGTAATACTCATATTCTGCTTGTGGGAAAATCCTTTCATCTAGTGATACTTCTTTATCATCTTCAAATATTTGACGTACCAAATCTGTATCCGTTAGAAGGAATTCCCTTTTTTCTTGATTTGGTGGAGAATAAATCATTACAACTCCTGCAGTAATCAGCATACCACCTTTTTCAATACATATAACCAAATCATCATTTGGCTTTATATACATATTTGTTTCAAAAATATTACTCCATACATCACAAAATTTAAGTTCTTCCGGCCTATCTTTATATTTGTTAATAAGATTCCCTGTTTTTCTATAAATCCATTGTCCAAATGTATACCAAATCGCTATTGTTCCAATACTTGTTGCTATATTAATTATAAAATACTTAATCATAAAACTAATATAGTTAAAGCCTGTATCACTACAAAATTGAGAAATTTCATCTTCTTGCAATAAACTATATTGTGCAAATAACGCCATATCTTTATGCATAAATAATATATTCCACATAAATACTGCAAAGCAAAATATAATACACTCTGCCAACTCTACAGATTTATCTGGCTTTGCTACCGGTACATGTCGAATATGTGCATTATAAATAACATTCAACGCTGCTGGCAATGTAAACAAAATCAGAAAGTAAATATTCTCTGAAAAAAACATCTTTCACGCTCCTTTCATCATTATTATACGCCCCAAAAGAAGGGCTGCCATCCCTTCTCTATTCCACTGTCATACTCTCAAAATAATAAAATTTTCCAGTGTTTCCCCCTTTATTATAACTCTACTATTTATCAGTCGATTTATTTTATAAGCAGCTCCCGTCTCGTAAACTTTGGAATGGATATCATTTGTTTGCCATTGATGGCTCCAAAATAGAATTGCCTAATTCAAAATCTAATTTTGAATTCTTCGATGAAATGTTTGGATATCCTGATCCAAGCCGCCGTTTTACTATGGGACTTGGTTCCATTGTTTATGATGTTTTTGATGATTATATCGTCCATGCTTCTTTTCAGCGATATCTTGCATCTGAACGTTCTGCTGCTTTAGAGCATTTCATAATTTAGAAGATTTAAATATCTATCAAAACAGCGTTATAATCTTTGATCGTGGCTATTATTCTGAAGATATGTTTCGTTACTGTGTCGAGCATCAGCACCTTTGCCTTATGCGCTTGAAACAGAATTATAACATTGCCAAGAAATGCTCTGGAGACATAATCACGGTTCTTCCCGGCAACGCAAAAGACGGGACTGAGAATATCAGGATAAGAGTCATTGAAGTTATTCTCGATGATGGAACGAAAGAATATCTTGCGACCAATCTTTTTGATTCACATATTTCTCAGCAGATGTTCTGCGAGCTTTACTTCTATCGCTGGCTGGTCGAAACAAAATATAAGGAATTGAAAAGTCGTCTTGCTATCGAAGAATTTTCCGAGTCAACAACCACTTCGGTACTTCAAGAATTATATATCAACGTACTTCTTTCAAACCTGTCATCTCTTATTAAGAATCAGGTTGATGAAGAAATTCAGATTACCGCTAAAAATACGAATAAGTATCGATACCAAGCAAACCGAGCATTTATTATTGGCCGCATCAAAACAATAGTTCCTAAAATCTTGTGTAATCTTTTTGATTTATCTGCAATTGATAGATTATATAAGGAATGGTGCTCAACAATACCATTCTGCTTCGGATGATATGCCATATGTATCCCCTTATCAATCGCCAGTCCATTAATCTTGCCATACTGATGGTCAATATGCGCCCCCAGCGGACTGATACGATACGGGCAAAATGCTATATCATACGGTTCATGATAGTAAATGTCCTCGTACACTTCTACACATTTCATTTTCATATGTTTATCCTACCTCACATTTTTCTATGATATACTATTTGAATCTTGTTCTTCCTGCTCTTTCAGTCTTACAAAATTGCTCTCAAACAATTCTTTTGTATAGGTATGCGCCTCTTTTAGCAAATACCCTTCAAACTTATCTATATCAAAAAGTTTTTCTTCCTGTTCTGCCAGTCTCATAAAATAAGCAAAATTTTGTTCACGAGCCAGAGATGCCTGCACTTTTCCATATTTTTCTCCGTTATACACTAACATATAATGAATCTTTTTTCTGATAAACTCAAAATCAGGAATCACTTTCCATTCCATGAGCATAAACAGACTATCATATAACTTTCTATATATATCGTCCTTATTGACTGAGCCATTCTTAAATTCAATAAAATACCAGTCTCCATAAATATCTATATACAAAGCATCATTAGATTTCGGCAAATTCTTCAAGCCTCTTTTTCTCACGTACTCTTTCGGTATTTTATCAAAATTGACAACCTTAATCACACTCTCACTCATTACAATTCCATTGTTATTGTCCGTAGATGCCTTTCTCAACTTGCATATATGACGCTTTAACTCTTCCGGAAGTTTATTTATCGCTTCTTCTGTCATCTATATCGCCTTTCAATTATTATTCAGTTCATATCTCAAAGTATCTAACATTTGAATTGGAGTTGCCATCTTTTTGTAGATTAAATCAATATTTTCCGTGACATTCTCCATGACAACTGTATTATCATGATTCGATGATAAATAGTAATTAACTTTTTTATCGGTTCCATATTTACATGAAAATAAATTAAGCGCATCAACAAAATACGGGCTATGTGTCGTTACAACTACAGAAAGGTCAAATTGTTTTTGCAATAAAACAATCAATTCTGCATATGCAATCTGCCATTGTGGATGCAAATGAATCTCTGGCTCGTCTAAAATCAAAACATCCTTATCCTTTAAGCATCCTTTTTCTATTAACATCTTCAATATAACAAAGGACTTCATTCCCGTTGAAAGATTATGAAATGAAATAGGTTCATCGTAGTTATCACTTCTCAAATAGAATTCATTATTTTGATCTGTTATAATTTCACCTTCAATGACGGTTTTTAACATGGCGGTTAAATCGGACAATTTTTCTTTTGCTCTCACAATCTCTATAACGCCTTCTATTGTTTCCCCTTTATAACTTGAAAACAGCAGCTTTTCAAGCATTTGGTTCATTGGATCTAACTCATTATTCTTTGACAATTCATCAATAATAAACGGATTATCAATATAAATCGCTTTATGGATAATATTAATTTCATCCGTAAATTCTTTACAATTATTTTTTACAAAATAAATCGTATCCTGTTTTCCTTTTATATCCAACGTAATAACCGCATCTTGCCTTTTTGTGCCTGAAAGTGATCGAATCTGGGAATGGAAGACATTATTAAAAAATCCTGATACAACTTCCTGTATAATAATACTTTCTGGCAAACGAAGAATCTCTTTCGTATTTTTATAAACCTCATTGATCATTTCTGACCGATCGTTTTTGTCTGACGGAGCATCAACTTTATTTTCATCGCCCAAAACTTTATTAACAATATCATAAATCGTTTTATCTTCGATATATTTATTATTTTCTAATTGTTTGTAAAAATAACTTTTTAATATTCTTGCTTTATTTAAAGCCTGCCGATATGCAATCACTCTTGACAAATCAAACATACTGAAATAATTTAATATAATTACTTGATTCGTCTGTTCGATTTCCCTTAAGCGTTCTTCATTAATCTTTTCATCTATATCTGACAAGGAATTAAATAGCGAGAATAATATTTTTCCTACTGTACTTTTCCCAGTATTATTTTCACCTGCAATAACTGTTATTCCGTCAATCAAAATATCTGCATTTTCAATTTTAGCAAAATTCTTTATGTTTAGCTTCATTCGAACCCCTTCCATTTCTCAACTAAGTCCGCTCAATTGTTCCAGATTAATACCAGTATAGCATTCTGGCATATTCTCATTCAAGTTTCCTTTTGCATTTACATTGTCTTGAAAACTAAGTGTTTAACATTGTTTTTACTTTTCTATTCCATACGGCTGTTCCATAAAACTTAACTTAATACTCTGTTCCCTGATATTGTTAATCCATTCATATATCATTGAGCGTTTATACTTATTATGTCCATTTTCATCTTTTGCCTTTTCCAATGCTAACGCCAATAACGCATACTCATTATCCAGGTAAGTTGAAAATATTCCCTGATCATCTGTATTGATACATACCGGCAATTGAGGACATTTTTCCAACTCCTCTTGTGAAGTTGTTAATCCGAGATTATAAAATTTAAATATAGGATGTTTGACATACTGATCGTAAATACCGATAAAATAGTTAGATGACGGATTACATTCTATTCCAATTCCTAAAGTGGCAATCCATCTGACCATTTCTTTCTGCACTTCCTTTATGCATTCAATCATTCTGTATCCAATCTTTTTTTCTATTGATTTACTACCTTCTTTTTTTACCTGACTGTTATAATGATACATATAATATAAATACGCACATGCCGGTCTGTAACGCAGCTTATAATCCTGAGGATAGTCCCTGTGTACAGAATATCTATTCCATTCTGAAATATCATCTAACTCACAAAAATATCCATTTTCGTAACATTTTGGATTATCTCCTCTTAACTGATACGCTGCAAAATATTCTGATATATCAAATTGAACATATGCTTTAGCACCTTCAGGATTCAGCAAATGATTCCTGCTTTTATAATATTTATCTGCCTCCTTCAGCACTTCTTTAAAACAATCATCATTGATATACTTTCCATAAATTTCCTGAAAATACTTATGATACTCTTTTTCAATGAGCACAATTATATCATCGTAGCCATGAATACCAAAGCGTCTCAATGTATAGTATAGCCATACCAAATTATCTAAATAGTCCTGCTGATTAATCAGAATCCGATTATTCTTTAGTTTATAGTATTCCTCTACATCTGTCCCTAAAGCTAATGCATGTCCCAGTCTTGAGCCACAGTTCAGCTGTAAAAATCGAATTGCTTCATCAATTGAACGCAGTCCATCAACTAAATCCAGATAATCTTCTCCAACATGATACGTCATTGACAATTGCTTGACTTTACTTTGAATGCTTGTTTGATTTTCATCCCAGTTTTCTTCTCTTGAATATACAATATGATTTCTCAGATATCTGTATGTCTGGGAAAAAACTTCTGGCCTACAATAAATTTCTTTTGAACATGCATCTATGCCTTTGACACGTTCCGCCTCTCTTGGATATTGTTCCCGAAATTTCACGAGTTCCTGCGCCTGTTTTCTTAAAGCTTCTCTTTTCCTGTGATTCCGGCAAAACAAATCACTTTCGCAAATCTCCATATCATCTTTTTCTTTTATAAAATGAAATACATAAAAGAACTTTTTCTTTATATCTGAATCATCGCCTATAATCTTTTCATATTTTTCTATAATTTTTTTATTTTCCAATGCACTCTTTTTAGGAGTGATTCTCGCCTCCAAATATCTTATATTTTGATTTGTTATCGTTCCTTTAATAGCCATCTCAATATAACGCTTCTCAAATCCGGTACCTTCAATGAAAGATTCTTTTCTATCCTGAAACCGCTCAAAATTGTCAAATCCAAGGTTGGTATTCGTCTGTACAAGCTCTGAACGCATTGTATCTTTGATAACTAAATATGCATAAAATAAATTATAATACTTTTCATACTCCTGATTATTTTCATAGATAAAACTGAACATTTTATACATCAGCCAACGTTCACCTGCCAGAATACTATTCACATTCTTTTCCAGATAAATAAAATCTCCATTCAACGCATAATCCAATACAATCTGGTCATGCTGATTCTCTTTCGCCCAGTTTATTTTCTCCTGAATCATCTCCTGCTGGCTTAAAATCTTGTCCTTATTCCGAAGCAATTCCATAAATTCCTGTTCATCTTTGATATAGTCGAACAGATTTTCCACTTTTTCTTCCTGTTTTTCATGATAGAAAAAATCCATTCTCATAATCTTATAATATAAGAATATCCTGATTAACGCCGCTTTCAAATAAGACACATAAAAGGAATCTGTCTCTTTTCCCCAATTATATATTGTTGACAGTCTCTTTTTTCCATACAGTTCTATCTCTTTTCGGAATTTATTATTAGCAACATTATTCATCATGCTTAGCCATGACAACGGAAATTGCGGTGCAGATCCTTTAAGGTGGAAATGATTCTCTGCCATACCCTGTGAAATAATCTTATTCAAGTATAAATTATTGTGTCGTATTACCGGTCTCCATGTAAATGTTCTCTTTCGGTCAAAATCTTTCCTGTCCCGATATGCCATATATGCTGTTGTAAAAACATCTTCATCCAACTCATGGGAGGTCATTCTCCAGCGCAATAGGTTCTCATAGCGGCAAACAGGTTCTCCATCAAGCTCTACCAACATTTTTACTGCAAAAAGCAAAATTACATCAAATACACTAAATCCTTCCAGTCGATTTTCCTGCATAAATCCCCTGATATACTCGGATTCTGCCTCATATTCATTACTGATATAAGAATATAAATTTTCCAGTTCATCATTCGAGTAATTCTTTACATAATAACTTGATAATTGGACAAAATTTTGCAATGTAATATGATTATAAAATATATTTCCGTTCAATATCTCACTTGCCGGGATCTTACTCAATGTAATGCTGAGTATTGATCGAATATTGTCCATTAAAACAATCCTCCCATCCAGTCATCATCTTCTCCCGACTCTATTCTTGGAACAGAACTCAAAATGCTATTTCTTAACATTTTGCAAAATTCTTCCTCATTTAATTTTTTTATCAAAGTATCCTCTATATATAATTCATTCGACCTCGCGTATTTTTTTAGCGACTTCATAATCAGCTGGAAATATTTTCTTACTATCTCATCTATTCCACTCTCTGTCACTATACTTTCATGTCCCAGATTTTCCCGAATTGTTTGTGCTATATCTATCAGGCACTCCATATTTTCAAATGGCAGAAGTTGGCTTTCATTTTTATTAATTTTATTAATATTATTTTTTAATATATTATATTGTTTCACTTCCTTTTTAATTTCTGCTTTTTCAAACTTCATAAGACGAATAAACTCTGGAATAAATCTAAACGCAATACCTTCTTGAAACTGTAAATTTAATAAAGCATTAGAAAATGAAAAACTACCTTTATATTGACTTGGCAATGTAAGTATAATACTTTTATCATTTTCTGTTCCGTTTGCTTTTTCCCAGATAACAGAATCCTTTTCCACATCTAAGTCGTAAAACAATAACATATACTGATAATTAATAAGTTGTTCACTATTAGCTTTCAAAAAATCACTTACACTTTTTTTATCGTTCGGATTACAACTTCCTGTCAATTTTAATTGCAGGCTATTATTCATATTATCTGATTTATATCTCGCAATATTTTCTATTTCCCTTAATTCAGTTCCCTGATCATCAATTATAGTAATAAAACCTACATTTTCGTTTTCCCATTCTCCCCAAATTCCATTATCAAAATATCTGTTTAATAATTTTATTTGTTCTTCTTTTTGTTCTTGTCCAATATCTTCTTCTATTCTTTGAAGAATTATCTTTATTTTTAATGTGAGATAGATACTGGTCAATGTTCCTAATATCACTGCCTTCAATTCCAGTCCTTGTGTATATGCTATCAGTTCAAGAACATCTCCTACCTTTGGATTTTTAACTTTAACTACACCAAGATCTTTCACATATTTATACAATGCATTATAAAGAATGCAAATTCTGCTTTCCACACTGACTTTTTCTGCATCCATAAAATATCTTTGTTCATCACTACTCAAATATTTTCTGCATATTCTGAAAAATTCTTCTTCCAAAAATCGTTCTGCATTGTTTTTATCATTAATTTTAAAGCTACTGATTTCGGTAATCCATGCACACAATTCTCGTAAAGTTGTTGGCGTCAAATAATCAAGCGTCATTTTTTCCCTGTCCCAGAAAATATTCATTCGCTCTTTCAACGATTCCTGAACAATTTCTCTTAATCCACCTGATTTTTCAAATTTGTTCGCATCTATATCTGTGTATTGAATTTCTAAATTCTTCTGCTTCTTTAACAGCCATTTTTCTCCTGATGTCATAATGATCTGTCTCTGCATTGGAATTATTTTTTCCAGATATTCTCTGGACAAATTTTCAACATATATACTCATATCATTATTTTTCGTTTTTTCAAACTCTTTAAAATAATGATTGTTGCATATTTTATCTAATTGCTCATAATTTGCTGATAAAAGGACTATAATATTAGGAATCATTAAATATTTACGAACTTGTTCTAACAGCTCAAATCCTTTTCTTATATTCATATCCAAATCATCAATACACACAACAAGAAAATGACTCTGAGGATTTAAATATTCAGCTCCTGGATATTTCATAATATCCAAATAAGCAAATACCAATTTTCTAAACTCTCTCTGCATATTGAATGTCAATGACATATTTTGCAGATTATCCATAAACATTTCCGAATTATCATCATAAATATTTACATCTCTTATCTTTTTCCGACACTCATATACATTACTGAAAAGCTTTTGAAGTTTTCGTTTCTTATGATCATAATCACTGTTTCTAACGATACCACCCTGACTTTTATTTTCTTCATCAATCCATTTTTTCAGCATTTTAGACAAGACACTTCCAAGAATATCTTCTTTATCATCCAGGACTGATGCATCTATATATTCCAATCCAGTAAACATTACTTCACGGTTTTTTGAGTGCATTTCCAACTCAGTACCTTTAAATGTTTCCTTTTTTGTATTGCGAAAATAGTCTTTCAGAAATTCCATATAAGATAACATTGTCGATGTCTTACCGGCTCCCCGATCTCCGGTAAAAAATATAATGTTATACAATTGCCTGCTATTCCTTAAATCTGTACCACTGTACTGCCCGGATTCTTCATTCTGAGAAATCAAAAAATTATTGTTCAGAATTTCCTCTGTCATCTTTAATGCCTGTTTATAGTACTGATAAGAAACAGATGTTTTAAACTCCTCCGGTTCCTCATATTTAATATTTGAAATTCCCTCAATCTTCAATACAACTTTACTATTCTCTTCCATACCTTGTTCCTCATTTGCAATTTTATAAAATACGTTCTTTTATCTCATCTACAACTTCTTTAAAAATTTGTACTGTATTTTTACTATTATTGACCATTAACATGCAATGAATAAGCTTTCCAAATTTGGGTTCCACTTCATATTTCATTCTTTCCAGTTTCCGGTGCATCGCATCTCCCATGAAACTATTGTTCAACTTCTGTACCGCTATTTTTTCTATATTTCGAATTGATTTGTATAAGTATTCCACTTCTCCCATCGATGCAAATGAATCATCACTTCCCCCCGGCAATAATCCTATTACATCAACATAGTTTCGTATCGCATCTACCCATTTTCCGTTTCTTTCCTCTTGTTTTGCTTTTTGATATAAAGCGCGGAAATATTTTTGATTACATTTTGCTGCCCTTCCATAATACTCATATGCTAGTTTCCAATTGCCATATATTTCTCCATATTGGTTACCGATATCATATAATATATTAGCGCTGCATTCTTTCTCCTTTATTTTCTCCAGACATTGTACTGTTCGCGTACTTGTAATCGAACTTAAACTGCAGGTCTTAGCCTTTAACATTAATAACGCAAATGTCCATTCATAGTTATTCGCCAACTCTTCTATGTCTTTTAGCACCCCTGTATTTCTTGCCTCATCATCGACTACATTCAGCCTCTGTGTTCCCAGATTTAAACATTCACAATATAATTTCATATATTGCCTGTGGTATTCACATTCTTCATCATAATTGCCCTTCATATTCTGTAATAAATTTATTGTTTTTGTACAATCACTTCTGATGCTTTTATCCCATATATTGTTCTTCGTATGCGCTACTTCATGATACAACCATGCGTCTCTCCATAAATTATTATCTATATAATACTTTAAGAGCTGTGTCATAAACAATCCATCTTCAAAAAGAAGATCTATTATTGCAGCGGATTTTTCCATTTTTTTCCAGTCAAAGATACATACATTTCTATAATTTATATATTTTCTAAACGTAGAGTTCTTCTTAACAATATATACATCCTGCGGGCGAATATTATCAAGTATATCTGCATCCATATAATTTAATATATACAATATTTTATATTGCGTATCTACGTCTATTTGATTTATTTCTAAATCGCACGATTTTACCCATACACCGCAAGATTGAAAAAAGTACTTCCAAAAGCTATGCACAACATTTTCGGTTTTATTATACACTATTAAGATTTTTTCCATTCATGCTCTCCTTATAGATGCCTGATGCTTTCACATCCTTTTTATTCTCTTATGCCTCCTTGCACTCAACTCGCTTAACCAATTCTTCCAAAAATTGCTTTGTGCTTTTATACTTATCGGTTTCTTCATTGCTTATACTTATAATACCATTTTGTGCAAATACTTCTTTTTGAACAACATTGGGAGTTGCTGTAAAAATATATTCTTTCGGCATCTGACCTGTAGTTCCCCAACTGTGTCTCGCAATATACATAAGCATCTTTACATTAATATCAGAAAGACTATACCCTAAAAATAAAATATGATATTTTTGAATATCTGCCTGTAACTGAATATCCATAAAAGAATCAAATCTCATTCTTCCATAATACTGACTTTCTGCAAGAACAATCTTTTCCTTCTCATCAGCCTGTGAAATATCTCCATGGAACTTCATAATCCTCATTGTGCCATTTTTACAATTTTGTATATCTGAAATTTCCTTACATACACAACATTCTTTACCTATACTCTGCATATATGATTCAATCAAATTATCAAAATTGGTTGTATAAACTACAGGTACATCCAATTTGGCAATTAATGAATATAAACTTTCATCATGATCTGTTTTAATTAATGCCTCTATTCTGTCTTGCCCTATATCAAACCTCTTCTGCAAATGTTGTCTGACCTGTAGTTCCTGCTTAATCTGTAGATATTCAGCCAACATCATACTGTCTCCATAAGTCTGAAAGATTTCTTTATCAAATCCTGCTGTCTCCCCCAGTTCTCCCATCAATGCTCCCCAAGACGGAAGATTCGCAGATGCAGAAATTCCTGCGCCTATAAACAGCATCACTTTCTTATTTTTTATAAGTTCTGCCAGCTCATCTATATCTTGTTGCTCTTTTGACTTATTTCCAGAAGAAATAAAAAAGTCATAATTTTCTTTGTCCTGAAATAAATCTTCAAGCGCCTTTCTACGCATTGAATTTCTCCACTTTTCCGTCGGATTATCTGCATATGATTCTTTCTTTCCTTCAGGTCTGAAAATCACATCCCAACCGAATACACCTTCTCTTTTTATATATTCTTCCGTAATCGTACCATCAACACTTCCAGTTCCATAATAAAACTTTCTGCCATCGCACAAACAAAAATTTGTCTCTGCCTGCGCAGAAAATTTCTGTTTCATCTTACAAAACAAAACAATATTTTCCAACGCCACGTCCTTTAAATCTAACTTCCCACCACTTAATATGTATGCTGACTGCAGTCCAGGCAGACCACCCATTGCATCAATTTCCAACGATGTCTGCTCAACAAGAACAATTCTTTTTAAACATTTAAACGCTGATAAAGCTTTTTCACGAACCAGTTTTCTTACATCGTTAGTCTGAACCTCTTCCAAATCCATATCAAAATGTATCAGTTCCCACTTTTTCTCAAAAAATTTGCTTTGTATCTCATCCAGTATCTTTTTTGCTTCCAAAAACTTTGCTTTATTCTTCGTAACAAAATATATCGTCTGTACCATAAATCCCTCTTATCTTTCATTCATCATCCTTATTCTTTATCACATAGTTTTAGTTCTATATGTTTTCCTAATGCATTCGCATACTTCTCCAACATCAATAGTGTTGGTATGCTTGATGACTTTTCAAATCTTGTTATATTAGAAGTTTTTACTCCTGTGATTTCTGCTATCTCCTGTTGTGTAAGTTTCTGCTTCTTTCTCTCTTCTACTAATTCAGAAATTAAATCCGATGAATCCTGCTGCACTATAGACTGAATCATATCTATATATGCAGACAATCTTTTTTCTCTTTGTTCTTTTTCGTTCTGATATGCCTTTCTGTTTTCTTTCATCCGAAACACTTCCTTAATCCGATTTAGCTTTTTCGATTATATCATGTATGATATATAAAAGCAAATTTTTGATTAAAAAATAAAATATTTTGATAATTCTCTCATCTTCATCTCCGACGAGCTAATCCCCGGCGTTCTCTGCAGCCTCACGACTTTCTTCCCGTGTTCCCTGCACCAGTCTTCCACCTCATCAAATCTCGCCCCTCTGTGGTCTTCGCCCAACGCCAGGATATCAAACTCTATCTTCGCTATCGTCGTTAATCCTCAATAATTAGTACCTGTTTATCTTATCATATTTCTGAGATAATCGCTCTAACAATATTTCTAACACGACTTCGTGCAATTCGCTCGATTGGCGTGATTCGTGTTACTTTATCCAGGAGGATCATCTCATGAATGCAAGACAAAAACTTCATCAGGTCCATCTTCAGGAATGGGCCATCAGATTTGCAGATCAGAAAGCCAGCGGGCTTACTGTCCGGCAATGGTGTGAACAGAATAATCTTTCATTCCACACTTATAACTACTGGAAGCATCTTCTCAAGGAAGAAGTTGTTACTGCAATCTTCAAGATAAAAATCAAGATCATCTTTCCATGAGATTGGAAGTTTATTGTATGTTGATTGATTTAAATACAGTCTGCAGTCAGATACTGTTCCTGAAGAATCCAATTCCTCTAACTGATATACATACCGGAGCCATATGACACATCGTTGTGAAGGTAATCTTTTCTTAATCTCAGTAAACCATTCATCACGTGCCTTGACCGTATAGCCGGTATTATTCTGTTTGAGATACGACCCAAGAGATTCATAACAGTCCCTATGTGACTTTTGGCTGCTTGAACACACCTTCTTTTCTTTCAGCAATGACATTACTCTTTAATAGCACCTTCCTGTAATAATCCGGCAAATGTGTTCGCTGCTTTTACAAGTCTTGCATTTTTTACATCTGTTCCAACGATGATACGTGACGGATACAGATTGTCGTAAAGTGCTTTGGATTCTCTTAAAAATTCCGGGCTGAAAATGATATTGTCACAGTGATATTTTTCTCTGATGGATGCTGTATATCCAACCGGAATCGTGGACTTAATCACCATCACTGCGTCCGGATTATATTCAATCACCAGTTCGATTACATTTTCCACTGCAGATGTATCAAAGAAATTCTTCTTGGAATCGTAATTTGTCGGCGCTGCAATGACTACAAAATCTGCATCTTTATATGCGACCTTGGCATCTAATGTTGCAGTCAGATTCAAATCCTTCTCTGCCAAATATTTCTCAATATAATCATCCTGAATCGGTGATTTCTTCTGATTAATCAATTCCACCTTCTCCGGAATAATATCAACCGCCCACACCTCATTGTGTTATGCCAGTAATGTCGCAATGGATAATCCTACATATCCTGTGCCTGCTACTGCAATCTTCATAAATTTTTAACCCTCATTCATCAATCTTTATTTCGATTCGGATAAACCTATGCCTATATATGATGAATGTTATAGGTTTCCCTACACTCTCACCCCATCTGCCCTTTCGCAAACATAGAACGAATACTTCCCTTTCAGTCCCGGAAATGCCTTCAAATATTCTTCGTTTACTTTTGCTTCGATATCTTCTACTTTATCCGGATCTATGAGCGCCATGCAGCATCCTTTAAATCCTGCTCCTGAGAAACGTACGCTATAAATACCGTCTGTCTCTCTCATAATTTCGTACAATTTTTTCAGTTCATCGCACCCGCACTCATAACTGTATATCGAAGATTGTCCGCTTTCAAATACCAACTGTCCATAGCCTTCCAGGTCTCCTTGGCGCCACAACTGTGCGCCTTTCTCCGCCCGGGCAAATTCACTGTAAAAATGTTCCGCACGTCTGCACCACAGCTCCGGTAAACGATTTTTATAAGCCATAAATACTTCATACGGTACATCTCTTAATCTCGCTTCTGCAAATGTTCCATAATCCAGACCAGCATATCCCATCAATGCGTACGCTGCAGCTTTGCACTCATCCTGACGCAGGTTGTATTTTGAATTTTTCAAAGAGCGCTCCAAACCAGAGAAAAAGATTCCAATCTTATACGGCTTCATAGTATTACTGGTCGGAATCAATTCATAACTGTCATCTTTTGTATCTAAATATAATAAATAATTTTTCTTTGAAAGTACTTCGCAGCTTTGATCCACCTTTCCACAAGATACTCCTACATACTGATTCTCTGCTGCCTTCGCCGTCAAAATCAATTCCATCGGCTCCATATGAATGTCATTTACTTTGCATAACGCCAATAAACTTAATGTGGACTGATTCCTTCTATTTTTTGTTCTTCCGCTCTGTTTGTAAATTCTTTAGAAAATTTATTTTTTCTTTATAGGGTCTGACCCCTTCTGTCATCTCTTCAGTTTGTCAATTCATCGATTTGTTTAATCACTCGCCTCATCAGTTCCTCTCGATTAGGGAAATTATACGGAGCAGCCTTTTCTCCACCTGCGAAAGGGGCTGGATTTTTTCGATAATAATCTATTGTTTCAGGAAATGTTCCCAAATATATTCCTTCTGTATCTTCGTCAATATTTTGAATTGCATATTCCTGCAGAGACCTTAATTTTTCCTCTTTTATTTCTATTCCACATAATACCACCAATTCATGTGTTACATCATTTTGATAGCCACCAAATATAACAATATCCTTTTTGTCAATCTTTCCCCCTAATTCTTCTGTAAATTCTTTCTGTAAATTTTCTGTAAATTCTAGTTCTCTAAAACATTCTTTTTGAGGATCCCATATTGTTGGTAAATGACCCCCTGCACCTAACAGCTCTATAACAGGTCTTTCATGCGAACCATCCCATCCCGCAACTCTTCTGTTAAAAATACATAACACATCTCCAGCCTTAACTTCCTCTATATTTTTACAAAATGGAAGCCAAAACTTATCAAATTCATGCTTCCCGTATTTATTAAGCTTTATTTCACTTTTTATCCATTCTATCGTTTTCTGAGACACTCTTGTAAATAATATACTCTGGGTATTCAAATGCCATGGTATATCACTTGAGCTTTCTGCAAACATAAGCGGTGTTAGAATATTAGTTTTTTTATACTTAATATCAATAGCATTTTCTATCTTAATAACACGAATTAAATCTCGTATTTTCTTATCCCACTTTGGTCCCAATCCATCAGTTATTACTAAATTATCACTTCTAAAAGTAAAACTTGCTTTATCCGAAAACAGCAACACATCTCCTCCTGCATATTTTTCAGCTTCTTTCACTTTTGAGATTTGCGGAATATTGTGTAAATACTCATTTGCTTTTTCCATATGATTTTCCTCCCTCGTAATCAAAAATCAAACATGCTCAATGCCCATGCCATATATGCCGTCGGGAATGTATATGTTCCTTTACTGTTTATTTCCATATCCTTAGGCATGTAGTAACACTGCTGATTATTTCCATTTACATACACCAATCTTTTCTTACATATTTTTTTCAAACACCCTATAAAATAATTCATTTTTATTAATTTTAAATCTCCATTTTTATAGGCACCCACCAGTGCTTCTGTTACAAACGCAATTGTTACATGTGTCCATGGCACCTTTTTTACACTATGACTTTTGGTTTCCAATCCTGACAAAACTTCCAATTCACATTCTAACCCTTTATAGCAAAACATCCTATATACATATTCCACGGCAATTTTGACATCATACACTTCCTTTACTATAGTTCGAGATTGTTCTTCCAAACTGTAATATACTACTATTGACATAGCTGTTGTACATAATCTCGGGACATCTCCTGCACTGTAACCAAATAATGAATTACTAGAGTTCTCATAAATTCGCCTTAACATAATTCTATAATCTTCACTATGAGAAATGGCATATCCATTTAACGCTCGAAATGCCCAAAATGTATTGGCTATGCTGCAATCTGCTTCATCTGTTTTTCCGACATAAACTCCCCAGCCATTATTACACCTTACCTCCCATAGAACACTGGCAATATTATTAAATTTCTCTTCAAATGCTAACATCTTCTCATTCGTCTTTCTTTCCATCGAAAAAATATATAATATCATAGAGGTACAAACTACAGTTTCATGTTTCAAAGATTTACTGGCAAGCCCTCGGTCAGTAACATTATTTATTATAGAAAGTAATGCCTCTTCATAAATAACTTTATACCGGTGATCTAATTTTGCTTTTTTCATTGCCAGCAAACCTTCACATGTATTTGCATTCTGGCACTCCTCTGCGGTATCAATTACACCCCAATGTGTTTTGACATTTTTCAGCCATATTACACATTGTATTGCAATCTTATTGAATTGCTTTGAAACACGTCTATAATGTCCTGACCAACTCCAAATTCTTAATCCAATACGGATAAACAGGGGTGATAATATCCAGTAATTTAAGAAATACAAAAAACCCATAGGCGTTACATATGATAGAAAAAGTATCCAAAAACTTTCTGTTTCAAATATATTGTTCTTATATAACATATATCCAACAATACCTTCCACAAAAGTCAAAACTACAGTTAGAACTACTTTTTCTCTATTTGTATCTTCCACAATAATCTTTTCTCCTATATTCCGATTAATAAATACGTACATCTACTCTTTTTATACCATTTAAAATCTCCTCATATATAAGACACCCCACCAGTCAAAAACTGACGCCAAACGACAAAATAAGGCAGAAAATTTTCATCTTCTGCCTTATCTCCTGTCACATTATTCTTTTCTCTCTTTTACACCAATCACCTCTCTGCCCTTTTGGGGAGCTACACTCTATCCTCTACTTTATCCGAATCTATGAGCGCCATACAGCAGCCTTTAAATTCTGTTTCAGAGAAACGTCCACCATAAATAAAATACCATCTGTCTCTCATGATTTCATACATTTTTTCATTACATCGCACCCACACTCATAACTATATATAGAAGATTTTCCATTTTCAAATACTAACTGTCTGTATCCCTCCAGATCTCCTTGATACCATAATTCCACGTCTCGCTCCGCCTAGGGTAAATTCACTGTAAAATGTTCCGCTTGTCTGCACCGCAGCTCCGGTAAATAATCTTTATAAACCGCATATACTTCATACAGTACATATCGTAATCTCACTTATGTAAATGTTCCATAATCCAGACCGACATATCCCATCAATGATTTTTCTTTGAAAGTACTTAGCAACTTTGATCAGTTTCCCACGTCTCATTGATTACAAAGGTTATAACCATATGCATCTTAACGGATTGGTTGATGTTATCAGCAAATCCTTTCTTGATATTGTTATCCAGTCAGGGTAACAGCCTGATGAACGGCAGGCACTTCACATGATACCGAATCACTTTCATCCTGATGCTCCTGAAAAATATATCATTACTGCGGATAGCGGATATGAGTCTTATGATTTGCTTTTTCACTGTGAACTCAAACATCTCAGTTATGAATACCAATATCATGCGTGAACAGTCCCGTGTTTACCGATATATGAATCCAGCTAAAAAATTCCTCACTTTAAACCGCTTCTCAATGGTACACACCTCTATTTCATGGAGCTCCGTGTTGTAAAATTAAAAGTTTTTGAGGATTCCTACGAATATCTCATCACCAGTTTACCTTGTTCCTTTAGCTTAGATGACCTCAAATACTGCTATCATTTAAGATGGGGAATTGAAGTTGCTTTCCGCTATTTGAAACTTGCAAATGGACTCCTTTATTTTCATTCCAAAAAACCTGAATTCTTAAAGCAAGAAATTTATGCCAACTTAATCCTTTACAATTTTGGTGTATTTCTTGCAAACGAAGCAATACAAGAAAATAAAAAAAGGAAACGACAATCCACTAATAAATACCACTATGATATAGATTTTTCTTCGGCTCTTAATATTGCCAGAAAATATTTTATCCGTGGAAGTTCATCGGAAAAAAGTATTGTAAAACTCATGGCCAAATACATTCATGCTGTTAAAAACGAGTTCCGACAGTTTTCACGCCCTCTAAGAGGAATTGGTGCCATTCATTTTGGATATCGATAATTTCTTTTAATCAAATATTGTTTTTCTGACAGATTTTCATATCTGTCTTTTTGGCATGTCATTTTTTATTAATTCTTCCTATATATTCTTTGAGTATTATCTCATTCTCAATATAATTGTCCGTTCGAACAGCTGGCTTAATGGCATTGCCTTCTGTTCCTTCTAATACATATCACTTTCGGCTTTCGCATTGAAAACCGGCGAAATATTTACCCTATTGAATGGATACATCTTCCAAACATTCTCCCAGTTTATCAAACAGCCTTCACTTTTCATTTTGTTCATCTTTTGCAATGTTATCATGCTATCAAAAGAAATAGCATTAATTGCATCCCCTATTTGTTCTTCATACATCAGTACATAGAAATCCGTTCTGTCCATAGCATTAAGTTGAATCGAATTGATTGTCTTATCTCGGTTATTTGATATTAATCCTAGTGCTATTGTAAGTACACATACGAGACGGAAGCAATCTCCAGCCAATTCATCTGGACTAATATACATTATTTTCCCATCTTCTTTCACTCCGCATATCTTATCAACACCATATTGACAAAGTAATTTCTCTTCAAACAGTTCAAAGTTGAACCACTCATCAAATTTACTTTTACTAGCGATAAATAGTGGTGACAATAATGACTTCATATGTTCATATAATTTTAAAGAATCTCTAAATATCCCCGCTTCCTTAAAATCATTTGCTTTACTTGCCCCCATATCAATTAACTTAATAGTGTAAGGTTTCAATTCTCCCAAAACTGAATACGAATATAAGGAATACTTTTCGAGTGCTTTATCTAAGTTCTCTTGTTCTAGTATCCACAAAATATTACCAGGATTTAAGTCTCCATGAATAACATCATTTTCATATAATCCAATAATCGACTGCAGCAGACCTGCGGCAAGATTCAACGATGTATGTATACTACTCCGACACAACGGCTCTTCTATATCGAATTTACTCTTATTTGAAGTAAAGTAAATATTTCTTTTCTTTCTCCACTCTTTTATTGTTGCATAAGAAGTTACACTTTCCATTATAGAATACCATAATCTACAAGGGAAACTATATTCGCCTGCATCAAATGTAACTGCAACTATTCCAGTTAATGTTGTATTAGCGTTTTTAATAGACTCTTCTTTTGCCTTAAGCGAAATGTCTGTTTCTGATTCCTTTGGAAAATAAATTTTTATAACTTGCCTTACACCAAGCAATTTATGAGTAACTCCATAAGTTACTCCATTCGCTCCACTACCTAATGGTTCACTATCAAATATATATTGTGAAAATCCTGGTACACTTGCAGAATCACCGACCAGTTCACTTCCATAATATAATTTTCCTTCTTTTACATTCAGTTTCATATTAAAATATCAGCCTACTTTCATATTATTGTCAAACATATATAGTACTATTTTTCTTATCGTATAACACATAATTCCCTGCTTATGCCAACTTAATCCTTTACAATTTTGGTGTATTTCTTGCAAACGAAGCAATACAAGAAAATAAAAAAAGGAAACGACAATCCACTAATAAATACCACTATGATATAGATTTTTCTTCGGCTCTTAATATTGCCAGAAAATATTTTATCCGTGGAAGTTCATCGGAAAAAAGTATTGTAAAACTCATGGCCAAATACATTCATGCTGTTAAAAACGAGTTCCGACAGTTTTCACGCCCTCTAAGAGGAATTGGTGCCATTCATTTTGGATATCGATAATTTCTTTTAATCAAATATTGTTTTTCTGACAGATTTTCATATCTGTCTTTTTGGCATGTCATTTTTTATTGGTTCTTCCTATATATTCTTTGAGTATTATCTCATTCTCAATATAATTGTTCGTTCGAACACTTCATCGAACAGTCAACTTAATGGCATCACCTTCCTATATTATATGTAAATTATAATTTTTCTATATAATGCTAATTACAACATCATCACTATATATATTCAAAATATTATTATCATATCTAACAACATGATAAGTTGAACTATAATATCCATTTAAGCCACTCTCTTTATAATCGAAATCGGCATCTTCCCATATAATATCCACTTTAAAATAAATATTATAATCCCCTGCAATTACTGAAACTATATTATTAAAGATTGTTTTTCCACAATAACCCTTTTCTTTTCTGTCCCAGGATTATCAATCCTATACTCATTAATTGCTTCAAGACTTTTTAAGCGTATACGGTAAACCATCCGTACTATCTCAACTTTAAGCCGCCGTTTTCGGCGGCATGATTTTAAATATTAGTTGTTTTTGCTTTGCTCCGACATATTTCAGGAAGTTTTTCCGACCATGGCAAGATATCATTTATAAAACTATATTCTATGTCATCCTGATGGTCTTTCAATACTGTCAGAACATGTTCCAGATACCTAAATGGATTTAGTCCATTTACTTTTGCAGTTTCCGTGATGCTGTAAATAATGGCACTGGCATTTGCACCATCCAGACTATCAATCAGCTTCCATGCGTGTTTATGAAGGCAAAAGCTGCGCAAAGCACTTTCAGTTGCATTGTTGTCCATCGGAATCTCACCATCTTCAAGGAATGCTTTTAAAGATACTTCCTGATTGATGCAGTAGTTAATACCGTCCAGTGTCTTTCCTCTGGAAAGTAGATTTTTAGACTGGATTTCTTTTGCCCACGCGAAGAAGGCCTCTACCAGCGATCTGATGTTGGCTTAACGATACTTTTTTCTGACATTCGCAGGTTGTCCCTCCATCTGGTTATCCAAATGATAGATTGTTGCGATCCGACTGACTGCTTCATAAGCTACGGTCTCTTTTGCATTTTTCTGGGCTGCTTTCGGCAGAGCTTTCAATGCTTCCGCAAACCTACGCCTTGCATGAGACCAGCAGCCTGCAAAGATGATATCTGGATTTTTTCGATCCAGTTTCCTGTATGCAGAGTAACCGTCGCAGACCACAATCCCTTTGTAATCTTTTAGAAATTCTTCTGGATGGTCTGCCTTCCGGGTTCATTGATACTCATACAAAATGATTGATGTAGGTTTACAAAGGGATTATCTCATGTTTTTAGGAAAAAGACACGGTACTAGCTATTTACCGTATACTATCAAGCAAGCAACTTAACAACATTATCTATAATTTAATTTACAATTCTTCCAAAATCGAAGCAACTTTCTTTTTACGAGATATATTTTCCTTCTCATATTTTTTTAGAATATCAAATGCAAAATTTAATTGATCATCAAACCATTTTAAACTATCTAAGACTTCATCCTTACTAGCTACTTTTAAAATAGTTTCAAAATTCAATTCATAACACATTCTGTCCTGCATCTCTTCATCATTATTTTTAAAATATTCTCTAATTTTTTCATATAAAATCTTTTCTTCTTGCTTATATGCTGTATCTGAATATGGAAATTCATTAAGACGTGTTACCAATAACATGCCTCGACAATGATATTGATCCTTTATACTCAATGAAATACCATAACTTTCTTTTCTATTTCTTTTTATTTTCCTTATCGAAATATTATCAAACATTTTTTTTATGAGTTCTATAGAAAATCCCAACTGATTATAAATTTCTCTGATTTCCACAATAATAGGACACAATATAATTTTATTTACTTTTTCACTCTGCAAATTAAACAACATTTGAAAATACGCATCAACTAATACGGAATCCGATTCTTTTATCCAATTTTGAAGTAATTTTCTTTGTATATCATCAGTCAACTTACATGTGTACCATGCTGCAAAATATTCTTGAAAGGACCTATGTGCAAATCGATATACTAGTCCTTCTTTTATCAGCATACATACCGAATGAGTCAAATCCTCTTGATAGTCATCCGTTGCAAATTGATTTTTCCCCAATTTTTCTTTAGCCTGATTTATATATTCCCGAAGTTTTGTTTCGCTAAACTCAAATTCTCCACTAAAATAAGATTTAAAACAGATATATGAAAAAACATATTTAAATTCTTCACATCCCAAGCCACTTCGTATATCTCGTACATATGCATCCTTTGTTGCATCATGTGCATTGAATAAAGTAACAAATGCTTCCTCATAAAAATCATTTAATCTCTCTGGAATAACCGCATGCTTTTGAAATGTAAGTAACATAATATTTAAAAGTAATGGATTTGATGCAAACGACTTATAACTATCATATAGTCTTTCCTCTAACTCCTTACAAAATACATCTTTTACTGTTTTATCAAAATCTATTTTATTTATTAAACTCAAGGCTTGCTTTTTAGATAAAGTTAATGTTTCAACCTCATTAAAATCATTCCATCCTATAAATTCCTCCGAAGGTCTTGACGAAATTATATATTTATTACAATTATATTTTTCTGCTAACGCTCTTATTTCGTTAGTTACCTTTTCTGTTTTATCACGATTGACCTCATCATATCCATCCAATAGAATTACATACGCCCCTTCTTTCATGCTATACTCATAGTACTCATGGCTTAATTCAAACCCATTGTCTGTTAATGATTTATATATTCCTTCATAAATAGAAATATCTTTGTTTTCTTGTATATTAAAACTTCTTAGTTCGAGTAATACCGGAATAAACTCAGTTTCCTCAATAGTATTCAAAAACAAATGTTTAAATAAAATTGACTTTCCAATTCCACCTGTACCAGAAACAATTATTTTACTTCCAACCTCAAACAGATTTGTTACTTTCTCTGTACTAATCATTTTTCCATTATATCTCACTCCTATACATTCATAAAATGAATATAAATTCTTAGGAGCTCTTCTGTATATAATAGTTTTAATTTGACTATTTTTCCTTCTTGTATTCGTCAAATATGCTTCATATGCTGTTTTATATCTAATAGCATCTTTAGTGTCCAAATCTTTAAAAAAATGTTTTGTTTTATCCCATGCCTTTTTTATAGAATCTTCTATCAAATTTGACATAACATTTGCAACTATTTCTGATTGTACATATATATTATCCATAATCTTCTCATATGATACTCGAAATTATCATATTTCTCCTTCCTCGTATAATAACACATCTCAAATCAGCTCTTCTCTGCTATATAGTAAAAGCTTAACTTTCAGGAAATTTCAGTATTTTTATGTGCATCTTTTTGCTATATATTTCCAGTAATTTTAATGTCTTTTGATTGCTCAATATCGATACCAGGCACCAACCAGTCGAACTCTCTCCATATAAGAGTTCGTACTTCAGATTTATTTCTTGGTCAGCAATAGGACAGACCCCTTGAGCAGTCAACTTTTTATAAACCATAACAATTCCATCCGTTTTTTTAAGATGGCTTTGTGAATAATCCGGGGTGAAATCCATCACCTGTCCGGCGTATGGAAATCAATGTTCCGCTTTTTAGGAAATCACGATTCCTGTAAAAAGGAAATCACATTTTTCCTAAAACCTTATAATGATGTTATGCACTTTTAGTGTAAATTCATTATGAGGAGGTCACGATTATGACCAAATATCGAGAAATCATCCGGCTTACCGGATTAGGATTCTCACAACGTAACATCATGGCAAGTTGTGGTGTTTCACAAAAAACTGTCGTCAAAGTTCAAAAACGTGCCAGAGAACTAAATATCTCTTGGCCTCTTGATGAATCAATGACCGACACAGAGCTTCAAAAGCTCATGTTCTCGAAAGAGAGCAAGGTATCTGCCAACAAGCGGATACCAGATTATGCTTACATCCGTAAGGAGTTGCTCCGCAATGGAGTCAGTAAAAAGCTCCTCTGGACGGAATACATGGAGGATTGCCGTGCCAATGGCGATGAACCACTCATGTATTCACAATTCTGCTATCACATCCAACAGGATGAGCAGAAGCATCGTGCTACCATGCATATCAACCGTAAACCCGGTGAACAGGTTGAAGTTGATTGGGCAGGTGATCCTGCAACAATCATTGATCCAGATACCGGCGAAATCATCAAAGGCTACATATTTGTTGGTGTAATGACTTACAGCCAGTATGCATATGTGGAAGCATTTCTGGACATGAAGCAGAAATCATGGATCAATGCGCATGTCCATATGTACGAGTACTTTGGCGGTGTTGCCAGAATCCTCGTACCTGATAACTGCAAGACTGCAGTTGTTCACAATGGCGGTTGGAAAGACCAGCAGATCAATGAAACTTATCAGGAACTGGCTGAGCACTATGGCACTGCTATTATTCCGGCGCGTGTCAGGGCTCCCAAAGATAAGCCGAATGCTGAAGGAACGGTAGGAAATATCTCTACCTGGATTACAGCAGCGCTTCGGAATGAACAGTTCTTCTCTCTTGCCGAATTGAATCGTGCAATCAGAGATAAGCTTGAACTGTTCAACCAAAGGCTCTTTCAAAAGAAAGAGGGTAGTCGGCGAAGCTTATTTCTTGAGGAAGAAAAACCATTGCTGGCACCATTACCTGCTACCCGTTTTGAACTGAGCGACTGGAAGACAGCCACCGTCCAGTTCAATTATCACATATCTGTGGACGGAATGCTATATTCAGTTCCTTATGAATACATCAAAAAGAAAGTTGATGTAAAGGTAACAGATACCACTATTGAAATTTTCTACAACCATAACCGCATTGCTTCCCACTGTCGTCTGAAGGGACGCCCCGGGCAGTACAGCACGGTCACGGAACATATGCCAGAAGACCACCAGAAATATCTGGAATGGAACGGCGACCGGTTCCGCAAATGGGCTGAGCGGATTGGCATAAATACGTACACTGTAGTCAATGCAATACTGACCTCCAAAAGTGTGGAACAACAGACCTATCGAAGCTGTATGGGGCTTCTGAAGCTTGCTGAGAAATACTCAGATGCATTGCTTGAAGCAGCCTGTAAAAAGGCATTATCCTATACATCTTCGCCCAGTTACAAGAGTATTAAAAACATCCTTGTAACCGGTTCTGTAAAACTGGAATCAGAAGCTACTGAATCCAAGACCACACATAAAGCACACGGCATCACAAGAGGTGCCGATTACTATCGGAGGTAAACACATATGATAAATCAGAGTACAATAGATAAATTAATTGAAATGCGCCTTACCACTATGGCAGATGCATTCCGTAACCAGTTGGATGATCCTAAATTTAAAGAAGTACCATTCGAGGATCGCTTTGGTATGCTGGTGGACATTGAATACAGCAATCGTAAAAACAATCGTCAGAAACGACTGATCCGTAACGCCGGATTCGACCAGCCGGAAGCAAATATCATGGATATCAACTACACTTCCGGGCGCAAGCTTAACAAGAACCTTATTAACAGGCTTGCAACTTGCGAATATATATCTGAACACCGGAATCTTTTTATCACTGGTGCTACAGGCTGCGGTAAAACTTACATGGCCTGTGCCTTTGGCATGGAGGCTTGTAAGCAGTATTTCAATACCAAGTATGTCCGTCTTCCTGATCTGCTTATTGATCTGGAGATGGCACGGACAGATGGCAGTTACAAAAAAGTCATGGCTAAGTATGCCAATCCTGTTGTCCTGATTCTGGATGAATGGCTTCTGTTGAAACCAACGGATTCGGAACAGAGGGATATCTTCGAACTGCTCCACCGGAGACGCAAGAAATCTTCAACGATTTTCTGCTCCCAGTATGAATTCGAGGAATGGTATGACCAACTCGGTGGTGATGACAGTCCTCTGGCAGATGCAATCATTGACCGTATTGCCCATGACAGTTACCGAATAAATATCACGAGCATTGATGCTGAACATGATAGATCAATGCGTGAGGTATATGGCTTGGATAAAGCATTACGCGAGTAAACTCGTATACTTACATAGGTGATTTCCACTTCCGGACATCTGATTCCCAAATTTCCGGAAGTGCGATTTCATCGCACAAGAATATTCAGGCTTTGATCCTGTCACATTTTCGTCCGCAGAAGAGATGTATTTTGAAAACTTCTATTATCTATATAATACCTCTTTCCGACAAATAATAACTGCATTCGACAAAATAAGACAGAAAATTTCCCATCTTCTGCCTTCTCTCCTGTCACGTTATTCTATATAATACACCCCAGCCACCAAAAACTGACGCCATTCGACAAAATAAGACAGAAAATTTTCATCTTCTGCCTTATCTCCTGTCACATTATTCTTTTTTCTCTCTTGTCCCCCATCGAATCTCTAATCTCTCTTAAAGATACCTCTAGTATACACTTTCTCTTTCACATCGTCCAGACAACTATTATATCTATTAGCAGCAATAGCCTGGCTTTGTTTCTTAAACTCTTCTAGATCATTGACTGCTTTGCTTCCGAAAAATATACTACCGTCTTCCAATGTTGGCTCGTGAATAATTACAGTAGCTCCCCTACACTCTCACCCCATCTGCGCTTTCGCAAACATAGAACGAATACTTCCCTTGTCATATGCAATACCCTCATATAGTCTAACATTTCCAAAAATTCTTATTTCCTCACTAATTGAAATTTCATTTACGATCTGATAGTCGGCTTCAGAAAACAACCACTCCTGTAATATCTGCTCGTAATCATCTTCTCTTTCCTCTACCGGACGCTCTGTAATAACTTTATCTACCTCTTGAATAACATTTTCAGATATCTGTTCTTCTGCTTCAAGTACATTATTTATCAGATACAAAAAATCTTTCATTGTGCATGACCAAAAGTTTTTGTGAGTTAGTGAATTAAATTCTCTTAACAGTTCATACCTAGGCGCACTATTTTCATTATCATGCCAGTCCTTTTTTACATCATTAGTAACTAGCAAAACGTTATTATTCTGTGATAAAGCATGTTTTAAAATTTGCTTCCATACAAATAAGTCTCCGTATTTTTGCAATCCTTCTTTAGAATCCTGATCCATATATCCTGGCGGAATCAATTCAGAATACCTAAAGGCTCCTTCTTTAGCAATTTCTATCATATCTTCATATGATAACTCTTCACCAATCAACATTTTTTCAGAAATATACAGTGATATATCATCCATGTCATTACTCATCTCAGATTTCTTACATTCAACAAGATTCTTGAAATCAGAGACAAACTTATTCGTTTTCTTTCTAAATCCCTCCATATAATCTGTTAATTCTGTAACTGCAGTTGCATACTCTACACAGACCTCGTCAGAAAGATAGGGATGTTTATCTGTTGAGGATATTTCCTCTCTTAAAGTCTTTAATTGATTTTGAATCTTTTTTATGTCGCTTTCTCCAAGCTGCAAACCAATACCCTGAATTTTATCTACAAAGCCTCTATCATTACTTTTGGAACTAATAAGTGATTCATATGACTGAATAGGCTTATTTCTGACTTTTTCTTTATTCTTAAGAAACTCAAAATAAACTTGCCCCGGTATCCACATTCTACCATTAAGGTACTCAAAAACTGTTGTACATATAGTATTCTTTGTATTATCAGAATAATAATATAAATCTAACAGTGCAGATGTATCAAACACAATTATTGCGCTTTTAATCATATCCAGCACCCTTTCTCTATCGAGATAATACTTATTGTAATAATCCATTAAAACAATGCCCTCTCTTTTGTTGTATAACCAAGCACAGCCATTAACCACGTTCATCACATATTAGCAGTTAACTGGCATACATTTTATTCTCTTTCAAATCCATTGAAATACTACCAGAAAAGCGTTAATTTTCCAGTTTTCCGTAAATGCTTACTTTTTACAACAGTCTTTAAATCCTGCTCTTGAGAAACATCCGCTATAAATGCTTCCGATTTTCTTAATAGAATCTCTCCCTCAGTATGACATATACTAAAAAACTACTACTTTTTCACAAACTATTCATCTAGCTTCTCTTTATAACAATACAAAATATGCTGCACTGCTAATATAATTTCTATTCCCCCTATCAATGCCAATATTTTTACTGACAACGGCATTGTCACCCCCAAAGCAAATAGAAGAACTGAAAAATATACGCTCAATACCATTGTGTTAACAACTTCACATAAACGCTTACGCTTTTTTAACATACTTTCTTGGGTTATTTTTTGTATTTCGTTACTTCTGTCTTTAGCATGTAAGTACAATAATACCGTCATCAATACTCTCATTATTACTATAGCTATAGAAAGTGATTTATTATCCCCTGATATATTCATATTTACTTCCTACACCTTAATATTATCTCACAAATCTTATCTACATCTTCCAGTGCCAAATCTGCATACAATGGTAATGTAAGTACTCTCTTACTAATATGTAACGCAACCGGTGTCCGCTCTGGATCATACTTTCCATGGAAACAATCAAATGTATTTGTTAATGGATAGAAATACTTTCTTGCCCCAATTCCTTCTTCTGCCAGTGCTTCAAATACTTCATTCCTGCTTGAACCAAATACTTTTTCATCAAAGATTGCCGGGAAGTATGCGTAATTCGGTTTTACATCTTTTTGCTCCGGATTGAGCTGAATTCCCTCTACTCCTGACAAATGCTGCATATAACGTTCCACTACAGCTTTTCTCTTTGCAATCTCCTCATCAACATGACGTAAATTACAAAGTCCCATAGCTGCACAGAATTCATTCATCTTAGCATTAGCCCCGACTCCATCTACTCTTTCCGGTCCACGAATTCCGAAATTCTTCAATCTATAAAGTTCCAATCCTAAGTCTGCATCTTTAAAGCAAGCAGCTCCACCTTCTACTGTATTGAACACTTTTGTTGCATGGAAACTGAAACATGATACATCTCCAAACGAACCAATTCCCTGATCTTTATATCTCACACCAAATGTATGCGCTGCGTCGTATATAACTTTTAATCCATATTTATCTGCAATACGCTGAATTTCTTCAATATTGCAAATATTACCATATACATGTACTGGCATAATAGCTACTGTTCGGTCTGTAATTAACTCTTCAATTTTATCCACATCAATTGTAAAATCAACTGGATTAATATCACAGAAAACCGGCTCCAAACCATTTCTTACAATTGCATGTGTCGTTGATGCAAATGTAAATGGTGTCGTGATTACTTCACTGCCCTTTGGAAACTCCAAGGCCTGCAAGGATAATTCTAACGCCATGTGACCATTTGTAAAAAGATCAATCTGATCAACTCCAAGATACTCAACCAATTCCTTCTGAAGCTGCTTATGCTTCGCTCCCATATTAGTCAGCCAATGTGAGTCCCATATATCCTTTATTTCTTCCACATATTCTTCAATATCTGGCATAGAGGAACGTGTAACCAAAATCTTCTTCATTATCTTCCCTCCTCTTTTGCTTGTTCCATCTCTTTTTTAATATCTTTTAACATAGAAATATAATCATATTTAGGCGCATATCCCAATTCTTCACAAGCTGGCGTTATATCCATAATATATTGTGGAGCATTGGGTTTGTCTGGGCATAAAGTAATAGAAGATTTTTTCCCTTCTTCACCAAATACTTCTACCATTCCTTTAATTTGGTCAAGCAAACTTGTTCCAATACCTGTTCCAACATTATAATAACCCTTTTCTCGGTTCACAAATAATGCTTTATACAGCATTTGGCAAAAATCTTTTACATAAACCATATCTTTTACTCTTGAGGCATCTCCCCATACTTCTATTGATTCTCCTGCTATTGCTCTATCTATTAGTAATCGATAACCTATTTTTCTTCTAACTCCATCAACATAATAATAGTCAATTGGTGAATATAAATAAATTGTCGGTAATCGGAATACAAACTTCTTCAATCCATACATTTCATAATAATTTTCCATCATATCAACCATAAAATTTTTAGTCATTACATATATTGTATGATCTGACTTAAAACTAAAGTTACGCGGCATATCAGATTTCAGTATAAGTTCTGTCTCACCATAATCTTTTATATCGCCAAAACTCTGCGCAAATAAAATTCTATCTGCACCATTTTCTCTACAATATTCCAATATATTAAGATTACCAGTAATATTTACATCAATATAATATTGTGGATCATATCCTTCCATTCTTGCCGGCATAGCTCCTGCCAAATCTATAACTGCATACACATCTTTAGGAAGCTTTTGAAATTCCTCTTTTTTAGTTATATCTACTTGGAAATACTCTACTCCCATATCTGCAAATTTGTCAGTATTACGAGTTCCTACTGCGACAATTTCATATTCACTTTGCTTATAATGTTCCAAAAAGTATCTCACAAAATATGTTCCTGTATTTCCACTTGCTCCAAATACTAAAATCTTCATTTTACTCACTTCCTATTCTCTTTTTACAATTATTTTTTAATTTGACATTACACCACTCTTCAGAATAATCCATCATATGTAACATCTGCTCCATATTATCAAACTTCATTACTAAACATCCTAATGTAGTATTAGCACCAGTAAAAGCTTTTATTTCATCACCTGTTTTTTTTATCAAATGATTCTCAATAATATGCTTACTTCCTTCTTTTGTAAATTCAACTTTGTCTAACATTCCATCTTCCAAGCTATGTACCGCAAAATATGAATAATATCCTTCTGGCTTAATATCTTCTAATTCTATATTTTCGCCCATAGCAGCTTTCACCGAACATTCAACTAAATCTACTCCTGTCGCATACTTAATTACATCTGGAATATAATTTCCACCATCTCTTGGTGCAACTTCCATTAAATATACATTGTAATCTTTATCTATTCTCATATCAAAATTGTATGTTGTTGTCTGCATATGAAGTAAGTCTAATAAACGTTGAATTTCACCATGAACTTTATCCTGAACTTCTTTCGGCATATTATATGGGAAACTTGCGGATATTGGCACAAACGGATTTACACACTTTGTATTAAAATGATCATTTGCAAAATACCGAAATACTAATTTCCCGTCTACCGATAAGCCATCTCCAGCAATCTGATATCCAAATTTTTCTACAAATTCTTCAATAATAATCTTTTTCCCTCTTGAGAATGACATCGCATATTCTAATTTATCATTTGCTTCATCAAAATTATCAATCCTACTAACACCCTTGCTTCCTGATGAATCTACTGGTTTTACAATTACTGGATATTTGAAATAATTATTCTTTAAATCATCCATCGCAATTCTAAGATTTGTATAGCCTTTCGCTCTTGGTGTACAAAAATTATTCTCTGCAAGAAATTCTCTAAATCGATCTTTATTACACAATATTTCAACCGATTTATATGGACTTCCTGGTAATCCCATTTTTTCAGCCACATAAGCTGCTGTTGGCGCAGCTGGATCTGACGCATACGCTAATACTCCATCTACATTTTCTTTTTCAGCAACTTGCAATACTTTTTCTTTATCCGTAGTACTCACTAAATAAAATGTATCAGCAACATATTGTCCTGGATTATCTGTCAAGAAATCACAAAGCACTGTATAATATCCAAATTTTTTTGCTGTTTCAATTGCTATTATTTGCTGTGCTGATCCGCCTAGTAAAAGTATCTTTTTCATAATTGCCTTGTATGATAATTAGGAAGTTAATTACCACACGTTTCCTTTCCTCTTATATTATGGTTCAATACAATTCAGATATCATGAATTTTTAATTTTTCTATAACCTTGACTTCCCATCTGAAATGTACTACTGCTACCTTTATCTGAATTATTTATTAACTGAATGTTACTAAAGTTTCTTCACTCAGAATACTTATTTCTATCAAGTCTATGATGATAATAGAATGTGACATTATGATATCAAACTTTAGAAACTGGAAGTACAACCTACTGAAAATTTTTGTACACATTATATTAAAAAAATCTATATTTATCTCAACGCAACTACACAATCCATTCCCCATGTTTTCAAAGATGAATAGTATTTCCTATATTTCAATAATCTAAGTATATTTATAAGCTTTCTATTTTTCAAAAGTTGTATTCTTAAACATAACCATTTTCTATAATTTTCAGCATCTTTTATCCAATCATATCCACTAGTTTTCATCATCAAAAATTCATACACATGATTTCTTCGTTCCAGACGCTCAATTCTATTATCTTTCGAAAAATCTGGTTTGCTTAACGTAGTGACACTATCACCGTGTCTCCTAAAAAAATGTAAAACCGCTTTACATATATATCCACTATCACTAAGCCATGCCGCTTGATAAATTAATGCATCATGTGGCATTTTGTTCGTCCAAGCACCTTTTATATCATCAAAGAATTTTTTTCTAAAGCAATATGTGCAACCAGGATATAAAATACCATTGTTCCAAGGTTTTGAATCTCGTTTATAATATTCTAATGTTATGTCTCCATTTTTCTCAATCTCTTCATCACTAAATTTTTTATATTCACACATCAACAAATTTATTTTTCTATTTTCATACATAATATTAGACATTACTTCTATTTTTTTCGTATGCCATATATCATCTTGATCTGCCAAAAAAACAATTTCTCCCGTGGCATATGAAATAGCATCCATAAAATTCTTTTGCCACCCTTTATTTTTTTTATTCTTTATTATCTTCCAAGTAATTAACTCATTATCTCTTATGAATCTTTCGACCATTTTAACTGTATCATCACTTGATCCATCATCACATATAATCACTTCATCTGCTTGTATTGTTTGTTCTTTTATTGATTCTAATTGTTGACTAATATATCTTTCACCGTTATATGTAGCCATAACTATTGAAATACTATTTGCCAAAAATAGTTCCTCCTTTTTTTAAATAGGACAAAAAAAGCTTATATAGATACTCAAATGAATCTATTTTTAAAATTTTTGATCCACCAATATAAATTAAAACACCACAAATTATTTGAATGGTTAAAATCAAAAAATCACTTAAATCTAAGTATTGAATTGGTATTATACATATCCCCATAACCAATGCCAAAATTATATTTGGCAAAATATCTTTCATTTGTTCCAAATATCCGTAATTTAATAATTTTCTATTTGGATATGAATTTATCAATTGACTTACTACACTAGTAAACAGCAAACTATATGCCATAGCTTTTACACTAATCCACATAGTCGCAATAAGTGCAAAAATTCCAACAATTTTCTTTATTATTTCTAATTTCAAAAACAAATCGCTTCTTCCCATCGCCTTTATAGCATTCAGATTAGCCGTATGTATTGGATAGAAAACAAAGGTAATACAAAAAATTCTCATAAAAAATACACTCGGTAACCATTTTCCCGTTAATATAAGCTTTACTACCGGAGTCGCTGTAAAAGCAAGTCCTAACATTAATGGTGCCATAATATATGTACTTATCTTTATAGCTCTTCGTGTCATACTTTTTACTCTCTGAGAATCATCTTGTTCGTTTGACATTGCCGGTAATAAAACACTATCTATTGAAGTATTTATATTGGTAACTATTACATCCGGAAATTGTTTACCTCGATTGTACTGAGCCAAATCAGCTGATGAATATAATTTACCTATAATTAATTGTCTTAATTGATTATAAGTTTTATCCAGCAAACTAGATACTAACAATTTCCATCCAAAAGCAAATAATTTTTTCAATCGCTTCAAAGAAAATTGGAATCTAGGTCTCCATTTAACTGTAATCCATAAAATTATGGTATCTACTAACATATTAAAAAGTTGTTGTACTACCAACGCCCATACTCCATATCCTAAATATGCCATTGTAATACCAATAATAGCCGCGCCTATGGTTCCGCCTATGGTCGCGAAAAAAAATCTTTTAAATTGCATTTTTTTGCTTACATATGCTTGCTGAACATTTTTTACACCAGATATTATAAGTGTCAAACTAAGTACTCTAATAATTGCTGTAAGTTCATTATCTCCGTAAAATGTTGCAATTACCGGAGCCCCCAAAAACATCACTGCATACAATATTACGCACATACTTAAATTAAAGAAAAATACTGTAGAAAAGTCTAGATCATCTGCATCTTTTTTCTGTATTAAGGCATTTCCAAAACCACTGTCTACAAATGTTTGTAGTATATTGGTAAACACTGTAATAAGCGCAATCGTCCCATAAGCACTCGGTTCTAGTAGTCTAGCTAATACTACCGAAACAATAAATGCTACACCTTGTGCACCACAGCGTTCGGCAAATCTCCATATTAAATTCGAAAATACTCTTTTATTAACATTATTTGTCATTTTTTATCCTTCTTTATAGACACTTCTTATAATTTCTAGGTCACTTTTTTTCAATTGAGAATACGTCCTATTCCCTCCTATCAACCTTTTAAGTCCTAATATTCCCACATATTTAATTCCTTCATACAAACAAAATCCTTTATTTTCAAATTTCTTTACTTCCTGTATAAATATTTTCATTGTAATTTTGTTGCTTTTTTTTACTAAGCATTCAATAAGCTGATTCATATATAAACATTCTGCTGCTTTTTTTGCCTTTTTATCTATATTATTTTTATGTGAATACTCCATAAACATTTTTTTATAGTCAAGTATATTAGATTGTTTTTTTCTCTGTGTAGCCGTAAAACTGCTTCCTTTTGAATTTACAAATCTATATGCACTTAAATATTCTTGCAAACATCTTACACGTCCATTTGACAATAGAAAAAACATTTTTTTTCTATCTCCTGGTCCTTTGTCATATTCATCTTTCATAAGAAAATCTATATTATAATCATTTTTTTTATTATATATATTCTTATGCATTATTGAAGTTGTTTGTCCTGCAAACTTTCCATTTACAAAATCTTTAAATGTATATTCTTTTTTATTACATTCCGGATATTTCAAATATAATAGTTTTCCATCATCATCAACCATTATTGATTTATGAGCAATTGCTATATATTCTGAATTGTTCTCTAAAAAATCAACTTGCTTCTGTAATTTATCATCAGCAATCCAAAAATCGTCCGTTTCTAAAACTATAATATATTTTCCTATTGCTTTAGCGTATAAATCAGCAAAATTTTTTTTGGCGCCATAATTAACTTTTCTATAAAAAACCTTTAATTGAGGATATTTTTTTTCGTATTGCTTTATAATCATCCGAGAATTATCTGTCGAACAATCTTCACCAAGTAAAACTTCATATTTGAAATCAACTTTCTGCATAAAAACACTATCTAGTGCCTTTTTTAAATATTTTTCATGGTTATACGTTGTACATATAATACTCAACATTATTTCATCCATATCAAATTCCTCACTATCTATATGATGTATATGGCATCATTCCATTATATCCAAACCATATATATAAAACTATAAATTGAATTAACAATATTACAATAAAATAAAATTCTACAAGTTTTTTTTCTTTGTTATTATTTATTGAATTTATTATACCTGGGATTAATATAATATGAGCCGCAGAAAAATATTGAGCTATTCTAAATCCATACGTTACTTTTAATCCAAATAAATAAAAAATCATCTCAGAAAAAACCAACAAATAGTAAAGTTCATAACGTTGACTATTTTTAATTGTATTCTTTAAAAAAACAAATTCAGGAATATATAATAATATTGCAAATCTAATAAAATAACTTGTCGTTCCGCCTTCATTAGAAGTTAAATATCCACTAAATTTCAAATTCATTACTACTGCCAATTTCAAATATAGAGCAGCAGTTATTATAAGCCCTATTACAATTACTAATGATTTAACAAAAAAAGTTTTACTGTATACGTTTTTTTCCGTTATTATATCACTTCTTTTTCTCCCAAAGAAGTAACATGGTAACAAAATCAACGCACTTGTATGAAACAAGCTAGCCACTAAGATTATCACTACATATTTTAATACTTTTCGTTCTTCTATATAACGGAATGAATATACAACTATCGCCATAGCTATGCTTTGTCTTATAATATTTCCCCACGAAGCAAAAAACATGCAAAACATAATATATATCATCATTGCTTTTTGTACAGTTTTTTCCTTTAAAATCCAATTTACCATTAAAATTACCGTTATAAATGATGTAATAAAAACAAGTCCTTGGAATGATCCAAAAATGCTATGAGATAATCTCATCAACATTTTAAATCCCAATTCCATATCCGATTTTTTATATAATATATAATTATCATATATTCGTTCATAATTAAAATAATCTGACCCTATTCCATATCTATTTCCTAAGATAAAAAACACTGGCATTCCAATCATTATTAGACTCAATAAATCATTATTAGAACTCTTATGTATATATATCTTCCCCCATTTTATTGTATGCGAGTAGAGTTTCATCAATATTAAGCATATTACTAGTCCACAAAAATATATAAAACATGTATATAGCATAAAATATATTCTCCCATCTTCAGTTTATTTACATTTCAAATATATCTTATATAATAATAATGCATTTTCAAAACTCTAACTCTAATTTTTCACCTAATTTTATATCCCAATCATTAGGTACAAATGCTTTAAATCCGCTTGCAGGATAAAATGTCAATTCACCTATATATAATTTATTGTCTACTAAATAGAAATCTACACGCAAAAACGGAATATCCTTTGCTAATTTTGTTGCTATGGTTAGCATTTGAGAAAGTTTCTCTGGCTTTAATATTTTTTCTTTTGAGGCAGGCACATCTAACCTCTCCATATCTAATTTTTCCCACTGACTTGAGAAAAAAGTTTCTGTCATTCCAGTCTGTCCATACCGATTTTTACATACCAAAATAAATTGGGGTTGTCCATTAAAGACATGAATTTTATAATCTGTTAATCCTTCATTCAATTGTTCAGAAGTATCTTCCATATACTTTTCTGCTATTATACATGGTTTTACATTTTTATACGGCCACTCACGTCCATACCAAAAACCAGTTCTTGTCTTCCCTGGTGTTAACTTTCTTATTGCTGCTTCAATATCAAGTTGAGTTTTGTCCTTACAAATAACTACACTCCCCGAATCATGATTCCATTTTAGGACAAATTGGTTAGGCAACTCATCAAAATCTATTTTCTCTGGAGTATTCCAAACACCTAATGTTGGTATTATATACTCTTCCCCCAATTTTTCAGCAATATATTCTTTCACTCGATACTTATCCACTAATATTGTATACATTGGATTCCTATCATATATTTTCAACCATTGCAATTTTTCATTAAATGTTTTCGGATTTTTAAAATTAATGAATTTATGAAAATGTTTAAAATACATTATCTGAAGATATAATTTATCCGGTAATAATCGACTTATTTTTTTTAAAATTTCTTTCACACTTAAGCTCCTCTTATACTCGCTAAATAGCTTTCAATAATTTTTCATACGTTTCATGACTTCTTTTAGCTATATTCCTCCATGAATATTTATCAGCTAATTTTATCGAATTATTGCTTTTTTCTTCAAAAGTATCTTTTTCTAAAACCATTTTTTTTAAAGCATCTTCTATGCATTCAACATCATTCATTGCACTCCATCCAGCATTAAGCGACTTAATTTTATCAGCCATATTGGTTCCAATAGTAGCTATGCAAGGTAACCCATATGATAATGCTTCTATCATTCCCATTGGCATACCTTCAAATCTAGAAGTCATAATAAATATATCTGCATTAAGTAAAATTTGTTCTTTTTCTTTCCCGAATACAGCATCATTGATTCTAATTAAATCCCCAATGCCCCATTGTTCTACTCTATCTTTTAAATAACTAACTGTCTCTTCTTGATTTACTCCATACATATCCAAAACAAATCTGGAATTTCTCAATACCATTTGCGACTTTCTTACTGCTTCAATTAAAAGATCAAGTCCTTTTTGATATTTTTCATATCTTCCAATATAAACAGCACATATCCTATCTTTATTAAAGCTAGTCTTCTTTTTATTTTTATTAAATGTTCCATTTGGAATTATAAAAGATTTTTTTGCCCACTGTTGTTGAGATTCTTCTTGCTCTTGTTTCGAAAGATATTGTATTGCCACCGCTTTTTTCACCATTTTGTTAAAATACAGAAAATTTCCAACTATTTTTTTTATTTTCTTTTTTTCTTGAGCCTGTTGTGTCATTTCACTTCTGGGAATAATCACATAAGGTATCTGTTTTTTCTGTATATCATCTATTATTTTTTCAAATGGGAAACAATAAAATTCTTCTATTATCACAATGTCTGGAAAATTGAATGGAGCGGGAAGATCTTTTAATCTTCCTGATGGATAATCCTTTAAATTATGATACTCCTTATTTTTCCACTCTTTGCTCTTTATTTGATTTAAATTATACCAAAATACATTATCAAATTCAGCTTGTGCTTGAATTTGTGCCGGAACACTATTATTAGGTCCAGCAAACATATTTCCTGATAGCTTAGAAATATATAATATATTCATTATCCATCATACCTCTTTTCTTCATTTTATCAAGTTCTACTCGCTCTCACTATCTCTTCCATTTTCATTATGCCATTTATTTGATGAATTATTGATATATCATCATATTTTAATAATTGTTTTCTTAAAGGATATAAAATTCCAACCACTACTTTCATCACACCTCTATATTTAATATGTAATTTACAATATGCTTTTCTAAAACCAAAATATTTTTCTAGATATGCCTGAAAATTTGTTTCATGTGATATACTTCTAGAACCATCACAGATATAATCCCCTGAATTCAATTCATTACGATGATTCTCTAATATAGATGCAACAATAGCGGCATTAATTCCTTGTTTCTTAAATAACGGAATTACTTTATGAAATGCATAATATATATATCTATCCTTTTTATTTAACCAAGCATAACCACACAACTTATTTGTTTCTTTAGAAAATGCACCATAAAACTTATAATATTTCCATTCATCAATAGCACTAAATAATATTTTTTTATTAACATTTGGTCTATACTTAATCGGATATGCTTTATAAGCCTCTACCTGTATTGTATATATATCTTCCTTAAACTCCATATGATTTATTTCGCGAACTTGAAAATTTTTTAATCCTTTATTTATTTCATATCTTCTTTTTGCTTTTAAATCCATAATCTCAAATGGCGTATCTTTTATAATATACCACCATTTAGTTTCATATTCACAATCAAAGTCCGAAATCCACCTAGCTAATAAGGCTTTGCCCCCTCCACTTTCCATATACTACCATCTTGTAAAGGAAACATATTTACTTTTTCATGAGGTGCTACATCTGGCATTGCTGCATGATTATAATATCTCCAACCATCTATCTTCATATCTTTACCTACTCCATCACTTTTTTAATATCCAACATATTTCCCCATTCAAGATCATATTTCTCTGGATTAAATGGCATCATTCCTGCTCCAGGTGTAAATGTCAATTCTGCAAAATAATATCTTCCATTTGCTATAAAGAAATCCACTCGTACAAATGGGAAATCCTGAGATAATTTTTTTGCCATTTGAGTCATCTTATCAAAAAATGGAGGTAATTTTACCTCTGGAATATCTGTATAATCATCTCTTGTTAATGGCATTTTTGTTCCATCAAGATAAAAGAATCCTATCTGAGCCTGTCTATCATGTATAAGATCATTCGACACATATATGTATTTAGGCTCCCCATTAAAGCAAAAGAACTTGTAATCTGTAATACTTTCACCCAAAAACTCTTCACATATTACTTTATGCGGTTTAATTTTCGAGTAATGCAATTCAATATTAAACGCACCAAAATCCTCTTTCAACCAATCATTAAGCTGTTTGGTTGCTTTTACTTTGTCTAGTTTACGCTTATCAGGCACAACTATATTATAAGCACAGCCATGATTACACTTTAGTACAAATTGATCTGGTAATTTATCCCACTCTATATCATTCGCATTATCCCACACTCCTAAAAGTGGGGTCAAAGTTTCACCATAACCTTTTCTTTTTATGTACTCTCTTACTGCATATTTATCCGCACAAGTTACAACTCTTTTGCTTCTTGGATAATAGTACAATTTACACCATTGTATTTTTTCATTAAATGTTTGTGGATTTTTTAAATTTAACTTCTTTTTTAACACAATTCGAAAATAAATTTTTGACATAGTGGTATTCGGTATAATCTTATGTGCTACTACCTGTCCTTTTCTACGTATCTTATACAAAAAAGAATCTCTTTCCATACTTCTGCCTCACCATTAATATTTTATCTACTTATATATCTCTTCTTCTTATAAATACCAAATATAATATTTCTTCCAGTATTTATTATGCTCATAATTACATTTTCTTTTTCAGCTTCTCGATATAATTTATAATGCCATTTTATTAATATCGTATAGCTATGTGTACTAATACTTCCACTTCTACCTTTTCGGTACTGCGCCAAATACTCATCTAGCAAATAGCAATCAGCCTTTTTGCAAACCTTTAACCACATTGCATAATCGTTGTTTTTCTTAATATCCTCAATCTGAATCAATCCAACTTTTTCAGCATCATACATAACAGTAAGACAACCTGGCCAACAGTAATTAAACATTCCTGTTTTCGTAATCTTTTTTGGTCCTGTTACTTTTACGCCTGTTTTCTGTCCTTCTGTATTAATTTCTTCATAATTCGTATAAGAAAAACTATATCCATTTTTCTTCATGAATGTTATCTGCTTTTCTAATTTATCCGAACTCCATAAATCATCACTATCTAAGAATGCAATCCACTTTCCTTTTGCCTCTCTTAATGCTTTATTTCTTGAAACTGCTGCACCTGAATTTTTTTCATTTTTGTAGATTCTAATTCGTTTATCTGTAAATGTAGACAAAACGTCATCTGTATCGTCTGTCGAACAATCATCTACAATAATCAATTCCCAATTTGTATAGGTTTGTTTTAACACTGACTCAACTGTCTCTTGAATATAAGAAGCCGTATTGTATGATGGCATGATAATTGATACTAGTTCATCTTTATTTGACATTGTATCTTCTCCATTTAAAATACACTTTGCTTCTTCCTGCTTCTGATCATATTCTTCCTGACTGACTTTTCCACTATGTAACAGGTAATCTCCAAAGTCTTCTGCAGTTGCCATATCTCCCTCTGTGATTCCTTCCTGTTTTACAAATGCCTTCAATACAGTCTGAAGAATAATCTTAATATCTCCCAGGAATGTAATCTTCTGAATATATTTCAAATCCCAGTTAAGTTTATCTTCCCAGTCGATATCATTTCTACCGTTTACCTGTGCAAGTCCTGAAAGTCCTGGTCTTACATCATGACGTTTTCTCTGTTCACTCGTCATAAATACCATGTCTCTGACAAGCTGCGGTCTTGGTCCTACGATACTCATATCACCTTTTAAAATGTTAAATGCTTCTGGTAATTCGTCAAGACTCGTTGCGCGAAGCGCTTTGCCGAATTTTGTAAGTCGTACTTCATCCGGAAGAAGATTACCGTTTTCATCTCTTTCATCTGTCATAGTACGAAACTTATACACATTAAAAACTTTTTCATCTTTTCCTGGTCTTGGTTGTTTGAATAATACTGGACTTCCAATTTTTATTCTGACCAAAAGTGCAACAAGCAGATATAGCCAGCCAAATACGAGAATTGCCATAGAAGCACAGATAACATCAAATGTTCTTTTTACATGCGCTTCATAAAATGTTATCTTTCTTTCCGTACATGTCTTCTCTTTTTTACCTTTTTTTTGTTTTTTCTTCTTGTGATACAGTAATGCTCCACTAACTGCTGCAACTGCTGTTGATAAAAAAACTGCAACTTTTTTATTTTTCATTCTAAACCCTCATAGCGCTCTTTTTATAATTCTGATTTCAAATTACTCAAAACAAGCTTTTACTACTTCTATAATTCTATCCTGCTGCTCTGCTGTCATTTTGTTATCACTTGGCAGGCACAGTCCTCTTGTAAAGATATCCATTCCTACATCTGCTGCCCCGCCTGCTATATAAGCATTGGATCTTGCACGTCCATTTCCATCTCTGACTACAAATGGATTCAGGCGGTAAATTGGCTGCATATGCATTGGTTTCCAGACTGGACGTCCCTCTGCGTTAATACTGCTGATTGCCTCTAATATCTCTGTCGGACATGTCTTTCCACTCTCTTTTACATAGCAGACATCTTGTTCGCCTCGTACCTGCTTACACATCGCATCTTCGTCAATAAGCATACAGGAAAGCCAGTAGTTCGGCTCAGAGTTCTCTAGATTCATTGGATTCATAGATACTGGCAAATCCTTGAAGCCTTCTTTGTATCTCTCATAGATTGCTTTTTTCTGAGCAATATGTTCTTCCAGGTATGGAAGCTGTCCACGTACTACTCCTGCAATAACATTACTCATGCGGTAGTTATATCCCAGTTCCTCATGCTGATACCAAGGCGCAGCCTCTCTTGCCTGAGTAGACCATTTACGAACCTTATTTGCAGCTTCCTCGTCATCTGTTAAGAAACAGCCGCCGGCACTTCCGGTTATAATCTTATTTCCATTAAAGGAAATGGTATTATATTTTCCAAATGTACCGGTCTGAACACCTTTATACGTTGCTCCCATAGATTCTGCTGCATCTTCTACTAAAATAGCTCCATGCTTTTTAATAACTGCATTTAATTCATCTACTTTTCCCGGTGTACCATAAAGATGTGCGATTACAACTACTTTTGTATCCGGATAAATCTCAAATGCTTTCTCTAATGCTACTGGATCCATGTTCCATGTATCATATTCAGTGTCGATAAATACTGGTTCACCGCCCTCATATACAACCGGATTTACAGTTGCATCAAAGGTCATATCGGAACAGAATACTTTCTTACCTTCTAACGCTCCGTGTCCCACTTTCGGCATACCATATGCTTCAATACCGGCCAGCTTCATTGCCAGATGCAGTGATGCCGTTCCGGCAGATAAGCCTACTGCGTATTTGCAACCGATTTTTTCACATACTAATCGTTCTACTTCATTGATATTTGCGCCCACCGTGGACATCCAGTTTGTCTCATATGCTTCTTTTACATATTCAATCTCCGGTCCATGCATAGTTGGGCTGGATAACCAGACTTTCGATTCAAATTTTTCAAATGTGTTTTCTTCCTTAAACATGTCTCTCTCCTTTTCTGTTATCCACTTCAAGTTATAAAATATTATGAAGTAATCCTTTAGAATATTGCTGCCTTCATTCCTGGCTTCTTATGTACTTCAACTTTGTCTTCTGCCTTTTCTTCCTGTTTTTCATTTGCAACATGGCAGTTGACTTCTTCTGGGCTCTTGAATGTTGGCACGACTTTTCTCATTGCCTGTTTTGCAATCAGATTGTCTCCGCTGTCACAGGCTTCTCTAAGAATCTGCATCTTCTCTTCAATCTCTTCTTCGCTTAAGGCTGTATCTCTTTCAATGAAGATCATGCTGTTTTCTGTCTTATCCAGTTCTTCTGTCTTCACAAGTAATTCTTCATACAGCTTCTCGCCTGGGCGAAGTCCTGTCTCCACAATCTCGATTCCCTCTACGCCGGATAAGCGGATCATATTTTCTGCCAGATCAAGGATCTTTACAGGCTGTCCCATATCCAGTACAAAGAGTTCTCCGTTCTTAGCCATTGCTCCACTCTGTAATACAAGCTGTGATGCTTCTGGGATTGTCATAAAGTAACGGATAATTCTTTTATCTGTCACGGTTACCGGACCACCGTTGGCAATCTGACGCTTGAACAATGGAATGACGGATCCCGCACTTCCAAGTACATTTCCAAATCTTGTTGCACTATATTTTACTTTTCCATGAGTACTTGCACTCTGCACAATCATCTCGCACATTCTCTTTGTAGCACCCATAACATTGGTCGGATTCACAGCTTTGTCTGTAGATACCATCATGAAGCGTTCTGCTTCATATTCCTCGCACAGCTCTACCAAGTTATATGTACCAAATACGTTGTTGTAGATAGCTTCTACGCAGTTGTGCTCCATAAGCGGCACATGTTTGTGTGCGGCTGCATTGATCACAATCTGCGGATGATATGTCTCAAAGACCTTTTCCAGTGCTTTTCTGTGAGTAATGGAACAGATTTCAATCTGCAGATTTAATTGATTTCCATAGGCAATCTTTAATTCCTGCTGTACATCATAAGCACCATTTTCATAAATATCCAGAATAATGATCTGCTTTGGATGCATCTTTGCAAGCTGGCGGCAAAGCTCTGAACCAATCGATCCGCCGCCTCCGGTAATGAGCACAACTTTATCTCTGTAGTATGCATTTGTCTTTTCATCTGACATTACGATTGGTTTACGGAACAGTAACTCTTCCACATCGAACTCTCTTAGATGTCTCTTGCCTCCTGCCGCATACATGGTCGGATAATCATAAACTTTTACTTTATATCCTGCATTTTTATAAAATTCATACAGTTTTTTCTTCTTTTCTGCTTTCATAGATGGAATTGCAAAGATGATCTCCTGAATTTCATAATCTGCAAGTTTTTTTACGGTCACATCATCTTCTGTCCATACCGGGATTCCTTGGATCTCTCGTCCGATCTTTTCCTTACTGACATCAATAAAGCATCTCGGTACATAGGAAGACTGCGTATTGCTGATAAGGTCTTCTGCCAGTCCGACTCCGACGCGTCCGGCACCTATGATTGCAACTTTAATCTTACGGTTTTCTTTCTCATTGCCAGGCTCGATTCCCGAAAAAAAGTATAGAACAGAATTCAGAAATTTTCCCCATTTGCTCTCCTGATTGCCACATTTATATGCATAGCGATATAACATACGGATTGCTAACGCTCCCAGTAAGTTCAGACATGACACAGAAAGCATTCTTGCAAATGTAATCTTTTCTACCGGCAGGCATAATTCCATTAACAGATAGATGATGAATGCAATTGCATCTGTAAAAAGCAATCGGATATAGCACTGGATCCCGCCATATCTCCATACCTGACCATAGATTTTTCCTGTCATTCTGACAGCGAAAATGCATCCTGCTGAAAGTACTACTTGTTGAAAGATACCGCTTGTGGTAAGTTTGTCGTTTCCTTCATAAAGCACAAGCAATAAAACTGCTACGATCAGATAAACTAACATATCATATACAATTAATATTCTTGGCATATGAAACTGTTTTTTATCCACTTGTTCTTTCAAATCTGTTTTTTCCTCATTCATCTTACTCATTCTTAAATTACTACCTTTAAATCCTTTTTACCGCTATCATTTGTTGCATTTTATCTTAATCTATCGTTTTTACCTTGTGATAGTTATTTTCTAATTCATGTCTCGTTTATGTCATTCATTTCTCAAGCCTAAGAGAAGCTGACGTATAATGTTCATACTTCAGCTCCCCTAAGGCCTAATATTTTTTTAATTAAGCATTCTTTTTTCTGAATGCTACAACTGCTGCCGCTCCTAAAAGAACGACTGCTGCGCCAGCGAATGGCACTGTGTTTGTGGAATCAACACCTGTTTTTGGTGATGTTCCTGCTGTGTTTGTCACTGCCTGTGAAGCATTAACTTTCGCAATAATTGCGATTGGTGACAGATCCTGTAACTCAAAAGTAATCTCTTTGTTGTTCAGATCTACGTTAGATGGTGTAATAACTTCCCATACTTTACGCTCTGTACTGAAGTGAAGTACTTTTACGTCTGTCATTCCTTTTGTAAGTGCAGGTACAGATAATGTTACCTGATATTTTCCATCTGCAGTTTTGCTTACATCTCCGATCTTTCTAAGATCCATAAATGCTGTTACAAGAGATTTTCCTTCAAGCTCTGATGCAATACTGGATTCTGCTTTTGCAAGATCTTCCAGTGTCTTAGTTCCTGCATTGATGTCTTTGATCAACTCTGCTGTTGCCTTGTCGGCTTTTGCGACTTCAGCCAGCTCTTCCTGATCCATAGCATCTACTTCGTAATGTCCTTTAGAACTTCCAGTTACAGCCATTGTTGCTGTCTTACTTGCAGCGGATACACCTACAACCTGCATTGCGAATACTGTTACCAGCATAGCCAGGCTGATCAGTTTCTTCTTCATTGGTCTTTACCTCCTTTTCTTAATTATTGTTCTATAGATACTAGTACGGCTTGTACCAGGTATCTACGGTTGTCCATACCTGCATAGCAGGTAGATAGTGTGATGATCTTATCATCTGCAGTCACACTCGCTGCTGTATCAATATTCGACTTCATATCCCGGATACCGAATACCATATCCAAGTAAGCCTGGTAAATGTCTTTGTTATCAAAGTTAAAGCTTTGCAGCAGATGCCGGTTGTCATACAGGTATGCTGCAAAAATCTGGTAATGCAAGATCTTGTCCGGCATGTAGATGATGACTTCTTTGTTCTGATCAAAGAAATCCCGGTCCATATATTGATGCAGACCGTCGAACATGGAGCCATTTGCCATGCCGTGTCCGTAGATCACGGTGTTTGGATCTTCGAATGTCTTCGTATTGTAATCCTCGGTAAAGATTGCTCCGGCTTTGTTCTCATCATGTTCCACACTGTGGTTCAGATAATAGCTGTTATCTGTCTCGCTCTGTGCGATTGGATAGTCGATGACGGTTCCCGGTACTTTGATCCATGCATAAATGTCTGGATTCATGTTCTGTAATGTCTGGAAGTCGATTGGTATCTCGACGGTACTTTTCGGTGTCTCCTCCGGTTCTTCTGTCACGACTTTTTCTTTTATTTTTTCATATTCCTGCCCCGCATGGGCATCCTGATAATATTGGTAATATGCAATTCCTCCGCAGATCAGTCCGGCTGCTGCCAGTATCCCTGCTACGACGTATCGTTTTTTCATAATTCTATAGCCCCTTACGTCTTATTGCTCATTTGTCTGTTTTTTCATTTATTTTACTTCTTGATAGAATGTCTCCATAATCTTTGCATACAGAGCATCGTCGTCTACATGATATTCATCGTAGGAAAGTCCCTGTGTTCCTTCTCCCGGAACGGTCCATTCTGTGTAGCCGTCTCCTTCGTCTGCTGTCTGGAATAACTTCATCAGACGGTCTTCGCTGATATTGGTGACGGTATATGGTTTGATCGCCACGAACAGATTAGCTGCAAATTTTGCATTTTGTTCATAGCATTCTTTTGCCTTTTTTGAAAACGCATCTAAGAATGCTTTCTGGCGTTCCATCCGGTAGATGGCGCTCTGGCTTTCATCTACATCTCTGCTTCTGACAAATGTTTCTGTATTTTCTTCGGTCAGTGTTACTTCTGCGCCTTCTGAAAATTCCGGATATTTATACTCCAGACTGTTATTTGGCACAGTCACTGTCAGACCTCCTACGCTTTTTGCAAGCTGTGGAATTCCGTCTAAGTTCATGGCAAGATAGCCCTGAATCGGAAGTCCATAAAAGAGATTGGACACTGCTTCCTGTGTGAGTTTGCAGCTCTCGGCGCCTCCGTCTCCATATCCATAGGAGAGGCTGATGTGGTCTTTGGATTTTCCAAGGCTTTTCCCTTCCAGGTCAAAGCTTTCCACATCTGTCATCGTATCTCTCGGAATCGTGATCAGCGTCATTTCTTTCGTCTTGCGGTTCAGTGACAGCAGAAATAAGGCATCTGCCTGTCCTGCATCGGCTTTTCCGACTCTTGTCTCTGCCGGTGTACGCTTGTCTACTCCAAGTAATAAGTAGTTGCTGAGATTTTGATTGTATTTGTAAGTCTTTCCCTGCCAGGTGACGGTGTTGGAATCCTCTGCTTCCGTGGTTGCTTTCGCACTTGCCGCTTCTGCTGCTTTCTTCTTTTGGGTACCTACGTATCCAAGACCTGCCACCGCAAGTACAGCTACACCTGCGATAATGACTGCTGCGAATCTTCCCCGGCGTTTTCCTGATGCTTCTCTCTGTTCTAGTTCCCGTCTGTCTGATTCTCGCCTGCTTGATCTTCGCTGTTCTGATTTTCGTCTGTCTGACTGGCGTTGTTCTGATCTTCGCTGTTCTGGTCCTCTGTCCATGTCTGATCTGATTTCTCCTTCTGAATCTCTTCCTGCGCCGCTTTCTTTAACTCACTGCTATTTGCAGCTTCCTGCTTATGATTGAAAAATAAAAGCGAACCTAATATCAGGAATAATACGATACATGCAATCAACAGCAGAACATTCTGAACCTTCGGGTTCGTCTTTCTTTTCTTCATACTGTTCTTTACATTCCTTTCCTACGCATTTTCATGATTCTGGCCATAGCCATACTTACTTCCATAACTGTAATAGGAATAATATTTTTCTTTCTTTGTATCAACTTTATTCAGCACAGCTCCAAGCATATGTGTTCCACTCTTTTCCAACTGCTTGATTGCTTTCTGCGCTGCACGGTATCCTACAAATCCACTCTCGATTACAAGGATTGCTCCATCACATACCTTTCCAACAATGGCTGCATCTACCACACTTGCCATCGGCGGTGTATCGATCAGGACGTAGTCATATCTCTGCTTCAGCTCACCCATTAACTTGGCGAACACTCTTCCATTTAAAAGTTCGGATGGATTCGGAGCCATCGGTCCTGCAAAAATCATATCTACATTTTCATAATTCGTTCCATATAAAATATCGCGCACCGGTGCCTGTCCGCTTAAGTACTGGGACAGTCCCTTCACGTCACTATCCACGAAATATCTCTGCACAAGGACTGATTTTCGGATGTCCGCATCCAAAAAAACTGTCTTCTTACCGGCCACACCCATTTCCCTTGCGAGCTGGAAGGCAACATCACTCTTTCCCTCATTCGGGAAACAGCTTGTCACAAGGATCGTCTTAATATCCGCTCCCGCAAACTGGATATTTGTTCTCAGCGTCTTTAACGCCTCCTCGTAAAAGTAATTCGATTTACGAGGATCCGTCAGCTCCACCCGAAGCTTAGATGCCTTATTGTCACGGCGGGACATTGCCGCTTTTGCCTGCGCATTTGTATATGTAGTTTTAGCTTGCTTTTCGTTTTCCTGCATCATTTCTCTTTGACTTCTTCTTTCCTGATCCATTAATATAATCCTTTCTGTCCGGAATTACACTCAGTGTAGATAATCCCAGATATTTTTCTATATCTTCTTCAGACTTAATCGTATCGTCCATAATCGTGCGGACAACAATCACACCTGCGCACAGGATCATACCTGCCAGCACACCCATCACTGCCATCTCCGCCACGCCTGTATTCGATCTGGAAGTCGGAACCTCACCTTTTTCAATGATCTTAGGCGGTGTAACCTCCATCTTGTCTCCGATATACTCAGAAGCAACCTCTGACAGCTTGTCTACAATCTCCTTCGCCTGCTTGGCATCAGAATACTCCACAGACAACTGCAGAATACGCGTATCGTCCTGGTTCGCAACTGTGATCATATCCTTCAGCTGCTTATAGTCCATGTCCAGATCTAACTGATCGATAACATCCGTAAGCACCGGACGGCTTGTGATCAAGATGGAATAGTCCTTGGTAAGCTGTGAGCCCATCTGCAGATCCGCCAGAGAACTAAGCGTCGTCTCCTTGGTCAGTACAAGCATCATGGAAGAAGATGTGTACAGCGGCTTCACTAAGAATCCGGCATACGCACACGCAATACAGCCGAACAGCAGTCCCACTCCCAGGATCGCCAGTATCTTCGACTTAAGCACATAAAAGAGTTCCAGTAAGTCAATTTCCATCTCATCATTGTCGTAATTCTTTCCCATTAATCTGATTTCCTTTCTTGGGGGACGGGGTTTTGGGTTTTGGGGACGGAGGTTTTTTAAAAAAACCCCGTCCCCAATTGGACTTCTACCTGTCCCTCTTTGAATTGTGTGTATTTTTACCCTCCCATTTTCTAGGGTTTCTTTTATTTCTAACCTGTCCCTTTTTGGAATTGTGGAATGTTTTTGTACAATTTGTTTTTTACGTACTTTTTACATACGAAGAAAGCGCAAATCTTTTTCTTGATTTGCGCTTTCTTCGTATGCTTTTTATATAATCCAAGCCAATAATCCAATTAATACTAATATTCCTGCGATATACAAAAAGAATGCAGACTTATTTATTTCTTTATGATTTACTAAAAGTAGAATCAATCCTAAAAATAGTGAAATAACAATTCCTAATGAAATGTTCACGGTTGCTATGTATTTTCCATTTATATTATTTTGTGTAATGTTCGTAAAATTAACCATTATTAATGAGAACACTGATACGAATATTCCCATCAATGTTAAAATATTTGCATAGATATGATTAATTTTTTCATCTAAATTCTGACCAGCATCTTTTAAATTATTCATTCTCTCTTCGTACTCATCTTTGTATTTAGCTAATCCTAAATATTCGTATTCATTATTGAATGAGGCATTGGACTGTTGGGCATATGTTTTTTCAGGTACTTCGCATAATTCTTCAAAAAATATCTGTGCAATTGAATCGTTTTCTTTAATCTTTATAGTTCCTGAAGATATATTCTGTACTCTTAAATAAAGGTATGTTTTATGCCCTGGATAATAGTGTGGACCTGCTACATATAACCCCTGACGCATTCGTGAATTTTTTTCACCAATTCTTCCTATTAAGTCGTTCGGCATATGTATTTCTTCTACTGTTTTAATAAATACAACTTCACCCGGTCTTAATACATAGGACGGAACTATATTGTTATTTTCAACTATTCCACTAATATGAAGATCATAGGATACTGCATTAACATATTTTTCATCATAACAATTTCCGCAAAATATCTCATCATGACGATTTTTTATATTTTTATCTACTAATATCATAACCTTCCACCTCTTTTCACTAATATTTTTTATTATAACACTTCAATTGCAAAATTCAACTAATCCGCCATATCTTCTTATGTTTTCTTACATATGTTTTTCTTCCTATATATATCAGATGTGCGTCATGCAACGCATGACGCACATCTTGAATCAAGAATGCTGGGGCATTCTTGATTCTCTTATTCCTCGCTTCTTATTCTCTCGCTTCTGTTTCTTCTTCCAGCAGATTCTCCATGCTTTTCAGGCTGATGTACAGGGTTGATGTGTTATGAAGTAGTGCTGATACGGTTGGCTGGAGGATTCCGGTGACGCCGAGTATGATGAGGGCGGTGTTGAATCCTACGATGTTGCGGTAATTTTTGTGAATTCGTTTCATTAATTTATTACTGATCAACTTCAGTGTTACGATCTCGCTCAAGTCGTCGCCGCTCATGGTCACGTCTGCGATTTCGCGGGCGATCTCTGCGCCGTCGCTGATTGCGATTCCGATGTCTGCTGCGGATAGTGCCGGTGAATCGTTGATTCCGTCTCCGATCATGATGACTTTTCGTCCGGCGGCTTTTTCCTGCTCTACGAAGTTTGCCTTGTCTTCCGGCAATACTTCCGAGTAATATACGTCCACGCCTACTCGTTTGGCGATTGCTTTTGCGGTGCGGTCGCTGTCTCCGGTCATCATGACTACTTTGCTGATGCCTGCTGCCTTCAGATTTTTGATGATCTGTGGTGCTTCTGCTCTCAGCGGATCTTCGATGCAGATGACTGCTGCCAGTTTTCCTTCGATTGCCATGTACAAATGTGAGTATTCGGATGGCAGTTCTTGGAATTTTTCTTCCATTCCTTCTGGAATCTGGCTCTCTTCATCTTCGAATACGAAATGATAGCTTCCAACGACGACTTTTTGGTCATTGATTTTTGAGGAAATGCCGTGTGCCACGATGTACTCTACTTTTGAGTGGAACTCTTCATGGATAAGCCCTTTGTCCTGTGCTGCATTTACAACTGCTTTTGCCATGGAGTGTGGAAAATGTTCTTCCAGGCAGGCGCCGATTCTCAGCAATTCGTCTGGTGTCTTATCGCAGAATGGTACGACATCTACGACTGTCGGCTGTGCTTTTGTCAGTGTTCCTGTCTTGTCAAATACGATGGTGTCTGCTTCTGCCATTGCTTCCAGATATTTTCCGCCTTTGACTGTGACGTTGTAGCTGCTTGCCTCACGGATTGCGGACAATACGGAAATCGGCATGGCCAGTTTCAATGCGCATGAAAAATCTACCATCAATACAGCCAGTGCTTTTGTTACATTTCTTGTAAGAAGATAGGTAAGACCTGTTCCTGCCAATGTGTATGGAACGAGTTTATCCGCCAAATGTTCTGCCTTGCTTTCCAGTCCGGATTTGAGTTTCTCGGATTCTTCGATCATCGTCACGATCTTCTCAAATTTACTTGATCCATTTGCCTCTCTTACACGTATCGTAAGCTCGCCTTCTTCCACAACCGTTCCGGCATACACTTCTCCATTTTCTATCTTGCGTACTGCCACGGACTCTCCAGTCAAAGACGCCTGGTTGACCATTGCCTCGCCTTCCACAACTGTTCCGTCAAATGGAATTACATTTCCCATGTGGATGCGTACCATATCACCGCTCTTTACAGTTGAAAATGGTACTAATACTTCCTGACCGTCGCTGACAAGCCATACTTTGCTGATATTCAGTGACATGCTTCTTGCCAGGTCACCAACGGATTTCTTGTGTGTCCACTCTTCCAGTATTTCGCCGATTCCAAGCAGGAACATGACGGATCCTGCAGTTGCGATATCTCCGCGGAACATAGATACTCCGATTGCGGTCGCATCCAATACCGGAACTTCAATCTTACCTTTTGCCAGTGTACGCACACCCCTCCAAAGATATTTCACAGATTTTACTGCTGTGATACATGCTCTGACCGAATATGGCAAAAATAATTTATTTCCATAATGATAGATTACACTTTCAACTAACTTATCCCAATATTCCTGATTCAGTTCGCGTCCGGAATTCTGTACATAATTTTCCGGAATGTCAACTTCCTCATAACGGAATGTTTGAAGCAGTTTGATTACTTTCTCTCTGTCGCCTTTGTAACAGATTGTAAAATCTCCCGTGCGGTTCTGTACTTTTGCAGATGTAATCATATCCTGGGATTCCAGATAATATTGCATCCGGTCTGCCTGCTCAAATGTCATTCTGTACTGTACAGCATGGGCACGGATCCTGCCTTTAATCTCATGCTTGATTACAAATTTCAAGTATATTTTCCTTCTTTCCCTGCTTTCTTCCTTCCCTGCTTACCTCGCAGTGATTCGCTTGCAGTGGTTCACTTGCTGTTGATTCTCTTACAGCTTACCTCGCAGTGATTCGCTCGCAGTGGTTCGCCTGCTGTTGATTCTCTTGCTGTGGTTCGCTTGCTGTTGATTCTCTTACAACTTGTCAAGACACCTGCAGTCTTAACCACAGGTGTCCTGATTTTTCCTTACATTTTTATAATTATCACAATATTTTTTTTCTAGTTCTCCTTGAACTACCCTGCTGTCTGACTTTGCTGTCTTACTTACCTGTCTGACTTTGCTGTCTTACTTACCTGTCTGACTTTGCTGTCTTATCTGCGTTCTTACTCTGCTGTCTCTTCAGCAAAATCTGTCTCATCAGCTTCTGCTGCTTCCTCTGCTTCTTCGGCCTCTTCTGCTGCTACTGCCTCTGCGTACTCCTGCTCTTCTTTTGCTGCTCTGTCTTCGTTGATCTGCTGTGCTTCTGCATATACGTCCTCTGCATTTTCCTGAATTGTAGCTGCTGTCTTAAGCACACACTCTTTTGCTCTTAAAACTGCTGCTGTACAGTTTGTGTATAATTTTTTAGCGTCCTTGCTGGACAGAACTTTGATTCCTGCAGTTCCGAATAATACTCCTGCTGCAAAGATTCCTGTCTTCTTTCCATCTACTTTTTTTAAGCCTTTTAAAATGTTTGACATCTTTTGTCTCCTGCCTTTCTTTCTACTTATAGGTTCTTATATGATGTTAGTATATGTGATATGTACTTTTTGGTTCAGTACTATATCATCACTTTGAATTCACTAAATTGTAACGCATTTGTTTTTTCATTTCCACTTCTTTTTCCTTATTGATAATTATTGCTCACTTGAGCCGACTTATTGATTTTCGTTCTCATTATAGCTGAAATTGAATATCATTACACACGAATTATCTGTCTTTTTCTTCCTCATCCATATCCATTTCATCTATATACATTCTAAGTCCTACTGTGCTTGTGACCGGCAGGGAAAATATAATTGTTTTTTCTTTGCTGGCAAGTCCTGTCTGCTCCATCATGGCTTTCATGATTGCATTTTTCTGTTTCTTTCTTGTGACGATCAATATGATTTCTTTTTCTGCAGCCAGTGATACGCCAAGAAATTTTTCTGCTGTTTCCATGCCGGTTCCTTTCGCATGGATCACGGTTCCGCCTCCGGCTCCTACACTTCTCGCCACGTCCATCACGGTGTCGATGCACCCCTGATTGGCAATTGCTACTAATAATTCATATTCTGTTTCTTTCAAAGTGGACTCCTCCTCCCGTTCAAATTTCTCGCTTTGTATCAGGAAATGTAATGTTTTTTCTCCGCCGATGCTGCTGAGTGGCACTATAAATGCAATTCCGGTTCCCGGCACGTCGATCTGCATCTTTACAATCATTTCCCGCCTTAGTTTCTTCCACGTTTCTTCTGTTACCACCGATAGAATTACGACCTTTTCTGATTCTTCCAATCCGAAATAGTCCAACATCTCACTATTTGCGGTTCCACGTCCCAATGTTGTAAAGAAAACCATATGCTCATTTTTCTCATAAAATTCTTCAAATTTCTTCTTTCGGTTCCTGTCTGTAATCGTCACCATCATATATAATCTACTCATAAATTATCTCCGAACTTTCTAATTTTCTTAAACATTTTCCATCTTCACTAATATGCGCTTTGTAGAAATCTCTATCCCTGTTTACAACTCGACTGTTTACAACTCAATGATTTCTTGATTGTCTACATTGTCTAGATTTTCTATGCATACTTTTATACTTGTGTAATCTTTTGCTGCCTGTTTTTCTTTCATCTGTTCCTGAATCTGATAGATCAGTCCAAGGATTTGAATTGTTATAAGCGGCGTCATTGCTACCATAGCTACCACTCCAAACGCATCTGTCACAACATTTCCACCTAGTGCCTCGCATGCTCCCATTGAAAATGGCAGTAAAAATGTTGCTGTCATCGGTCCGGATGCTACGCCTCCTGAGTCAAATGCGATCGCTGTGAATATTTTGGGCACGAAAAATGTTAATCCAAGGGCTACTGCGTATCCTGGGAGCAGAAACCACAAAATCGAAATGCCGGTAAGCACCCGCACCATTGCCAGTCCCAGAGAGAGTGCGACTCCGATGGACAGACTCATTCCCATTGCTTTTGCGGAAATGGCTCCGGAAGTCAGTTCTTCTACCTGTTCCGTTAATACATATACTGCTGGTTCCGCTTTTACGATAAAGTAACCGATCAGCATACCGATCGGCACGATGATCCATGGATAGGAAAGTCCCGCAATCACTTGACCCAGATAATTACCTGCCGGCATAAATCCCACATTTACCCCTGTCAGGAAAAGTACAAGACCTATGTATGTATAAATGATTCCTATAATAATTTTTACCAATGTCTTTTTGTGAAGATGTAATGATGCAATCTGAAAAATGAAGAAAAATAAAATAATTGGCAGTAAAGAGATCAGCATTTCTTTCATATAATAAGGAAGCCCTTCTTGAAAAAGCTGCCACATTTCTACTGAATTATCAGTCTTCACAATCATTGTCTGTTCGTATCCACTTCCCCCTGGGTGGTAAAGTAAACCAAGCAGCAATACTGCCAGAATTGGTCCGACTGAACACAATGCAACCAGACCAAAGCTATCATTTTCCGCGTGTTTATCACTTCGAACTGCTGAAAATCCGATTCCTAACGCCATAATAAATGGTACTGTCATAGGTCCTGTTGTTACTCCGCCTGAATCAAATGCCACTGTCAGAAAATCTTGTGGAACAATGCTTGCCAAAATGAATATGATCGGGTACAAAATTAAAAGCATATGTGCCAGTGGAATTCCAAATAGCATTCGAAGTACTGAGGCTACAAGAAATATTCCAACTCCTGTTGCTACTGCAATAATCAGCGTGTAATTGGGAATGGATGGCACTTGTTCAGCCAATACTTGAAGATCCGGTTCTGATATGGTGATGATAAAGCCAAGGATAAAACACAGCACTATCACTACACTTATCTTTCTTATATTAGTCAGTTTCGTTCCTATTCGTTCTCCCATAGGAGTCATCGCCATCTCCGCACCAAGTGTAAAGAACATCATTCCGATGATCAGGAGAACCGCACCAACAACAAAAGTCATCAGGACGCTGTTTGGAATGGGCGCAATGCTAAAGCATAACACCAGCATAATGCCTATGATCGGCAACACAGCTCCTAATGACTCTTTTAGTTTTTCCAGTAAATTTTTTTGATATAATTGTAATCCCATAAACGCCTTTCTTCTATATTTAATATGTATTAATTAATATGTATCCTTTAATAAAGTACCTTTTCGAACACTCTTTTAATGAACTTGGGACTCGCTTAACGACCTTGGGACTCGCCCCAGCATCTTTTAATTATTTTAACATAAATGTAGTTGTTTTTTGAAGCTTTAAAGACGTTAATATTATGCTAAGTTTTTAACAACTTGACGTAGAGTTTTGTATGATAAGAAATGCAATCCCGGTTATACAAAAACCCTGTAAGTATAATACTTACAGGGTTTAACTCCCCGAGTAGGGTTCGAACCTACGACCCTTCGGTTAACAGCCGAATGCTCTACCACTGAGCTATCGAGGAATACTAGATACATGTACCTTCAAAATCGCATATAAGAAACTTTTTAACATCTTACCTATCCACCTTACTTGGTTATGCCCTCGACCTATTAGTAACAGTCAGCTCCATGTGTTACCACACTTC
>OASQ01000079.1_pt1 | contig 67599 bp, 58 predicted proteins | sample 1475771 | NCBI WGS metagenome assembly OASQ01 (sample SAMEA2579910, study PRJEB22360) | human gut metagenome | reverse complement strand
CCTGATGCTCCTAAAAAAAGCCCGCCAGCCACGAACCGCTGCCGCTCTTCGCTGCAGGCGCTCCCGCAGTGGCAGCTTTACGCGCAGGCGTCTTGGGAGCAGATGCCTTGGGACGATCGGACACGATTAAGCCTCCTCGGTCTTGCTCAGTCCACCAAACCTACGGTCACGGCCCTGATAGGCCAAAATGGCGTCGACAAGGCCCCAACGATCAAAGTCGGGCCAATAGGTATCGGTGACGTAGAATTCGGAATAAGCCACCTGCCACAGCAGATAGTTCGAAAGGCGCAGCTCACCAGAAGTGCGAATCACAAGCTCAGGATCGGGAAGGCCGGCGGTATAGAGGTGGGAAGCCACCATGTCGTCATCAATTGCGCCAGGATCGATCTTACCGGCGGCAGCGTCGAGTGCGATCTGACGGACAGCGCGGGTAATCTCGGCACGCGCGCCGTAGTTGACGGCAAGCGCCAGCGTCATGCCGGTGTGATTGGCGCACTCGGCAAGACCGCGTTCAAAAACGTCGCGGGTCTTCTTGGGCAGCGCGGAAATGTCACCCAAAAAGACAACGCGCACGTTTTCGCGCTTCAGAAGCGGCAGCTCGTCGATAAACGTCTTGGCAAACAGGTGCATCAAGACGTTGACCTCATGCTGCGGGCGGTTCCAGTTTTCGGTAGAAAACGCATAGGCCGAAAGCACGTCGACGCCCAGACGCACGCAGGCGGTAATAATCTCACGAAGGGAGACGATACCCGCCTTGTGGCCCTCGGTGCGTGCAAGACCGCGCGATGTGGCCCAACGACCATTGCCGTCCATGATGCACGAGATATGGTGCGGAATGTTATTGAGGTCAAGGTCGGAAAAACCGACGCCCGCAGGGGCGTCGGCAAAGTACTCGACCAGTTTATGCTCGTCGTATTGCACCTTAGATCTCCATGACCTCGGCTTCTTTTTCCTTCAGAAGCTCCTCGACCTTGGCGACATACTCATCGGTGTGCTTCTGGACCTTGGCCTGCTCGCGACGGACATCGTCCTCGGTGAGCTCCTCATCGCGCTCAAGCTTGTTGTTGAAGTCGCGACGGATGTTACGGATAGACACCTTGGCCTGCTCGGCGTACTCGCGGCACTCCTTGACGAGCTCGCGACGGCGCTCCTCGGTGGGAGCCGGGAACGGCAGACGAACGACGGTGCCATCGGAGTTGGGGGTAATACCCAGATCGGAAGCGCCGATGGCCTTGACGATAGCGTTGATGAGTGCCTTGTCCCACGGCTCGATGAGCAGCATGTGGGCCTCGGGGGTCTTGACGGCGGCAACCTGCGTGACCGGCGTGGGAACACCGTAATAATCGACGGTGATGTCGGACAGAATGTTGGCATTGGCGCGGCCGGTACGGACCTTGGAGAAGTTATGCTTGAGGGACTCGAGCGACTTGTCCATATGGGCGGTGATGTTCTCTGCCATGCTTAATCCTCCTGATAGACGAGCGTGCCGACGGGCTCACCCGCGAGCGCGCGCTTGACGGTGTCCTCGCCATCGATGTTGAGGACCAAAATCGGCATACGGTTATCCTGGCACAGTGCCGTAGCGGTGGAATCCATAACCTGCAGACCGCGGACGAGAACCTCGTGATAGGTAATCTTGTCAAAACGGACGGCATCAGCGCACTTGACGGGATCCTTATCGTAGATGCCGTCAACCTTGGTGGCTTTAATCAGAATCTCGGCGCCGATCTCGCACGCACGAAGAGCCGCGGCGGTGTCGGTCGTAAAGTACGGATTGCCCGAACCGGCGGCAAAAATAACGACGTTGCCCTTGGAAAGGTGGTTGATGGCGCGACGGCGAATATAGGGCTCGCAGATCTCGTTCATCTGGATAGCGCTCATCACGCGGCAGGGAACATCGTTATGCTCGAAGGCATCCTGCAGGGCGAGCGCGTTCATAACGGTTGCCAGCATGCCCATGTAATCGGCCTGAGCACGCTCCATGCCACCGGCAGCGCCTGCCATGCCGCGGAAAATATTGCCGCCGCCGACAACGACGCCGACCTCATGGCCAACGGCGAGCAGCTCCTTGACCTGCTTAGCAAGATGGTCGGTAACCTTGGGGTCGATGCCATATTGGCCGTCGCCCATCAGCGCTTCGCCGGAAAGCTTAAGAAGCACGCGTTTATATCGGATGTCGGACAAAGCGATCCTCCTTTAGATTGAACTCTCAACATTCTATCAAAGGCTCTAAGAAGAGCCATGAAAAAGCAGGCTGTGAGTAAAACCCACAGCCTGCTCATTACCAGCTACAAGAGCTTATTTACTCGCCACGGACCAGACGGTCAAAGGCAACGACGGTAATGGTGTCGCCGAGCTCCTTGGAGACCTGCTCAGCGTACTTCTTGATGGTGAGGGAGCTGTCCTTGATGAACTCCTGCTCGGTGAGCACGGACTGCTTGTAGAACTTCTCCAGACGGCCGACAGCCATCTTCTCCTGGATAGCCTCGGGCTTACCGGACTCGGCAGCCTGAGCCATGTAGATCTGCTTCTCGTGCTCGACGGTCTCGGCCGGAACCTGATCGCGGGTAGCGCAGATCGGGGCGACGGCGGCAACCTGAAGGGCAACGTCGTGAGCGAAGGTCTTGAAGGATTCAGCCTGAGCGGTCTCAGCCTTCTCGAAGGCGAACTCGACGAGGACGCCGATCTTACCACCCATGTGGATGTAAGAAGCGAGCGCGCCGTTCTCAGCCTTGCGGGCAGCGAAGCGGGAGATCTTCATGTTCTCGCCCATGATGTGAATCATCTCGGTGAGCTCGGAGGAAACGGTCTCCTCGCCCATCGGCTTCTCGAGCAGAGCGTCGACGTCAGCAGGCTCGGTGGTAGCGACAACCTCAGCGACCTTGGAAGCAAAGCCGGTGAACTTGGCGTTAGAGCCAACGAAGTCGGTCTCGCAGGAGAGCTCGAGCAGAGCGCCGGTCTTGCCATCCTCGGAGACGAACGCGGCGACAGCGCCCTCGTTGGTCTCACGGCCAGCCTTCTTGGCAGCCTTGGCAAGGCCGTTCTTACGCAGAACGTCGACAGCGGCGTCCATGTCGCCGTCAGCCTCGACGAGAGCCTTCTTGCACTCCATCATCGGGGAGTCGGTCATCTCGCGGAGCTGCTTGACCATAGCGGCGGTAATCTGGGCCATTGTGGTTCCTTTCAAAGAGATGAAAAAGAATTAACTAAGACTGATTTACTCGGCCTTGGGCTCAGCGGCCATCTCGGCCTCGGAGACCTGCTCCTTACCAGAGCCAGCGAGGCAGGCGTCAGCCATGAGCTCGCACATAAGGGTGACAGCGGAGATAGCGTCATCGTTGCAGGGGATGCCGTACTCGACCTCGTCGGGATCGGAGTTGGTGTCGATCAGGGCGACGACGGGGATGTTCAGGCGCTGAGCCTCCTTGATGGCGTTCTCCTCGCGCTTGGTGTCGATGACGAAGAGAGCCTGGGGCAGACCCTTCATGTCGCGGGCGCCACCGAGGTTGGTCTGGAGCTTGGTGAGCTCCTTGCCGAGAACAGCCTGCTCCTTCTTGGGCAGAACAGCCATGCGGCCGTCCTCGACCATGGCCTCGAGCTCCTCCATGCGGTTGATGCGGGAGCGGATGGTGACGAAGTTGGTCAGCATACCGCCGAGCCAACGCTGGTTGATGTAAGGCATGTTGGCGCGCTCAGCAGCGTTCTTGACGGCCTCCTGAGCCTGCTTCTTGGTGCCGACGAACAGCACGTTGCCACCCTTGGCGACGTTCTTGACGAAGGTGTAGGCCTGGTCGGCGTCGAGGATGGTCTGCTTGAGGTCGAGGATGTAGATGCCGTTGCGCTCACCGAAGATGAACGGCTTCATCTTGGGGTTCCAGCGACGGGTCTGGTGACCGAAGTGGCAGCCGGCCTCGAGCAGGGTGCGGATATTAATCTTGGTAGCCATGTTAAACCTCCTGTGGTTTGCCTCCGCGCGGGGTCATCCTCCAAAACCAACCCGGACATGTGCTACCAAAGCCCGGGCACCACGGTATGAAGTAGCCGCGCGTGCGTGATAAAAACATGTTGCCGTGAAGCAACCCGATGAATGATAGCAGGAATGCCTCTTCCTGCCAACCCGCAATCAAAACCACACACCTGAGTGCGGCGCGGGACGTCCCAGCCACTATTCACCGCGAGGATGGGCTTGAGCCACGGCACGTTTGAGCCGATCGGGTGTGAGATGCGTGTAGATCTGCGTCGTGGACAGGCTCGCATGACCTAGCAGCTCTTGAACCGAGCGCAGGTCCGCACCGCCCTCGAGCAAGTCGGTCGCAAAGGTATGGCGCATCGCATGCGGGGCGATGTCAGCCGGAATGCCGGCGAGCGTCGCCAGCGTATGGAACCGCCGCCGGAGCATCGCGGCGCTCATGCGATTGCCGCGCGCCGATATAAGCAGCGGATGCGGCCCGGTAGCGAGGTCGCGGCGCTTTGCCCGAGCGAGCAACTCCGGCCTCCCCTCTTCAATATAGAGACGCGTCACATCGAGCGCACGACGATACAGAGGGACGATACGCTCCTTGCTCCCCTTGCCCCACAGGCGCAGCGTGCGCTCGGACCATGAGATGGATTCCACATTGAGCGCCGCAAGCTCTGAGATGCGGGCACCCGAGGCATAGAGCAACTCGAGCATCGCCGCATCGCGCAGTCCCGCGGGTGTTGAGGTATCAGGCGTCTTGAGCAGCGCCTCGACCTGCTGGGTCGTAAGGACGCCCGGCAGGTCACGCGGCAGCTTGGGCGACGCGATCGCCGAGACCGCATCGCCCTCGACAATCCCCTCGGCAGCCATCCAGCGATAGAGAGATCGGATAGCCGACAGGTGCGCCGCAAGCGTTCGGGGAGCCACCTGCTCACGCGAAAGCTCAGCAAGATAGCGACGAATGGTGCGCACGTCGGCAGCGAAAGCATCAATATCCTCGCGCTCGCACCAGGCAGCAAAGCGCTCCAGTCTCGAGCCATAGGCCGTCACCGTGTTGGGAGAAAGCCCCTCAACGCGTGCGATATAGGCGATAAAAGAGTCGACGGTGTCGTACAGGTCAAAGGCTATGACCGGTCGCCTCCAAACAAGTCGGAACGCGTGGCCAAGTAGGCATCGAGGGCCTCGAGCGCACGGTCCGCATAGGCCTGATAGCGGTCGCGCTTGCTGCGGCGCTTACCGTCCTCGAGCGGCGGCACCAGGCCAAAGTTGACATGCATGGGCTGATAGCCCACGGTGGCAGGATCGGTCGCATAGCCCACGAGCGCACCCAGGGCGCCCACGCGGGGCAACTCGACGGAATCGGCGCCGATAGCCTCTGCATAGGTGTTGAGCGCCGCGAGCAGACCGGTCGCCACGGCTTCCATGTACCCCTCGGTGCCGGTGATCTGACCGGCCAGGCGCACACCGGTACCGGGCACGGCAAAGGTGCCATCGAGCACATGCGGGGCGTCGACAAAGGTATTGCGGTGCATGACACCGTAGCGGAAGAACTCAGCGTTCTCCAGGCCCGGCACCATATGGAAGACGCGCTTCTGCTCGCCAAAGGTCAAGTTGGTCTGGAAGCCCACCAGGTTATAGGCGGTCTTCTCCTTGTTCTCGGCACGCAGCTGAATCGCCGCCCAGGGGCGACGTCCGGTACGCGGGTCGGTGAGGCCGACGGGCTTCATGGCGCCAAAGCGAATGGCGTCCTTGCCGGAGCGCGCAACTTCCTCGGCAGGCTGGCAAGCCTGGAACAGATCGCCGCCCTCAAAGTCTTTGAGCACCACGCGGTCGGCCGTGGTAAGCGCCTCGATAAAGGCCTCGTACTCCTCCTTATTGAGCGGAGCGTTGAGATAGTCGCCGCCCCCCTGCTCCTCGTAGCGCGACTGCGAAAACAGCACGTCCATATCGAGCGTGGAGGCATCGACGATCGGCGCCGCCGCATCAAAGAATGCCAGGGCATCGCCACCGACGAGCTTCATAACCTCTTCGCTCAGCGCCGGTGAACACAGCGGGCCCGCGGCAATGACCACGTGACCCTCGGGAATCTGCGTGACCTCGCCGTGCACGACCTCGATATTGGGACGAGCGGCAACCTCGGCCTCGACAAGCTCGGAAAATTTGACGCGGTCGACCGCCAGGGCACCGCCGGCGGGAACAGCCGCGCGATGGGCGCAATCGAGCAGGACTGAACCCATGCGCTCAAGCTCGGCCTTCAGCAAACCAGCCGCGGAATCCGGACGAGTCGACTTAAACGAATTGGAGCAGACGAGCTCTGCCAGGCGATCGGTATGGTGGGCCGGGGAGCTCACCTGGGGGCGCATCTCGCACAGCTTTACGGCAAACCCGCGATCTGCCAGCTGGATCGCGCATTCCGAACCCGCCAGACCGCCACCGATAACCGTCACCTGATCGAACTGCATCTGCAAACACCTTTCTAATTGACACGTTTTCCATTGTGACCGAAGGGCGTCTGGGCGTGAAGGGCAAACTTGGAGGGCGCATACCTTCCATCCATCATGCGCTCGATAAGGCCCTCGAGTTCAAGCGAACCCAAGAGTTTGAGTACGCCGACAGCATCGAGCGAGACGAGCGCCGCGATGTCGTCGACCTTGAGCGGAGAGGCGATGAGCGCATGCATCACGGTCTGCTGCGTTGGATCCAGGTCGGCAATGCCGGAAGCATCGGGGCGCGAGTAGCGCAGGGTTCCGTAGATGCGTGAGATAGCCATCTCGATAGATTCCTCGTCGACGATGCAGCAGGCACCGTTCGCAATGAGGTAATTCGTGCCACGCGACTCGGGCGATAGGATCGACCCCGGCACGGCAAGAAGTTCGCGCCCCAAATCCATGGCAGCCTCGGCTGTAGAAAACGTCCCGGAAGGCATACCCGCCTCGGATACAAAGAGGGCTTGCGACAGGGCCGCGATCACGCGATTGCGGCGCGGAAAGGCGAACTTGCGCGGACCCATGCCCCACGGAGAGATCGACACGACCGCGCCACCTGTATCGAGCGTGCGAGTAATAAGCCCCGCGCTCGAACGCGGGTAGACCACGTCGGCGCCCGTCCCCAGCACCACGACGTGTTTGCCGCCGGCGTTGACCGCAGCCCAACCCGAGGCCTGGTCACAACCGACCGCGCCTCCCGAAACTACCGTCACTCCCGCATCAACCGCCACCTTTGCCGCAAGCTCTGCCACGGCAAGACCATACGGCGAGGCCTTGCGCGCGCCGATGATGGAGAGCGCGGGCGTCGAAAGCACCTCGGGGTTGCCGCGCACATAAAGCGTCTGGGGTATATCAGAAAGCTCCAAAACGGTCTCGGGATACAACGCGTCACCTGGATGCAGCTCGAAGGTCCCCTCAGCCATCATTGGTCCCTCCTTCCCTGGTACATCGCCGCCTCGAGCACGTGGTCCTGCGTCACCTGCTCGCTCTCGGCGACATCTGCGATCGTGCGCGCAATGCGAACAAGGCGCACGATGCCACGCCCTGTGAGATACGTGCGCTCCGACAGGCCGAGCACACACTTCTCCGCCGCATCATCGAGCTCAAAGGTCGAAACGACGCCGTCAATGGACCGTGTCTCGTCATCCTCGGCCTCGGCATCCGCATCGTCCATGCGGGATTCGCGCCAAGCGCGAAAGGCGCGACCGCGCACAACGTAGTCACGTAACTCGGCCGACGACATGCCCTCCGCACCCTCGATAATCACTTGAGGGTCGGGACGGGTCACATCGATCATCATGTCGATACGGTCGGCCAAAGGACCGCGCAGTTTAGACCGATAGCGCTCGACCATCGCCGCCGAGCAGCGACACGGCACCTCGCGATCGCCCAAAAAGCCGCAGGGGCAGGGATTGCTCGCAGCCAGCAGCTGAAAGCGCGACGGGAAGGTAAAGGCCCCGTCGACGCGTACGATCCTCACATAACCGCGTTCGATGGGCTGACGCAGCGTCTGCAGTACGCCCGTGGGAAACTCGGCAAGCTCGTCCAAAAATAGCACGCCGCCATGAGCAAGGCTGATCTCACCCGGGTGCACCGGGCGCCCGCCGCCGATAAGGCCTGCGGTCGAAATACTGTGGTGGGGACTGCGGAAGGGGCGGTGCCCCGCCAACAAGCCATCAATGTTCTCACCCAAAACCGAATGGATGCACAGTGCCTCCTGCTGATCCTCAACGGAAAGCTCGGGCAGGATGCCGGTCATACGGCGTGCGAGCATCGTCTTGCCCGATCCCGGAGACCCGATCATGAGCAAGCCGAGTTCTCCTGCCGCCGCAAGCGCCATGCCGCGTTTAGCGACTTCCTGCCCCAGCACGTCTGCATAGTCGAGCTCGGGCTCAAAGGTCGCCTCGACACCCTCGGAATCCAAGTAGTGCCGTGCGGCATCGCCCATGCCGTGAGCAAGCTGAGACAGATGGTCGATAAAGCCGCAATCTACGCCCGCGAGTGGCACATGCTGGTCGGACCTGCCGGCGATAAAAGACAGCCCCATGTCGCGAGCCAATAGCTGAAACGCCACCTCGCCCTTGACGGGAAGCACCGTACCGTCCAGACCAAGCTCACCTGCGATAAGGCAGCGATCGAGGTTGTCACGGGGAATCTGCCCATCGGCCGCTAGAACCGCGATGGCGATGGGCAGGTCAAAGCCGCTACCGGTCTTGCGGATATCGCCGGGTGCCAGGTTAACGGTAATGCCCGAGCGCGGGATCTCGAACCCGGCGGAGCGCATCGCGCAGCGAATACGACCGCGTGACTCCATCACCTCCATACTCGGAATGCCGAGCATCTGGATGCCCGGAACGCCACCGGCAAGCGAGACCTCGACCGTGACGCGAATCGCCTCGACGCCGCGGATGCAGGCCGCGTGAACGGCAAACGTCTCGAACGCCATCACGACACCTGCCAATCGAACGCGTTGTACTGATGCTCGATCTCGGCGATATGCCCGCCGCGGATGGTGACACCCACAGCATCGAAGCGAATCGCCTTGAGCGGATAATGCTCCATGAGATAGCAACTTGCGATGCGGCGGTAGCGGCGTTGCTTTTGGGCGTCCACGGCCTCCTCGGGAAAGACCCGCGTGGTGCAATCCAGCGAAACGCGTCTGGTCTTGACCTCGGCCATCACCACGACATCGTCGAGCTCATCGAGCAGCACCAGATCAGCCTCGCCCTCGGTGCAACGATAACCCTGCTCCAGCAAGGTGTAGCCGCGCTCGTTAAAGTAGTCGATGGTGATCAGCTCGCCCAGCATGCCCAGCTCGCGGGGACTGAGTCCCTTGATAAACTCGGGCGTCATCGCCCCGGAGTCGAGTTCGCCGTTTTCCCAACGCTCCTTGAGCTGCTGCGTCTTGCTCTTTTTGCTTGCGGCACTCATGGGGTCTCCTTTCCCGCACACTGCATTGCCCCGATGATGAGGGCACCTTTCATGCGGGTAAGTACCGGAAGCAAACCAAAAGCTGACCAAATGCCGTCAAAAAACGGGCCGTACGCAACAATGGTGTTGCATACGGCCCGCTACCAGCAGGTTTATAAAACCCCAGGGGTCCCTGTCTCCACAATTGACCTAGAAAAGGCGCTCAGTCTGCAGAAAGTTTCCGCAAAAGCTCACGCGGTGCAGCGGACAAAGTCCATGTTTGCGAATGGCCTCGATATGCTCGGGGCTTGCATAGCCCTTCGACTCGGCCAGATGGTACTCGGGGTACTCGGCGTCGTACTCGACCATCATCTCGTCACGCGTGACCTTGGCCATGATGGACGCCGCGGCGATACAGGCGATCTTGGCATCGCCTTTCACCACATCGCGCTCGTTAGGAACAGCGCCCAAGGGGTTGCCATCCATGAGGACGCAGTCGGGTTCAAGCCCCGTATCGGCCACGGCGCCCGTGACGGCAGCGCGAATGGCGCGGGCCATGCCCATCTCATCGATATCCTTAGGCGCGATATGGCAAAAACCGATCGCCGTCGCCACCTCGGCAATCTTCACAGAGAGCAACTCGCGGCGCGCGGGCGTGAGCTTTTTGGAATCGTTGATGCCCCAGACGCGCGGCTCCATGGGAAGGCACACGGCACACACCGTCAGGGGACCGGCCACCGATCCGCGACCCACCTCGTCGACACCAACGACCACCCCATCGCCGCCAAGCTCATGCATAAGCTCGTACATGTCATTGACGCGCTCGCGCTCGGCAAGCTCTTTGGCATGGCGTTTGAGGGCGCGTTCACAAGCCTTGATCACCTGCCGGCGCGGGTCCTCGCGATAATGCTCCACGAGGGAGGGAATCTCCTCAAACGTGGCGCTCGCCAACTCACCGGCAACCTGCGATGCCGAAACCGAGCTCGTCATGTTGGCCATACCCGGCCCTCCTTGCATGCAAATCAGATAAAAAGAAGGGCCACCCGAAGGTGACCCTTGTGTCCAAACGAGTGGACAGACGCTGCGATCTTCTTAGCGCTTCTCGGGGATGCGAGCAGCCTTGCCCACCTTGTCGCGGAGGTAGTACAGCTTAGCGCGACGGACGCGACCATGACGAACGACCTCGAGCTTGGCGATCTTGGGGCTGTGAAGCGGGAAGGTACGCTCAACACCGACACCGAAGGACATCTTGCGGACGGTGAAGGTCTCGCGGGCACCGGCGCCGGCCATGCGGATGACGTCGCCCTGGAAGACCTGGATACGCTCGCGGTCGCCTTCCTTAATGCGGTAGTGAACCTTGACGTTGTCGGCGACGCGAACCTGAGGAATGTCCTCGCGGATCTGCTGACGCTCGATTGCGCGGATGTAATCCATGTGCAATTCCTTACTCTTCTAGAGGTGCCGTACCACCTTGGCCGGCACGTAGTTGAACAAACGTATTCGAGTATACACGCGCGGGTTTCTGCTGCAAGAACAATTTTTTACGCAGACAAAAAGACAAAACCAGCACATGATAACCGCCCGCCTCACGAATTGAGACGGGCGGCATGAAGGGGGCTACGCTAGGCGTCTGAACCCAAAACGTTACGCGGAGCGCTTCGCCTCGAGCTTGGCCTGGGCGGCAGCCAGGCGTGCGAGGGGCACGCGGTAGGGCGAGCAGGACACGTAGTCCACGTCGGCCACGTTAAACAGGCCCTTGATGGACTTGGGGTCGCCGCCGTGCTCGCCGCACACACCAAAGTGCATTTCGGGGTTGGTGGCTCGGCCCTTCTCGACAGCCATGCGCACCAGCTCGAGCACCGCCGAGTCGATGGTCTCGAAGGGATTGTCCTTCAAGATCTTCTTATGCATGTACAGCGGGATGAACTTAGCCTCGGCGTCGTCACGCGAGAAACCGAAGGTCGTCTGGGTGAGGTCGTTGGTGCCAAAGCAGAAGAAGTCTGCGTGATGGGCGATCTCGTCAGCGACCATGCAGGCGCGCGGCAGCTCGAGCATCGTGCCCACGGGAATATTGAGCTCGACGCCCTCTTCGTTGGAAACCTCGGCGATTACGCGCTCGATAACCTCGCGGGTCTGGACATGCTCGGCCGTGATGGAAACGAGCGGAACCATGATTTCGGGGCGCGGGTCGACGCCTTCCTTGATAAGGCGGGCAGCAGCCGTGGCCACAGCGCGGACCTGCATGAGCGGCAGATCGCCAAAGACGACGGACAGGCGCACGCCGCGCAGCCCGAGCATGGGGTTCGACTCGACCATGCCGTCGATACGGCGCAGGCGGGCGCGCAGGACGGCAAGCTCTTCCTCGCTGGCGCCAGCGGCTTCCTTCTTGGTGATGGCGACCTCGAGCTCGCGAGGATTATCCAGGAACTCATGAAGCGGCGGATCGAGCAGGCGGACGACCACATCGCGACCGGACATGGTCTTGAACATCGCCAGGAAGTCCTCGGTCTGAACCTTGAGCAGGTCGGCCAGGGCCTGCTGCTTCACGGCCTCATCGTCAGACAGGATAAAGCTCTGGATGATATTCTTGCGATCGCCCAGGAACATGTGCTCGGTGCGGCACAGGCCTATGGCCTCGGCACCAAACTCGAGGGCGAGCTCGGCGTCCTCAGGGTTGTCGGCGTTGACGCGCACGTGGTTGGCGTGGCCATCGGTCTCGTCCAGACGAATCTCGTCGGCCCAGGACAGGATGGTGTCCAGGTCGCCGGTAAGCTCGGCGGAGACCAGCTCGACGGGACCGTCGACGACGATGCCCTGGGTACCGTCGATGGAGATAACGTCGCCCTCGTGCAGCACGCGGTCGCTGCCCTCGATGCGCACGACCTTCTCGGCGGCGTCGATGTGGAAGCGTTCGACGCCGCAGACGCAAGGCGTGCCCATACCGCGGGCGATAACGGCGGCATGGCTCGTCTTGCCACCGTGGCTGGTAAGGATACCTTCGGCGGCGACCATGCCCTTCAGGTCGTCGGGGTTGGTCTCCCAACGAACCAGAATGACCTTGTGACCCTCGGCGGAACGTGCGACGGCGTCGTCACTCGAGAACACGACCTCGCCCACGGCGGCACCAGGGCTGGCATTAAGACCGCTGGGCAGAGCCTCATACTTCTTGGAGGCGTCGAGCTGCGGGTGCAGGAGCTGGTCGAGCTGCGCGGGATCGATGCGGCTCACGGCCTCCTCGCGGGTGATCAGGCCCTCCTCGACCATTTCGATAGCGATGCGCAGGGCGGCGGTGGCGGTGCGCTTGCCCACGCGGGTCTGGAGCATCCAGAGCTTGCCCTGCTCGATGGTGAACTCGATATCGCACATATCGCGATAATGATCCTCGAGCGTCAGGAACACGCGCTCGAGCTCCTCACCTGCGGACTCGAGGCCCGGGGTGGTCTTGAGGTCGGCGATGGGCTCGGTGTTACGGATGCCGGCGACGACGTCCTCGCCCTGGGCGTTAACCAGAAAATCGCCGTAGAACTCCTTAGTGCCATCGGCCGGGTTGCGCGTAAAGGCGACGCCGGTCGCAGAGGTCTCGCCCTTGTTGCCAAATGCCATGGCCTGAACGTTGACGGCGGTACCAAGGTCATCGGAAATGCCGTGCTGCTTGCGATAGATGCAGGCGCGCTCGTTCATCCAGCTGCCAAAGACGGCCTGGATAGCAAGGCGCAGCTGAAGCTCCGGATCGTACGGGAAGACGGGCTTGCCGTCGACGACTTCTAGCTCGGGATACAGAGCAGCCTCGACGTTGTCGGAGAAAATGCCCTTGAAAGTCTCGACGAGTTCCTGCAGGTCCTCGGCCGAAAGCTCGGAATCGACGCGAACGCCGGCGACCAGGCGGGCCTGGGTCAGGGCGTTCTCGAACAGGTCGGCGTCAACGCCCATGACGACATTGGAAAACATCTGGATAAAGCGGCGGTAGCTATCCCAGGCAAAACGCGGGTTCTGCGTCTGCGCGATGAGGCCCTGGACGGAATCGTCATTGAGGCCCAAGTTGAGGACCGTGTCCATCATACCGGGCATGGAGAACGGAGCGCCCGAGCGAACCGACACGAGCAGCGGATCGGAGGCGTCGCCGAGCTTCTTGCCGCAGCGGGCCTCGAGGTCCGCCTCGGCAGCAACGATCTCATCGAGTGCGCCCCCGGGCCACACGTTGCCGGCACCGGAGTACTCGACGCAAGTCTGGCAGGTAATGGTAAAGCCACCGGGAACTGGCAGGCCGATGCGGCTCATCTCGGCAAGGTTTGCGCCCTTGCCGCCAAGCACGAAGTTCATGGACTTGTCGCCCTCAGTGACACAGGTGCCCTGGGCGTCGGTTCCAAAACGGTAAACCCTCTTGCAATCGCTCACGATACTTCCCCTTCCATGCACTTACACGCACGACCGTGGTAACGAATCGACCCACCGGATGCGGGCCGTGAGGGAACTATACGGCGCGTTTTGGGCAGGCTTGAGCAGAGGGTGCGCGGTTTGGTAAACGTGCTAAAACTGGCGGTAAACGGTAGATAAAGGTGGTTACCTTATGAAGATACCACTGCAAGAAACTTGCTGGTCAAATGCCAGTTTCTTGCTAAATCGCTTTACCATAAGTAGCTAATTTGGGACGGGGCTTTTTTAGCTGCCCCCGCAGGCAATCGACCAAAATGGTCGCGACTTCAGCCGGGGTAGCTAAAAAAGCCCCGTCCCAAATTAGCTACTTTTGCTGCACTCGACTGGCGGCGCGGCGGGCACGGGCTTCTTGGATTTCCTCCAAGTGGCTAATGATCTCGGCAGCGCTTTCCTCGATGGCCTTGCCGTCGGTACGCACCACAAAGCAGCCTAGGCGCTTCATGAGGGCACGAGCTTCCTCGAGCTCGCTGCGCACGCTCTCGGGCTCGGCATAGGAGCCGGCAACGGCACGGGCGTAGTCATCGCCCAAGCGGCTATCGCGAATCTCGGAAATCACATCGACGGTCGAAATCAGGCCAAACAAACGCATCGGGTCGACCTCGTAAATTGACTTGGGCGGCTCCATGCCATGGGCCAACGGAACATTGGCAACCTTGTAACCTTGAAAGGCCAAAAACATCGACAGCGGCGTCTTGGACGTGCGCGATACGCCCAGCAGCACGATATCGGCTCCCGAAAGGTCGTCGCAGCCGCGTCCATCATCGTGCTCAACGAAATATTCCATGGCCTCGATACGATGGAAATAGCGGTCATCGGTCCTGTGAATCACGCCCGCAACGCCTTTGGGCGGCACACCGATGAGCGACGACAGCACGGCGAGCGTCGGGCCGATCAGGTCGACCGAGCGAATATGCAGCACGCCCAGGTAATCGAGCACACGAGCACGTAGCGCCGGGTCGACGATGGTATGGAACACGGCGATATCGCGATGGTCGGCATCGACGCGCGGCCCCACAAATGACTTGACCTGCTCCACAGAAGTCACCTTAGGCAGGCGCAAAACACAAAAAGCCCCTTCATCAAATTGCCCGGACGCCGCAAGCACCACCTCACAAGCGGTATCACCGAGCGAGTCGGAGATAACGATAACGGTGGGGCGAGCGGTGACCGGGCAATCCATGCGGGGCTCCTTTTGCGCTTACGCGCAGGCTGGCTTACTTTTTGCGGGCAAGCTCACCGATGTTGGCAATGCCGGAGAAAACGGCCTCGAAGCGGTTGAGCAGCTTAAGGCGATTATCGCGGAGCTGCTCGTCCTTGTCCATGACCATGACCTCGTCGAAGAAGCGGTCGATGGGGGCGCGCAGGGCGGCAAGGGCCGCAAATGCGGCCGGGTAATCCTCGGCAGCAAGGGCGGCGTCGACAGCGGTCTGAGCAGCCTCGGAGGCATCGGCAAGCGCGAGCTCGACCTCGCCCATCAGGGCGCGGTCGTACTCCGCGCCCAGCTCGGGCTTAGAGATATGCGCGGCACGGGCATAGGCCGTCGCCAGGTTGTCAAAGGTCTCGGCGTCGTTCTTGCGAGCCTCGTCGAGGGCGGCGCAGCGGGCGAAGAAGACGGACGGGGCGATGATGTGCACCGCAGAGACGGCGGCAACGGTATCGGCCGGGATCTTCTCGTCGCGGGCCATGCTCACCAGGCGGCCATGGAAGAAGTCGCGAACCTGCTGGGCGACTTCGGCGGCGTCAAACTCAATGCCCTGCTCACTATAGAGCTCGAGCGCAAAGTCGATGAGCGACGTGGGGTCGATCGGCAGGCGGTCGCGCAGGATGTTGATGATGCCGATAGCGGCACGACGCAGCGCATAGGGGTCGGAGGAGCCGGTCGGGGGCTCGCCGATGGCAAAGATACCGGCAATGGTATCGAGCTTGTCAGCACAGGCCACGATGCAGCCAGCGGTGCCCTCGGGCAGATCATCGCCGGCAAAGCGGGGACGATAATGATCGCGGATAGCATGGGCGACCTCGTCGTTCTCCCCCATCGCGATGGCGTAGTAACCGCCCATCACGCCCTGCTGGCTCGTGAACTCGACGACGGCGTTAGACACCAGGTCGGCCTTGCACAGGTGAGCGGCGCGAGCCGCATCGGCGGCCAGATGGGCACCCAGGTGAGCCTCGCGGGCGATGGCGAGCGCGAGCTGCTCAATACGCTCGGACTTGGCGAGCACGCTACCGAGCTTCTCCTGGAAGGCGACCTTGGCCAGACGCTCGCGGAACTCGTCAAGGGAGATCTTCAGGTCCTCCTCATAGAAGAACTTGGCGTCGTCCAGACGGGCGCGCACGACGCGCTCGTTGCCGTCGATCACGCGCTCGGCATTCTCGGGCTTGCTGTTGGAGACGACTACGAACTCACGCGTGAGCTTGCCCTCGCCGTCATAAATCGGGAAGTAGCGCTGGTTGGTGAGCATGGACTCGCAGATGATCTCGTGCGGGACCTTGAGGAACTCCTCATCGAAGGTACCGACAAGCACCGTCGGCCACTCGCAGAGGTTAATGACCTCCTCAAAGACCTTCTTAGGCGTGTCGACATGGCAGCCGGGGCGCGCAGCCTCGACCTCGGCGATACCGGCAAGGATGGCCTCGCGACGACGCTCGGCAGAGAGCACGCCGGCGTCCTCGAGCACCTGCTCGTAGACGGCGGGGCTGGCGACCACATGGTCACCGGGGCCCAGAACGCGATGTCCGCGCGTGGTATTGCCACTCGTCACATCGGCAAACGACACGGGCACGACGTCCTCACCCAAAAGGCAGCAGATCCAACGGACCGGACGAACAAACGTAGCGTGCTCGTGGCCCCAGCGCTGGCTGCGGTAGTTGGGCCACTGCAGGCCGGCGATAGTCTTCTCGCACAGAGACGTCAGGATCGGCGTAGCCGGAGCGGAGGGAATGTTCTTCTCGGCGAACACGTACTCGCGGCCGTCGGTGTCCTCGCGACGGACCAGGTCCTCGGCAGCCACACCGCACTTGCGGGCAAAGCCCTGGGCGGCCTTGGTGGCGTTACCGTCGGCATCAAAGGCAATGTTTGCCGCGGGGCCGCGCTTGACCTCGTGAACCTCGTCGGTCGCGGTGGCGACGTCGGCAACGAGCGCAGCCAGGCGGCGCGGGCTCGAGATCACGCGGACCTCGCCGTGGGCCAGACCGGCCTCGTCGAGACCCTTGGCGATCATGGTGCCAAGCTGCTTGACGGCATTGTTCAGCGGTGCGGAGGGCATTTCTTCCGTACCGATCTCAAACAGGAAATCCTTAGCGTCTGCCATGGCTTACGCCACCTCGCCTTCCTGGTCGGCATTCTCGTTGACTCCGGCGACCTCGGCCATGTAGGCCTCGCAGCACGCCTTGGCGACGGCGCGGACGCGCAGGATGTAGTTGGCACGCTCGACCGCGGACAGCGCGCCACGGGCATCGAGCAGGTTGAAGGCGTGGCTGCACTTCATGACGCAGTCGTACGCCGGCAGCGGCAGCTTGCGCTCCAGACAGGAGTGGCACTCGGCCTCGTAGTCGTCAAACTTCTGACGCATCATCTCGACGTTGGCGACCTCAAAGTTGTAGGCGCTGAACTCGCGCTCGTTCTCGAGGAACACGTCGCCATAGGTCATGGGCGTGCCGTCGGGCAGGTAGCTCCACACCAAGTCGTAGACGGAATTGACGCCCTGCGCATACATGGCGATGCGCTCCAGGCCATAGGTGATCTCGACGGGCACGGGGTCGACCTCGATACCGCCCACCTGCTGGAAGTACGTAAACTGCGTGACCTCCATACCATTGAGCCAGACCTCCCAGCCAAGGCCCCAGGCGCCGAGCGTCGGGCTCTCCCAGTCGTCCTCGACAAAGCGGACGTCATGGTCGTTGGGGTCCAGACCGATAGCGGCAAGAGACCCCAGGTAAAGCTCCTGGGCGTTGACCGGAGAGGGCTTGATGAGCACCTGGAACTGATAGTAGTGCTGCATGCGGTTGGGGTTCTCGCCGTAGCGGCCGTCGGCGGGACGGCGGCAAGGCTGCGCATAGCAGGTGCGCCACTCGGCGGGACCGAGCGAGCGCAGCGTGGTCGCGGTATGGAAGGTACCGGCACCGACCTCGGAGTCATAGGGCTGCATAATGACGCAGCCCTGCTCGCCCCAGTACTGCTGGAGACGCAAGATGATGTCTTGGAAGGAAAGCGATGAAGCGTTCATGCCTCTAATATCCCCTCGTCGAAACGATTACACGGTTAGGTACTGTACTATAGCGGTTTTTAGTCGATAGCGCCGATGCGGTTGAGCGGCCAGTAGCGCACAAGCGCCACAGCGATCAAATCAGAGCGATCGACGGGACCAAAGTAGCGTGAGTCGGCAGAGTTTTCGCGGTTGTCGCCCATCACCCACACGCACCCGTCGGGAACGGTGTAGGGATAGCTTACCTGAGCGCCGGGCGCTTGGACCGAAAGTGGCCAGCTCATGCCCGTCGTATAGTCCTCGTCGAGCGCTTGGCCGTCAACGACCACCTTGCCATCCTGCAGGTCGACCGTCTGGCCGGCCGTGGCAATAACACGCTTGACAAGAACATCATGCTCGGAGGTGCCATCGGGGTTGTGAAACACCACGATATCGCCCTGCTTGACGGGCTGACCGAGCTCGAGGCTCACCTTTTGTGCCAGGATCTGGTCGCCAATCTCGATCGTGTCCTCCATAGAGCCGGTGGGCACCACAAAGGGCTCGACCACAAAGGTGCGGATCAGGAAGGTGGCCACGAGCGCGAGCGCGATGACCGCGATCCACTCAAAAGCGCCCCTCAACGCGGAATGTTGCGTAGGAACCATACTCACTCCTCGCTCTGCGAATACGAAGCGTCAAGGATCTCCTGCGCGTAAGCGCGCTCCTCGGGCGTGAGCCGCGCCGTCTCGATCAGATCGGGACGCCAGCGGCAGGTGCGCTCGATGGCGTTCTTGCGACGCCAGGCATCGACCTTGGCGTGATCGCCGCTCACAAGCACCGGAGGCACGCCCTCGCCGTTGAACTCGGCGGGACGGGTGAACTGCGCGTACTCGAGCAGGCCTCCGTCCTCGGCGGTCGAGAACGACTCGTCGACGTTGCTCATCTCGTCACCAAGGGCGCCGGGAATCAGGCGTACGACGGCATCGGCAACGACCATAGCGGGAAGTTCGCCGCCCGTAAGTACGTAGTCGCCGATCGACAGACGCTCATCGGCATACGCATACGCACGCTCGTCGACGCCCTCGTAGCGGCTGCACACAAACAGCAGGCGCTCACTTTTGAGCAGGCGCTCGGCCACATGCTGCGTAAAGGGCTCGCCACAGGGGGTGAAGAACACTACGGTGGGCTTGGGACCCTCGGAGCTGATGGCCTCGATGGCCTCGGCAATAGGCTCGACCTTCATGAGCATGCCCTGCCCGCCGCCGTACGGCTCGTCATCGACGGTACGATGGCGGTCGTGCGTCCAGTCGCGCAGGTTATACGCCTTAAAATCAAAAAGGCCGGCCTTGCGGGCGCGGCCCAAGATCGATGTGGACATGACGGGCTCAAACATCTCGGGAAAGACCGAAAGGGTCTCGATCAGCATGTTGTCCTCCCTACTTGTCCATATCGATCAGGCCGTCCATAACGTGGACGGAAATTGTTCCTTTGTCGGGAAGATCGAGCACAACCTGCTCGATCACGGGAATCAGTACCTCGCCGTACCGATCACCCTCGACAACCCAAACATCGTTAGCGGGCGTCGACATGATCTCGACGATCGTGCCGAGCGAACCGAAGCGCTCGTCGACCACCTCGCGACCCATCAGGTCGGTATAGGCAGCGTCGAGCGAATCGAGCTCAAAATCGTCACGATTTGCCAGCACGTAGCATCCCGTGATACCCTCGGCGGCCGTCAAGTCGTCAATGCCCTCAAACGAGACCAGATCGCCATCGCCCGTATCGGTGACGGACACGACCGTGCAAAAGCGGTCGCGCTTGAGCGCCGGCGGCGTCAGGGCGACGCGCATACCCGGCTCTAATACAGAAGGAAGCCCCCGCAGCGGCTGCGCGAGGACCTCCCCCTTCCTTCCGTGCGGCTTGACCACACGGGCGATGTTTTTGTACTGGGACCTCAAGGTCCTAGCCCAGAACCTCTACCTCGACAGCAGTGTCGAGGCGAGCGGCCAGTGCACGAGCGAGCGTGCGAATGGCCTTGATGGTACGGCCACGACGGCCGATGACCTTAGCGACGTCATCCTCGGCGACCGAAACCTCAATCGTAGAGGCGTCGTCACCATCGATGACCTCAAGGCTCACGGAATCCGGGTCGTCGACGATCTGAACAACGAGATATTCGACGAGATCGGCGATGCGATCTGAGAGCATTGCCTCACCCTCGAGCTGTGCAGCGTCAACCTCAGGCACGATTTACTCCTCGGCGCCCTCAGCGGCCTCAGCGGCAGCCTTAGCGGCCTCGGCCTCTTTGGCGAGCTGCTTCTTGGACTTCTTGACGACGGTCTCGGTCTTCTCGCCCTCGTTGGCGGCCTTGACCAGAGCGGCGACGGCGTCGGTGAGCTGAGCGCCCTTGGACTGCCAGTCGGCGATCTTCTCGAGGTCGAGGTTGATGGTCTTGGGGGCGGTCATCGGGTTGTAGCGGCCAACCTCCTCGATGATACGACCGTCACGCGGGGCGCGGGAATCGGCGACGACGACACGGTAGTACGGACGCTTCTTAGCGCCGTGACGAGCAAGGCGAATCTTGACTGCCAAAGGAAACTCCTCCAACCAAGCAGCTTTAGGCTGCAACTACAAACAAACAGTTGAACATAATACGCCATCGACGCGGGCAGGTGAAGTCCGTGAGACCAACTTCTTCGGTGTAGTCGAGGGCAAATCCATATCTTAGACAAGAATTCGGGATTTGCAAGCACATACACGCACCCCACATGAGCTGCGCGGTATACTCATGACATGGAAAGACGCGAACATACATACGGTTATGAGGATGCCACGGGCGTCACGCCGCCTCCCTGGACGGGTCCGGCGGTGGGCCTGATGGACCTCGATGCGTTTTTTGCGAGCGTGGAGATGCTCGATCATCCCGAATGGCGCGGCAAGCCGCTCATCGTGGGCGGAGACGCCGATTCGCGTGGCGTCGTGTCCACGTGTTCGTATGAGGCACGTCGCTTTGGCGTGCACTCTGCCATGGCCTCGGCCGAAGCGCGGCGCTTGTGCCCGCAAGCCATTTGGACGCACGGGCACTTTGATCGCTACCGCGAGGTGAGCGCGCAGGTCATGGCGATCCTTGCCGATGAGACACCGCGCGTGGAGCGTGTGTCCATCGACGAGGCCTTTATCGATATCACACCGGGTCGCTTTGCGCCCGAAGACCCGCTGCTGGTTGCGCGGCGTATAAGCGACCGCGTGGCAGCGCTGGGAGTGACCTGCTCCATTGGCGTGGGCTGCAACAAGACGGTCGCAAAGATCGCAAGCGAGCGGGATAAGCCGTTTGGGCTGACCATCGTGCGCCCCGGAACCGAGCAGCGCTTTTTGGCCGCGCTGCCGGTATCTGCCATGAGCGGCATCGGGCGCTCGGCCGAGGAGCGACTGCGCCGCATGCGCATCTACACCCTCGGCGAGCTATCACGTGCACCGGAATCCACCTTGGCCTCTATTTTTGGCGTCAACGGCGAACGCATGCGCCAGCGTGCGCTGGGACTCGAAATCTCCGAAGTCACGAGTCTCGATGAGGAGCGTGAGGTCAAGTCGGTCAGTAATGAACGCACCTTTGCGAAAGATTTGACTGAGCGTGGGGATATTGAGGCGGCGATTGCGCTGCTGGGTGAGTCGGTGGGACGCCGTCTGCGCCGTCAGGGGCTGACGGGTGCCACGGTAACGCTCAAGCTCAAGTATTCGTATGGAAGCGGGCGTACGGCACAGCGCCGGCTGCCTCATCCAACCGACGATGAGAACATCTTCGTGGCGGTTGCACTCGAACTGCTCGACAACATCTGGCAAGAAGGCATGCATGTTCGCTTAGCCGGCATCGGCATGAGCGACTTCGACCACCAAGGCGGCATCCAGACTGACCTGTTCTGCGAGATCGATGACCGCGGAGCCCAATCCAGCGACCGCCGCGACCTCTCCGTCGCCATCGACGCCGTCCGAGACAAATTCGGCGACACCGCCCTATCCTTCGGCCGCCAATCCCGCTTCAATAACTAGTCTTTTTTGGACGGGGGTTGCTGCCTTCCGTCCGACACGGCATTGGTAGTCAATTTGGGACGGGGCTATTTTAGCTACCCCTATATATCGGTTGAGATTCATTCGGCCTAATTCATTCACCGTCAGCCAAAGGGTAGCTAAAAAAGCCCCGTCCCAAATTGACTACCCCGGATGTCCGGTTTGGCGGCCGCAGCAAAATTATCCCGCCTAAAATGAGCTATTTTTCAACTTTAACTTTTTGAATCGTGCAATGGCCGATACCCGTGAGGCGCACGATCTGCTTGATCGAAAAGCCCTCGCTTTTGAGTTTACGGATACAGTCATCACGCACGCCCTTGGGCAGAGCGTTGAGATAGTGAGGCTCGTATGGTTTGAGCAACGCCTGCGCAAACTCAAGCGCGTCAGTATCACTCACATGAGCGCCATAACGGAAGCAATAGCCATTGGGCTCGCCCGAGGTGCTAAATGCAAAAAATCTCTGGGAATTCCCGAGCAACCCGAGCACGCAATCAGTCTTACAAATTCCCGGATAGCCCATATACTCGCTAAAGCTGCTCCAGCGATAGAGCGAAGCAGTGCCAATTCTGGCTTTCGCAGGGTTATCGTGAATGTAACGAACGCAGTTGAGCAGCTGATCATCATCGAGAATCGGCACACTCTTAAATCGATCCTGGAAAACAGGACCTCTCCTGCCTGTCTTAGAATTGAAATACATGGCATACGCCGTCGTAATCGAATGCATACAATCGCTCAGGTGAGCATGCCCGTCATCTAGCAACAAGTGAATGTGATTATCCATAAGGCACCATGCGATAACATCCACTTTGAACTTCTGGCATTTCGAAGCTATCAGTCGAATCAGATAGAGTCGATCGTCAGCATCCTCAAATATCAGCTGACCACCACAGCCCTTTTGGACGACATGGTAATAGCCGTAAACAGAGATTTCCCGCGCGGTCCGAGTCATACGCATCTCCTCCTCTACAGATAACAAATACGTTACCCGAGTCGGAAAGCTAAATATCACGCAATGAACCGCAACTCGCTTCTATCGGCGAACGGTAGGTAGTAGCTAAAAAAGCCCCGTCCCAAATTAGCTACTTTGGGCAAAAAGAAAGCCGGGTAGCCGCGGAAAACCGCAACTGCCCGGCGATATGCGTGAGGGTAGCTAAACCCCGTCTCAAATGAGCTACTAGAGGAGATTGAGGGGGAGCTGGGGGGCGTCTCCCCAGAGTTTCTCGAGGCGGTAGAAGTCGCGGGCTTCGGGAGTGAAGACGTGGACGACAACCGAACCGTAGTCCATGAGCATCCAAGTCTTCTGCTCGCGGCCCTCGATGGAGAACGGATGCTCGCCGCAAGCCTCGGCGACCTTCTCCTCGATCTCGTCGACAATTGAATCGACCTGGCGGTTGTTGGCACCGGTGGCAAGCACAAAGTAGTCGCACACATCGGAAAGCTCGGTCAGGTCGAGCACCTGAACGTCCTCGCCCTTCTTGTCGTAGGCGGCCTGCGCGGCGGCGCGGGCGACATCCTCGGCGGCGACACCGCTCGCGGACAGCGAGGCGGCAGTGCGGTCGGACGTGGCGGCGAAGCTCTTGTGCTCCACGCCTTCAAGAATCTGCTCGTCGGTCATGGTCTCGTCGGCCATGGAATACCTCTTTCTAGACAGCCCGAGCTAGCGCAGCTGGGCGTAATGGTTGTAAATCGTAATAGCCGTGGGATAAAGATAGCGCCCGGACTGGATCACATAGACCAGACCCTGCGCAAAACAGGAGAAGAACAACTCATCGAGCGTCGACTCCCCCACCATCTTGCGCAGCGCATGCGCATAGTCGCCGGGGCGGTTGGGCTCGATGGCATCGGCCACAAAGACCACCATATCGAGCGGCGTCATGTCGCAGGCACCCACGGTGTGACGGTCGACAGCCTGGAAAACGGCCGGCGACAGCTCGGGAAAAAGCTGCGGAAGCTCATAGGCGGCAACAGGGCCATGCAAAAGCGGCGTCGCGGCAGAAGGAGAACCGGCAACCTTGATGCCATAGTGAAGCGCGCGGGCCACGAGCTCGTCGTCGGAGAGCACTTTGTCCCAGTCATGGATCAGGCCGGCGGCAGCGGCATCAAAGCGGTCAACGCCGTAGACCTCGGCCAGATGAAGTGCGGTCTCGGCAACACCCAGCGAATGCACATAGCGCTTGCGCTTATCCTTCATGCGAACATCGAGCAGCTCTTGAATGCGCTTGAGCAGCGCGCGCTCATCGCCCTCAAACTGATCCTCTACCGACAACGTAGACCCCCCATCACTCAAAATCTTCTTGGCTCAAATCGGCATATAGTCTGCGTTTGCGAATGTAGCCGAGCACGGACTCGCTCGTAAGATAGCGCACGCTCATGCCGCGGGCAACTCGCTTACGAATGTTCGTCGAGCTGATCGCCAGCGCCGGAATCTGAATATAGCGCACGTCGAACGGCAGCCCCGACTCTTTGATTCGGGCACGCGCCGTATCGATATCAAAGCCCGGTCGCGTCGCCGCAATAAAGGTAGCAAGCTCAGCGATTCGTTCGGCATCATGCCAGGTCACGATATCGATAATCGCGTCGGCGCCCGTAATAAAGTAGAGCTTTACCTGCGGCGGGTAAAAGTCGCGAAGGGCATGAAGCGTATCGGCCGTATAGGTTACGCCCGGGCGGTCGATCTCGAACCGGCTCGCCAAAAAGGCCGGGTTCGCGGCGGTGGCGAGGACCGTCATAGCATAACGGTCCTCGGCAGGCGTCACCGGCTTGTCAAGCTTAAAGGCAGGAGAGCCCGCCGGCATAAAGAGCACAGCATCCAAGTCGAGCGACTCGCGCGCCTGCTCGGCGGTCACCAGGTGCCCGTAATGGATGGGATCAAAGGTGCCACCCATAATGCCGAGCCTAAACTCCTGCCCGTCCTCTAGAGGAAGCTCGGGCAGACCGATTCCACCGCGCAGCGACATGGCCTACTCGCCCTCCGAGGTCTCGGCATCGTCCGCGGCATCCGCCGCATCGACAACCTCGACGCTCTCATCCGCAGCATCGGCCACGTCAATGGCTTCAACGGCAACGTCCTCGTCAGCATCCTCGAGCTCTTCGTACTCCGAGAAGTCCTCAGCGCCCTCAAAGTCAAAGGCGCGCTGGCAAATGCGGACCTCGTCGCCCGCACGGCAACCGGCCTTCTCGAGCGCGTCGTCAACACCCATACGCGCAAACTTATGCTGCAGGTAAATGACGGCTTCCTCATTTTCCCAGTCGGTCTGGATGACCATGCGCTCGATGGCACGACCGACCACGCGGAAGGCACCGGGCTCCTCCTGGACAATGCGGAAACGCTTCTCACGCTGCAGGCGACGGCGCTCCCACTCATCGTCGCGCAGAACGACCGGCTCATCGGAGACCGACAGCTCGGCGCGCAGCTTAGCCACCTGCTCGCCCACGGCAAGCATCAGCGTGTTGAGGCCGGCGCCCGTAACAGCAGACACGGCAAAGAACATATGTCCATCGTCGAGCGCTGCGCGCTTGAGGTCGGCAATCTTGTCGGCCGTGCCCGGCGCGTCGCACTTGTTGGCAACGACGATCTGCGGACGCTCCGAAAGCTCGGCGCCATACTGCTCGAGCTCGCGGTTGATGATGCGATAGTCCTCAACCGGATCGCGATCCTCAAAACCGCCCGTCATGTCGACGACGTGCATGATCAAGGCCGTACGCTCAATGTGGCGCAGGAACTGGTGACCCAGGCCCTTGCCCTCGCTCGCGCCCTCGATCAAACCGGGAACGTCGGCAACGACGTAAGAATATTCGCCGGCACGCACCATGCCGAGGTTCGGCACGAGCGTGGTAAACGGGTAGTCGGCGATCTTGGGACGGGCGGCACTCATGCGAGCGATGAGCGATGACTTACCCACCGAGGGGAAGCCCACGAGCGCGGCATCGGCCATAAGCTTCATCTCGAGCTCGATCCAGTGTTCCTCGGCCGGCTCGCCCAGCTGAGCGAAAGCGGGCGCGCGGCGCACCGACGTCACAAAGTGCGTGTTGCCCAGGCCGCCGGCGCCACCAGGAGCCACGACAACGCGCTCGCCATCGTGCACCAGATCGGCAATCTCGAACATCGGGGTCTGCGTCTCGGGGTCGAGCTCGCGCACCACGGTACCCATAGGGACCTTGAGAATCAGGTCCTCGCCGCTCTTGCCGTTACGACGGGCGCCCTGCCCGTGCGTGCCGCGCTCGGCGCGGAAGTGATGCTTAAAGCGGTAATCGATCAGCGAAGACAGCTGAGCATCGGCCTGGATGACGACGTTGCCGCCACGACCGCCGTCGCCGCCATCGGGGCCGCCCTTGGGGACAAATGCCTCGCGCCTAAACGACATGCATCCGGCTCCGCCGTCGCCGCCGCACACGTTAATGCGGCTGATATCGGTGAACTGTGACAACAGAATCGCCTCCTACAAAAAGAGGGAGACCCTTGAATCCTAAAACTCAAGTGCCTCCCACATATGTGCTCTATGAAGGGTGAATTACGCGTTCGCGAGCGGGCGTACGCTGACCCTGTGCTTGATACCCTTGTGGAACTCAACGGTACCGTCGACCAGCGCGAACAGCGTGTCGTCCTTACCACGGCCAACGTTCTCACCCGGGTGGATGTGCGTGCCGTGCTGACGGACGAGAATCGTGCCCGTGGTTACCGTCTGGCCGGCATAGCGCTTCGTGCCAAGGCGCTGACCGCGGGAGTCACGGCCATTACGGGAGGAACCGAGTCCTTTTTTGTGTGCCATTGTGTATACCTACTCTTTCGTTACGAGTGTAATCTACTCGGCGACGGGAGCCTCGGCAACAGCCTCGGCCTCTGCCTTGACAGCCTTCTTGGCGCGGGACGTAGCCTGGACCTTCACGATCTTCAGCTTGGTGAGCTGCTGACGATGACCCTTCAGACGACGATAGCGCTTACGCTTGTGGAACTTGAAGACCAGCTGCTTCTCGCCCTTGAACTGCTCAACGATCTGAGCGGTAACCTTGGCCTTGGCCAGCTTGTCGGGATCGGTGACGATCTTCTTACCATCGTTGAGGAAGATAACCGGCAGGGTGACCTTGTCGCCCTCATTGCCCTCGATCTTCTCGACGGTGATGACATCGTCGGTGGCGACCTTGTACTGCTTGCCGCCCGTGTTAACGATTGCGTACATGTTTACTTGCCCTTCATGCATCAGTTAGTGCAACAGCCGAATATAGTAGCAGGCGAAAATACCCCCGTCAACGAGTATGTGGAGCAAATCCACAAGTTCGCACAGGTATGGGGCTGACGAGTCGGCCCTCGTCGTCCTCGCATGCTTGATTCTGACGCTCGACATCGTAGGAGCAGATGGTCACGAGGTCTTGCATACCGGTGGAAACAATAGGTGCATCCACGCCCGGGGTCAAGCCCTGCAACAAAACATCAGCAGCAGAAAGCAAAATTTCCGGACGCATGGAGCCCTCGTTGTCGGCATGGGTGTCGAGCATGAGCACTAAATGGTCCGGGCGCTCCCCCGCCGTGAGTTCATAGCCCACGAGCGTGTGATCCAAATCCAAGCGCTTGCTCTTTTTGCCGCGTGCGTAGTCGATGCCATGGTCCGCGCGCAGCGTGTCGATCGCACGACGCACCTCGTCGGCGCTTACGGGCGCCTCGGGATCCAAGTGCAGATCGATGCGATACGACAGGCGCGTGAGCTGCGCCGTCAAGGCCGGCGTGCGCACGTCGATGTACGCCGCCTCGATGGGCGCCAGATCGGCCGGAGACGCCGCAGCCAGGCGCTCAAACGCCTCGTCGAGCGCCACGAACTCGGTCATAAACAGGTCATACCACTCGCAGGTCGACGACGTACCCACCGGTAGCGCCGAAGAGAAGCCCACGCGCATGTGCGGGGAGAAGCCCTGCGTGACGGCATAGGGAAGTCCCGCACGGCGCACGATGCGCTCAATGGTATGGATCACTTCGAGATGGCCCAGGTACTTAAGGCGATCGCGCTTGCCATAGCGAACACGAAGTCTAAAGAGCGTGGGGTTGTCGGTCAGGCGCTCACTCATGCGCGATCACCCATCAATACATTCTTGGCGTGGAGCGTGGGGCAGATCCCGCAGCCGGTGCACGACGTACGGGTGCAGTCGGGAGTCGTGACGCCCTCGAGCGAGCGACGGTACTCGCGCTCGAGGAAACCGCGCGTGCAGCCGGGGCTCACATGCTCCCACGGCAAACGCCAATCCAACTCGTAGGGCAGGTGCACGAGTTCATTGAGGTCGATGCCGTTTTTGGCAGCAGCTTCCTTCCAGTTATCGAGCGAGAAATGCTCTACCCAGGCGTCAAAGCGAGAACCCGAGCGCCAAGCATCGATGATGACGGGCGTCATGTCACGACCGGCGCGGGAAAGCGCGGCCTCGATGAGCGAGGTCTCGGCATCGTGGTAATGCACGCGGACGGCACGGTTGCGAACGCTCGTGATGAGCAGCTTCTGGCGACGCTTGACGTCGTCGTAGTCGAGCTGCGGGCACCACTGGAACGGCGTGGCAGCCTTGGGGATAAAGACCGAGACCGAGATGGACACCGAGATCGAGCCGCGACGAGCCTTGGGCACCACGGAACGACCGAGCTCCAGCACGTGATCGGCCAGATTGGCGATGGCCACGATGTCCTCGTCGCGCTCGCCGGGAAGGCCCATCATAAAGTAGAGCTTCATGCGGTTCCAGCCGGCCTCGAAGGCCGCCTTGGCCGCACGGTCCAGGTCCTCCTCGGTCACGTTTTTGTTAATGATGTCGCGCATGCGCTGGCTGCCGGCCTCGGGCGCGAACGTCAGGCCGCCCTTCTTTTCGCCGGCAACCGACTCGGCCATATCCACGCCAAACGAATCCAGGCGCTGCGACGGAATAGACACGCGAATACCCGTATCCTCCAGGCGACGGTTGAGCCTGCCGAGCACGTCGCGAATGCAGGAGTGGTCGGTCGTGGAGAGCGAGGTCAGCGACACCTCGTCATAGCCAGTCTTTTCCAGACCCTGAATCACCGACGAGACGATCTGGTCGGCCGAGCGCTCGCGCACCGGGCGATACGTCATGCCAGCCTGGCAAAAACGACAGCCGCGGGCACAGCCGCGCAGGATCTCGATAGACAGGCGGTCGTGAACCAGCTGCGCATAGGGCACGCACGACTGCGACAGCGGATTCGTGGCGCCGAAATCCTCGACGACGCGCTTGTAGACCACAGTCGGCGCATCCTTACCCTCACGCGGCACGGTGTAGCCGTGCGGCGAGCAGGGCACGTCGTGACGCACCTCATAGAGCGACGGCACGTAGTTGCCGGCAATGGATGCAAGCTGCTCGACAATCTGCGCGCGCGGGACTCCTTCGTCACGCAGGCGGCGATGCAGCTGGCAGGTCTCGAGCAGCGATTCCTCGCCCTCACCGATGAGGATGGCATCGAAGAAGGCCGCGTACGGCTCGGGGTTGTACACCGAGGGGCCGCCGGCGATGATGATGGGGTCGTCTTCGCCTCGGTCGGCCGCCAACAGTGGAATGCCAGCGAGGTCGAGTGCCTCGAGGAAGTTCGTCACCGCCATCTCGTGCGGCACATGCAGACCGACGATATCAAACGAAGCGACCGGCGCTGCACCCTCGAGCGAGAGCAGCGGAATGCCCGCCTCGCGCATGGCGTCACCCATATCGGGCCACGGCACATAGCCACGCTCGCAGGAGATGCCCTCGGCCTGGTTAAGGATGTTATAGAGGATGGCGATGCCCTGGTTGGGCAGACCAACCTCGTACACATCCGGGTAGATCAGGCAGCAACGGTAGTCGGCATCGGCCTTGGAAAGCGTGCCCCACTCGTGATCGATATAGCGACTCGGCTTCTCGACCTTGGCGAGCAACGGCTCAATTAAATGAAAACAATCTTGGTATGCAACGCGCAACGGAAAACCCCTAAGCAGCGAGATCTGATGCGTCCTGATAGGACGCCATAGGACGGGTAGCGCCCGCGACCGTGGTTACGAGATCGCGAACGCGGGAGAACGTAGCAGTAACCACCTCGTTGGCACGACTGTAGTCGACATCGCGCTCGTAGAGCGAAACGAGCGCACGGCCCATGCCATAGGTGCCCGCGGCAGCAGTGAGCGCCTTGACGGCAAACCCAATATGCGGCGTCTGCTTGACAAGTGCGCGGGTGACCGCTCGGATCACAAGACCGCCGGCAAGCACGCCCGCGACCTCGTAGCCGCGCTCAGGCTTAATGCCGCGTCCAAAGACGGCAGCGAGCTCAAAGAGCATGCCCACCTGTGCCAGCGCCATAACGGGATAATCGGCGCCCGGCAAAAACACCAGCGCGCCGGTCGCCATATTGGTGAGCGCGCACGAGGTGATGATACGATTGGCCGCCGCGATGCGCATGAAGGCAAAGTTCGCCGCAAAAGCCGTTTCTTTGTCGGTGCGATCGAGAATCCAGCGGGCAAGCGTCTCGAGCAGATACGTCTTATCGGTTGCCGCTACCACGCCGAGCATGGGCGTGGACTCCTCGATAAACGGCACCTCCACAGCAGACTCGGCAAGCACGCACACGGGCGCGCCGGCGATCACGAGCTCCTGCACGGCACTCTCCAAGCGGTCGGAACCACACGAGAGCACCAGCACCACATCGGTATCGGTCTTTGGAGCAATTCGCTCCTCCCCCAGACGCTCGACGCGCACAATGCCCGAGGTCGTCTGCGGCACAAAGGCATCACGCACCGTCTCGGCCAGAAAGCGCGAGGCGGACGAATCCAGATAGACCGAAACGCGCACCGGCGTATCGGAATCCTTCTTAACGGACGCGCCCATCTTAAAAGCGCGGGTCAGCTTATCTACGGGAATTTTCATAGCAAACCCCTCCAGCGGTTACGCGGCGCCCGAACGATGCCGCCATATGGATTGTACGATACCCACCGTCAGCAGCTGAATCATCATCGAAGACGAACCGAAGCTAATAAACGGTAGCGGAATACCGGTAATCGGCATCATGCCGATGCACATGCCGATGTTCTCGAAGGTCTGGAACGCCCACATGCCAACGATGCCCACGCACGACAGGCGCAGGAACAGCGACTCACACTTAAAGGCGACGCGAATCGTCGAAAAGATCAGCAGCACGTAGAGACACAGGAGCAAAAAAGAACCGCAAAAGCCAAAGGTCTCGGACAGGAAGGCGAAGACGAAGTCGGTGTGGAACTCAGGCAGAAAGCCGCCGGCCGACTGCGTCGCATGACCCAAACCCTTACCAAAGAAGCCGCCCGAGCCAACGGCGATAAGCGACTGCTGCAGGTTGTAGGCATCGTCCGAATCGGCATTATCGGGGTCGATAAAGACCGTCAGACGGTTCATCTGATACTGCTTGATGAGCACATCGTGGCCGAGCAGCGAATCAAAGACCGAATCGAGCGCCAGGACGAGGGCCACCAGGCCCACGAGCAGGGCCAAGGTCGACAGCACCCATTCGCGGCGTGCACCGCTCATACAAATGACGATGGCGCCCGAAACCAGCACGACCAGGCCCGAGCCCAGGTCGCCCATGGCAACGACGGCCAAAAACGGAATGGACAGCATGCCGCAAAGCTTGACGTAGTCGCGAACGGTATCGATGCGGCCGTTATACTGCGAGCCAAGCGTAGCAATAAAGAAGATGGTGATGAGCTTGGCAAGCTCAACCGGCTGGAATGTCAAGCCGATACCGGGAATCTTGATCCAGCCCGTCATGCCCAGACCGCCCGTATAGGACAGACCCGGAATCTTGGGCGAGAGGATCACGATCAGGTCGATGACGAGCAACGCCGTCGAGAAATTGGAAATACCGCGCAGGTCGGAGCGCCAGACCAGCACCGCCAGCACCGTGCCGATACCAATTCCCAGCAAATGGCGCGAGAACGAAGCATCGGCCTTAAACTGCGAAGCCGACCAGATAATGATGGCACCGTAGGCGACGAGCGCCACAGTAGCCACGAGCACACCGATATGCACCTTTTGGCGAAACGTGCCGCGCGAGGCCGAAAGTTGCTTGTTGACACGGTCCAGGCTGCTGCGAGAGCCGGTCTTGGTTGAACGGAACAGATCCGCCGGAGAAAAATCCATCGCAACCTCCTATCGAACCGAAGAATCGCCCGAGGCCGAAGAGGTATCGGGCTCGTCATAAATCACGCCGAGCACGTCGCGCACGACATGCATCGCGGTATCTGAGCCGCCGCCGCCCTGCTCCAGGACAGTAGCGATGACATACTTGGGATCATCGGCCGGTGCATAGGCGCAGAACCACGCATATTCGTCCTCGCCGCTTTTCTCGCCCGTGCCCGACTTGCCGTATACCTGCGGCGTCAGGGTGCCAAAGTGAGCCGCCAGGGACGTCGATGCCGTGTAAATCACATCGTGCATGCCGTTGCGAACAAGAGCCAAATCCGAATCGCTGTTGATCTTGGCCTCCAGGCGCGTCTTCTTGCCCTTGCCGTTGTACTTATAGGCATCGCCGTCGCCATCGCGCGACACGGCAGACAAAAACACGTGAGGCACGTACTGTTTGCCGCCGTTGGCAAGACCCATATAGGCGCACGCCATCTGCAGGGGCGTCACCAGGATGTCGCCCTGGCCGATGGCAATGTTGGTCATATCGCCGGCATTCCACTTGCGGTCCTCGGCAGAGGCGTCGGTGAAGTACGACTCTTTCCACTCGGCATCGGGAATACGGCCCGCGCCCTCACTCGGCAGATCGATACCGCAGGTCTTGCCTAGGCCCCAGCGACGAAAGACCTCCTGCAAGCCCTCGGGATGTTGCTCGTCATAAAAGAACGCCTTGCCCATGTCGTAGAAGACAGGGTCGCACGAGTTAGCGATACCCGACTGCAGCGTCATGGTGCCGTGGCCGGAATGCAACCAGCAGTACTTGCCCCACGACTTGCCCAGACCCGTCCAATAGCCCGTGCAGTTGGTCGTCTGCCCCGACGTGTAGGTTCCAAACTCAAGACCGGCCAGTGCCGAGAGCGGCTTGATGGTCGAGGCCGACATGTACTGTCCGCTAATGGCGCGGTTGAGCAGCGGGTGCGAACCCTTGTCATCATTGAGCTCGGTCCACACGTCATTTGAGACGCCGCCGATAAAGACGGACGGATCGAACTTGGGCTGGCTCGCCATGCCCAGGATCTCGCCATTGTTGGGATCGAGACACACCACAGCGCCGTTGCCGGCATTGCTGTAGCCAGTGGTCTTGGCAAGCTCGATAGCGCTCGCCAGCGCCGTCTCGCAGGCCTGCTGGATCTTAAGGTCGAGCGTGAGCTTAATGTCGGAGCCGGCCTTCGCAGGCACGGCACCGGCCTGACCGGTCACATTGCCCGAGGCATCGACCTTGACGGTCTGCTCGCCACGAATACCCTGCAGCAGGTTTTCGTAGTAGCTCTCAACGCCCGCCTGGCCCACGATATCGCCCGACTGGTACGTAATCTTGCCAGCAGAAGCATCATCATCGCCAGAGGTTTTCTTATTCTGGGCCTCGAGCTGCTCGGAGGTAATGGTGCCGGTATAGCCCAAGATATGGCATGCCGTCTCGCCATATGGATACTGGCGCTCGGTACGCTCGGCAATCTTGACGCCCGGGAACTCGCCGGCGTGTTCCTTGATATAGGCAACCGTGGAGCGACGGACGTCCGTCGCGATGGTATGCAGGCTCTGAGCGCCCTCTGTATTGTCCTGAATATTGCGAAGGACCGCCACGTAAGGCATTCCAAGCACGTTGGCAAGATGGCGAACCAGAACCTCATCCTCGGCAAGGTCGCGGTAGGCCACGACAGCAAGTGAGGGACGGTTCTGGACAAGCGCCACGCCATTGCGGTCGAGGATGCGGCCGCGTACAGCGGGAGTGGTAACGGTGCGAGTCTGATTGCTATTAGCCTGCTTCTCGTAATAGTCCGACGAGACCATCTGCATGCCCCACAGCTTGACGGCGAGCGCCGCAAACATCGCGCCCACACCCGTGGTGAGGATGGAAAAGCGGCCCTTAAAGGCGGTCGCCGCGGTATTGCCCTCGCCCTCGGTGGCGCGTGGGGCCGTTCCATGCTGCGTATCGTAGGTAAAACGGGAATCGCCACGACGCATGATGACCAGCGCGACCACGATGGCCACAACCAGCACGATACCAGCGATAATAACCGTCAACTGGGAAGACATCTACGGGCCTCCCCTATTTGAGCTTGCGGGTCTTGGGCTTAAAGCGCATGCCCGTCTGGCGTCCGCCACGTGCGGAGAATCCATAGCCGGACTGCGGCACGACGCCGGACATCAAAAACGGAATGGCAACCAGACCCGTCAGGATCGAGGACGGCAGCGCATGGCCGAAGATCGCCACGACAAAGCTCGTCTCCAAACCCATAAACAGCAAGATGATGCTGTAGATCACATTAATGACGAGCGCAAAGGCGCCCACAGTGACGCCGCGCGCACTCGGGGTACCGCCCGTCTGACCGACGGCGCTGTGCACCAGGGCAAAAGAACCCACGGTCAGCAGGAGCGACATAACGCCCACCGGCACGGCAGCGGACAGGTCATAGAACAAGCCGCTGCAAAAACCGCACACGACGGCACGGGTCGGGTCGCCCGAGAACACGCTTAGGCACACCAGGATAATCATGAAGTTGACGCGACCGCCCGCAATGGAGATCTGCGGTGCCAGGCCTGCCTGCAGCAGCACGCACACGATGGCGGCGATTACAAACGTGCGGGAGCTCATCCCCTGCTCGTGTAGATCCATGGACATGCCCCCTATTCGCTCGAGCCGGAATCGGTCGTCTCGGACGTGTCGGAACTGTCATCCGAGCTCTCGTCCTTCGTCTTGGTCGCAGCATCGCGCGACGTTCCCTGCGGCGTGCTGTTGGCCGTGCTCACGTCCTCATCCGAGGCCGACTGTTCGTCGGTCAGCGAGGTGATGACCAGCACTTCCTCGTTGTTCTCGGCCGTGGTCTGGGCGCGCACCACAATGGTGTAGTACACGTCGTTTGCCGATTTCTCGACCGACGAGACGGTGCCGAGCGGTAGACCCTTGGGGAACACACCGCCAATGCCCGAGGTCACGATGATGTCGCCAACCTTAACATCGGAGTCGACGCTCACGTACTCAAGACGCAGCGTGCCGTCAGCCTGACCCTGCAGCATGCCTTGGGCGCGCGTGTCCTGCACCATGGCGGACACGCCCGAGTTCTCGTCGCCAATCAGGCGCACGGTAGAGGTCTTGGCCGATACCTCGATAATCTGGCCGATAACACCGGCAGAACTCGTCACGGGCATGTTGATGGTAAGGCCGTCGGCAGAGCCCTTGTCGATGGTAACGGTCGAGGTCCAGGCATCGCCGGAGGCACCAACGATACGAGCTGCGGTCGATTTGAGGTTGTAGGTCGATTGCAGCCCGACCAGGCCCTCCAGGCGCTCGGCAGTCTTTTGAGCCTCAGAAAGCTCGGCGACCTTAGAGGTCAGCTCCTCATTTTGCTTCTTGAGCTCGTCGAGCGTGTCCTGCGACGCCGTTAGGTTAGAGAACACGTTGCCAATCGCATTGAAGGGAGCCGCCACAGCCGAGCCCACAAAGCGCACCGGAGAGGTAATCGTCGTTACGCCCGAACGCACGGCATGAATCGGCCCTGCCTCGCCCTCGCGGATGTAAAACGTGAGCAGCAACACCGAAATCAGGCTGAAAACAATCAACGGGCGCATACCCGTTGATTGTCGCTTGGTATTCAGATTTGTGGAGAAACCCGAAGATCGTGCCAAATGGAATCCACCTTTTGGAAATTAAGCATTGGTCTGGACGAAGCCGCCATCAAACGCATTGGCCTCGAGCACGCGGGCACAGCCGTTAACGACGTTATCGAGCGCCGTGGGGCTGACGTTGACCGAAACGCCGGTCTCATCGCGCAGGCGCACGTCGAGACCGCGCAGCAGCGCGCCGCCACCGGTCAGCAAAATGCCGTAGTACATAAGGTCAGAGGCAAGATCGGGCGGCGTGGCATCGAGGGCGTCCTTAACGGCCTTGGCCATCTCGTCGAGCGGCTTGTTGAGCGCGCGACGGATCTCCTCGCTCTCGATGCGCACGGTCTTGGGCAGACCGGTGATCACGTCGCGGCCGTTGACCTCGACGTCGAGCTCGTCCTTGAGCGGCACGGCGGAGCCGACCTTGATCTTGATGTCCTCTGCCGTACGCTCGCCGATGGCCAGGTTGTAGGCATCACGAACGTGCGTGAGGATGGCCTGATCGAACTCGTCGCCGGCAATACGGATGGACTGCGAGACGACGATGCCGCCCATAGCGATAACGGCAACCTCGGTGGTACCGCCACCGATGTCGATGACCATGGAGCCGGTGGGTTCCTCGACGGGCAGGTCGGCGCCGATAGCGGCGGCCATAGGCTCTTCGATCAGATAGGCCTGGCGAGCGCCGGCCTGGATCGTAGCCTCAAAGACGGCACGCTTCTCGACCGACGTGACGCCGGAGGGAACGCAAACGACAACGCGCGGACGCGGGGTCCACGGATAGCGCTTCTCGGAAGCCTTGTCGATAAAGTAGCGAAGCATGGCCTCGGTAACATCGAAGTCGGCGATGACGCCGTCCTTCAGGGGACGAACGGCCACGATGTTGCCGGGCGTACGGCCGAGCATGCGCTTTGCCTCGATACCGACCGCCAGGATGCGCTCGTCGTTCTTGTCGATGGCGACAACAGAGGGCTCGCGAATGACAATGCCCTTGCCGCGCACGGAGACAAGCGTATTTGCGGTGCCGAGGTCGATGGCAAGATCGCCCGCATAGCTACCGAAGAACATATCCATCAAAGAAAACAACGCAACTCCTGATGTGTTGGATGATTGCTGGAAAACTACTAGCTCATCATACTAGCGCAAGCCCGGCACCTCACTTGCGGTGAAGCACCGGGCAAAGCTAAATCCCATAAGGTCACTACTGGTTGTCAGCAGCCGAGAAATCCATATCGAGCGAGGAAACGGCCCAGCCGATATGGTTGTCGGAGCGCACGAATTTGACGGTGTACTCCTGCTCGCCGCCCTTGGACAGCGATGCCTTCACCTTGGCGGTCGTCTCGGTCATGGACTGATCCATGCCCTCGACGGACACGGTGGCACCCTGCGGAATCGAGGAGATGATCATAGACTTGGCGTCCTCGGACAGGCTCGATGCAAGGCAAGACTCGGCCTTTGCGGTGTCACCGTCGCCGGCAGCCTGGAACAGATCGGTGATAACCGACTCCTGCGAGGGGAAGCCAAAGCCGCGCGTGTAGGCAAAGCCCAGACCGCCCGCAGCAATCAAAATGAGCAGAAGCAGCACGATGAAGACTTTGAGACCCGTGTGGCGATGGCGACGACGGACCTTGGCCTGCTTACGATCCTGACGGTCCTGCTGGACCATCTCGGACTCGGACAGCGTAAAGAAGCCGGTGTCCGAGGGATCGGGCATAAACTGACCGGTCGCGCCCGTAGGATCGAGCGGATCGACGGCAGGAGCGTCCATCGCGGGCGCCGGAGCCGTGGCCATAGCCGTCTGGGCAGACAGCGCGGCAAGCGAATCATGCACGCGGGCAAGCTCATCGGCCTGCTCGGAAGTGAGCTGGTAGATGCCATCGGCAGTAGCGGCGTTAAAGGCGTCGAGTGCGTCGGAGGGACGGCCGGCGGCAGAAAGCGCCTGACCCATGCCGGCATTGAGCGCACGCGTGTCGTCGCGGGGGCCGGCAAAGTCGATAGCCGTGCGGTAGGTCTCCACGGCATCCGCCGGACGGCCGAGCTTAATGAAGCAACGACCGAGCTCGCCGAGTGCGGCGGCAGGAGCCGGATTAGCGCCGTCGATGGCAGCCTGACGGAAAGCAGTACCCGCGTTGGCATAGTCGCCCGACTGGAACAGCGCGTTACCCAAGCCCAGATAGGCCTTGAACGGCGTGGCATAAGAAGCGTCCTGCGTAGCAGCAGAGAACGCCTGAGCGGCCGTCGTGTAGTCGCCCACGGCGGCGAGTGCCTTGCCGCGGTTGGTGAGCAGCGCGCCGCGCTTGCCGTAGGTGCCGTCGTTGAGGGCGGCGGCATAGGCCTCGGCGGCCTCGGCATACATGCCCAGGTGCATCAAGGCGTTGCCACGAAGGTGATCGGCCTCGCCCATAATCTCATCGGGAGTTTTTGCCGCCCCAAGCATCTGGGCTGCAGCGGAAAAATCACCCGCGCGGTAAGCGGCGCGGCCCTGTTGGATCAGCTGGCTATTCAAGGAAGTCCCCTTTACTCGTGAACGATCTCGACATGGACGATCTCGTCGCCGGCACGCAGCTGCGAAATCACATCGAGACCCTCGACCGTGGTGCCAAAGACGGTGTAACCGGAATCGAGGTTATGCTGGGCACCCAAGCAGAAGTAGAACTGCGAACCCGCGGAATCGGGGTCCATGGAGCGTGCCATGGCAAGGGCGCCATCGACATGGCTGTTGCGCGGATTGGTGGCAAACTCGCCCTTGATGCAGTAGCCGGGGCCACCGGTACCAGGCATGCCATCGGGGCCCTCAAGACCGGCAGCAACGTCGGCGCCGGACATATCGCGGGTATTGGGGTCGCCGCCCTGGATGACAAAACCGGGCACATAGCGATGGAACTTAAGGCCGTCATAAAAGCCCATCGTGGAAAGCTCGCAGAAGTTAGCGACATGAATGGGGGCACCCTCGCCGTCAAACTTGACCTTGATGGTACCCTTCGACGTCTCGATTACGGCGCACTCGTCGCCGGCAAGCTGATACTCGGGCGTGTAGAGCTCTTTCTTAAAACCAAACATGTGGTTCCTTCCTCGTGCGTTTAAGGCATATTTGTACGAATTGTAGCAATAAGCACAGGCTTACATCAATTGCGCACGTAGGTTATGCCGACTATGGCGAACTAATTTTAGGAACGCTGCTGCGGCTTCCAGGAGCCCACGTTGGCGTCGTACTGATTAAGCGCGCTGTTGCCACTCTGCGCGATGGGTGCCAGGATCTCGCTTTGGTGAGAACTCATCGACTCGCCATCGGGAATGGCCAGCGAGATGTCCCAACTCTGGCAGATCACGTCGACACGCTCATACATCCACTCGGCAAGCTGCTTTAAGTGGGCAATGTCGTCCGCATAGACCGTATCGTCCTGGTACTTAAGGTTGCTGAGCTCATCTTGCGTCTTTTTGATCTGGTCGCGCAAGGCGTAGGCACTCTGCGACAGTTCTTGACGGGTGGACAGCGGCGTTCGAAGATAGCCGTTGTTAAAAGAATCGATGACCTCGCCGATCTGGTCCTCGTCACCGTAGGACACGATGGTCTGATACAGACCGTCGAGCCTGGTATAGAGCTGATCATCGGTGAGCACGGTTTCTTCCTGGACCACCTCGGCAGAATCGTCCTGCTTGGTATCGTCCTCAGTCGCCTCGCCCTTTTGGCGCGTGGGGAAGGTGGTTTGTGCAGCTTGGCCAAACTGGTCGTAGAAGCCAGGCATAACACCCATGGGATCGGTCGTCACGAACCAATAGGCACCGCCGCAAACGACGGCAAGGACCGCGATGACGATGAGCGGCTTGGGGATATGACGCTTGTGCTTGTGATAGGCGTCCTCGTCGGGATGCACCTTGCGCTTGGGTTTTTGAGCATCGTCATGCAGGGAAACGGGCGTGGGAATATCGACCTTGGGGATACCGAAATCCTTATCGAAAGCCGGCAGCACGCAGGTCTCATTGGGGTCGGCGGCGTCCGAGAGCACCGCAGCGGCAGAGGCCGGCGCATGCGGCACCTCGGTATCGATCTGCTCTTGCGTTAGGCGCGGAAAGCCCGCCGTGCGGCCCGCTGCCAGGTCGGATGCGGCCGTGTCCTCGGAGAGGATACCCGGAGCGGGGCGTCCGCATTTGGGGCACGTACGATCATGCGGAGAAAGACGGGCACCGCAGCCCTCGCAGAACACGAACTCGGTGTGCTCGGGACCATCGCCCGGACCCACATAGGCGTTGCAGTAGGGGCAGAACGAGGCGCCGTCCTCGATAGTCTTAAGGCAATGCGGGCAGATCACGGCATCCTCTTTTCGAAGCAATTCAAACAATCGAGGTTAGAGCATAACATCGCCACGGCCCCACAGGAGCAAGGCACCAATTCAACATCGGCAGAGCGCGTAGTTACTTCTTCTTTTTGCTTGGCATCGAGACTTTGATGCCTTGGGCGGACTTGGTCACGCGAGAGCGCTTGGCTCCGGCACTCCTCTTTTTCTTGGGCTGGGCCTGGGTCACGCCCTCGAGCGCGCGGGCCTCGGCCTCGCGAACGGTGCGATCTTCGCGGCGCTGCGCCATGTCGGCGGCGAAGCGCTTGGCAAAACGCTCGGCCGTCGAACCCGTCGAGCTCACCTTGCCGCCACCGCGACCCAGGCGGACGCGCACGCCGCGGCCAAAACCAGTTGCGGCATGACGACGACGCGGCTTGAGCGAATCCATCATCGTGGCGAGCTTAAAGAACACCGAGCAGGTAAAGACCACGATGACAGCCAAGATAACCATCTGGCCCATCGACAGGTTGGCAATGGACAGCAGCTCCGGGAATCCGATAACGCCCACCAAGATGCCGGCGACTACAAACACAAAGAGCACCACACGCAAGGGCGTGAGAGGCTGCGAGATGCGCCAGATCAGACTGACGCTCGCCGCGCACGACGTAAGCAGGCACATCGTAGACAGCGTGAGCTGGCTAAAGCCAAACACGCGCGCCACAAAGATATCGAGCGCCGCAGCCAAAATGACCGCAATCGACGCCGGCAGTGCACGCTTGAGTACGTTGGTCAAAAACGCACCCTTCACGCGAGCATTGTTGGGCTCCAGGCCCAACACAAAGCCCGGCGCGCCGATGCAGAAGAAGTTAATGAGCGTCATCTGGATGGGCTCGAAGGGGTACGGCGGCAGCGCGATGCACAGCGCCGCCAGGCCCATCGAAAACAGCGTCTTGGTCAGGAACAGCGAGGCCGAACGCTGCAGGTTGTTGATGGAGCGACGGCCCTCGGCCACCACGGCGGGCATCGAGGCAAAGTCGTTGTCGACAAGTACGATCTCGGCCACATTACGCGCGGCATCGGAGCCGGCTGCCATGGCCACGGAGCAGTCGGCCTCCTTAAGCGCCAGCACGTCGTTGACGCCGTCGCCCGTCATGGCCACGGTGTGCTCGCGGCGCTTGAGCGCCTGCACGAGCTCGCGCTTCTGCTGCGGGGTCACACGACCAAAGACATGGTAGCGGTCCACTGCGGCATCGAGCTTGGCCGGCGTATCGAGCGTCGTGGCGTCTACATAGGCGTCCGCCCCCAGCACGCCCACCACGCGCGCGATCGACGACACCGTACGCGGGTCGTCGCCACTGATCACGTTGAGGGTCACGCCCTGCTCGTTAAAGTAGCCAATAGTCTCGGCCGCCGAGGTACGAATCTCGTCGCGGATGGTTACAAAGCCCACGGGCTCGGCCTCGCCCACCATATCGCCATCGGGCGTAAAGCCGTCCACGCGCGCCACCACGAGCACGCGGCAGGTATCGGCAAGCTCGGCGACACGGTTCTCGACCTGCGAAAACACACGATCAGAGAGCACAAACTGCGCCGCACCCATCACATAGGAGCCCTGCGCAAACGACGCGCCACTCCACTTTTTGGAGGACGAGAACGGAATGACCGACAGCGGCTCAGACACCTCGACCGGACGGTCGGCGTAATAGTTGAGCAGCGCCTGGCAGGTCTCGTTGGCATCGGCCGAAGTCGCACGCGCCACGTTAGCCAGCGCAAAATCGAGCACCGTGGTATCGACGGGAACAGCCGCCGCGTCCGAGCCGGCGCCTAGGCTCACGCCCTCAACCGGCAGCGGATACGTGCCCTCGACCTCCATGCGGCCCGACGTGATGGTGCCCGTCTTGTCCAGGCACAGCACGTCGACGCGAGCGAGCGTCTCGATGCAGTAGAGCTGCTGTGCCAGCACCTTGCGGCGAGCCAGGCGCACCGTGGCGATGGCGAGCACCGACGAGGTCAGAAGCACCAGGCCTTGCGGGATCATGCCCAGCAGGGCGCCCACCGTGGACAGCAGCGCCGACGAAGGCACATGACCAGCCAACAGCTCGGAGAAGCACCACGAAAGTGCGCTATCGCCCGGGGTTCCCGCGGCATCCCACAGCTCGCTCACACTCGAGGCAAACAACGCCAAACCGAGCGGGATCATGATGATGCTCGCAAAGCGCACGATGGCGTTAAGCGCGTTCATGATCTCGGAATTGACCTTTTTGACGTATTTGGCCTCGTTATTAATTTTGGCCACGTAGTTGTCGGCGCCGACATGGATCACGCGGGCGCGCAGCAGGCCCGAGTCGATAAAGCTGCCGCTCATGAGCTCGGAACCGGGCTGTTTCTTAATAAGGTCGCTCTCGCCCGTCAGCAGGCTCTCGTTCACGAGCGCCTCGCCCGAAACCACCACGGCGTCAGCGGGAATCTGGTCGCCGCGCCCCAGGCGGATGATGTCGTCGAGCACGATCTGGTCCAGGTCGAGCTCCACCTCGGCGCCGTCGCGCACCGCGATAGCCTTCTTGGAGGTCAGCAGCGTGAGCTTATCGACCATCTTCTTGGAACGCATGGACTGAATGACGCCAATGGCGGTATTGAGGAACACCACGAACAGGAACGTCAGATTCTTAAACGAACCGGTCAAAATAACCAGGAACGCCAAGATCACGTTGATCAAATTGAACAGCGTGCAGAGGTTCTCGATGATGAGCTCTTTGACCGACTTGGTCTTGAGCTCCATGCTGCGGTTGATCTTACCGGCGGCGATGCGCTCCTCGACCTCGGCGGTCGAGAGTCCGCGCTCGATATCCGTTGCTGCCATACCACGTCCCATCACGTCGCGTCGGTATAAGAAAAACCGCCCGGACCATGCGAGGCTCGGACGGTCTTACGTTCGATGGTGCCCCATGTTGGATTCGAACCAACGGCCTTCTGCTCCGGAGGCAGACGCTCTAATCCCCTGAGCTAATAGGGCCAACGTTTGGCATTATACCCAAGTGCACCACGGGCTATCAAAATAAAAGAAAAAGCTTTGCAATTACGTGGGAGACGCGGTGCAACGGCCCACTTTAGAAGGCAAAAGCGAGTCAGATAGTATAAACTTTCATGCACCATATATACACGGCTCGCAATGCGGGCCGTTTTTGCAAAAGTTATCCATCGAGGTGAGAGGCACACCATGATTGCAATTCTAAAGCAGAGCGCCAGCGACGAGGCCGTCAGCCATATCGTCAGCTGGATTGAGAAAAAAGGCCTGAAGACCGACGTCTCGCGCGGCGAGAACGAGACGATTATCGGCCTGGTGGGCGATACGACCAAGATCGACCCGTTCCTGCTCGAGTCCATGGATGTCGTCGAGCGCGTGCAGCGCGTCTCCGAGCCGTTCAAGCGCGCAAATCGCAAGTTCCACCCCGAGGACTCCGTCATCGACTGCGGCCACGGCGTCAAGATCGGCGGCGGCCAGTTCCAGGTCATCGCCGGTCCCTGCTCCGTCGAGGGCGAGAACCTCATCCGCATCGCACGCCGCGTGAAGGCCGCCGGTGCCACGATGCTGCGCGGCGGTGCCTACAAGCCCCGCACCTCCCCCTACGCCTACCAGGGCATGGGCCCCGCCGGCCTCGACCTGCTGTGCGAGGCGTCTGCCGAGCTCGACATGCCGATCGTCACCGAGATCATGGACCCACGCGACGTGCAGGTCTTCCTGGACAAGAAGATCGACGTCATGCAGATCGGCGCCCGCAACGCCCAGAACTTCCCCCTGCTCAAGGAGGTCGGCAAGACCCAGACTCCGATCTTGCTTAAGCGCGGCATGTCCGGCACGATCGATGAGTTGCTCATGGCCGCCGAGTACATCATGAGCGAGGGCAACGACAACGTCATCCTGTGCGAGCGCGGCATCCGCACCTTCGAGACCCGCACCCGCAATACCTTCGACCTCAACGCCGTGCCGGTGCTGCACCACCTTTCGCACCTGCCCGTCGTCGCCGACCCCAGCCACGCCACCGGCTACACCCGCTATGTTGAGCCCATGGCGCTCGCCGCGACCGCCTGCGGTGCCAACGGCCTGGAAATCGAGGTCCACGACGAGCCGAGCCGCGCCTGGTCCGACGGCGCCCAGGCCCTCACCCCCGATCAGTTCGACGACACCATGCGCCGCATCCGCGCCATCCGCGAGGTTGTCTGCCAAGAGACCATGGAGTAGCCCATGGGTACGGTGAGAAACGCGCGCGTTAACCAGGGCGGCCCCAAGTGCGCCGGCATCGTGGGCCTTGGCCTCATCGGCGGCAGTTTTGCCCGCGGCTATGCGCAGGCGGGCGTCCGCGTGCTGGCCTGGGACCCCGATGACGATGTCATGACAGCCGCCAGCATGGGCACTGTCGCCGGAGAGCTCAACGACAAGACACTCGGCGAATGCGACATCATCGTCCTGGCTTGCTACCCCGAGGCCTGCATCGAGTGGCTCGAGGCGCACGCCCAAGCGCTCGCCGACGCCACCGACACCGAGGCCATCATGGGTCCCGTGGTGATCGACACCGTGGGCGTCAAGGGCATCGTGTGCGAACGTGCCTTTGAGCTTGCCCGCGAGCACGGCTTTTACTTTGTGGGCGCGCACCCCATGGCGGGCACGCAGTACTCGGGCTACGCACACTCCCGCGCCGACCTGTTCCAGGGCGCCCCGCTCGTGCTCGTGCCGCCCGCGGTGGACGACGCACTTAAGCTGGAGCTTTTGGGCCAGGTGCGCGAGATGGTGCGCCCCTTGGGCTTTGGCAAGTTCAGCGTGACCAGCGCCGCCGAGCACGACCGCGTCATCGCCTTCACGAGCCAGCTTGCGCACGTGGTATCCAACGCCTACGTCAAGAGCCCCACTGCCCAGGTCCACCACGGCTTTTCGGCCGGTAGCTACCGCGATCTCACCCGTGTGGCGCACCTCAATCCTCAGATGTGGTCCGAGCTCATGATCGACGACGCCGATGCGCTTGCCTTCGAGATCGACCATCTGATCGAATCGCTCGGCGCCTACAGCCGCGCCCTTAAGGACCGCGACCAGCGCTATCTGGAGAATCTCCTTGCCGAGGGCGACCGCATTAAGCGCGCACTCGACGACGAGGCCTCCCACTAGACCACCTATCACGCCAGGTCGAAAGGACCGAAGCTTATGGCGATTACCATCGATATCGACACCGCACGCCCCTACCAGGTGCATGTTGGCACGTTTTTGCTGGAGCAGGCGGGACCGCTTGTGCGCGCCACTGCCGGCGGCACCAAGGCCGTCATCGTGACGGACACCAACGTGGGTCCGCTCTACCAGATGCCCGTCAAGCAGAGTCTGGAGGCATCAGGCTACGAGGTGAGCATCTGCACCTTCGAGGCCGGCGAGGCCCATAAGCGCGCCGAGACCTATGTTGCCATTTTGGAGTTTGTGGCCGAGCACGAGCTTTCGCGCTCCGACGTGATCGTGGCACTCGGCGGCGGCGTCGTGGGCGACGTGGCGGGCTTTGTGGCCGCCACCTACATGCGTGGCTGCAAGTTTGTGCAGATCCCCACGAGTCTGCTCGCAATGGTGGATTCGTCGGTGGGCGGCAAGACCGCCATCGACCTGGCTGCCGGCAAGAACCTGGCCGGCGCCTTTTGGCAGCCGAATGTGGTTATCGCCGACGTGGGGTGCCTGGCCACCCTTACGCCCGAGCAGTTCGCCGACGGCTGCGGCGAGGTCGTCAAGCACGCCGTGATCGCCGACCCAGAGCTTTTCGCCGAGCTGGAGAAGACCCCGCTCACGCTGGAGCTGCTCAACCGCGATGTAGCCCGCGTAGCGCTCATCATCGCCCGCAATATTGACATCAAGCGCGCCGTGGTCGTCGCCGACGAGCGCGAAACCAACCAGCGCAAGCTCCTCAACTTTGGACACAGCGCCGGACACGCCGTCGAGGCTTGCGAGCACTTTGAGCTCGGACACGGCAACTGCGTGTCGATCGGCATGGGCATTATCACGCGCGCCGCGGCCCTGCACGGCGTTTGCGATGCTGCACTGCCCGGTCGTATTGAGGAGCTCTGCGCCCGCCATGGCCTCAAGACCCGCTGCGACCTAGATGCCGATGCCGTCTTTGCCGAGGCGCTCCACGACAAGAAGCGCGCGGGCGACACCATCGACCTGGTGATTCCGCACGGCATTGGCCGCTGCTACATCGACCGCACGCCGCTTTCCACTTTCCACGAACTCATTGCCGAGGGCCTCGGCCAGAAGGGAGACGCATCCGCATGCTAGCCCGCATCACCCCCTCCCCGCTCAAGGGCACCGTTCCCGCGATCGCGTCCAAGTCGATGGCGCATCGCCTCATCATCTGCGCTGCCCTTGCCAACGGAGAGACGCATGTGACCTGCAACACCACCTGCGCCGATATTGAGGCCACGGTCCGCTGCCTCACGGCGCTCGGCGCCCGCATCGAGACCGTCGAGGACGGCTTCCAGGTCCACCCCACCATGAAGAGCATTGAGTTCGGCCTGCTCAAGGCCCTTGCCGGCGGCACGCTCGACTGCGGCGAGAGCGGCTCCACGCTCCGCTTTATGCTGCCCGTCGCCTGCGCGCTGGGCGCAGAGGCAACCTTTGTGGGACAGGGCCGCCTAGGCGCACGCCCGCTGTCCCCGCTCTCGGACGAGATCATTGCCGCCGGCTGCGACCTACAGGGTCTGGGCGGTTTTCCGCTCAAGACAAGCGGACGCATGCGCCCGGGCACCTTTGTGCTGCCGGGCAACGTAAGCTCGCAGTACATCTCGGGCCTGCTGCTGGCAGCCCCGTTGCTCGCCCAGCCCTCCTGTGTGCAGGTGACTGGCCTCATTGAGAGCCGCCCCTACATCAACCTAACGATCCAGGCCATGAAGGCCTTTGGCGTTGAGGTCAACGTCGAGCGCATTCCGGCCAAGGACGGCCAGCCCGAGGTCACGAACTTCCGCGTGAGCAGCGGCTCGTACCGCACGCCCGGCAGCGTGGCCGTCGAGGGCGACTGGTCCAACGCTGCCTTTTGGCTGTGTGCCGGCGCTATCGGCACCGACCCCATCACCGTCGAGGGCGTGTCCCTGAGCTCCGCACAGGGCGACCGCAACGTGCTTGCCGCGCTTTCGCGCTTTGGCGCCCGCATCGTGCGCTCCACGAACGCCGCCACCGTGCAGTCCGACAAGCTCGCCGGCTTTGAGATGAGCGCCCACGACATTCCCGACCTGGTGCCCGTTATCTCGGCCGTGGCCTCGCTGGCACAGGGCCGCACCTTTATCCGCGATTGCGCCCGCCTGCGCATCAAGGAATCCGACCGCCTGGCCACCACCACCCGCGAGCTCACCGCGCTGGGCGCGCAGGTGCGTATTGCCGGCGACGACCTCATCATCAAGGGCGTCGATGCCTTTACCGGCGGCGAGGTCGATTCGCACAACGACCACCGCATCGCCATGATGGCCGCCATCGCCGCGAGCCGTGCCACCGGCGAGGTCGTGATCCACGGCGCCGAGGCCGTCAACAAGTCCTATCCCGATTTTTTCGACCACTACCGCCTGCTGGGCGGCAAGGTCACACTCGAGGAGGAATAGCATGTCCTCGACCTTTGGCAACGTCTTGCACTTAAGCATCTTCGGCCAATCGCACTCCCCCGCTATCGGCTGCTCGCTCGATGGCATCCCGGCGGGCATCGCCGTGGACCAGGAGAAGCTGCAGGCCTTCCTCGACCGTCGCGCCCCCGGCCGCGACGAGACCGCAACCAAACGCCGCGAGGCCGACGCCGCGCATATCATCGCCGGTGTGATCGATGGACATACCACCGGCGCGCCCATCGCCGCGATTATCGAGAACACCAACACGCGCTCCAATGATTACTCCGAGCTGCGCCGCAAGCCCCGTCCCGGACATGCGGACTTCCCTGCGCGCGTGAAGTATCACAACATGCACGATGTCGCTGGTGGCGGGCATTTTTCCGGCCGCCTAACGGCCCCCTTATGCATCGCCGGCGGCATTGCGCTGCAGGCACTCGAGGCCCGCGGTATCAAGGTCATGGCGCACGTCGCGCAGACCGGCGCCCCCCCCCCCCTGCCGATGGACGATATGGTCTATCGCGAGGCCGACCACAAGGCAATCCTTACGAACGATCTGCCGTGCATTGACGCCGCCGCAGCCGGCCGCATGCGCGAGGAGATTCTTGCCGCGCGCGACGAGCTCGACAGCATCGGCGGCATCGTGGAGTGCGGCATTTACGGGCTTCCCGCGGGCATCGGTGACCCCATGTTCGACGGCATCGAGAACCGCATCGCGCAAATCGCGTTTGGCATTCCCGCCGTAAAGGGCGTGGAGTTTGGCATGGGCTTTGCCGTGGCCGCCATGCGCGGCAGCGAGAACAACGACCCGTATCGCATCGACGCCGAGACCGGCGGGATTGCGGTCGAGTCCAACAACGCCGGCGGCATCCTTGGCGGTATTTCGACCGGCGCGCCCGTCATGTGGCGCATGGCCGTAAAGCCGACGCCCTCAATTGGCCGCGAGCAGCAGACCGTAGACATGGACGCCATGGAAAATGCCGAGCTCTCGGTCCACGGTCGTCACGATCCCTGCATCGTCCCCCGAGCCGTCCCCGTTGCCGAAGCAGCCGCGGCGCTCGCCATCTGGGACGCCCTCCTCGAGGACGCAGGCCAGCTCTAACCCGACTCACCTGAGTTGCCCGTCAACTCTGCCATTACGCGAAAGGGGCCTCCATGGACCTTGCCGATATTCGCCAAGCCATCGATGGCATCGACACCACGCTCCTCAACAGCTTTGTCGAGCGCATGGACATTGCCACCGAGGTCGCCAAATCAAAAATCGAGATGGGCAAGGCCGTCTTCGACCCCGCCCGTGAGCGCTCCAAGCTCAACAACCTCGCCAGCCGCGCGCCCGAGCGCTACGAGGCGCAGACCATCACCCTGTTCCGTCTCCTCATGAGCATGAGCAAAGCCGAGCAGCAGCGCTACATCAACGAGCTCAAGGGCATCACCGTCTCGCAAAAGGCCCACGCCACGGCTGCAGCCTCCGACACGCCCTTCCCTCAAACGGCCACCGTTGCCTGCCAGGGCGTAGAAGGTGCCTATAGCCAGATAGCCGCGTGCAAGCTCTTCGACGTGCCCGACATCGCGTTTTTCGAGACCTTCGAAGGCGTTATGCGCGCTGTGCGCGACGGCTTCTGCGAGTTTGGCGTGTTGCCCATCGAAAACTCAACTGCCGGATCGGTCAACGCCGTCTACGACCTGCTCGCCCAGTTCGATTTCCACATCGTGCGCTCGCTGCGCCTCAAGATCGACCACAATCTGCTCGTCAAGCCCGGCACCAAGCTCGCCGACGTGCGCGAGGTTTACAGCCACGGCCAAGCCATTGCCCAGTGTGCGGGCTTTATCGAGTCCCACGACCTGCACGCCACCAAGTACCCCAACACCGCCATGTCGGCCGAGATGGTCGCCAATTCCGACCGCACCGATGTTGCCGCCATCGCATCGCGCAGCTGCGCGGCACTCTATGGCCTGGAGGTGCTGGAGTCCGACATCCAGGACTCGGACAACAACTACACGCGCTTTGTCGTCATCAGCCGCGAGCCACGCGTCTATCCCGGTGCCAACCGTACCTCGCTCATGATCACCACGGCCAACGAGCCGGGCGCCCTCTATCGCGTGCTCGAGCGCTTCTACGCACTCAACATCAACCTCATCAAGCTCGAGAGCCGCCCCATCCCCGGTCGCGACTTTGAGTTTATGTTCTACTTTGACCTGGACTGTCCCTTTGGCAGCAAGGCCCTCGACGACCTGCTCGATTCGATCGACGACGTATGCGAGAGCTTCACCTACTTTGGCAGCTACACGGAGGTGCTCTAGATGACCGATACCGCCGCAACCCGCCCCTACGGCGTGCTGGGCCGCGTGCTGGGCCACAGCTACACCCCGACCATCTACAAGGAGCTGGCGGGGCTTGAGTACGTGCGTTTTGAGCGCGAGCCCGAGGATCTTGAGGCTTTTATGACGGGCGACGAATGGGAGGGCACCAACGTGACCATCCCCTACAAGCGCGCCGTCATGGAATACCTGGACGAGCTGAGCCCGCTCGCCGAGCGCATGGGCAACGTCAACACCATCACGCGCCTGCCCGACGGCCGCCTGCACGGCGATAATACTGACTACTTCGGTTTCCAGTGCCTGGTCGAGGAGTTGGGCGTTGAGGTTGCCGGCAAGAAGGCCCTCGTGCTCGGTGCCACCGGCGGCGCCGGCACCACGGCAAGTATGGTGCTGGGAGACATGGGCGCCATCGTCGTACCCGTGGGTCGCACGAGCGAGGTCAACTACGACAATATCGCGCAGCAGTCCGACGCCTCCCTACTCGTCAACTGCACGCCCGCCGGCATGTTCCCCCATTGCCCCGACGCGCCTTGCACGCTCGAAGGCCTCGATGCGCTCGAGGGCGTCATCGACATTGTCTACAACCCCGCCCGCACGGGCCTGATGCTCGAGGCCGAGCGCCGCGGCATCCCCTGCATCGGCGGCCTGCTTATGCTTGTTGCCCAGGCGGCACAAGCTGTCGAGCGCTATACCGGCAAAGCCACCCCGCGCGAGAGGATCCTGGACGTAACGGAGCGCCTGTCACGCCGCGAACAGAACATCGCGCTGATCGGCATGCCGGGCTCGGGCAAGACCCGCGTGGGCGAGCAGATCGCCCAGCTCACGGGCCGCGAGCACATCGATCTCGATCGCGCCCTCGAGGAGCGCCTGGGCATGCCCTGCGCCGACTTTATCATCAAGTGCGGCGAGGCGGCCTTCCGCGAGCAGGAGACGGCAGCGCTGGCCGACATCTCCAAGCGCAGCGGCTTGGTGCTCTCCACCGGCGGCGGCGTGGTTACGCGCGACGAGAACTACCCTCTGCTGCACCAAAACAGCCAAATCGTGATGCTCAACCGCAAGCTCGACGAGCTCGCCCACAAGGGCCGCCCCATCACCGCGCGCGACGGCATCGACAAGCTGGCCGAGCAGCGTATGCCGCGCTACCGCGCCTGGGCCGACTACATCATCGACTCACGCGACTGCGCCGCCAACACCGCCCATGCCCTCCTCGACACCCTCCCACCCGCTCTCTAACCAAAACCACCACAAAGGGGGCAGGCACCTTTGTGGTGGTTTTTCAACTGCAAAGGAAGCAACCATGAAAGCACTCGTCATTAACGGCCCCAACCTCAACATGCTCGGCATTCGCGAGCCAGGCATCTACGGCAGCGACAACTACGATCGCTTAGTGCAGATCTGCCAGGAAGCGGGTGCCGCACAGGGCTTCGACGAGGTCGAGGTCTTCCAGTCTAACCACGAGGGCAGCATCGTCGACAAGATCCAGGAGGCTTACGGAAAGGTCGACGGCATCGTCATCAACCCGGCCGCCTACACGCATACGAGCGTGGCGATCCTCGACGCCCTCAAGGCCGTTGCCATCCCTGCCGTCGAGGTGCACATCAGCGCCGTAGAGACGCGCGAAGACTTCCGCCAGGTGAGCTACGCCCGCCTAGCCTGCTTCGCCACCATCACCGGCGAGGGCCTGCAAGGCTACGCCCACGCGCTGGAGCTGCTGAGGGAACGCCTCGAAAAGTAGCCTCGCGAGCAAATCCATCAACGCGATTCACACGCTAATAATGCCAGTGCCGCCAGCAGCAACCTCGCTACTGGCGGCACTTTATTACTGGCATATAATCATTGCAGTCACACAACGTCTGGAGACGCGCATGTTAAGCATCCATCTGGGGGATTACCCCGGTTCCATCTACGATACCGAAACCTATTTTAGGAACTCATACTTGGACTCATGGTTCGAAGACCCTATGGCCGCACAGATTATTAAAAGCGTGGACGGATCAGAGCTCATCGGTCCCCACAACATCGTAAGCAAACAGCTGGGCTCGATCACCCCACTCGAACTGTCCGGCGGCGTTAAGACGCTGCTGCTGGTGCGCAATCTCCCAAATATGGTGTTCAACGCATCCACCTGCGGAGACAACTGTGCCCGCTGGCTACTCAAGATCGGCAAAGAGCAGGATGTGATGGTGACCTTATACCACATCATGAAATTCCCCTGGAAGAGCTTTGAAATCCGCGTTGAAAACGATGGCCGCATCGTCAGAAACATGCAGGAGTTTGTCGGCGCCACGAATGACTTTTTGGATGTTGATGAGTAATGAAGGGAACGCATACCGTTGTCGTAGAGCGTGCAAAGGTCAAATACACACTCACGTTTAAGCGCAATATTTCCTTTATACGCGGCAACAGCGGCACGGGTAAAACGACGCTCATCTCGATGATTCGCGACTACAACGACCGAGGACCGGAAAGCGGCGTTGCACTCAGTTGCGACGTGCCTTGCGAAACGCTTTCCGGCAGACGCTGGGAGCGCGAGCTATCGATCATCGAAGATTCAATCGTCTTTCTAGATGAGGGTAACGAGTTTATCTACTCAAAGGACTTCGCCAAAGCCGTCAACGGCTCGTCCAACTATTTTGTTCTGATATCTCGTCGCGATGCCAACGAGCTCCCCTACAGCGTTGATGAGATCCTGAAGCTAGTCAACACGACAAGTAAAACAATCAATGGCCGCAAGAGCGACAGGCGCTTCTACTCGGTGACCAAGCCGCTATATGACCACACGGCAAGTATGCTGTATCAGGATCTAAATGTTGGATTCGAGGTACCCGACGCCGTAGTTGTCGAGGATAGCAAATCTGGCTATCAATTCTACGACGCTCTTTGCAACCGACTCGGGATCCCCTGCTATACCGCCACCGGCGTTGCGAATCTAAAACGTACGATTCACGAATGTCCCGAGCAAAACATCCTTGCTATTGGAGACGGAGCAGCATTTGGTCCCTACATCGAAAAGGTGCTCGGACAGCGCGTTTACAAGAACGTACGCTTGTTCCTCCCCGAATCATTCGAGTGGACACTCCTGCAATCTGGCCTCATTCCCAGTAACGATATCTTAAAAATCCTCGAGGATCCCTCAAGCTATATCGAAAGCCGCGACTACCTGAGCTGGGAGCGGTTCTTCACCGATGTGTTGATCAAATACTCGGCAGACACTCGCTACGCCTACAGAAAGGTAAAGCTCAATGAGCAGTACCTGAGGCCGCAGGCGATGAATGCAGTTGCAAACGTCTTGCCCGAGTGCCTGAAGGCAGACTAGATACAGCGGGGAGGGCCAAGTTGGTCCTCCCCGCTTTTGTTACGCCTTCTTGATCACGTACGCCAATCCAATATCGCAGGCACAGCGTACGATTGACGCGAAGAACCACGATGCTGGCAGCGTCATAAGCAGAGGCTTGCTCACGCTCGGCTCCAGCCCCCTTTGGCGCGCCGTATAACCAATCCACATCAGCAGCACAATAGCAGCTCACGCCACGGCTTCGGCCTAAACGTATACCCGGCAAGAACAAAGAACACCGGCATGTGAAAAAGCCCAGACCACCAAGCGGTCTGGGCTTAATAAACGATGGTGCTCCATGGCGGATTCGAACCGTCGACCTTGGGATTAGAAGTCCCCTGCTCTATCCAACTGAGCTAATGGAGCAAATAACCGCACGCCCAAGCAAGCACAAGCCTGTCAGGCGCAAGTAATTATAACCTAGTTGAACTGCTCGCGGTACGCCTTGCAGACCTCATCGACCGGGCCGTCCATGCGAAGGTCACCCTTCTCAATCCAAACGGCACGCTGGCAGATGCGCTCAACCTGCTCCATAGAGTGCGAAACGAACAGAACCGTCACGTCGCCGCTCTGGATAAAGTGCTGGATGCGGGCCTCACACTTTTGCTGGAAGAACACATCACCGACGGACAGCGTCTCGTCAACGATCAGAATATCGGGCTCGGTAATCGTCGCGATTGCAAAGGCGATACGCGCCACCATGCCCGAAGAGAAGTTCTTAAGCGGCATATCGACAAAGTTCTGCAGCTCAGCGAACTCGATAATGCCGTCAAAGTTGGCGTCGATGAACTCCTTGGTATAGCCGAGCAGGGCGCCGTTCAGATAGATGTTCTCGCGGGCGGTCAGCTCGGGGTCAAAGCCGGCGCCAAGCTCAATCAGCGGCGCGATGTTACCGTGCACCTTAACGCTGCCCTCGCTAGGCTCAAGAACGCCAGCGATAATCTTGAGCATCGTAGACTTGCCGGAGCCATTGGTGCCGACCAGACCCACAACCTCGCCGCGATGAATATCAAACGAGATGTGCTTGAGCGCCCTAAACTCCTCAAAGAACAGCTCGTGCTTGGCAAGCTTAATGAAGTACTCCTTGAGGTTGGTCAGCGACTCGGACGCCATGTTAAAGATCATGGTGACGTCGTCGACCTCGACAGCCAGAGGCTGCTCGCTGTAATCAACAACAGATTCAGTCATCACAGCACTCCTTAGATGTAGAGGATAAATTTGCGCTCGGACTTATGGAACACGGTATAGCCAATAATAAGCGCAAGAACCGCCCAAGCGACGCACATACCAAACGTCATAAGCGAGGGCGTAGTCTGGAACAGGAAGATATCGCGCATAAACTGCAGGTAGTTGAACATGGGGTTCGCATACATCAAGATACGCACGAGATGCGGCATTTGCGCAATATAGTCAGTCGTCCAGAAGATGGGCGTAATGTAAGTCCACGCCGTAATGACGACGCTCCACAGATGCATAACGTCGCGGAAGAAGACCGTAAGGGCAGAGAGCATCATGCCCAGGCCCATGCAGAAGCACATAAGCAGCAGCAGGCAAACCGGCAACAGAATCAGGTGCCAAGAAGGCATAACGCGGAACCACAGCATGACGATGGCGACGGCGACCAGCGAGAAGGCAAAGTTGACCAGCGAGAAGAGCACCTTCTGCACCGGGAAAACCCAGCGGTGCACCTTAACCTTCTTGAGCAGAGGGGCAGCGCCCACGATCGACGTCAGGGCCTGGTTAGTAGACTCAGACATGACGGCAAAGGTGATGTTACCCACGATCAAGTACAGCGGGTACATCTCGGGCGTCATTGAGCCATTGCGGCCCTGGCCAAAAATCGTCGAGAACACGATGGCCATGACGATCATCATCAGCAGCGGGTTGAGCACCGACCATGCGACGCCCAAAACGCTACGGCGATACTTGATCTTAAAATCCTTGGTAACCAGCTGACGAAGGATAAACGCGTCCTTCTCAAATTCGTTCTTAGCAAACGTCGCAGGCAGACTGCGAGTTTCTTGTTGCTTTGTCTGATCCGACACGGATGCAACTCCTTTACTCGTAATCGTTGACAAACGAACAGTATAGACCCGACGGCCATGCAAACGATTCGCGCAACAAAACTGGAGAACTAACCCACATCTTAGGATGCCAGGCCCAAACGGCTATACTTTCTAGGATTGAATGTATAAGGAGCATTAAGTGAATTCTGAATCCATCGCCGTCATCATCCCTTGCTACAACGAAGCGCTCACGATCGGCAAAGTCATCGATGACTTTCACCGCGAGCTTCCGCAGGCGACGGTCTATGTCTATGACAACAACTCGTCGGACGATACCTCACGCATTGCCACCGAGCACGGCGCCACAGTCCGCTTTGAGCCCCGTCAGGGAAAGGGCAACGTGTGCCGCCAGATGTTTCGCGATATCGACGCCGATTGCTACCTGATGGTCGACGGAGACGACACCTACCCCGCCGAGGCGGCCAAGGCCCTCTGCGAGCCCATCCTTAACGGCACGGCCGACATGACCGTAGGCGATCGCCTTTCCAACGGCACCTACGCCGAGGAGAACAAGCGTGCCTTCCACGGCTTTGGCAATAATCTGGTCCGCGCCATGATCAAGTGGATCTATGGCTACAGCTTCGATGATGTCATGACCGGCTACCGCGCCATGAGCCGTCCGTTCGTTAAAACCTTCCCTGTGCTTTCCGAGGGCTTCCAGATCGAAACCGAGCTCTCGATCCACGCCGTCGACCACCGCTGGCGCATCAAAGACGTGCCCATCGAGTACCGCGACCGTCCGGAAGGCTCCGAGTCCAAGCTCAATACCGTGAGCGACGGCATTAAAGTCGTTGCGATGATCGGCACGCTGTTCAAGGACTACCGCCCGCTGAAGTTCTTCAGCCTCGTCGCGCTTCTATTCGCGATTATCGGCCTGGTTTTGGGCATTCCTATCTTTGTTGAGTACTTTCAGACCGGCCTGGTCCCGCGTTTCCCCACTGCCATGCTTGCTGCATCGTTTATGTTCCTCTGTGGTCTGAGCCTTGCAACCGGATTCATCCTGGATTCTGTGGCAAAGGTCGAAAAAAAGCAGTGGGAGGTCAACGTGTACAGCAAATACGCTTTCGATGACTAACGCAGCGACAAAATGAACGAGAGGTAAATCGCCATGCCGCTCATTACGAGCTCATCCGCGAGCAGCTCATGGCGCGCCTTGTCATTGCCACGGCGCTTTACGTCATGTTCTGTAGGCATACGGCCTATATCAGCATTTTGTTCCTCCGCACCTTTGTACTGGTCGATTTTGTCGATTACGTTACCGAGCAGGGCTTAAGCTGAAAGCTAATGCTCGACCAAGCGTTTCGATTCGCAGGCGCCATCGTACTCGGGCTGCTTCTGTCCGCCTGGACCTTTTTGCCGACCATCCTTGCCATGCCCAAGGGCGGCCCCGTCCTGGCCCTCGGACCGCTGCTCAAGACAAGCATCAAGTCGTTCATCGGGGACTTCATCCCCATCATGTGGATCAACGACGAGAGCCTGCCGCAGTTCTATTACGGTGTCATCATGATGCTGCTCGCGGTGAGCCTGCTGTTTAACCGCACAGTTTCGATCAAGACACGCATCGCAACACTCGTCGTCACGATAATCCTGGTCGCCAGCTCCGTTTTGAGCCCGCTCGAGTTCATCTGATGCGGCATGCGCGTGCCCAATGGTTTCTATTCGCGCACGGCTTTCTTGCTGAGCTTCTTTACGCTGTGGGCAGCGGTGCGATATCCTGCGGGCACAGGTCATCGCACCGCTCAACTCCCTTGGATTCAGCAGCGCGGGCGAGTTATCGACCCGCTATGCCGAGCTAATCCTGGCTGTCGGCGCGCTGCTGGGGGTCAAGTACGCCATCATCGAGCAAGCGCCCGCAGGATACGCGACAATGTCGAAGCTAAGCGACACAACAAGCGCCGTGCACGAGAACCCCTATGCGCTAAGCCTTGGTATCGCAGCATCCAAAGACATTCAAAACTGCACGCTGAAGGGCGAGAACCCCTTCGAAAAGCAGGACAACCTCAACAGCGAAATCCTAGACCACAAGGTCGAGCTCTATGCCAAGATCGAGGCCACAAACACCGAAAATAGTGACCCCTTCGCGCTACTCCACGTGAAGTCTAACCACGGCTAGGACATAATTCTATGCTTTAAAATGGTCCTTGATATCGCTAATTGTCTTTTGTATCTCATAGACGGAAAGCCCAAGCGCATACTCAAAAGGAACGGACTGCGCATTCTCATGCGATGCTTGATTTAGCATTACCTTCTTTCCCATGAGGAAGGATCGCGTCACACCCGCAGATCCATTCCACTTGGACTTACCATTTCTTGGAAATATATAGTCGATTTTATTAGATATTGTATTTCCTTTGATTGCTTGGAGATACGCCGGGTCGCCATTCATATTGATATAGAACTGTTTTTCGACCCAAACCCTAAGTGCGATAAGAACAAGCTCCTTATCGAGGCAAGTTTCTACGAAATCGTTTTTTCCAATAAGGGAGCATGCATCTGTATAGTCGATAAGGTCAGCCAGTTTGTCGTTGCTTAATTGACTATTCTTATAGACAATATTTCCACTGGGTCCGTCGTAATGAAAGATGGAGTGAAGGCTACCCTCACCCTGTTCACGACTTGAGACTGCTTCGATATACGCTCTCTTTTCGGACAGAGGGATTTTATTACAGCTGATGTCTTCATCAGGCTCCTCTTCGACCGAACTCAAAATTGCACTCTGGCAAAGATAGCGATGAACACCGTCTTTATTCAATTTAATGGGATTGAGTCTAAGCCCATCCTCCCACCGATCAAGCGAATAATAGTTAAATAGCACCGGGCACTGAGACTCTGCAATGTTGATGCAGTTGGTGTTATGAGTCAGAATAACGACGGATTTTCGAAAGCCGTCAGAATTGGACTCGCGAACCATACGAATTAAATCGAAAAGAATCGTGTATTGATTTGCCAAATCAAAACTTGTGATTGGATCATCAAGCACCAGCACATCAGAATCACTCGCCCAGAACTCATTGATGCTCACAAGGGCTACCATCAAGTCAACCTCGCCGGTGCTAAAGCAATCAAGTTGTCGCGGTAGCTTTACAACCAGCTCTTCAGCGCTGTCGTCAAAATCAATACTGTCCTGCTCAAGTCCAAACTTAACTTTGAGTAGATTAGTTATCTCAATTTCCCGTTTACGGAGATTCTCATAGAAACGTTTCTTCGTTTCCATAAGATTTGAGATTTCTCCGTCTATTATCGAAAGATTTTTCTTAGCAGCCTTGAAGTGCTCAACGACTTGCGCTCGCCCGCCACAGATAGCAAAACAGAAAACTGCCTTTTCGCCCAAACCCTTGTTTGCCGCCGCTTCGCGAAGTGTTCGCAAGCCTTCTTGAATCTCTTCTGCATTTCTATTGGGATGGGCTTTTGCATAATCTGATAAAAGTTCACTTTCCTTATCAGTCAACGCAGCTTTTCTCGACTTTATGAGTTTCGCGATGGGTTCGGTGTTTTCAGAGCCACAAATAGGACAGACGGTAGCATCCTCATCAATCCAATTTAAAAGATGAATCGAAATCTCATCCAGCATACGGGCTTTAAGCGATTCGATATCCTCTTTAATTGATTCAGCCGCGGACAACCCACGCCAATGGCTTACGAAAAACTTCGCATCATCTTCCGGGACAGCGTCGCAAAGTTGCTTAGTCGAATCAGCGGAAAAGACCTTCAAATTCTCCGCATGCTCCTTTTTGCAGTTGGGATACGAAGGAAAGGTCTCCTTAATCTGACGTGCAGCCGTCAAGCCAACATCCTTGAGATTTCTTTGCATATCACAATCATCGAGAAGATGTTTCCTACGCTCTTGAAGCTCATCCAACTGCTGAACATGAGCGCCTATCCGAAGGGTATCCTTTGCACTCTTAACAAATTCAGCCCTGTTATTGTTGAACTCCGTAAAGGATGCCGAGTCGAGCTGCCCCTGTTGAAGAGCATTGTAGAGCGATGTTTTTCCCACTCCATTGGGTGCCCAAATAATCTGAGACTTTCCAAAGTCAATTGTCACCCTGGACAAATCAAGATGATTGACCCCGAAATCTTTACCCGAAAGTCTTTTACACATAGCAATCCTTCCCGCCACATTTTAGCAGCAGCGATACAAAACTCAGAGTTAGGAACTCCGCCGCCCCCCTCGATAATGCGAATCTAAGCTGCCATTCACATCACTTCAAGTCCGCTGATGACACCAATCTTCTCATTTATTCTCAACTTGACCATTCTCAAAGGCCACCACAATAGTCGGCATGACACGACGCCGGCTTGGGTAGTCGCTACGCGTGTCACAGAGCACGGCGCCTATCAGACGGATAGCCAAGGACTTCGATGGCATGGTTCACGACCTTCGAGCGGCTCCTAGATTTAGGTATCGGCACAAGCCAGAGTAAAGCCAACTCGCTGCTCGTCGCGAACAACAAACGCAGCGACACAACACCCGTGCAATCTACCTGCATGATGAGCCCCAATCCAGCACCCCTTAAACCATGGCACACTTCTACCCCGTGGCCCCTCGCGCAGCCCTTGAAACCACGCTCTCACCACCATCCTTCCCTATTCTCGGACATTCCGTTAGCCGATAGCCCGAAGCAGGCCCATCCGACCCTCGGGGTATCGGATTCCCACGTTCATCCGCATATGTACGGATGAACGTGGGAGTTGTTCGGATGAAGTTGATAATGAGGGGAAGCCGGTGATAAAGGTGAAAGCCAAAGCCCTACTGAATTAAGCCCACCCCCATCTGCTACACTACCATTTGGAACTAACTCACCAGCCCTAATCGATCAGCTGCGCTTGTTCAGCAACCCCACCAATCACCAAATCAAAAGGAGTTCATCCATGTCCCAATACGATTATCTCGTCGTCGGTGCCGGCCTCTCGGGTGCCGTCTTTGCCAATGCCGCTAAGCGCGCCGGCAAGTCGGTCCTAGTCATCGACCGCCGCGACCACATCGCCGGCAACATCTACACCGAGGACGTCGAGGGCATCCAGGTCCACCGCTACGGCGCGCACATCTTCCACACCTCCATGAAGGACGTCTGGGACTACGTCAACCGCTTCGCCGAGTTCAACAACTACGTCAACTCGCCGGTAGCCAACTTCCACGGCAGCATGTACAACATGCCCTTCAACATGAACACCTTCGCCAAGATGTGGCCGGGCGTCGTCACGCCGGCCGACGCCAAGGCCAAGATCGCCGAGCAGGTGGCCGCCGAGAACATCGGAGAGCCGCAGAACCTCGAGGAGCAGGCGCTGTCGCTCGTCGGCCGTGACATCTTTGAGACGCTTGTGAAGGGTTACACCGAGAAGCAGTGGGGCCGCGACTGCCGCGACCTGCCCGCGAGCATCATCAAGCGCCTCCCCTGCCGCTTCACCTACGACAACAACTACTTCAACGACCGCTACCAGGGCATCCCCATGGGCGGCTACACCAAGATGGTCGCCAGCATGCTCGAGGGCGTCGAGGTGCGCTGCGGCGTGGAGTACAAGGAGCTGGTCGCCGCCGAGCCCGATATCGCCGCCAGGACGATCTACTGCGGCCCCATCGACGCGTTCTACGACTTCAGGCTGGGCACGCTGGAGTACCGCAGCCTGCGCTTCGAGACCGAGACGCTCGACGAGGCCGACCATCAGGGCGTGGCCGTGGTCAACTACACCGAGCGCGAGGTCCCCTACACCCGCATCATCGAGCACAAGCACTTTGAGTTCGGCACGCAGGACAAGACCGTCATCACGCGCGAGTACCCGGCGGATTGGAAGCCCGGCGACGAGCCCTACTACCCCATCAACGACGCCAAGAACGAGGCCCTGTACAGGCAGTACGAGGAGCTGGCAGCCCAGGAGGGGGACGTGATCTTTGCCGGTCGCCTGGGCGGCTACAAGTACTACGACATGGACAAGGCCATCGCCGCCGCCTTCGAGCTCGTCCGCAACGAGCTGGGCGTGGAGCCCACGGAAGCGTAAGAGCCAAAGAAGAGCCACCGCATACAAGCAAGGAAAAGCCTGGTGCAGCCTTATGGTGTGCCGGGCTTATTTGTAAAGCATTTTCGATGCGCCGCCATTGTGTAAAACAAAATAGTTACGGTTCATCCTCATGTCATTCAGTCCACGTTCTGCAATAAACAATAAAACCTTACAGGCATGTATCCCATCTGGTTTTCAAACCTTTAAAACCAAAGCGAAAATGCAACGACCATGCTTCTTGCGGCGACAACCAAACTCTGGAGATTGCCGTGAACTCAAACCCCATTGCCGTTATCATTCCCTGCTATAACGAAGCGCTGACCATTGCAAAGGTTGTGGACGATTTTCACCGCGAGCAGTCCGAGGCAACAGTCTATGCCTATAACAACAACTCAACTGACAGCACCGCTCAAATTGCGCGCGAACATGGGGCGACCGTCAAGTTCGAGCCCCGTCAAGGCAAGAGTAATGGCTGCCGTCAAATGTTTCGCGACATCGAGGCCGATTGTAATCTCATGGTTGATAGAGACGGTACAGCCGGGTCAGAATCCAAAATCAATACAGCAAGTGATGGCATCAGAGCGATTGCAATGATTGGCACACTATCGCGCATGAACTGCAGATAGTTGTACATAGGATTCACAACGATCAGCACCAGAGTCCAGTAAACCATCTGGCTAATATAATCGGTGGTCTAGAAGATGGGCATCAGGAACATCCATGCGGTGACACTGACGGTCCACAGGAGCGTAACGTCACTGAAGAATACTGAGAGCGCCGAGAGCATCAACACCAAGTCAATGTAAAAGCACATAAGCAGGAACAGGCAAACCAACAGCAAGATTAAATGCCAGGTAGGAAGAACGCGGAACCACAGCATAACCAAAGCGACGACAACCAGCGAGAAGGCAAGTTGACAAGCGAGAACAATAGCCTCTGGACCAGAAACGACCAACAATGCACCTTGACCTTTTTAAGCAAAAACGAAGCCGCAATGATGGACACGAGGGCATGGTTCGTCGACTCGGACATAGCCGAGAACGTGATGTTGCCGACGAACAGGTACAGCGGGTACATCTCGGGCGTAATGGAACCATTGCGGCTTTAACCGAAAATGGTCGAAAACACAATAGACATGACGACCATCAGAAAACGGATTGAGCACCGACCACGCAACGCCCTAAATACAGCGACGGTTCTTGATCTTAAAATCCTTGGTGACAAACTGCCTCAGGATATATTTGTCTTCTTCAAAATCATTTTTAGCGTGAGAGGCCGGCTTAGCCACCGCTATCTGACACCCTACGTTGTCAGCTATGAACCAACTTCTTGTCAATTATAAAGTAACAGTTTTGCGGTTTTGCATAGGTTGGTTTTGCCAACGCATGGTAAGGCTGTTCTTTCACTGTTCATATCAGTCGTACTAGAACAATCGACGAAATCCAAAGGGCACGAGAAATAGTTAAGGTATTTCTGCTGTGTTTGTACTCCCAACCCATCCGTGACCCCGGTGTCCAATTGCGTGATTATCATGTTTAACGTAAGACATGTAGCCCTGTAAGGAGAACGGCATGCCGCGCTTTTCCATTTGCGTTTCATCATACAAGGACGAAGAATATCTGCCCGCCTGCATCGACAGCGTTCTGGCTCAATCGTTTACCGATTTCGAGCTCATCGTAGTTGACGACGGAAGTCCCGACTCCACCGCCTCGATACTTGAACAATACTCTCAAAAGGACAGCCGTGTTATCCCACTCGTCCAGGATACGAACCGCGGGCTTCACGTCGGGCGAAAAATAGCCGTTGCAAATTGCACCGGTGACTACATCATCCTCCTGGATTCGGACGACGAACTCGGAGATGATTGCCTCGCCAAATTCGACTCCTACCTCAATACGACTCCCTGCGATGTTCTTCACTTTGGCATCGAGGTCATCAATGCCGGTGTAAGCGATAGCGAGGCCTCAAGCTTCCAGAACTACATCAACGCACCGATCGAGCCCTTGTTTAATAAAGACATATTTGAAGCCGTCTTCAGTGCGCGCAAGGGCTACCTTCAGGACTGGCGCATCACCCAGCGTGTCTACGCAGGAGACTTCTTCCGCAAGATGTTTGCAGCGATGACCGACGATAGGCTCGAGCGAGCCGAAGACGCCTACGAGTCTTTTGTCACACTCGCAAACGCACGCTCGCAATACACTGTCAACGATATTGTTGGCGTACGTTATTACTTGGGTCGAGGCATCAATTCCGACTCTTCTCTCTCAACATCCGCCTTCTTTAAAAGCGCTTCCGATTTTAAGGCCAACGTCGATCATATGGAAGAATTTGCAGCGACTTACGAAGCCTTCGATATCAAGAAGACCTGTTCCGATGCAGTTGCAAAAATGTACGAGCTGCTTTTCAACGATTGGCTCATTCGCGTGCCGGAAGACCAAAAGCTCGATGCAGCCAATGAGGCAGCAAAGGTCATGGGCAAAATGCCTGTTGCTGAAGAGCTCATGCGTCTTTCTCGCGACAGAGTTTATGGCCTTCTGCAGGCAAATAGTGCCCCCACCAATGACATGGCCCTCGATTGGTACGAACACGCAAAGATGCTGGCTTCGACTGATGCTGCAACTTCGTCGCGCTTCATGACGTTCTACACTGCAGCTCGCAATCATGTTAACGACCTGACCAATATGGCTAAGCGCAAAAGCTATGAAAACCGAAACATTCGCATCTTTGTCTCGGCTCACAAACCTGTAGAGCTATTTGACAGTTCGATACTCCAGCCGGTGCAAGTTGGCTGCAGCCTTCGCAATGACAGGTTTCCTTGGGCCTTCCACGACGATAAGGGCAACAACATATCGAATCTCAATCCCATGTACTGCGAACTGACAACCCAGTACTGGGCATGGAAAAACACCTCAAGTGAATATGTTGGTTTTTGCCATTACCGTCGCTATTTTGACTTCTCAGAGACGCGCCACGATGAGAATATCTACGGCGAGATCATGGACGATTTCATCGATGCGGAAACTCAACAGAAATACTCACTGGACGACGAGAGCATCGAGAAATTTGTGACTCAATACGATGTCATCACAACTGAGCGTAAAGACATTCGCACCTATGTCGGACAAGATGCCACTCTGCGTTCTCAATACGATGCCGCGGACAAGTTATTCGTTGAAGATTTGGACAAAATAGTTTCAATCCTCAAAAAACAGCATCCAGATTATGGACAGGACGCCGACAAATTCCTCAGTGGGCACGTGGGACGTTTTTGCAACATGTTCATTATGAAGCGCGAGATTTTTAACGATTACTGCGCATGGCTCTTCCCTCTTCTTGAAGAGTTTGTTTCCACAACTGATATGTCCAGTTATTCGAAAGAGGGTGTTCGCACCCCCGGACATCTTGCCGAGAGGCTGCTTAATATTTATCTCATCCATCACGAACGCACGGAAGCAAGCTGGAAGATGGCAGAGCTGCAGTGTGTTCACTTTAGGCAACCGGATCGCCACAACTCATTCGACACGCCTTATACCAAAGCGGAAGGCAGGCAGATCATTCCGGTTGTTTTTGCTGCGGACAACAACTATGTCCCCATGCTTACTACCACGATATATTCAGCGCTGTCCAACGCCTCTAAAGAGTATTTCTACGATGTGGTTGTACTCCATAGGGATATTGCTGGAGACAATCAAGCAACTATGCAGCGATTCCTCGGTCAGTTTGAGAACATGTCACTGCGCTTTTGTGATGTAAGCGAGCATGTGCATCGCCATGATTTGAGCACTAACAACCCTCATATCAGCATCGAAACATATTATCGCTTCCTAATTCAAGAGATTTTGCCTGACTATGACAAGGTTCTTTACCTTGATAGTGACCTGATAATTCAAGGTGACATTTCCGAGCTCTATAGCGTCGATTTGGGTAATAACCTCCTTGCGGCCGCTCACGATATTGATTTTCTGGGCAACCTTAACATGAAAGATGGTAAGCGCCTTGCCTATGCCGAAAAGGTTCTGGGCATGAAAAATCCTTACGACTACTTCCAGGCAGGTGTCCTCGTACTCAATACCGCCGAGATGCGCAATCTCTATTCAATTGAGACATGGCTTGATTATGCTTCCGACGATAGCTTCATTTACAACGATCAAGATGTTCTGAACGCACATTGCGAAGGTCGCGTAACCTGGCTTGACTACGACTGGAACGTCATGATCGACTGCAATAATCGCATAGCGAATGTATTCTCTTTTGCACCCGCTCCTGCATTCGATGCCTTTAACGATTCACGCAATCACGAGAAAATTGTTCATTATGCAGGATTCGAAAAGCCCTGGAAGTTATCAACCTGCGATCGAAGCAATAACTACTGGGCATATGCTCGTCAGACCCCCTTTTACGAATCACTCATAAGCATGCTGGTAAAACCGGAAAGAACCATATCGTCCTCTCCTCTTACGGCACACGAGCATGCAATATCTCCTGAGAATCCCCTGCGAAAAATCATCGATCCCATTGCACCGGTCGGCAGCGCAAGGCGAGAAATGATGAAATCGGCTGTGAGGACTGTCAGAAAAAAGAAGTAACATATCGGATTCTGTCTGGCAACAATCAAGATAAGAATTAGGGGCCCAATTCCAATCGGAATAGGGCCCCTAATTCTTATCTTGATTAAGGCTCGCCCACAGAAAACGACAACAGCGCGCCATAGGTAGTGTCGAGAAAGTTGGTGTAGAGCCCGATCCGAACCGAGTCGGCCCGGCGTCCTGGAATCTGGAATACGGTTGATATCCTATGCCGCCTCGACCCTGTCCGCAAGCTCGAGACCGGACTCGAGCATCTTCCTGGCCTCCGCCTCAAGCCTCGCCCAATCGACGTGACCGTCGATTCCCCGAGTGCGACCGTCGTCGTAGAGCTCGTTCATCCTCACTTCCGAGAAGTACCTGGATTCCTGCCATATCTCGTCCTGCTCGCACATGACCGCGCCCGCGAGCCGCACCAGCGAGCCCGTGGAGGGGAACACTTGCACAACGCGCGACCTGCGCTTTATCTCCCGGTTGGTCCTCTCCTGCACGTTGTTGGTGCGCAGGCGCTTCCAGTGGGTCGGCGGGAAGTCGAGGTAGGCCAGCGCGTCGGGCTCGGCCTCCTCCAGCACCGCCGCAGCCCTCGGGCAGCACCCCTCCAGCATGTCGCACGCCGCGTGGTACATGGCCGTCACGGTGGCGGCGTCGCGCCCGCGGAACACCTGCGACACGATCCTGCCCACGCGGCGCCTGAGCTGCCAGGAGCCGGCCTCGCGCATGCAGTCGCGCATGAGGTGGACCGCGCAGCGCTGCCACGCGGCGCCCTGGAAGACCTCGCCGAGCGCCCGGACGAGTCCCGGGTGGGCGTCCGAGACGACGAGCCGCACGCCCGCCGCCCCGCGCGAGCGGATGGCCCGCAGGAAGGCGAGCCACGAGTCGTAGGACTCGGTGTCGACCACGTCGACGCCCAGGACGCGCCTCCAGCCGCCCGCATCGCAGCCGATGGCGGTGACCACGGCGGTGGAGGCGACGCGCCCCCCGCGGCGGCACTTGACGTAGGTCGCGTCGAGCCAGACGTAGGGCACCGGCGAGCCGCCGAGCGGCCTTGCGCACAGATCCTCGATGTCCGCGTCCAGGCTCGAGGCGATTGCGCTCACCTGGTCCTTCGAGAGCCTGGAGACACCCATCTTCTCGGCCACCCTCTGCACCTTGCGGGTGCTGGTGCCCGTGGCGTACATCTCGGCCACGGCGGCGACGAGGGCGCGGTCGACGCGCTGGTAGCGCTCGAGCACGTCCTCAGGGAAGAAGCTGCCGGAGCGCAGCTTGGGGATGCGCAGCGTCAGCGTGCCGACGCAGGTGGCGAGCGACCTCTCGCGGTAGCCGTTCCGGCTGTTCGCCCCGCCACCGCAGAGCTGGTCGGCCTCGGCGTCCATCACGGCGTTCACGACCTGCTCGGCTAGCCTGCGAAGCAGCTCCTGCATGTCGATGGCGCCGTCGTCGAAACGGGGCATGGCGAGCATGTCCGGCGTCGGGTCTGATAAGATTTCCATAGCGGTCTTCGTCCTTTCCTAGAACCTGTTGTTGTGGTGATTTCAGATTCTAGGACGAAGGCCGTTCTTCGTTAAACGGGCGCTGGGGTGTCACCCTTACACCAACATTTTCGACGCGATC
>OASQ01000075.1_pt1 | contig 70044 bp, 65 predicted proteins | sample 1475771 | NCBI WGS metagenome assembly OASQ01 (sample SAMEA2579910, study PRJEB22360) | human gut metagenome | reverse complement strand
GTACATCCAAAGGCGGCGTTTTTGTTTTCCAGAGCCGCCGTTTCTTTTCGTCTCCCCTAAACCAACGACGACCTAACACCGTGTAAATCCACGGCGGCATATAGGAGGATTGCCGCCGTGTCTATTTTTGTCTTTTTTCACAGTACCCATGACCTGCACCAGCTAAAAAAAGCCTGTTCCCAGCAGCGGAGCAATGCGGTCAGCAGTATGCACTATACCATGTAATTGAACAGCAAAATATACTCTATTACGCTCGTATGGCTTTATGCCGTCCGGGCGCTTTTTTGTCCCTGTGGAGCCGGAACATCGGGTCAGCATGGCCCGAACTTTATCCCCGGTGCCGCGCCCCGCCGCCTCATTCAGATTTACCAAAAAAATCTGAATGGAGGAAAGGCAGATGGAAGTTACCATCAATTATAACGGACAAGCTGTGGCCGTGGAGGTCACGCTGGAAGTCTATGGATTTCTTGACAGGGCCGATCACAAAACGGAGAACCTGTTCCATGAACAGCGGCGGCATTGGGATGGCCGGGAGTTTGACGAGTACATCATTACCACCGAGGGTGTAGGAGCCTACGGCGAAACGCCGGAAGAATACCTTTGCCGCATGGAAACGCTTCATGAGCTGATGGCGGTTCTGGACACCTGCACCAATGTCCAGCGCAGCCGGTTCCTGCTCTATGCGCTTGACGGACTGAGCCTTGCAGAGATCGGTGTGCTGTGCAGCTGCTCCAAAGTGGCTGTGTATCAAAGTGTGGAGGCGGTCAGAAAAAAATTTATAAATTTCTTTGAAAACAGGCTTAACGAATGACCTGTTTTCTGGCTACCAAGTGAAAGGGATCATTTCCCTTATCTCAGCGAGGGGCGGACAGCGGACGAGCTGCCCGCCTCTCCGATTTTCAGGAGGTAAGCCTATGAAAACAATCAATCTGCGGTGGATGTATCCCCACTACCGGCATGACGAGTTTGTGGATGTTACGGACGAGGTATGGGCAGCGATGTATCAGGCCCAGCGGGAGATGGAGAACTATGAGCGTCGGAAAGTCTACCACCGCGCCTACTACTCTCTGGACGCATACAGCTGGCTGGAAAATTACGCACTGGAACACAGCAGATCGCCGGAAAATATTTTGCTGGAACGAGAAGAAATGACCACCCGCCTGCACCTGATTGCAGCTCTGCCGGTGGCTCTGGCTCATGCCACTCCGACACAGGCCCGCCGTGTTCACGCCTACTACATTGCCGGTATCAAGCAGTCGGAAATCTCTCGGAGAGAGGGCGTCCACAGCAGCAAGGTCAGCGTTGCCATCCGCCGGGGGCTGCGGAATATGCGCTGTTGCTATGATGGCGTTTTTCAAACAGAGTGAGGGCGTGCCTATGCAGACCATCAATCTCAAACAATATTATCCATTTTGCAAAGAGGACATTTGTGTGGAGGTGTCCGATGAGATCGTCGAAGCGTTTCTTCTGGATAAGAGAGCCGAGGCCGCCAGAGAGCGCAAGATGTTCCGGTATAAGGCATTTTATTCCCTCGATTGTAACGATGGAATCGAAAATGCCGCCATCGGCTGGGCGCAGCCATCGCCGGAGGACTACCTGATAGAAAAAGAAGAATTAGCCGAATACGAAGAACTGATACGGCGATTGTATGAAGCCATTTCCTCCCTGCCGCCTATGCAGGCTCGCCGTGTCCACGCCCGCTATATGCTGGGTATGAAAGTGAAAGATATTGCCGCAATGGAGGGTATCACACCATCGCAGGCGGGAAAATCCATCCACGCTGCACTGCGGGGGCTACGGCGGTACTTTGCGCGTCAGAAATGGACGGTCAATCTATGAGCGTTTCCAAAGAAAAGAGGTGCATGACATGAACGAAAAAATTACAGCCCACCCCTCAAAAGAAGAACGGGAGAAAGTCCTGAAGGAGATCTGGCAGCTTGAAAACCGCAAGAAGATTTTAGAGAACAAGCAGCGGAATGAAGACCGCAGGGTTCGCACCCGCCGCTTGATTGAGCGCGGAGCCATTTTAGAAGGGATTTTCCCGCTGGCTCCTAACCTTTCCGGCGCAGAGGTCAAAGCATTTCTGATTGCCCTGTCCCACCTTCCGGGGGCTGCGGAATTGACTGCAATCCTTCCAAAATCCGGGGACACGCCATAAGTCCCTTGTTTACAAGGGCGCACTTATACACCGTTGCCGGTGCTGTGCGCCCTGCCGGGGGCGTTGCGTACTTCGTCCGCGATGGGAAGCTACGCTCCCCAAACCCCTTGTGCGCTCTGCGCAGTCGTCGGACACCCGCTTTGCGTTTGTCCGGCTCCACAGAGCCTGCTATCCCCCTCACTGAAAGGAGGTGTTCCCCATAGATTTCTGTCATATCCCCGTCAGTATCATCAAGCGCAGCGCAGGCCGTTCTGCCGTTGCCGCAGCTGCTTACCGCAGCGGAACCAAGCTGACAAATGAATGGGATGGAATGACCCACGACTACACCCGGAAAGGCGGCATTGTCCATGCGGAGATCATGCTGCCTGCCCACGCCCCGCCAGAATTTGCAGACCGTTCTATCCTCTGGAACAGCGTGGAGCAAATCGAGAAAGCAAGGGACAGCCAGCTTGCCCGTGAGATCGAGGCAGCCCTGCCCCGTGAACTGTCCGGCGAACAACAGCTTGCCCTTGTGCGTGCCTATGTGAAGGACAACTTTGTAGACAAAGGAATGTGTGCCGACTTTGCTATCCATGACAAGGGAACCGGCAACCCTCATGTCCATATCATGCTGACACTCCGGCCTTTGAAAGAAAATGGACAGTGGGGCGCAAAGTGCCGCAAGGCATACGATCTGGACGAGAATGGACAGCGTATCCCGGATGGGAAAGGCGGCTGGAAAAATCATCGGGAGGATACGACCGACTGGAACGATAAAGGAAATGTGGAGATTTGGCGGGCAGCGTGGGCAGCCTACACCAACCGGGCGCTGGAATCTGCCGATAGACCGGAGCGCATTGACCACCGCAGCTACAAGCGGCAGGGCATTGATAAAATTTCCTCTGTCCATCTGGGGCCAGCTGCCAGCCAAATGGAAAAGCGCGGTATCCGCACCGACAAGGGAGAAGTAAACCGGCAGATCGCTGCTGACAACAAACTGCTGAAAGAAATCAAAGCCCGCATTACCCGCCTTTATCGCTGGTCGAAAGCGGAAGCGGAAAAACCACAAACACAGCAAAGCAGCTTGACCGCCTTGTGGGAGGCCGGGCAGCAGCTGAACACTCCCCGCACCCGTACTGGCAAAATCCGGGCTTTGCAGGAAAGCGCCACACTATTCAGCTTTTTACAGGCAAACGGCATCCAGTCTATGCAGCAGCTTCATGAAAAAATCGCTGATATGAACAGCCGTTACTATGACCTGCGGGGAAAGATCGTCAAGGCTGAGCGCCGGATCGCCATTCTTACCGAACGCGGGGAGATGTGGGAACAGTACAACCAGTACAAGTCCATCCACAAGCAGCTTGCCAAAGTAAAGCCGGAAAAGCGGGAACAGTTTGAGCAGCGCCACAGCCGGGAACTGATCCTGTATGATGCAGCAGCCCGGTATCTGAAAGAACTGAAAGACAGCGGCGAGGGGATAACCCCGAAGGCATGGCAGCGGGAGATCGACCAGCTGACCGCCGGAAAGCAGACGGACACGCTTGCCATGAAATCCATGAGGGAGGATTTGAAAGCAGTGGAACGGCTCCGCAAAACCGCCGAGCAGCTGTCCCGACAGGAAAGGGACAAGTCTCACGACCGTGGGCCGGAGCGGTAAAGGCTATCGCGTTTTGGCGTACCCTTGTCAAGTGCGTCGCGTTTCACGACATACCTTTGCATACAGAAAAACCGCCGTACAGGTTTCCCCATACGGCGGCAGACTGTTTATTTGCCGAACAAGTCACTGTGTGTGCCGGTGCGGGCCAGCGTCAGCACCAGAACATCATCCTCTATGCGATAGACAAGCAGCCAGTCCGGGAGAATATGACATTCCCGATGACCTGCCCAATCGCCGGACAGGTCATGGTCGCGGTTCTTATCCGGCAGCGGTTCGCCCATTGCCAGCAATGCTACGATCTGCTCCAGCAGCTCGATCTTCAAGCCACGCTTTATGGCTCGTTTGTAGTCTTTTTTGAAACTGGTCGTGTACTTGACGGTATATTTGGTTTCTTTCATCTTTTCAGGTCAGCAAATAACTCGTCAAGGTCATTGTAGCCCTTTACAGACGGGTCTTTTGCAATCCTTTCCGCTTCCAGCATGGCAGCAACCGTTTCTTTGTTCGGCTGTTCCAGCCTTACCTCAAAGGGAATGCCGCCTTCACGAAGCGACTGGCGCACAAAGATGTTAAACGCCGTAGTCAGGTTCATGCCAAGTTCAGTAAACAGTGCGTCCGCCTGCGCTTTCAAATCTGCGTCCATGCGGATACTGATGTTTGTGGTATTTCCAGCCATACGATCAACCCCTTTCTGCTGGCAATTATAGTATATGCCATTTGCACGAAGAAAACAATACTTTGCACGAATATTTAACAATAAATTCATTCGAGGAGGTTACACGCTTTATGAAAGAAATCATTTATGAAGAACAACAAGACTGAACCTATCCCTGTCATGGATTACCGCCAGTATCGCAGAGCGCGGAAACTGGTGCATGAGTGCTGTAACTACATCGACGGAAACTGTATCGCTCTGGACGATGGGGAGGAATGTGTCTGTGTCCAGTCTATTTCCTACTCCCTGTTGTGCAGGTGGTTTCGGGCGGCGGTATTACCGCAGGATAAGGAACTGGAAACGGCGCTGTTCCACCGGCTGAATGCTAAGAAATGCTCCGTATGTAGGGCGCTGTTTACCCCCGGTTCCAACCGGGCCAAATACTGCCCGGAATGTGCCGCACGCATGAAGCGGATCAACGCCGCAAAGCGCAAGCGGAAACAACGGGAGAAATGTCACGCTTTAGGGGCTGAAAAACCCTTGTAAATCAAGGCTTTTTTCGGGGGTGTCAAAGGCAGTCTGATAGATTTATCCTCTGCCCCCTAAAATAGCCTTAAAATGCGTACAGAATCCCAAGAGAACCCCAAGGAGGAACCCTATGTCAGACAATCGAAAATATTATTACCTGAAACTCAAAGAAAACTATTTTGATGATGATTCCATCGTGCTGCTGGAAAGTATGCAGGACGGTGTGCTGTATTCCAACATTCTGCTCAAGCTGTATCTGAAATCGCTGAAACATGGCGGGCGGCTCCAGCTTGACGAGGACATCCCTTACACGGCGCAGATGATCGCCACCATTACCCGCCAGCAGATCGGCACTGTTGAGAGAGCCTTGCAGATCTTTTTGAAGCTGGGTCTTGTGGAAGTGCTGGACAGCGGCACATTCTACATGAGCAACATCGAACTTTTAATCGGCCAGTCCTCTACCGAGGCTGAGCGAAAGCGGGCTGCGAGGCTCCAAAACAAGGCTCTTTCCGCGCCCCGGACAAACGGCGGACATTTGTCCAACATTCGTCCACCAGAGATAGAGTTAGAGAAAGAGATAGAGATAAAGAGAGAGATAGAGAAGGGACACCCCGCCCACGCCTATGGCCGTTACCAGAATGTTTTCCTGACGGACGGGGAACTGGCAGACTTACAGGCCAGCTTTCCCACTGTATGGGGCCAGTACATCGAAAAGCTGTCCGAGTACATGGCTTCTACCGGCAAGCGTTATCAGAGCCATGTCGCCACCATCCGGCGCTGGGCCGGTGAGGACGCGAAGAAAGCAGCCCCGCCCTCTCGCAACCGGGATTACAGCGTAAAGGAGGATGAAACCGTATGATTGAGATTACCGCAGAAATCCGGGCGCTGATTGACAAGGCAGCCGCCGGTGTGGAACTGGCTGAGGACGAGTATATAGACCTGTCAGACGGTCTCATCCACTGTAAGAAATGCGGCGGCCAGAGGCAGACTGTTGTGCCATGCTTCGGGAAATCCGGCTACTTTATGCCGCGCTGCATCTGCCAGTGCCAGCGGGAGGCTGAGGAGCAGCGCAAGGCTGCTGAAGAACGGCAGCGCCGCATGGAGCGTATCAAACGCCGAAAGGCACAGGGTTTGCAAGACCGTTATCTGTACGACTACACATTTTCCAATGATAACGGGCAAAACCCATTGATGGACAAGGCTCACGCCTATGTGGAGAACTGGAAAGAGGCATATAAGAGCAATATCGGGCTTTTGCTGTTTGGAGATGTGGGAACCGGCAAGTCTTTTTTCGCCGGATGTATTGCCAACGCTCTACTTGACCAGGATGTGCCGGTGCTGATGACGAACTTCCCCACCATTCTGAACCGCCTGACCGGGATGTTCTCTGAGGACAGGTCAGAGTTTATTGCCAGCTTTGACGAATATGACCTGCTTATCATTGACGATCTGGGTGTAGAGCGCAGTACAGAATATGCTATGGAGCAGATGTTTTTCGTCATCGACAGCCGCTATCGCAGCCGCAGACCCATGATTATCACAACAAACTTGAAACTGCCCGAGTTGAAAAACCCGCCTGATCTGGCTCACGCCCGTATCTATGACCGTATTCTGGAACGGTGTGCGCCGATTCTCTTTGACGGGAAGAATTTTCGGGAAGAAAATGCCGGTGCTACCCGACAGGCAGCAAAAGACATTGTAAACAGTAAGCACGATTGATTTTTTACCGGGCGGCACAGACCCGTTCGGAGAAAGGAGCGCCATGAACAAAGAACCCCGTACTATGCAGGTGTCAGACGCCGCTACTGCGTCCAGAGCGCCGGAAAACACGCCGGCGATGGTAAAGAAAATCGGAAAGACAACCTACAAGGTTCATGTCCATTTCAGCAATACCAGCACAGAAACCATGAGCGATAAAATCAAGCGTATGCTCAAAAATGAAATTCAGCAAATGTGACAGACTGATAAACGAAGCCGCCTTGTGCTAAACTGATGATGGTACGCACCAAAATTTTTGTCAAGGAGGACACGAAAATGCTTTACACAGAAAAAGAGAAACATGAAATTGAGCGAGTAAAGGAAGTCTTTGCGGAACATCTGCGGCAAAGCCCTGATTTTGAACTGCTCTGGTCGGACAAGGTAGGCTATGTCTGGCTGACGATTGGCGTAAATCCTGTCTATGTGGATACCGGTATCAGGATAGAATCTGCCGCCGATCTCTGCGGCAGGTGTTTGGATGATGTTGCTACGGATGTTTTATATATGACAGGCAACGATCATGCACTGGAAGCAGCCGATCCGCTGGAATTGGCCGAAATCAAGCGGCGCTGGGAGCCATATATCAACCAGCTGCCAGACTATGCGTATCTCTGCAAAGACCTGCTGAACGGAAAAATGTAATCTATCAAACGAGGTGTCAGGAGCCATACAGTGCTTCTGGCACCTTTTTTGTAGATTTTTTGTGAATTTGATTAAAAAGTCCTTGACAATTTGTCTCTGGAAAAACCGCTAAGTCGATCCTGATTTCCTGTGGTGCGCGGCTTGCCGTATTTGATATTGCAGAACTGCGGGAAGTTACCGCCTATGACGAGTTGGAGCTGGACACTCTGGGAGACCGGAAAACAGCGCTGTTCCTCATTATGAGTGATACAGACGATTCCTTTAACTTCCTGATTTCCATGTGCTATACCCAGCTTTTCAATCTTCTGTGTGAAAAGGCGGATGATGTATATGGCGGCAGGCTGCCTGTCCATGTACGCTGCCTGATTGATGAGTGTGCCAATATCGGGCAGATTCCCAGGCTGGAAAAGCTGGTGGCTACCATCCGAAGCCGTGAGATTTCTGCCTGTCTGGTGTTGCAGGCACAGTCTCAGCTGAAGGCGATCTATAAGGACAATGCCGACACCATTATCGGCAATATGGATACTTCCATATTCCTGGGCGGCAAGGAGCCGACCACACTGAAAGAATTAGCGGCTGTCCTGGGGAAAGAAACCATCGACACCTATAACACCGGCGAGAGCCGTGGGCGGGAAACCTCCCATTCGCTCAATTATCAAAAATTGGGAAAAGAGCTGATGAGCCAGGATGAACTTGCAGTCATGGACGGCGGAAAGTGCATTCTTCAGCTGCGCGGTGTGCGTCCGTTCCTTTCGGATAAGTATGACATCACCAAGCACCCCAATTTCAAATACACGGCTGATGCGGATAAGAAAAATGCTTTTGACATTGAAGCATTTCTTTCTGCAAGGCTCAAACTCAAGCCTGATGAAGTCTGCGATGTATACGAAGTAGACACCACAGGCGATGAATGATGTTCCGCTAGGAAAGGAGTGATCATATCTATTCACCGCAGCTGCCCTGTATGGGGCATGGGTGTACAAAGCGGACAATTACAAAAAAATAATGAAAAAGGAGGACAGCCGGAATCAGCCCCCGAAGATCGGGCGGCAGATTGTCCGGCTTTTGTATGCCTATGAATGACGAATAAATCTTTCAAATGATTCCGGCTAATATGATTTATGGAATTTTTTAATGAAGCTATCAATGTGTTGCAGACTCTCGTGATCGCTCTTGGCGCTGGTCTTGGCGTGTGGGGCGTTATCAACTTGTTGGAAGGTTACGGAAATGATAACCGTGCGACACGTTCCTGACTGAAAAGGTCAGGCACTAAGTAAAAGGGTCAGAAAGCCCGAAATCTTAGGAGAACTGACAGTCCGATGGGTGGAATGAAGGGGTAACGCCTGGAAACGCCCACACTGATACTCCGATTGGCTTTGAAGTATGCAGCTGCTTCAGGGTCAAAAGCTCGGTGAAGTCGGCAGAGAGTGGCCGTAAGCGGAACAATCCGCACGAAACCCGCCCAGAGGTGGGCGGCGTCACCTATATGCCGGGTGTCAGATACTCATGGTGAGAATGTGCGGCTGACCGCACTGACTACTCCCGAATGTACGGGTCTAAATGTTGAGAGTGTGTCGAAAGGCACAAGGCCATTGAAATGGTGTGTCCGTGGATTAGTAAGATTGGTTGTTATGAAACTCCACGTGCCGTTACAGGCGGCGAGGTTCGATTGGAACTGGGCACAGGCTTAGAGGGAGCACCTAAAAGTATCGAATGATAGGATTGTCGGAACGTGGAAAGCTGGGAACGTATGAAACAAGCCGTTGCAGGCCGTTGGGCGGGAAAGTCGGGCAAAACCGGTATAACCGTACTTAATCCCAGTGAGAGCAGGGGCATGGTACCGATGAAGCAGAAATAATAAGTCTGTGGAGGGACGGCCCCAAGTCGGAAATGAACGGATTTCCGATGGAGCGCCGTGTGCGGTGAAAGCCGCACGCACGGTGCGGAGCGGGGGAAAATCTGGCGATAACATCAAAGGATTACCTATCGCTATCAGGTGCGAAATCACAAGGAATGAAACAACTTATGGCGGGCGCTGGGGTAGCGCTGGTAGGGATTCTCCTGGTGCCGCAGCTTGCCGGGCTGTTTGCCGCCTGATGATGCCCGGTAGAAATCCCGGCCCTTCCCGCTTGGATGCGGGAGGGGCCAAAAGGAGGTGACACCGTATGGATTTCTTACTGGAGGTCATTACTGAGTGGCTGAAAGAAATGCTGGTGGGCGGCATTATGGGCAACCTTTCAGGGATGTTCGACAGCGTAAACCAACAGGTGGCAGATATATCTGTGCAGGTCGGTCAGACCCCGCAGGGCTGGAACAGCAGTATTTTTGGCATGATTCAAAGCCTGTCTGAGACCATTATGATCCCAATCGCCGGAGCGATTCTGGCTTTTGTGATGACACTGGAACTGATTCAGATGGTGGCAGAGAAAAATAACCTGCATGATGTGGATACCTGGATGTTTTTCAAATGGGCGTTCAAAAGCGCCGCCGCCATTCTCATTGTAACCAATCCTGGAATATCGTGATGGGCGTGTTTGATATGGCACAAAGCGTTGTATCGCAGGCGTCCGGCATAATCGGGGCAGATGCTTCCATCGACATTTCCTCTGTTATGGCGGATATGGAGCCACGCCTGCTGGAGATGGATTTGGGACCGCTGTTTGGTTTATGGTTCCAGAGTATTTTCATCGGCATTACCATGTGGGCACTGTATATCTGTATTTTCATTGTCATTTACGGCCGTATGATTGAGATATATATGGCCGTATCGGTTGCGCCGATTCCGCTGGCGGCAATGATGGGAAAGGAATGGGGAGGCATGGGGCAGAACTACCTGCGCTCTCTGCTTGCACTGGTATTCCAGGCATTCCTTATCATTGTGTGCGTGGCGATCTATGCAGTGCTAGTGCAGAACATCGCCACGGAGGAGGACATTATCATGGCAATCTGGAGCTGCGTGGGTTATACGGTTCTCTTATGCTTTACGCTTTTTAAGACCGGAAGCCTTGCAAAAGCTCTGTTCCAGGCACACTAAGGCGGGAGGAGGAGAGTTCATTGGCTTATGTACCTGTACCCAAAGATCTAACCAAAGTGAAAACCAAGGTCATGTTAAATCTGACCAGAAGGCAGCTTGTCTGCTTTAGCGGTGGGGCGCTTGTTGGAGTGCCGCTTTTCTTTTTGCTCCGTGGCTCTGCTGGAAACAGTTCGGCGGCCATGTGTATGATGTTAGTTATGTTGCCGTTCTTCCTGCTTGCAATGTACGAAAAACACGGCCAGCCTTTGGAGAAGATTGTCGGCAATATCATCAAAGTGACGGTTCTCCGTCCTAAGCAGCGCCCATATCGGACCAATAATTTCTATGCCGTCTTGGAACGGCAGGCAGATCTTGACGAGGAGGTGTATCACATTGTTTGCAGCAATCAAAAACTGGCTTCGCCGTCTGTTCGGGAAAAACGAGGAGATGCCTGTGCAGCCGGTAATGACCAGAAAAAAGCTGTCCCGCGTAGACAAGAAGCAGATCGAAGCGGCGATTGCCCGTGCAAACCGCACGGATAAGAAAGAAAAATCAGTTCAGGACAGCATCCCTTATGAACGGATGTGGCCGGACGGTATCTGCCGTGTGTCCGACAGCCACTATACCAAAACAATACAGTTTCAGGACATCAATTATCAGCTTTCCCAGAATGAGGACAAGACCGCGATCTTCGAGGGCTGGTGTGATTTCCTCAACTACTTTGACAGCTCGATTCGGTTCCAGCTGTCTTTTTTGAATCTTGCGGCATCGAAAGAGACTTTTGCCAGCACCATTTCCATTCCACTGCAAGGGGATGATTTTGACAGTATCCGCGATGAATACACGCAGATGCTCCAGAATCAGCTGGCAAGAGGAAATAATGGGTTGATTAAAACCAAGTACCTGACCTTTGGGATTGACGCAGACAGCATCAAAGCAGCAAAGCCCAGGTTAGAAAGGATTGAAACGGATATTTTAAATAACTTCAAGCGTCTGGGCGTTCTGGCAGAGCCGCTGGACGGCAAGGCGCGTCTGGAGCAGCTGCATGGGATTTTTCACATGGATGAGCAGATTCCGTTTCGGTTTTCGTGGGACTGGCTGGCTTCTTCCGGCCTGTCTACCAAAGACTTTATTGCACCGTCCGGTTTTGAGTTCCGCACCGGCAGACAGTTCCGTATGGGGAAAAAATACGGGGCTGTTTCTTTTTTGCAGATTCTTGCCCCGGAATTGAATGACCGTCTGCTGGCTGAGTTTCTCGATATGGAAAGCTCCCTGATCGTCAGCCTGCACATTCAGTCTTTAGATCAGGTGAAGGCGATCAAAACGGTGAAACGCAAAATTACTGACCTGGATAGAGCCAAAATCGAGGAGCAGAAAAAGGCGGTCCATGCAGGATATGATATGGATCTGATTCCGTCTGATCTTGCCACATATGGCAGTGAGGCGAAAAAACTTTTACAGGATTTACAGAGCCGCAACGAGCGGATGTTCCTTGTGACATTTTTGGTATTGAACACAGCGGATACGTCCCGTCAGCTGGGCAACAACGTGTTCCAGGCATCCAGTATCGCGCAGAAATATAACTGCCAGCTGACAAGGCTTGACTTCCAGCAGGAAGAAGGGCTGATGAGCTGCCTGCCGCTGGGATTCAACCAGATTGAGATTCAGCGGGCGCTGACTTCCTCCAGCACTGCAATTTTTGTGCCGTTTACCACACAGGAACTGTTCCAAAACGGAAAAGAGGCGCTATACTATGGCATCAATGCCTTATCCAGCAATCTTATTATGGTGGATCGGAAGCTGCTGAAGAACCCGAATGGTCTGATCCTGGGAACCCCTGGTTCTGGTAAATCTTTCAGTGCCAAAAGGGAGATTGCCAACGGTTTTCTGCTGACCGGTGATGACATTATCATCTGTGATCCAGAATCGGAGTATGCACCTTTGGTAGAGCGGCTGCATGGGCAGGTGATCAGAATTTCTCCGACTTCCGGGGATTTTATTAACCCGATGGATTTGAACCTGGATTACTCGGATGATGAAAGTCCTCTTTCTTTGAAGTCGGATTTCATCCTGTCCCTGTGTGAGCTGATTGTAGGCGGCAAAGAGGGCTTGCAGCCGGTACAGAAAACCATCATCGACCGCTGTGTGCGGCTGGTTTATAACGATTATCTCAATAATCCCATTCCGCAAAATATGCCGCTTTTGGAAGATTTGTATGTTCTGCTCCGGCAGCAGGAAGAAAAGGAGGCGCAGTACATTGCTACGGCTCTGGAAATCTATGTGACCGGCTCCCTGAATGTGTTCAATCACCGGACGAATGTAAACATCGACAACCGCATCGTCTGCTATGACATTAAGGAACTGGGCAAGCAGCTGAAAAAGATCGGGATGCTGGTGGTTCAGGATCAGGTGTGGAACCGGGTTACCATTAACCGGGCGGCTCACAAGTCTACCCGTTACTACATTGACGAGATGCACCTGCTTTTAAAGGAGGAACAGACTGCCGCCTATACGGTGGAAATCTGGAAGCGTTTCCGTAAGTGGGGCGGAATCCCGACAGGTATCACTCAGAATGTAAAGGATCTGCTTTCCTCCCGCGAGGTGGAGAACATTTTTGAGAACTCAGACTTTGTGTATATGCTCAACCAGGCTGGGGGAGACCGGCAGATTCTTGCAAAGCAGCTGGGTATTTCGCCCCATCAGCTGTCCTATGTGACCCATTCTGGCGAGGGCGAGGGGTTGCTGTTTTACGGTTCCACGATTTTGCCTTTTGTGGACCGCTTTCCGAAGGATACCGAACTTTACCGTATTATGACCACCAAACCACAGGAATTGAAAAAGGAGGAGGAATCATCATGAGACCTGATATTTTAAATAAGAATCCGTTGATTTTCTTTGATAAGGCACTGGAAACCCAGCGCAGCCAGCTGCTCACCGTAATGGCGGATGCAGTCAGTGAATGCCGTACAGCGGCAGACCAGGCAGCCACTTTGAATGAAACCGGACAGATCGGTCTGCTCCGTCTGGCAGAACTCTGGAGTGCCATCCGGGCCAAGGAGGGCAAGGGCGGTCTGGTGCTGGAGGGGACAGAAACGCAGATCCTTTCAGATGTAGTGGCACAGTTTTATGCGTATCTGACGGGATTTAAGTTCAGCGATCCTGTGGGGATGGCTATTTATGTGGAGTTACATTTTATGATGGCATCCCTCATGCTGGGAGAATGGTATGAATAAGGAACCGCGCCTGCACTTTACCGAGGAGGAACGTACAGATCCGGCGCTGAAAAAATCCATCCATAAGGCGGATAAGGCCGCTGCCAGAGCGGATAAAGCCCAGGAAAGAATCCCGAAAAAGAAGGTCAGGCGGGCGGTGATTGACCCGGATACCGGAGAAGTAACAACGAGACTGGTTTTGGAAGATAAGAAAAGACCTCCTTCCAGGCTGTCCTATACGCTGCGGGATACCCCGGCCAATGTGGCGGCAGGAAAAATTCATAAGGAAATCCGGGAAACAGAACAGGACAATGTGGGCGTGGAAAGCGCCCATAAGTCTGAGGAGGCAGCTGAGACTGGTGCAAGGCTTATGCGGGAGGGATACCGAAGCCACAAGTTGAAGCCGTACCGCAAAGCAGCCCAGGCCGAGAGAAAGCTGGAGAAAGCCAATGTAAATGCGCTGTACCAAAAATCTTTGCAGGAGAATCCGCAGTTTTCCAGCAATCCCGTATCCCGCTGGCAGCAAAAGCAGGCGATTAAAAAGGAATATGCCGCTGCAAAGAGAGCTGGTCAGACTGCCGGGAACACCGCTCAAGTCGCGTCTAAGACCGGAAAAGCCGCACGGACGGTAAAGGAAAAGGCACAGCAAGCAGGGGCATTTGTGATGCAGCATAAGAAAGGATTTGGAATGGTCATGGCACTGTTCTTCGTCGTCTGTCTGCTGATGAACTCCATGTCCTCCTGTTCCATGATGGCTCAGAGCATTGGTTCTGTTATATCTGGTACAACCTATCCTTCCGAGGATTCGGAGATGCTGGCGGTGGAAGCGGAGTATTCCGCAAGAGAAGCAGCGTTGCAGGCGGAAATCGACAACATCGAACGCACTCACAGCGGATATGACGAATACCGCTATGATCTGGATATGATCGGGCATGATCCGCACGAACTGGCGGCGTATCTGTCCGCTGTTTTGTAGGGATATACCAGACAGAGCGCACAGGCAGAATGGGAGCGTGTTTTTGCCGCCCAATATACACTCACGCTGAGAGAGGAAGTAGAGATCCGGTATCGTACCGAAACTTCTACGGACCCGGAAACCGGTGAGAGCACCACAGAAGAAGTTCCCTATGAGTATTACATTTTGAATGTGAAGCTGGAGAGCCGTTCCATCGCCGCACTTGTCAATGAACTGCTGACGCCGGAGCAGCTGGAAATGTATCAGGTATACCGTCAGACCCTTGGCAATAAACCGTTGCTGTTTGGCGGCGGGTCTCCTGATACCGGCGGTTCTGAGGACTTGTCCGGTGTAGAATTTATCAATGGCACACGCCCCGGCAACCCTGAACTGGTGGAACTGGCAAAACGGCAGGTGGGCAATGTGGGTGGGCAACCCTACTGGAGCTGGTATGGTTTTAACAGCCGGGTGGAATGGTGTGCTTGTTTCGTATCCTGGTGCTATAACCAAGCTGGAAAAAGCGAACCGCGCTTTGCAGGCTGTGAGTGGGAGGGTGTTCCCTGGTTCCAGTCTCATGGCCAGTGGGGTGCGCGTGGTTATGATAATCTTGCTCCCGGTGATGCGATTTTCTTTGACTGGAATCAGGATGGAACTGCCGACCATGTGGGGATTGTCATTGGTACGGATGGAAGCCGGGTCTACACTGTGGAGGGAAATTCCGGTGATGCCTGCAAAATCAAAAGTTATGATCTGAATTATGAGTGTATCAAAGGCTATGGTCTTATGAATTGGTAATGAAAATTTTTGAGAGGAGTGATCTTAAGATGGCTAAGAATAAAATCGAGCGTATTGACCTGGAGATTCGGAAAACCCGTGAGAAGATTGCGGAGTATCAGGAAAAGCTGAAAGCCCTGGAAGCGCAGAAAACAGAAGCGGAAAACATGGAAATCGTTCAGATGGTGCGTGCCATGCGTATGACCCCGCAGGAACTGAATACCATGCTGTCCGGTGGCATGATTCCCGGTAAAGCTGCTTCTTTTACAGAAAAGAACGAACAGGAGGACGATACCCATGAAGCATAAGAGGATGTTCCAAACACTTTCAGCAATCTGTATGTCTCTTGCCCTGATGGCAGGCTTTCCTGTTTCAGCTTTTGCACAGGGAACGGAGCCGCCTCCGGCAGAGGATACAACCAATGACAGCAATGTGGTGGTAGAGGAAATGGAAGCGACACCATCGTTGACCCCAGAGGGAAATGCAGCTCTGGTGGATGATTTTGGCGGCAACAAGCAGCTGATCACCGTTACCACCAAGGCAGGAAACTACTTCTATATTTTGATTGACCGGGCCAATGAGGATAAAGAGACGGCGGTACACTTTTTGAACCAGGTGGACGATGCTGACCTTGTTGCTTTGACCGAAGATGGAAAGGCTGAAGAACCGCCTGCTGTCTGCACTTGTACGGAAAAATGCGAAACCAGAGCCGTGAATACAAACTGTGAGGTGTGTGTCGTGAACCGGTTCGCCTGTACAGGAAAAGCGCCAGAACTACCTTCAGAAACACCGGAGCCAGAGGAAAAGAAGCCTGCGGGTATGAATCCGGCTGTGTTGATTCTGGTATTGGCTTTGCTGGGTATCGGGGCTTTTGTCTACTTCAAGCTCAGTAAGAACAAGCCGAAAACCAGGGGCAAGGATAATCTGGATGATTATGACTACGGCGAGGACGAAGAAGAAACAGAGGAAGCATGGGAGACGGAGGAATCGAACGAGCCGGATATGGATGGGGATGATGACGGAGACAGCGAGGAAGAAACGCTATGACCCGCTTTACAGACAGTCCCTATGAACGCATGATGACAAGCAAACCGGAGGGCGGGAAGGAAACTTTCCGTCCTCCCTCTTTCCCACAGGGGCATCCTTGTTATGGCTGTAAGAATGACGGACGCTCCTGTGTGGGTATCTGCCATCGGGAAATGGCCCGCTGGCTCAAAGAAAGGAGAAAACACCATGAAACTGGTAATCGCTGAAAAGCCGTCTGTTGCCCAAAGCATTGCCGCTGTAATCGGAGCAACTACACGTAAGGACGGTTATCTGGAAGGGAACGGATGGCAGGTCAGCTGGTGCATGGGACACCTGGCCGGATTGGCAAATGCTGACGCTTACAATCCAGACTACGCTAAGTGGCGTTATGATGACCTGCCGATTCTTCCAGCAGACTGGAAGATGGTTGTGGGAAAAGATAAGAAAAAGCAGTTTGATGTGCTGAAAAAGCTGATGAATGCCCCGGAGGTGACAGAGGTGGTAAATGCCTGTGATGCCGGACGCGAGGGAGAACTGATCTTCCGAAATGTATATGAACTTGCTGGCTGTAAAAAGCCGATGAAGCGGCTGTGGATTTCCTCAATGGAGGATTCTGCGATCCGGGAGGGCTTGGAACATCTGCGGCCTGGCGCAAATTATGACGGATTGCGGGATGCGGCGCTCTGTCGTGCCAAGGCAGACTGGCTGGTAGGGATCAATGCCACAAGGCTGTTTTCCGTGTTATATCACCGCACGCTGAACATTGGGCGTGTCATGTCCCCTACGCTGGCGCTCATTGTACAGCGGGAGACGCAGATTGACAGCTTTCGGCCGGAGCCTTTCTATACAGTGGCATTGGAATTGCCGGGTTTTATTGTTTCCGGGGAACGGATGAAGGAGAAAGCGGCCGCTGAGCAGCTGCGGCAGTCCTGTCAGGGAGCGGCGGTCACAGTAAAAAAAGTGGAGCATAAAGAAAAATTGGAAAAGCCGCCTGCCCTTTACGATCTGACCACTCTCCAGCGGGATGCTAACCGCCTGCTGGGATTTACTGCTCAGCAGACGCTTGATTATCTCCAAAATCTTTATGAAAAGAAACTCTGTACTTATCCTCGTACAGACAGCCGTTATCTGACTTCGGATATGGCAGAGGGGCTTCCTGTGTTGGTGAACCTGACAGCCAATGCAATGCCGTTTTGCAAAGGAACTGCCATTACCTGTAATCCACAGTCGGTGATCAATGACAAAAAAGTGACCGATCATCATGCTGTGATACCCACGCGCAATCTTCGGGAAACGGATTTATCCGGCTTGCCGGTGGGTGAGAAAGCTGTACTGGAGCTGGTGGCACTGCGCCTTTTGTGTGCTGTGGCAGAACCTTATACTTATGCGGAAACCGTTGTTACTGTGGTGTGCGCTGGTGCAGAGTTTTCCGATAAGGGACGCACTGTGAAAAGCCTTGGCTGGAGAGCGTTGGATGCTGCTTATCAGACCAGTTTGAAAGGTGCAGCGGAGACAGAAAAGGAGCCTGGAGAGAAAGTCATTCCGGAACTGACAGAAAATCAGAGCCTTTCTGTTTTAGAAGCTGTGAAAAAAGAGGGAAAGACCAGTCCGCCGAAACATTTCACAGAGGATACTCTTTTATCTGCGATGGAGACTGCGGGAAAAGACGATATGCCGGAGGACGCTGAGCGGAAAGGATTGGGCACTCCGGCCACCCGTGCCGGTATTTTAGAAAAGCTGGTATCAGCCGGATTCCTGGAAAGAAGAAAAAACAAAAAGACCGTGCAGCTGATACCGTCTCACTATGCGGTGTCTCTGATTACGATACTGCCGGAGCAGCTGCAATCGCCGCTTTTGACGGCGGAGTGGGAGTACCGGCTGGGTCAGATCGAGCGCGGCGAGCTGTCCCCAGAGGATTTTATGGCCGGAATCAGCGCCATGCTGGGAGAACTGGTGGGAACCTATCAGGTCATAAAGGGAACCGAGTACCTGTTTTCGCCGCCCCGTGAGGCAGTGGGCAAATGTCCCCGTTGTGGCGGTGAAGTTGCAGAAATGCAAAAAAGGGTTCTTTTGTCAGAATGAAGATTGTAAATTTGCAATCTGGAAAAACAGCAAATGGTGGTCTGCCAAGAAAAAACAGCCAACCAAGGCAATGGTCTCTGCTTTGCTCAAGGATGGCCGCGTCCGTGTGACCGGTCTGTATTCTGAGAAAACCGGCAAGACCTACGACGCCACTGTGGTTTTGGAGGACGATGGGCAGTACGCAAACTTTAAGCTGGAGTTTGAACAGCGGAAAGGCGGCAAATGATGAAACTGTCTTTAGTGGAACAGGAGACCATTCTGCTTTACAACCAGGCAGAGAAAACAGCGGAGGTCTATACCCACGATCCCCAGCTGATGGGGAAACTGGAGCGGTTGGCAAAAAAGCACCCGGATCAGATTACCCAAAAGGACACACATAACTTTATTGTTCCCAAGCGGTGTGTATCGGTTCGGGAGCCGTACAGTGCAGAACGCCGCAAAGCTGCCAGTGAACGGGCAAAAGCAGCCGGTTACAAGCCGCCTGTTCCCAAAGCCAAAGCTGATTGACGATGGTTAGATCACACACTTGGAAAGGAGATTGCAGATTATGGCTGAGAATAAACCGACTAACCGAGAACGGTTAAGGGAGATCACGGATGGCATCGAGCAGGGCATCAAGGAACTGTTTGAGAGCGAAAAGTATATGCGCTACCTGTCCGTCATGTCCCGTTTTCACCGCTATTCGGTAAACAATACGATGCTCATTTATATGCAGAAGCCGGATGCCACTTTGGTTGCCAGCTACAATAAGTGGAAAGACCAGTTTGAGCGTCATGTAAAAAAGGGCGAGCACGGCATTACCATCATCGCCCCCACACCGTACAAAAAGAAAATCGAGGAACAGAAACTGGACCCGGATACCAAGGCTCCGATTCTGGATCAGGACGGGAAGATTGTCACAGAGGAAAAAGAAATCGAGATTCCCATGTTCCGCCTGGTCAAGGTTTTTGATTTGAGCCAGACTGATGGAAAACCTTTGCCGGAATTGGCATCATCCCTTTCCGGCACGGTGCAGAACTATGAGGTATTTATGGAAGCCCTGCACCGCAGCGCGCCGGTGCCAATCATTTTTGAAGCAATGGCCGCCGATACGGACGGTTATTTTTCCTCTGACCGGCAGCGTATTGCCATTCGCCAGGGCATGAGCGAGGTGCAGACGGTTTCGGCCACGGTCCATGAGATTGCCCACAGCAAGCTCCATGACCCGAAAAAATATGAAGCCATGCAGTTGTGGAAGGTCATCTTAGAGAGCGAAGGCGGAACCAAGCATGATTTTAAGCTGGATTTTGCCACAGAAGCTGAGGCCGGGCAGTTTGCTGCCGATATGGATTGGCGCTATGTAGACGAGAATCAGTTTGAGTGGCGTCTTGCAGTTGAAGAAGATTTGACCGCAGAAAAACAGGCAGTCAAAAATCGTTACACCGAGGAAGTGGAGGCGGAAAGCATTTCTTATGCAGTCTGTCAGTATTTTGGTATCCAGACCGGCGAAAACAGCTTTGGCTATATTGCCAGCTGGAGTCAGGGCAAGGAGCTGAAAGAACTGAGAGCCAGTCTGGAGACCATCAACAAGACTTCCGGTGCGCTGATCTCCGATATTGAACGCCATTATAAGGAAATTTGCAAAGAGCGTGGAATTGACCCCAATGCAAAAGCTGGGCCGGAAATGGAGGTGCTTAGGGCAGATACTAACCAGCAGGAGGCTTTATTCCTGATTGATGATGCCACTTATCTCCATATTCAGCCCTGTGACAGCGGCTGGGACTACACCCTTTACGATGCCGCGTCCATGAAAGAGTTGGATGGAGGTCAGCTGGATGCTCCGGAGCTTCCCCGCATGAAGGCAGTTTTTCAGATTTGTGATGACAACGATTTGGGCAGCGATTCGGTAAAGTATGCTCCCATGTCCATGATTGAGACCTTGCAGTATGTTGCCTGTCAGCAGACGCAGGCAGAGGTCAGCCGGATGGCCGTTTCTGCTCAACTGCCGGAGGCACTGGAGCAGGCGCTGGATGAATACCCCATGCCGGATGAACAGGTATCTACACCGGATATGCAGGAATACGGCTACTCCTATGATGGGATGCTCCCTGTGACCAGAGAACGGGCGCTGGAACTGGATGCCGCTGGTTTGACTGTCTATGTGCTGCATGAGGATAATACGGAGAGCATGGTGTTTGACCCGCAGGAAATCATGGATCATGGCGGTCTTTTCGGTGTGGACCATGAGGAATGGGAGGAAAGCCCTCAGTTCCACGAAAAGGTCATGGAGCGCCAGGAGCATCAGCAGGAACGAGAACAGGCATTTCTCGCTCAGAACAGAGACTGCTTTGCTATCTATCAGGTGAAGCATACTGATAAATTGCGCGACATTCGCTATGAAGGGATGGAATGGCTCCGATCCATCGGGCAGGCAGTAAAGCGTGAAAACTATGATCTGGTCTATACTGCACCGCTGGAACCCTGCAAGTCTCCGCAGGCTGCTGTTGAACAGCTTTATAATCAGTTCAACAACGATCATCCGGCAGATTACCACCATCCTTCCATGAGCGTCAGTGACATCGTTGCCATCAAACAGGACGGTAAGGTATCCTGTCATTACTGCGACAGTGTTGGCTTTACCCAGATTTCCGGTTTTCTGTCGGACAATCCGCTGAAAAATGCGGAGATGGCCGTGGAGGACGATTACGGCATGATCGATGGTATCATCAATAATGGCGCAAAAGAACCTACGGTGGCAGAGCTGGAACAGCAGGCTCGAAGCGGTCAGCCCATTTCCCTGATGGGCTTGGCAGCTGCCGCCCACCGGGAGGAACGAGAAAAGAAAAAATCTGTCATGGAGCAGCTGAAAAGCCAGTCTAAAGCAGAACACAAAAAGACAGCACCCAAAAAGAGTGCGGAAAGGGAGATTTGATATGGGAAACTTCACTTTTGAGGAAATGAACCTGATGTGCATTTACAATACCGGCAGCCGCATCGGGCTGATTGACGCTCTGACCGAGATGCGCGGCTATCTTACCCCGGAGGAAACGGAACTGTGGGATTTGACTGACAGCACTCTTGATAAGCTCTGCACAATGACCGATGAGGACTTTACCGAGCTGGGGCTGTACCCGGACTTCGATCAGTAAATTTATCGTGTCAGGATGACATGGTGAGAGAAACTGTCCGACTTATAAGTGGTTTCTCTCACTTTTTTGCAAAGCCAACTATACTTGAGGGGATAGATGAAGTATAATGAAAGCAACAAATTGGAATTAATAGTGTTGGAGTGAATTGTTATGGATTGGAATGAAATATTGAAAGAAGTTATTTCTGGAAGTATATTAATTGCTGTGGGTGGTGTTGCAGGATGGTTCGGAGGTCTTTTTAAAGGAAAAAAGGAGTCTTCCAGAGCAATTGAACGAAAGAATGAAATATATCAGCCGTTAATTGACGAAATAGAAAAATACTCTGATTTTGATTGGTCTATTAGAGAAAAAGTAAAAATTTCTTTTTTAAGAGACATTGTAAACAATTCTTATAAGTACGGAATTAAAGATGAGATTCTAAATCAATGTAATCATTTATTTGAAACGGTAAATGAATATAACAGTGTCGATTCAATACGAGTAGCACATTCAATAATCGCAGATATTTTTGAAAAGGGTTATGCTGAAATATATGGAAGTATTATTGATGGAATTTCATATCATAGTGATAGAGATGGGAATGAATGGGAAGAAGAGGTTATAGCAGAGCCAGTTCAGGTGATACGACAAAGTAACTATTCAAAAGAAATAGAGAGTTTGTTGTTAAATGAAGGAATGTATTCGGACGAAGTTTGTGTCGATGAAGAAAATACCTTATATTTGCCAATTTATTTGCAATTGAAAAGGATATATCATTTGGCGTTGAATGTCATTGTTAATGGGGAAAAATATATAAAACCTAAGCCAGTGATAGAGTTGAAAATATTGCCGGAAGAATACATAGCACTTCATTATGAATTTTTCGAAATCTATAATAATGATGAAAGAATTAAAAAGAAGTATGAATTGCGTGAAGAAATTATTTATACAAGTCAAGCAATCGTTCAATCTTTGAAAGAAACTATAGATCAAATAATTAAAATCTATGAGGTGGAAGTTTTATAAGCAAGTAATAGAATTTAGCTGACAGACTGACTAAAACTTAATATTCAAAGTTTCACTTGGCAGGGAATCTTTTAGGTTTCCTGCTTTTCTTTTACCCAAAACCGAAAGGAGGACAGAACACCATGCCAACCAAAGCCGAAATGTATGTACAGATGGCAGAACAGGTGACAACCCAGCTCACGAGCAGCTGGCAGGAATGGGCGGGATTTCTCACCACCGCCTCCCGCCTTTACAAATATCCGTTCCATGAGCAGATGATGATCTACGCCCAGCGCCCGGATGCAACCGCCTGTGCAGAGTATGACCTGTGGAATGAAAAAATGGGCCGGTATGTAAGGCGCGGCTCCAAAGGGATCGCCCTGGTGGACGATTCCGGGGACAGGCCCCGCCTGCGCTATGTCTTTGATATTTCTGACACCGGAACCCGTGAATATTCCCGCACTCCCTGGCTGTGGCAGCTGGAGGAGCGCCATCTGGATTCTGTGCAGGCCATGCTGGAGCGTACCTATGATGTTTCCGGTGATGACCTTGCTGGACAGCTCACCGAGACAGCCGGGAAACTGGCTGAGGAATACTGGAGAGAACATCAGCAGGACTTCTTCTACATCGTTGACGGTTCCTTTTTGGAGGAATATGATGAGTATAACATCGGAGTGCAGTTTAAGGCAGCCGCCACCGTCAGCATCACTTACGCCCTGATGTCCCGCTGCGGACTGGAGCCGGAACGCTACTTCGACCACGAAGATTTCATGGCGATCTTTGATTTCAACACCCCGTCCACCATCGGGGCGCTGGGAACAGCGGTCAGCCAGATTAACCAGCAGGTACTGCGGCAGATCGGCGTCACTGTCCGAAATGCAGAACGCGAAGCCAACCAAGAAAGGAGCAAGCAGCATGAACAATCCCATGAACTACATCCAGAACGGAGACTATCTGATTCCCGACCTGAAGCTGAGCCAGCAGCCGGACAAACCTCTGGGCAAGTACGGCAGGATGAGAAAGGCGTATCTGAAGGAACACCGTCCCATCCTCTACAACCAGATGTTACTGAGCGAGAAGCTGTACCCGCACCTGATCGAGATCGACGAGACCGCCCAGAGCAGACTGGAGCAGATGATGCCCCGGCTGGCGAAAGAAGCGGGAGCCACCGAGGAACTGAAAGCCAGCGATCCCATGAAGTGGGTAGGACTGATGAACACCTGCAAAGCCCAGGCCGAGGAGATTCTGATGGCGGAACTTATCAACAGCTGACCCTAAACCTGTTCCTTTCCGAAGCGGAACAGATCCAATCCATAGATGAAGCAGAGAATGTAGCGCATACATCCTCTGCTTTTTCTTTTGCCCAAAAGGACATCGACCATGTGCTGCGTTTGGGCGGCAACACAGACCGCCAGAGAGAGCGTGTTGTTTCCGCCTTTGAAAAGCAGAAAACCACCGCTGAGATTGCCGAGGCACTGAAACAGCTGTATCACGGCGGCAACGGTCTTGGCAGCGTGAGTGCATGGTATGCCGAGGACGGTATCCATCTTTCCCACGGGAAGTCTGTTCGCTATGACAGGTCTGCCCAAGTCATTTCCTGGGAGAGCGCCGCAGAGCGTATCGGGGAGCTTTTGGAAAACGGCCAGTTTGCCTCCAATGTGGAACTGGCTGAAGCGGCGGACTATGAACGCTCCCTTCTTGCAGAAAAACTTTGGCATCTGTATCACGATCTCAGCGAGGACGCCAGAGATGCCGGATATTTGTCCTGCCTGTCAGAAATCAAAGGCAATGGATTCCCGGAGGAGACCCGCCGTCTGACCGGGCAGCTGAGTGACCCGGATTTCCGGCAGACTCTCAAAGAAGAATACGCCGCCTTCTGGACTGCTTATCAGCAGGACCGTGACCTTTTGCGGTTTCACTACCATAGAACAAGGGAAATCTGGGAGAATCTGAAGGACCTTGACCTGCCCCGCAGGACTTTTTCTTCCGACCTTATGGAAGTGCCAACCGTTCAGCACTTTATCACGGAGGACGAGATCAACGCCGCCATGACCCGCGGCAGTGGTTTCTCTGGTGGAAAAGGCCGTATCTATGCTTTCTTTCGTGAAAACCATACGGACAAAGAAAAGGAAAAGTTTCTTAGGGAAGAATACGGTACAGGCGGACGTTCCCACGCCCTGTACGGTGCAACATACAGCGGCGAAGATCACGATGGGAAAGGACTGCATTATAAAAAGCAGGACTGCCCGGATGTTCACTTAAGCTGGGAAAAGGCTGCAAAACGGATCACCGGTCTGGTTCAGAAAGGCCGCTATCTCACTGAACAGGAACAGGCGGAGTATGACAAAATCCAGGCGGAAAAGGCGCTGGCAGAAGCAGACGCTATCCATGCTCAGCAGCCGGAAACGGCAGTGTGGGAATATAACAGCGTTAAGGAACGTCACTCGGACGATTTGATTTTGTATCAGATGGGCGATTTCTTTGAACTGTATGGCGAGGACGCCAAAACCGCCGCTGTGGAACTGGAGTTGAACCTGACTACCCGCGCTATTCCGGGAGGTGGCCGTGTGGAAATGTGCGGTTTTCCCGCAAACCGGCTGGAGCAGGTTGTGGAGCAGCTGCGCGATAAGCACGATGTGACCATTTCCGCTGTCCCGGAAGGAGGCAGGGAACGCCAGGAGTTCTCCATGCCCTCTATCGACCATGAAGCGGAACAGCACATTGACGCTCATGAAGCGGAATTTGGTGCGGATGGACGCCGTGTTTTCCGTGACAGAGAGGAAAACACACCAAAGCTCCACGAACTTTTGCGCCCGCTTTCCCAGGCGGACATCGACGCCGCCCTCTGTGCGTGGAACGGCAATATTGAGAGTAAGCACGCCGTAGCCCGCTATATGAAAGACCACGCCAGGGGGAAAGACACCTCCGCATGGCTGGCCCAGGAATATGGCAGCAGCAACAGCTTGTTCGTTGTCCGCACTGGCAGCCCGGAGAAAATGGAGCTGCCCTGGCCGAAGGTACAGCGCCGGATTGCCCAGCTCATTCAGGAGGACCGGTTCTATACCGAAGAAGAACAGAACCGTTTTGACAACATCGACCCCATTGTGATCCAGGAGGCTCTGGCCGAGAGAGGGATTGTCAACGGACAGGTTGCAGACCCGGAAAAGCTGGGCAGCGACCCGTTTATTCAGCGAGTGATGTCGGATGCGGAGCAGATCGCAGAAGAAACGGCCCCCAGATTTTCCGTGGTGATGACCAGCGATGCTTTCCTGGACCCGGAGGACGCTTTTGCTGTCTGGGACAGGAAAAGCGACAATTATTATGCCGATGATGATGGGACGGTACAAACATTTCCCGATGAAGAATCCGCACAGAGCTATCTGACCCGTCTGGAACCGGAAAACAGTCAGCCTGCTGCTTTGGAAGAATCCGAAAGGACACAAATACCTATCAGGGATACGCTGTCCCCTGCCTATCAGGTGGGCGATACGGTTTATCTGGAAGGGGACTCCTATAAGATTACCGGGATAAGATTGTACAGCGTGGAGCTTCTCCCTCAGGGGTTAGTTTATCCCATATTCCGCACAGAGAGCGTCCAGACATTTGAACGCTTATTAAAACAGGACAGCCGAAACAGGGCAATTACGGATTATCTCTCTGTATCGCTGGCAGATGTCGATGACGATCTGAGGGAGATTTTAACCGGGGACGGCGGCCTGCTGAAGCAGACGGACCGTGAAACGGTTGCCGGATATTTCCGCTCTGGTAAGGGCAATGCCGAAATTGCAGAACAGTTGGCAAAGACCTATGCCGGTGCAGCAGAGACCATGGAACTTCAGACCGGTGATACGGCTGACTATTTTGCTTCTGCCGCAGGGCTTGAAATCAATATCCATGATAAATTCGGCACTACAATGGAACAGGGCTGGACAGATATTGCCGCCACTCTGAGGACGGTATATCAGTTGGGACAGGATGGATTGACCCATGAGCCGGTACAGCCAATGGCGGAACAGGAACACCTGGAGCCTGCCCAAACGGGTCCTGTTTTTCAAACCGAAACAGAAACAGTTTATCCCGGCGAGAAAAACAACCTGCCTTATGATGTGGTAGTGGAACGGCTGCATATCGAGGAGCCGGAACCGCCTGCCCCTGTGACAGAGCCGGAAAAAACCTTTGAGGAAGTGCTGGACGAACACCCGGTTTCCATTCAGGTCAATGGCCAGTGGCAGACCTTCCCCAATGTAAAAGCTGCGGAAGAAGCTGCCTTTGAGGAATATAAAGACAATCTCCGCCGCAACGCCCAAAATTTCCGTATTACTGACAATCATCTGGGCGAGGGCGGACCGAAAGCCAAGTTTCAAGGGAATGTCAATGCAATTCGTCTGCTGAAAGAACTGGAAGCTGCCGGACAGCAGGCTAGTCCCGAACAGCAGGAGGTTCTTTCCCGCTATGTGGGCTGGGGCGGTCTTGCCGACGCCTTTGACCCGGAGAAACCGGCATGGGATTCCGAGTATGCCCAGCTGAAAGAGCTGCTGACCCCGGAGGAATATGCCGCCGCCAGAAGCTCCACCCTAAACGCCCATTACACCAGCCCTACGGTCATTCAGGCCATCTATGAAGCGGTGGGCCGTATGGGATTTGAGACTGGAAATATCCTGGAGCCGTCTATGGGTGTGGGCAATTTCTTCGGTATGCTGCCGGAGGAAATGAGAAGCAGCCGTCTATACGGCGTGGAGCTGGACCCAGTTTCCGGGCGCATCGCAAAGCAGCTCTATCCCAAGGCGGACATCACAGTAGGCGGCTTTGAGACCACCGATAGGCGTGACTTCTTTGACCTTGCCATCGGCAATGTACCTTTCGGTCAGTATCAGGTCAACGACAAAGCCTACAACAAGCTGAATTTCAGTATTCATAACTATTTTTTTGCCAAAGCACTGGATCAGGTGCGTCCCGGCGGTGTGGTAGCTTTTGTGACCTCTCGATATACCATGGACGCCAAGGATTCCACCGTGCGCCGCTATCTTGCCCAGCGTGCCGAGCTGCTGGGGGCTATCCGTCTGCCGAATGACGCGTTCAAAAAGAATGCCGGTGCCGAGGTGGTATCGGACATCATCTTCCTCCAAAAGCGGGACCGCCCGCTGGACATCGTGCCGGAATGGACCCAGACCGGCATTCTCAGGGTTCCCGCAAAGTCGCAAGACTTTGTGGGAGAAGGAGGAGCGACGGAGCAAGCGAGCTTTTCGCCGCAAGGCGGAAACGAGCAGGCGCAGTCCGCGACGACGCAGGACGGGTTTGCCATTAACCGGTATTTTATCGACCACCCGGAAATGGTGCTGGGCAGGCAGGAGCCGGTAAGCACCGCTCATGGTATGGACTACACCGTGAACCCTATCGAGGGACTGGAGCTTTCCGACCAGCTGCATGATGCTGTGAAGTACATTCATGGCACTTATCAGGAGGCAGAACTGCCGGAGCTGGGCGAAGGAGAAGCCATCGACACTTCCATTCCTGCCGACCCCAATGTGAAGAACTATTCCTATGCCATTGTGGATGGGCAGGTGTACTACCGGGAAAACAGCCGCATGGTACGCCCTGACCTCAACACCACTGCCGAAGCCCGCGTGAAAGGCCTTGTGGGACTGCGGGATTGTGTGCAGGAACTGATCGACCTTCAGATGGACGCAGCGGTCCCGGACAGCACTATTACCCAGAAGCAGGCGGAACTGAACAGCCTCTATGACAGCTTTTCCGCCAAATACGGTCTCATCAATGACCGTGCAAACCGTTTGGCCTATGCAGATGATTCTTCCTATTACCTGCTCTGTGCGCTGGAAGTCATCGACGAGGACGGAAAGCTGGAGCGCAAGGCGGATATGTTTACCAAACGGACCATCAAGCCTCATCAGGCGGTTGCTGTTGTGGATACGGCAAGCGAAGCGCTGGCGGTGTCCATCTCGGAAAAAGCCTGCGTGGATATGGGCTATATGAGCCGGCTTACCGGAAAAACAAAAGAAGAACTGGCCGGAGAACTGCAAGGCGTGATCTTCCGTGTACCGGGACAGCTGGAGCAGGACGGATCGCCCCATTATGTGACTGCCGATGAATACCTTTCCGGCAATGTTCGCCGCAAACTGCGTCAGGCGCAGCGGGCGGCAGAACAGGACCCGGTTTATGCAGTCAATGTGGAAGCTCTTACCGCCGCCCGGCCCAAAGACCTGGATGCGTCGGAGATTGAGGTGCGTCTGGGTGCTACCTGGATCGACAAGGAATATATTCAGCAGTTTATGTATGAAACCTTTCGTACCCCGTATTACCTCCAGCGCAGCATTGAGGTCAATTACTCGTCCTTTACCGCTGAATGGCAGATCACAAGAAAAACTTCTGTTCCTTATAGCGATGTAGCTGCCAATACCACCTATGGAACCAGCCGTGCCAATGCCTACAAGATCTTGGAGGACAGCTTAAACCTGCGGGATGTGCGGATTTATGACACCATTGAGGATGCGGATGGAAAAGAACGCCGGGTTCTCAATGCCAAGGAGACCACCTTGGCTGCCCAAAAGCAGCAGGCTATCCGGGAAGCCTTCAAGGACTGGATCTGGAAAGATCCGGAGCGCCGCCAGACTCTGGTGCGCCAGTACAACGAGGAAATGAACTCCACCCGTCCCCGTGAGTATGATGGCAGCCACATTACCTTTGGCGGCATGAACCCGGAAATTACCCTGCGAGAACATCAGCTGAATGCCATTGCCCATGTGCTGTATGGGGGGAATACCCTGCTGGCACACGAGGTGGGAGCGGGAAAAACATTCGAGATGGTGGCCGCTGCGATGGAAGCCAAACGCCTGGGCTTGTGCCAGAAATCTCTTTTTGTGGTTCCAAACCACCTGACCGAGCAGTGGGCGTCGGAGTTTCTGCGCCTCTATCCTTCTGCCAACATCTTAGTTACCACCAAAAAGGACTTTGAAACCCATAACCGCAAGAAGTTCTGCGCCCGTATCGCGACCGGTGACTACGATGCCATCATCATGGGACACAGCCAATTTGAGCGTATCCCCATCAGCCGGGAGCGTCAGGAACGGCTTCTCTATGAACAGATCGACGAGATCACCGAGGGGATCGCAGAGGTGCAGGCCAGCGGCGGCGAGCGTTTTACCGTCAAGCAGCTGGAGCGTACCAGAAAGTCTCTGGAAGCCAGACTGGAAAAGCTGCAAGCCGAGGGGCGAAAAGACGATGTGGTAACCTTTGAGCAGCTGGGTGTGGACCGGCTGTTCGTGGACGAGGCCCACAACTATAAAAACCTGTTTCTATACACAAAAATGCGGAATGTGGCAGGCTTATCCACATCGGACGCGCAGAAATCCTCCGATATGTTTGCCAAGTGCCGCTATATGGATGAGATCACCGGAAACCGTGGCGTGATTTTTGCCACCGGAACCCCGGTCAGCAACTCCATGACCGAGCTTTACACCATGCAGCGTTACCTTCAGTATGAACGCCTGCAAGAACTGAACATGACCCACTTCGACTGCTGGGCTTCCCGATTTGGAGAGACCGTCACAGCATTGGAGCTGGCACCGGAAGGCACCGGCTACCGGGCAAGAACGAGATTCAGCAAGTTCTTTAACTTACCGGAGCTGATGAATCTTTTTAAGGAAGTGGCGGACATTAAGACCGCCGACCAGTTAAATCTCCCTACCCCGGAAGTGGAATACCACAACATCGTGGCTCAGCCTACCGAACATCAGCAGGAAATGGTCAAGGTCCTGTCGGAGCGCGCATCGCTGGTACACAGCGGAACAGTTGACCCGTCCCAGGATAATATGCTCAAGATTACCAGCGATGGCCGCAAGCTGGGGCTGGATCAGAGAATCGTCAACCAGATGCTGCCGGACGAACCCGGCACAAAGGTCAATCAGTGCGTGGACAACATCATGCAGATCTGGCGGGATGGTGAAGCTGATAAGCTGACCCAGCTGGTGTTCTGCGACATTTCTACACCGCAGGCAAAAGCTCCTGCAAGCAAGGCGGCGAAAACGCTGGATAATCCACTGCTTCACGCACTGGAAGACGCTGTGCCTCTGCCGGAGCAGGAACCGGAACCGGCCTTTACGGTATATGACGATATTCGTCAGAAGCTCATTGTCCAGGGGATGCCTGCCGACCAGATTGCTTTTATCCATGAGGCCAACACCGAAGTGCGGAAAAAGGAGCTGTTCTCTAAAGTCCGTACCGGTCAGGTGCGTGTGCTTATGGGCAGTACCGCCAAGATGGGCGCAGGCACCAATGTGCAGGATCGTCTGGTGGCACTTCATGATCTGGACTGTCCGTGGAGACCGGGAGACCTTGCCCAGCGCAAGGGGCGTATCGAGCGCCAGGGCAACCAGAACCCCCTTGTCCATGTGTACCGCTATGTGACCGAGGGAACCTTTGACGCATACCTCTGGCAGACGGTGGAGAATAAGCAAAAATTCATCTCCCAGATCATGACTTCTAAATCGCCGGTGCGCTCCTGCGATGATGTGGATGAAACCGCCCTCAGTTTTGCCGAGATCAAGGCTCTGTGCGCCGGAGACCCCCGTATCAAAGAGCGTATGGATTTGGATGTGGAAGTATCCCGCCTGAAGCTGATGAAAGCCGACCACCAGAGCAAGCAGTATCGTCTGGAGGACCAGCTGCTCAAATACTTCCCGGAGGAGATTGAAAAGCACAAGGGCTTTATCAAGGGCTTTGAATCTGATCTGGAGGTTTTGGCAGCTCACCCGCACCCGGAGGACGGCTTTGCCGGTATGGAGATCCGTGGAGACCTGCTGACCGATAAGGAAAATGCCGGTGCAGCCCTTTTGGATGCCTGCAAGGAGGTCAAAACTTCCGATCCGGTGCAGATCGGCAGCTACCGGGGCTATGCCATGTCTGTGGAATTTTCTGCTTGGAAACAGGAATATACGCTCCTGCTGAAAGGACAGATGACCTACCGGGCAACCCTTGGTACAGACCCTCGCGGAAATCTTACCCGTATCGACAATGCCCTTGCCCAGATGCCGCAGCGTCTGGAGGCGGCAAAAGCTCAGCTGGATAACCTCTATCAGCAGCAGGCTGCCGCAAAGGAGGAAGTCGGAAAGCCATTCCTTTATGAAGAAGAACTGAGAAGCAAAAACGCCCGTCTGGTAGAGCTGGATACCCTGCTCAACATCGACGGAAAGGGACCGGCACACGCTGAAGCTGTTGTTGCCAAAAGCACACGGCCTTCGGTGCTGGACAGCCTGAAACGCCCGGTGCCGCCCCGCAGTACAGACAAGAAACCAAAACAGCATGAGGAGGTGCGATAACATGAATACCAACGATCTGAATACAGCCCTTTATGAAAAGATGGCTACCGAACAGGACAAGTTCCGGGACTGGCTGAAAAGCCAGCCCCCGGAAGAAGTCTTAAACCATGCCTATGAGTACACCATCCGCGAGGACATCGTGATGGCGATGGAGGAACTGGTGCTGACCGATGCTCAGGCACAGGCTCTCTTGGAATCCCTTTCACCGCTGGAGGATGTGTACCGTTATTTTGAAAAGCTGGAGACCGGCTATATGGATGTGATCCGGGACAGCATTGAAAGTCGGGCCAATGAGGTATGCAGGGAGCCGGAGGAACTCAATCCGCTGTTCGTTTATCTTCATTCTGCCGCATACGCTGCCGAGCATGGAGAAACAGACGCATATTGGCTGTCCGACCAGGCGAATTTTTCCTGCAAAGCTGCCATTGAACAGGCCATCAACGGCCATTATGGAGCCAACCGGCTGAATACAGAAGCTGCGGTGAAAGAAGTGATGGAGAAATTTGGAGCAGAGCGGGTGCAGTTTATCCTTGCCAACACGATTTCACATAAACACAGAGATGGGCGTATTTCCTCTGCTAACAGGACGTGGGCGGCAAACATTCCCATGCCGCAGGACGAAGAAACGTTCCGCCGCAATGTCTATCTGGTGGTGGATAAAGTCAACCCTGGATTGCTTGACTTGTTTACAAATCAGGTCAGAAAAGCTGTCCAGAAGCCAGAGAAACATTCCATCCTCCAAAAACTCAAGCAGGAACCACCAGCCCATAAGCCTGCTGCTCCAAAAAAACGAGAACTGGAGCGGTAAGTATGGCGAAGCGGAAACGGGATGTGCCGGTTTTGTTTTGGGTGTCTGCGAAAGAAATGGAACTCATTCAGGAGAAGATGGCACAATATGGAACGAAAAATCTGAGTGCGTATCTGCGGAAGATGGCCATTGATGGGTATGTGGTAACACTGGAGCTGCCAGAATTAAAGGAACTGCGTTCTCTTATGCGTTACTCCAGCAATAACCTCAATCAGCTGACGCGCAGAGTACATGAAACCGGTCGGATTTATGATGCTGATCTGGAGGAAATATCCAAACGACAGGAACAGATTTGGGAGGGGCTTAGCAAGATATTGACCCAGCTTGCAAAACTGTCCTGACTGGGATTTGTACCCCATTTGCGGAGGGAGGGACGGCATTTCTTTGCTGCACCTTCCCCGCTTTTTCTTTTTGCCCGTATCCTTGTGTTTTGCAGGTGTGTATCGGATAATAGAGATAGAAAATAGATTGCCGCAAAGGAGTGAGAATAGATGCAGACCTTTGAAAAGGTATTGAAGATCTTCCGGGATTATCTGGCTTGCGATCCGGAGGAAGAAGTCTTGAAATGCAGCCGGGGGTATCTTCGTGTGGCATGGAACGGGGATTCCATGTACTGTGCAGATGGGATTCTTGGCCGGACACCGGAAGAACTGTTTGAAATTCTGCTTGCCGATTATCGGGGTTGTGAGGAACTGCGGCTGACAAAGGGGCGCCGGGAACTGACAAAGGAAGATGAAATACAGGTGGAAGTGTTCTGCCAGAAACTTCGGGAACGATGGAGGGAGGAATCACAATGCGGATAGTCCTGTTCTTTTTAAAACTGCTGTTGAAAATTTTGATGGCTCCGGTGCTTCTGGCACTGACTTTGTTTATCTGGATTTGCGTGGGGATTGTTTACTTATCCGGGCTGGTGCTTGGACTGGTCAGCACGATCATTGCCTTTTTGGGCGTGGTAATGCTGATTGTAGGTCCCAGACAGAATGGAATCATCGCACTGGTGATGGCGTTTCTGATTTCTCCTTTTGGACTGCCGATGGCGGCGATTTGGCTGCTTGGAAAGGTTCAGGATTTAAAATTTGCAATTCAGGACAGAGTGTATGGATAGGAAGTAAAAGAGACGCAGGACGATGGGGTGTACCAAGATCCTGCGCCTTTGTTTATTCGGAATAAACAGTAATATATTTTTGTTTTCTGCTCTTTGGTTTGTCTGGGATTGTCATTTGGCTTCCAAACAAAACTCTAACAGCTGACTATGTTTGCCTGGCATAAGTTCATCATGTGCGGTTTCATGTATGGTCTCATGTGTGGTATTACCATACATGATGGAATTTACATTTTTCAGTAATTAGTTGTTCTATCATAAAATCCCTCCTTTGGGGTATTGGTAGTTTCTCTATATTATACCCATTTGGAGAACTTATTTCAACGATAGGAGCAAAGAGTTTAGAAAAAACATTTCGAGAGGAGAATTGCTATGGCAACCACACGCATCATGCCGCTGCATACTGGCAAAGGCCGTACAGAAAGCCAGGCAATCAGCGACATCATTGACTATGCAGCAAATCCGCAAAAGACAGACAACGGCAGACTCATCACAGGATATGAGTGTGACAGCCGGACTGCTGACGCAGAGTTTCTGCTGGCAAAGCGCCAGTACATTGCTGCCACCGGACGGACGCGAGGAGCAGATGATGTGATCGCTTATCATGTTCGCCAGTCTTTTAAGCCTGGAGAGATCACACCGGAAGAAGCCAACCGATTGGGTGTAGAATTTGCCAAACGGTTCACCAAGGGTAATCACGCCTTTGTGGTCTGCACGCATATTGATAAATCCCATATCCATAATCACATCATCTGGTCGGCGGTTAATACGGACTGTGACCGGAAGTTCCGTAACTTTTGGGGCAGTACCAAAGCGGTTCGGAAGTTGAGTGATACGATCTGCGTTGAAAATGGATTGTCGATTGTAGAGAATCCAAAACCCCACGGAAAATGTTATAACAAGTGGCTGGGAGATCAGGCAAAGCCATCCCATCGAGAACAGCTCAGGATGATGATCGACCTGGCATTGGAGCAGAAACCTGCTGATTTTGAAGAACTATTAAAAATGCTTATAGAAATGGGCTGTGAAGTATCCAGACGTGGGAAAGCCATTCGCCTGAAAGCACCTGGCTGGAAGAATGTAGCCCGTATGGACGAGCGGCTGGGAGACGGGTATAGTGAAGCGGAAATCCGTGCGGTGCTGGCTGGTAAAAAACAGCATACACCACGAAAGAAAACGGCCACACAGGCAGAGCCGCCGAAGGTTAATCTACTGGTGGATATTCAGGCAAAATTGCAGGCCGGAAAAGGTGCTGGTTATGCAAGGTGGGCCAAGGTTTTCAATCTGAAGCAGATGGCACAGACCATGAATTACCTGTCAGAGCATGACCTGCTGGAGTACGCGGTTTTGGAAGAAAAGGCTGCGGCTGCCACGGCACACCACCATGAGCTTTCGGCTCAGATCAAGGCGGCGGAGAAACGCATGGCAGAGATTGCCGTTCTGCGTACTCACATCGTAAACTATGCCAAGACCCGTGAGGTCTATGTGGCATACCGCAAGGCAGGCTACTCTAGGAAATTCAGGGAGGAACACGAGGAGGAAATCCTGCTCCATCAGGCTGCCAAAAATGCTTTTGATGAGATGGGCATCAAGAAGCTGCCCAAGGTTAAAGATTTGCAGATGGAGTATACAAAATTACTGGAAGAAAAGAAAAAGATCTATGCCGAGTACCGGCATTCTCGTGAGGAAATGCGGGAGCGTTTAATGGCAAAGGCTAATGTGGATCGGATACTGAAAATGGAAGCAGAACAGGATGCTGAAAAAGAAAAAGACCACGGCCAGCGGTAAGCTGGTCTGGGTCAAAAGAAAATTTAATTGATATTTTTGCAGAAAAAATGCGTAATCAATCTATAAAAATTGACTTGAACGTTTTTTACTGTTATAATGATTACTGAAAATGCGGATACTGAGCATAGGAGGTATTCATTTATGCTGATACAGTTTACAGTTGAAAATCATAGATCCATAAAAAACAGTGCCGTGATCAGTTTTGCGGCCTCCAAGGATAAATCATTTGAAGAATATTTGCTTCATCCAGACGCAAAGAAAGCATTGCTGCCTGCACTTGCGATTTACGGTGCCAATGCTGCTGGAAAGAGCAATGTGCTACACGCAATGATGACCATGAGGGAAATGGTAGCAGGCAATGCGGCAAAGGCATCTAAGGGGCAAAAGCTGCCGTGGGAGCCATTTGGCGGCATGAAAGAAGCGACAACTTTTGAGATCGTGTTTATTTTTCAAGGAGTTCGTTACGCATATGGTTTCTCTTTTGATGCTAAAAAGATTTACAAAGAATACCTTTTCCATTGGCCGAATGGCCGTGAAGCTCTGATTTTTTCCAGAGAAGATGGCGTATATGAGTTCCGGGAAAATGTAAATGAGCAAATGACTCTGAGCAACCGGACGCCGGATAACAAGCTCTATCTGGTATCCTCTAATGACTGGAATCTGCCAGAGACGGAAAATGCTTATCGGTGGTTTCTCGAAAAGCTGACCTTTCTGATGGATGAAAAACCAGCTGCTTCAGAAACCGTTGCCCAGATTGCCAGCGGCGATGATAAGAAGGCGCGTATCTTAAAAGAATTGCTGTTTGCCGATCTTGGAATCACTGATGTTGCAATCAAGAATAGTCAAGGAAAGATACCGGTTATTACGACAACCCATCGAATCATGAACGAAGATGGAACAACAGAATATTTCCAGCTTTTCATGGAGCAGGAGTCTGCTGGTACACAACACTTTTTTGCCCGAATCGGGGGCTGGCTGCAGGCACTTGAGAATGGCGCGCTTTTGGTTGTAGATGAAATTGAAGATAGCCTTCATCCTCTTTTGACCAGGCGGCTCATTGAAATGGTTCAGGATAAGAGCATCAATACAAAGGGCGCACAGTTGCTTTTTACAACACATGACGCAATGCTGCTCGACTTGAATTTTTTCCGAAGAGATCAGATTTGGTTTGCCGAAAAGAATGACAGGACTTGTGCAACAGAGCTTTATTCACTTGCTTCTTTTTCGCCAAGAAAAGGAGAAAATGTGCGCAAGGGTTATCTTCAGGGACGGTTTGGTGCGATCCCTTTTATCGGAGGTGACGCCGAGTGAGTAAGATGAGGAAAGAGTATGATCCCAATAAAGTTACCCGGCGTAAGCGTAAACCGATTATTTATATCATTTGTGAAGGTAAAGAAACGGAAACGCTTTATTTCAAACATTTCCGTTCACGGAATTGCCTGGTTGATATTATACCGATTTCATCGAAGCATAAGGCAGCTGAACATTTGGTGAAACACGCGAAGTCTTTGATTTCTCAAGCGGATTATTATCCGAAAGACGGAGATCAGCTGTGGTGCGTATTTGACTGCGATGATAATAAAGATTCTGAGCTTCAGGCAGCAATTTTGTATGCCAAGAAGCACGGGTATAAAATCGCATATTCCAATCCGGCATTTGAATATTGGTATCTACTCCATTTTGAAAAGCGGAGTGGATATTTGAAGGACTCTGCTGCGGTGATCGACATCTTGAAGAATAAAGGATATTTGGAGAATTACGGAAAAAGCGAGGATGTTTTTGAAGAATTGCAGGGACATCAGTCAGAGGCCATTCAACGTGCAAAAGAACGGGTTCAGCGGTTAAGCAGAGATCATGTTGCTGTGATTTGCCGGGATAGTAATCCGGTAACAACGGTCTATGAGTTGGTTGAGTTTTTGAACAGTAAAAGAACATAAAACAGATAATTAGTACAAGGCGGTCTGCTTCGGCAGGCCGTTTTCCTTTTGAGGGGGTCTGACCTATGGCACTTATATCGAAAACTATGCCAAGACCCGTGAGGTTTATGTGGTATACCGCAAAGCAGGATACTCTAAGAAATTGCCCAAGGTCAAAGAGTTGCAGACGGAGTATGCAAAATTACTGGAAGAAAAAGACCACGGCCAGCGGTGAGCTAATCCGGGTCCAAAGCGTTCGTAAGAACGCGCGGCCACAGAATGAAATTCTGTGTTCAAAGGGGCTTGGGGGCGCTGCCCCAGGCAAGCAAGCGGAGCGGAAAATCACGGAGGGATTTTCTGCTCTGCGAGCCGGTGTGTATTAACACCGGCATTGCTTGCCATGATTATCCCGACTTTGGGATAACCACGAGTCTACTTGTGAAGAATGGATGACACAATATCTAAGAAATGCTGTACCCCATCCCCTGGTTCCGTGGAATAAACAATGCCATATGGGATACAATAGGGAACCTGAAAAGGAATGGTAATTAAGGAGGGGTGAATATCATTCCAGCCTTCCAATGTCAGCAGTATATAGTCATTTTCTTCACAATAATTAAATACTTCAATATCGTAATAGTGTGGAGCATCTACAAGATTAATTTGTGGATGCTCTTTTTCTATATCGTGACGGACCTGATCATTGATCGGACTGTTTCCTGGTTTCATGATCATCAATGTTTCTCCGTACAGGTCTGTCATAGAGAGGCTTTCCATTTGGGATAAACGATGCTTTTTAGACATAGCAAGGCAGAAACGGTGTTTTCCCAATTCAAGAAACTGGCAGCGATTATCCGCAGCGAAAGGGTCATAGCTGCCAGTTATTAAATCAAATTTTTTTCCCACATCCCGGTAAGCGGTTCCAGTGTTTGTATCCTCAAAAGGAACTACCTTCAGCCGAAATTCAGGATATTCATCGCTTATCTGACTCCACAGATCCATCAGATTTTTACATGGATATAAAGCGGAGGTTCCTACTCGGATGATCTGCCGGTTTGCGGCCTGTGCCTGATAAGCACGATCAATGGCTTCTTTGGAATACTGTATCATAAATTTTGCGTCTTTATAAATGGATTTGCCTGCTTCGGTCAAATGGATGCCCCGCGGGGTCCGTATGAGAAGCTGCAATCCCAGATGTTCCTCTAAAATATTCATCTGTTTCATAATAGCGGTAGAAGATATGTATAAGGTTTCCGCTGCTTTTGTAAAGCTGCCCCGATCTGCAACCTCTACAAAAACCTCCAGCATTGCATTATGCATGATGATCCCTCCTTAGTATCAACTGTTGGTTGACACTATTCTACCTTTTTTGAAATTCTCTGTCAAGGATAGATGGATTATAATGAGGGCATAGAAAGGAAGGAGGGATATAGAAAATGGCTGAATTGATCGCGTATTTCTCGCGGCCAGGTGAAAATTATGTGAATGGAAACATTGTCAATCTGGAAGTGGGAAATACAGAAATAGCAGCAAAGATGATACAGGAGATTACAGGCGCTGATCTGTATAAGATAGAACCGCTTTTAGAATATTCCAGGGATTATTCAGAATGTCTGGAAGAAACCAAAGCAGATCAACGCAGGCAGGCAAGACCGGCATTAAAGCATCCACTTCCGGATGTAAAAAAATATGAGGTTATTTATTTAGGATTTCCCAATTATTGGGGAACCATGCCGATGCCGGTATTTACCTTTTTAGAAGGGTGCAGGCTGGAAGGGAAAAGGATTTATCCTTTTTGCACCCACGAAGGCAGTGGCATGGGACACAGCCTGGAGGATATAAAACGGATGTGTCCCGATTCCGAGATAAAAAATGGACTGGCGCTTTCAGGGGCAGGTGTTCATTTTGCAAAAGAAGCAATAACAGAATGGTTGAAAGGAGAATGAAAAATGGAAACAAGAAAATTAAGGAATGGTGTAGAAATGCCGATGGAGGGATTTGGTGTTTTTCAGGTACCGGAAGCAGAGGTTTGTGAGCAGGCAGTCAGAGATGCGCTTGCAGCAGGATACCGTCTGATTGATACAGCCGCCGCTTATTTTAATGAAGAAGCAGTGGGAGCAGCAATCAAAAAAAGCGGTATTCCCCGCAAGGAGCTGTTCATTACCACAAAGCTCTGGATTCAGGATGCAGGATATGAAAATGCCAAAAAGGCGTTCCAGACTTCGCTGGACAAGCTGGGGCTTGATTATCTCGACCTGTATCTGATTCACCAGCCTATGAATGATTACTATGGCTCCTGGCGTGCCCTGGAAGAATTGTATGAAGAAGGAAAGATTCGCGCCATTGGTGTATGCAACTTTTATCCGGAGCGTCTGGCTGACCTTTGTGTTAATGCACGGATTAAGCCTATGGTAAACCAGGTGGAGCTGCATCCATTCTTCCAACAGACAGAGGCGCTGGAGAATATGAAGGAATTTGGCGTAGTGCCGGAAGCCTGGGGACCATTGGCAGAAGGAAAGCATGGGATCTTTACCAACGAAATCTTAACTTCGATTGCGCAGAAATATGGAAAAACGGTGGCACAGGTGGTTCTCCGCTGGAATACCCAGCGTGGGGTGGTAATCATTCCAAAATCTATCCATAAAGAGCGTATAGAGGAGAATTTACAGATCTGGGATTTCTCTTTGAGTGAGGAGGATATGGCAGCAATCAGCAGCCTGGATCTGGGACACAGTGAGATCATTGATCACAGTGCGGCTGAAACAGCAAAGTGGCTGAACGGATGGAAGATCCATGAATAGGAGGCGATGAAGATGAAAAAATTTTTATCAATGTTGTTGGTGTGTGCTATGGCGCTTTCTCTGGCAGCCTGCGGAACCAGCACTCCGGGAACCGAAGAAACAGAAAATGAGGAAAGTGAGGATACGGAAATGAAAGAAATAAAACGAGTAGCTTCCGATGGAGCGCAGATGCAGACGGATGACCAGTTTATGCCTACCAGAGTTTTGGAAGAGGGTACAAGAATCAATATGCACTTTGGAGATACGGTGATTCCGGGAATCCTGAATGACAGCACAACAGCCAAGGCGTTTATCGAAATGCTGCCGCTGACGGTACATGAAAGCAGATATTCTCATGATTTCTGCGGTTCAATGGGAGAAAACCTTCCTTTTGATGAAGAAGATGAACGGTACGGCTGGCTGAACGGCGATATTGCGATTGGTACAGATGTTCCATGGTTTACCATTCTGTTTGATGATGAAGAAATCTCTGAACAGTATGGAAATCTTGTAAATATCGGAGTGATTGATTGCGAACTTTCACAGATTTCCGATTTGGACGGCAGTTATGATGTTCTGATTGAACTGGCAGAGTGATGAACATACTGGGGAGGTGAATCTTTATGGATTATGCGAAAACAGCTGAGGCATTATTAAAGGCATTAGGAAATGAGGAAAATATCAAAACGGTAACCCATTGTATGACCAGGATGCGGTTTGTACTCTATGATGAAACGATACCAAAGGATGAAACCGTAAAATCCATTCCAGGCGTGCTTGGTGTGGCCAGGCAGAGCGGACAGTATCAGGTGATCATTGGAAATGATGTACCCATCTGCTATCGGGAATTTATGAAACTGGGCGCCTTTGGGTCAGGGGCTGGAATGGAAAAAGAGCAGCCTGTTCATCGAAAGGTTACGCTAAAAACCATTGTGAATGGAATCATTGATGCAATTTCCGGTTCCATTGCACCGATCCTACCCATGATCATCGGCTGTGGTATGATCCGTTTGTTGGGAACGATCCTGCAGCTTTTCGGTGTTTCGGATACGCTGCCCACCTTTCAGATCATTCAGATCATCGGAGATGCAGGATTTTATTTCCTCCCCATTATTCTGGCAGCGTCAGCTGCGGCTAAGTTTGGCTGCAGCCCGGGGCTGGCGATGGCGCTGACGGCAGTGCTTGTCCATCCAAATCTCATTGGAATGTTTGCCCAGGGGAATACCAGCTTTTTGAGACTTCCTGTAACAGCGACGACCTATTCCTCCACAGTGGTTCCGGCACTTTTGACCACATGGCTGCTGAGTAAGACAGAGCCATTTTTTGACCGGGTTATGAAGGGCTGGGTAAAAACGATATTTAAGCCCACGCTGATTCTTCTGATCGGTGTGCCTCTTATGCTGGTTGTGGCAGCGCCGGCGGGAGCCTTTGTTGGAAATGGACTGGCATATTCTATGGCATGGATGCAGGAAACAATGGGCGGCGTGACATTGATGCTGTTGTCTGCGCTCACTCCGCTGATCGTTATGGCAGGAATCCACTATGCTCTGGTTCCTTCCTGTCTGACGAATTTGGGAACCATAGGATTTGATACGATTTTGGGACCTATCATGCTGGCGTCTAATCTGGCTCAGGCATCCGCTGCGGCAATGGTAGCATGGAGGACCAGGAACAAAGATTTGAAAGCCCTTGCCACTACCTCTTCCGTGTCAGCGGCAGTAGCCGGAATTACAGAACCGGCTTTGTATGGTGTTACGCTCCGGCTGAAAAAGCCTTTTATTGCCAGCATGATAGGAGCAGGAGCAGCAGGGCTGTTTGCAGGGATTGTAGGACTGAGAAATTATGCCCTGGTAACGCCGGCATTGGTTTCCATGGTTCAATTTATTTCGCCGGATATTCCGCAAAATATTTTTTATGCCGGTATTACTGCGGTAATTTCTGTGGTGGTGACAGCAGTGATGACTCTGGTGCTTGGCTGGGAGGACCCGGAAGAAGCGCCAGATACGGAAGAAGCGGCAGATACGGAAAAAGCGTCAGATACGGAAAAGGATGACAGGGAGGAAGCAGAGAAGATTCCTCAGGATACGTTTACAAGCCCGCTGGAGGGAACCTTGATACCACTTTCCCAGGTAAAGGATGAAACCTTTGCTTCCGGCGTATTGGGACAGGGAGTTGCGGTGGTGCCGGATAAAAATGAGGTCTATGCACCTTGTGACGGAACGGTGACTATGATTTTTGATACAAAGCACGCAATCGGATTCAAGGCGGACTCAGGAATGGAAATGATCATACATATTGGTCTTGATACGGTTCAGCTGAATGGTAAAGGGTTTGAACCTGTTGTGGCAGCAGGACAAAAGGTAAAGCGCGGGGAACTTTTGCTTCGCTTTGACAGGAAACTGCTCATGGACGAAGGCTATGATATTACAACGCCGGTTATCGTGACCGATATGCAGCCATTCCAGAGGCTGGAGCTTCTTGCGGAATCAGGGAATGCAGATAAAAGTACCAGGATCATCAGAGGGATGAATCAGGAGGAGGATAAATGATGCTGAAAAAAGATTTTTTGTGGGGCGGCGCGGTAGCGGCCAACCAATGTGAAGGCGGATGGAATCTGGATGGAAAAGGAGTATCTGTCCCCGATCTTTGTACCAATGGAACAAAGGAACAGGCAAAACGAATTACAAAAGAGCTGCAAAAGGAATATTTATATCCCAGTCACGAGGCGGTAGATTTTTACCATCACTATAAAGAGGACATTGCGCTGTTTGCGGAAATGGGCTTTCGGTGCTTTCGCACCTCCATTAACTGGACCCGGATTTTTCCTACGGGAAAGGAGACAGAGCCCAACGAAAAAGGGCTGAAATTCTATGAGGACGTATTCTTGGAGTGCAGAAAATATGGCATTGAGCCTTTGGTAACCATTTCCCATTATGAACTTCCCTATGCGCTGGTGGAAGAGGGAAACGGGTGGCTGTCCAGGAAATGTATTGACTATTTTATGAATTATGTGAAGGTCATCTTTGAGCGGTATCAGCATCTGGTAACCTATTGGATTACCTTTAATGAGATCAATGCGGGGACACTTCCCATGTGGGGGATCTGGTGTCTACGGGTCTTTTGAAAGATTACAGCGGGCCTGTCAATGAGATTTCCAATACCATGCAGGACCGGTATCAGGCTCTCCATCATCAGCTGGTAGCATCTGCCATGGCTGTAAAGCTGGCCCATGAGAACTATAAGCATTTTAAAATGGGAAATATGATCTGCTTTCTGACTACTTATCCACGCACCTGCAGGCCGGAGGACATTCTTGAAACACAGAAGGCAATGCGGACGGTGAACTGGTACTGTTCTGATGTTCAGGTAAGAGGGAAGTATCCTTCTTATGCGGAGACCTTTTGGAAGGAGCACCATATTCAGTTAAAGGAGGAGCCGGAGGATAGGGACATTCTCAGAGATGGCACAGTGGATTTTTATACATTTTCTTACTATATGACCTCCTGCACCGGTGCTGGGAATGAAGGAGAAAAAATTGGAGGAAACATTGCAGGCGGACTGAAAAATCCTTATCTGGAGGCCAGCGAGTGGGGCTGGCAGATTGATCCGGAGGGACTGCGGTATACCCTCAATGAAATTTATGACCGGTATCAGATTCCCCTTATGATCGTAGAAAATGGACTTGGAGCAAAAGATACGGTGGAAGCGGACGGCTCCATCCATGATTCATACCGGATTGACTATTTAAGAAGTCATATCCAGCAGATGAAGCTGGCAGTGGAGGATGGTGTGGAGCTTATGGGATATACGCCCTGGGGCTGCCTTGACCTGATCAGCGCGTCTACCGGAGAGATGGCAAAGCGTTATGGAATGATTTATGTGGATAAACATGATGACGGCAGCGGAAGTCTGAAACGGAGCAGGAAGGATTCTTTCTTCTGGTATCAGAGGGTCATCCGTTCCAATGGAGAAGAATTATAAAAAATTTGAAAAAAATGGAGGTAAAACTATGAGTCAGACGATTGATTTCTTAAAGAAAGCAAAGGTATTTTATCATGCCAGTGTGGACGGAACTGAGGCAAGAGTACGTCCGATCAATTCCGTCATTGCTTATCATGGAAAGGTTTATTTTGAAACTAGCAGCCAAAAGGAGATGTACCGGCAGATGCTTGAAAATCCAAGCGTTGCAATTTCCGGCATGGCAGAGGGAAAATGGATCCGCATTACCGGAAAGGCGGTAATGGATGAGTCCGATGAGGCAAAGAAAGCGATGTTTGACACATTACCGGCTTTGAAAGACGTATATTCTTATGAAGAAATGGCGCCTTACTATCTTGCGGATATGAAATCGGTTGTATATTCCTTTGATGCGGAACCAATCACATTAGAGGATTGATGGCAGTTGGGGAATTGCTGGAAAAATGGAGGGATACAGATGGAAAAAAGAAAACTTGGAACGATTGAAGTCTCTAAAATAGGAATGGGTACCATGGCTTTTTCCCACGGTTATGGGAAAATTCCGGAACGGCAGTACAGCATGGAAGCGATTCGGGCAGCTTTTGATTATGGATGTACTTTCTTTGATACGGCAGAGGCCTATGGTGCACAGCTGTATTATGAAGGCCACAACGAGGAGATTCTTGGCGAAGCGTTAAAAGATGTGCGGAGCGGAGCCGTGTTTGCTACAAAGTTCCATTTCAAACCAGAAGAAACTGAGGAAGGACAGGATATTTATGGGGTGGCAAAAAGCCACTTGATAAAATCACTGAAGCGGCTTCAGACGGATTATGTAGATCTGTATTACCTGCATCGTGTCAGCGACCGGGTTCCGGTGGAAGAGGTAGCGGAGGCTATGGGACGGCTGATGGAAGAGGGACTGATTCGCGGATGGGGATTGTCGCAGGTATCTGCTGATACCCTAAAAAGGGCAGATCAGGTTACGCCGGTTTCAGCTGTACAAAACCTTTATAATATTCTGGAACGGGATTGTGAAGATGATATTTTTCCATACTGCCTGGAACGGGGGATTGGTGTTGTACCGTTTTCTCCGATTGCCAGCGGTCTGCTTTCCGGTAAGATTACCGTCCATACTGAATTTGAAAAGGTGGACGATGTGAGAAACTGGGTGCCGCAGCTGACAAAAGAAAATATTGCCGGCAATCAGCCAATCCTCAATATTATTCAGGAATATGCCGGAAAAAAAGATGCCACGAACGCACAGATTTCCCTTGCATGGATGCTACACAAATATCCTAATGTAGTACCGATTCCAGGCTCCAAAAACAAACCCCGTATATTAGAAAATCTTAGTGCAGTTCAGGTTATGTTTACGGAGGAAGAATTTAACGCTCTGGAAACTGCGTTGGCTGGTTGCACCATCTATGGACATAGGGGCCATGTGGAGATGGAAGGAAAAAGTTTTTTAAAGAAAAAACCGCTTCGGTAAAATAAGAATGCAGTCTGCTGTGCTTGAAAGAATAATTATATGGTTAAAAAATTTTCAATAGGTATAGGCATACCAATCCTCATATTTTTAACGCCTGTTTTCGGTGGTTGCAAAATACAGACAGACAAATCTATTTTGAAGAAAGCAAACCAAGCAGAAGAGGAGGGATCAGTAATGAAAACAGATCATAAAGCATATGAGCATATTACACTTAGCAGCCGGATTTATGATGTGATGGATCATCCTGCCTTTGACAACTGGGGACATCTGATTTTTCCGTGGGATGGGAACCGCAGATATTCCCGGAACATGACCATGCGGGATGCGCCGGAACTCCACTTGTGGCATACAAACAGAGATGCCCAGTCTATGGTGGATGGGGTAAACCGCATGATTGACGACAGGAATGCAGGCTTTCAGGTATTCTATGATATTTATACAGATAAGGAAAAAGAGGATGATCCATCAAAGGAACTGACCGGGTTATTTTTCCTGAGAGGGGAGCCGGGAAAGCCTTTTGCTGTAATCTGTCCGGGCGGCGGTTTTTATTATGTGGGTTCTCTGCATGAAGGTTTTCCCCTTGCAATGGAGCTGAATAAAAGCGGTTATAATGCCTTTGTTTTGAAATACCGTGTGGGCCAGGGAGAGACGGTTGCCAGCCGGGATTTAATTGCAGCTGTGCATTATATTCAGTCTCACGCAGAGGAACTAGGAGTTGCGAAGGACAATTATTCCTTGTGGGGCGGTTCCGCAGGGGCAAGAATGTGCAGCAATGTGACCTATGGTGAAGGTGGTATCCGCCGTCCGCAGGAGCTTTTGTCTCCGGCGGCAGCTATGATCGCCTATACCTATTATGCAGGCAATCCGGATTTTACAGCCAGCGATCCGGCGGCGTATTTTATTGTGGGAACCGAGGACTGGATTGTTCCATGGCGTGATGTGAGGGAGCGGGCAGAAGAAATGGAAGAGGCAGGAATCCCCGTAGAATGTCATATTTTGAAGCATACACAGCATGGCTTTGGCGTTGGGACAGGAACACCGGCAGAAGGATGGATGGAGCAGGCTGTTTCATTTTGGGAAAGGAATATGAAACATGAATAAAAATGGATAAGGGAGATGGTGGATATGACAAACAAAGATAATTACATTTTTGAATTGGATAATCAGGTTTTGAGAAAGCCGGTTACCTATAAAAACCGATATGGAATTACGATTGCTGCTGATTTGTATTTGGCAAAGGATCTAAACATGGAGAAAAGACATCCGGCGGTTATTGTAGGACCTCCTTATGGTGGCGTAAAAGAGCAGGGAGCCGGAATCTATGCGCAGGAGATGGCAAAACGAGGATTTGCTGCTCTGGCATTTGATCCGTCTTTTAATGGATATAGCAGCGGTATGCCGAGACATATTTCTTCACCGGATTTTTTTGTGGAAGATTTCAGTGCAGCAGTGGATTTCATGGGAACCCGTTCCTTTGTTGACCGGGATAAAATTGGAGTAATCGGAATCTGCGGCAGTGGTGGTTTTGCCTTGAGTGCAGCGCAGGTGGACATTCGTATTAAGGCAGTAGCCACGGTAAGTATGTATGATATTTCCCGAAATATGTCACAGGGCTTTGGGGATTCTATGACAAAGGAAATGTGGACCGAAACACTGGAAGCAATGGCAGAGGCAAGGTATGCTGATTTTGAAGGGAATGAGCCTCGAATGTCAATGCGTGGTGCTCCCATTGGGTTTGACGAAAATACAGACCCCATTGGCAGGGAATTTGGCGAGTTTTATTCGACACCGAGAGGGTATCATCCAAACTCTATCACACAGTTTACATTGACAAGTTCCATGTCTTTTATGAACTTCCCTCTGCTTAGTAAGATTGACAGAATTTCACCGAGGCCGGTTTTGTTTATCATTGGAGAGCGGGCACATTCCCGCTATTTTAGTGAAGATGCTTATAAACAGGCGGCGGAGCCGAAAGAACTTTTCGTAGTGCCGGGAAGCAATCATGTGGATTTGTATGACAGAGTGGATAAAATTCCCTTTGATAAGTTGGAACGTTTTTTTACAGATGGAATGAAGTAGGAGGAGTGCAGGATGAACAGACCTTATATTTTCTGTCACATGATGACTTCCCTTGATGGGAAAATCATGGGGCCTTATATGGAAACACCAGAGGGAAATGCAGCGGGCGATGTGTTTTATCATATTTCCTTTGGCAAAAATCCCTATTATAAACATCAAGGATGGCTGTCGGGGCGTATTACCACAGATGATAATTTTACCTTTTATGAAAAGCCGGAGCTGAATGAACAGGCACCTTTGGTGCCAGAGGGAGATTATATTGCGAAACAGGCGGGAATGTATTATGTTTCCGTTGATCCGTCCGGCAGGCTTGGATGGAAAAACAGCACGCTTACTTATGTGGATACAACAGCTCATGTGATCGAGGTACTGACAGAAAAGGCTTCCAATGCATATAAGGATTTTCTGCGGAGACTGGGAATTTCCTACATTATCGCCGGAGCCGAAGCGCTGGACTACGAACTGGCAATGAGCAAGCTGAAAAATCTATTTGGTATTGAAACACTGATGTTAGGCGGTGGTGGAATCTTGAACTGGTCTTTCATTCAGGCAGGAATGTGTGATGAAGTGAGTCTTGTTATTGCAGCAGCGGCAGATGGATCTTTGGATACGCCGTCCCTTTTTGGAGTACGTGACGGCTTATCCTGCAATAAAGCAGTAGGCTTTGAACTGCAAAGTGCCGAGGTAAAAGATGGCGGCAGTGTATGGCTGCGGTATAAGGTTTCTCAACAGTCAGTATAGGAGAAAATTTGAACGAATTTGTACCTTATGATGAATGAGCAGACATAGGAAGAGACGAATACAGTTTGTTTGGGAAGGATGGATAGAACGTTTCCAGATAAGTTTTGCTTATTAAACAGAAGAGGAGTGATTTTTGTGAAAGATGTAATGATTTTAGTAGGCGCAGGCCAGATTGGCATGGCCATCGCGCGCCGTATGGGATATGGAAAAAAGATTGTGATCGGGGATAAGAAACTGGAGAATGCCAGAGCCATTGAAAGAATTATGGCGGACGCAGGATTTGATGTAACCGCCATGGAGATGGATCTGTCTTCCAGAAAGTCCATTCAGAACCTGATTGCAGAGGCACAGAAATACGGGGAGATTGCCATGCTGGTAAATGCAGCCGGAGTATCCCCCAGTCAGGCTCCAATCGAAGCAATTCTAAAAGTAGACCTTTACGGAACAGCTGTGCTTTTGGAGGAAGTAGGAAAAGTCATTCAGGCAGGCGGCGTGGGCGTTACCATCTCCAGCCAGTCCGGGCACCGGATGCCTGCCCTTACACCGGAGGAGGATGAGCAGCTGGCGGTGACTCCTGCCGAAGAACTGCTTAGTCTCAATATCTTACAGCCGGAGAATATCAAGGATACGCTCCATGCGTATCAAATGGCAAAGCGCTGCAATGAAAAACGCGTAATGGCGGAAGCAGTGAAATGGGGCGAAAAAGGCGCGCGTATCAATTCCATTTCGCCGGGAATCGTGGTAACACCACTTGCCATTGATGAGTTTAACGGCCCAAGGGGAGATTTCTATAAAAATATGTTTGCAAAATGTACGGCAGGACGTCCGGGAACAGCGGACGAGATTGCAAATGTGGCGGAACTTTTGATGAGCGATAAAGGAGCTTTTATTACTGGAGCTGATTTCCTGATTGATGGTGGTGCGACTGCCAGCTATTTCTATGGACCGCTTGCACCTGAAAAGTAAGCGCCGACTACAAAAATGTAATTTTGGCGTTGACAAATGAGCAAAAATGATATACTCAAATTAGTCTTATTTCGGACTATACTAAAAAGGACTTATTGGAGGCAGATTATGAAAAAAGACGTGCAAAGCCAGATTACACAATACTGCGGTCTTTTGCATGAGTGGAATGCGGCATACGAAGAATATGCGAAATCAGTAGGGCTATCGTATACCAGTCTTTCTATTCTCAGCGAGTTGTGTAGAAATGAGAATGCTACACAGAAAGAGATTGCAGAAAATTGCTTTTTACCTAAACAGACAGTCAATGCGGTGATTACTTCATTTTTGAGGAGAGACTGGGTAAAATTGGAAGAATTGCCAGAAGACCGGCGTACAAAGACGGTTGATTTTACGGAAGAAGGAAAAAAAGAGCAGAAGAAATTATATCTCGCGTTCAGGAAAGCGAACGGAATGCGATGGGAAAACTGACAGCGGAACAGCGAGAAATGCTGCTTTCCCTTACGAGGACTTATATCAATAGCTGTAGGGAGGATATGAAAAATGGGTAATCCATTTTTCAAGCAAATAGTCCCCAAATGGACGATACAAAAATCATACTACTAATGAAGAAAAACCATTTGCAGAACTGACATAATGGGGAGAAAATTTCAGATAAAATAAGAAAAGAAAGGTGATAAATTATGAAGAAAATAGTGATTTTACAGGGGAGTCCCCGGAAGAACGGAAATACCGATCTGCTGTGTGATGAATTTATTCGTGGAGCAAGAGAAAACGGACATGAGGTGGAAAAGATTTATTTGAAGGATAAAAATATCCATCCCTGTGTAGCTTGCGATTATTGCCGTAGCCATGAGGGGAACTGTGTTTTTAAGGAGAAGGATGATTTCGAGGAAATGATCCAGAAGGTCATTGCGGCGGATGTGCTTGTGATTTCTTCACCGGTTTACTTTTACAGCCTGACGGCACAGATGAAAACAGCGATAGATCGCTTTTATGCCAGGGAACAGGAAGTGAAGAATAAGGCTGCTTATTTCATTACAGCCAGCGCAGCTCCAACGGAAGAATATATCCAGACTGCAATCGCCGGATTCCGGGGATTTATCTCCTGCTTTGAGAATGTGAATGAGGCGGGGATTATTGCCGGATGTGGAGCGGCAGAAAAAGGCGATGTGACAGAAATGACAGCATTTAAGAAAGCCTTTGAAATGGGAAAAACGCTAAACTGATATGTTTTGCTAAACTATTATAATTAGATACATAACTTTTATCATTTATCTGCATGGCAGGTGTGTGGTTAGCGCTGCCAATTACACAAGTTGTTGCATTTATAATTGCTTTGAACGAAAAACATCATGCGATTGGGAAAGGAAGATTTGGAATGAATGACTTTATTTATACAGCGCCGCCTACAAAGTTGATCTTTGGTGAGAACAGGCAGGAAGAATTTTTAAATGAAATCAAGCAGGTTGGAGGAAAGGTTCTGCTGGTTATGGGTGGCAGCAGCTTTCAGAAAAATGGATATTACGATGAACTGATAGAAGCATTTGATGAACAGAAAATTGACTATGTGGATTTCAAGGGAGTTACTGCCCCCCTTCTTAGCAAGGTACGAGAAGGTGCGGCGCTTTGCCGCACAGAGAAGATTCGTTGTGTTATTGGCATAGGAGGCGGCACTTGCATGGATGTGGCGAAGGCTGTTGCGTTTGCTGCTTTGCAGGAAGAAGATGTACTTGATTTTTTAACATGGAAATTGTCATCGGAAGGCCGTCCCTGTCTGCCGATTGGGGAGATTGTGATATTGTCAATATTAGTTGACACATTTTCCTCAAGGATATCACTGACTATGCCGCCATCTCCAAAGCCTCATAATACTGCCTGCGTTTTATCATAGGAGGAAGGCCGCCATTGGCTGAGCAGATCCTCCGGTTATTCCAGTAACTGAGGAAGTATCTCCAGATGAGCACCTTTAAATCCTCTACTGTCATTTGCTTTGTGTCATAGCGGTCATAGAGAAGCTCCGTCTTCATTCTAGCCCACATACTTTCACACCGTGCATTATCATGGCAGCGTCCTCCCGCACTGTTCATGCTTTGATGGATGTGGTTCTCCCGGATGGCCTGACGGTAGGTCTCGCTGGTATACTGCGTTCCACGGTCACTGTGGATGACTGCACCTTCCAGTGCGGGATAAGCAGTCAAAGCATTTTCCAGTGTATGGACACACAGATCTGCTTTCATAGTTATTTCCATTGCCAGTCCAAGGACGCTAAGATCAAAGCAGTCGAAAGTCGCAGATACATACAGTTTTCCATTGGACGCCGGGATCTCCGTGATGTCTGTAATACATTTTTCCAATGGGGCATTTGCATGGAAATCCCGTTTCAGCAGATCCTCCGATTTCATGGATTCCCGATCTGCTTTTGTGATCCCATTCGGCTTTCTCTTTGGTCGATGGCTCAGACCCATCCGGTTCATAACCCGGTATACGGTCCGCTCACTGGGAATACGGACTCCCTCTGGCTGTTTCAGCAGCAGTGCCTGATACATACGGCTCCGTCCATAAGTATCGTTACATTCGTCCTCACTGACGATTTCTTCCATGGCCTGTGCCAGATCCTGATACTTCCAGGGACGGTCTTTGTTAGCGAGGTATTTATAGAAGCCTTGTCGGCTGATACCAAGCATCCGGCAATAAAATGAAATTTTTCCGGTAATCCTGCCGTCCTCTGTTTTCAATGCCAGAAACATCATTCTCTGGTTTTTGCTGACTTCCGACGGCTGGCGGCGAAAAAAGCGCTGGCTTCCTCCAAAAATTCGTTTTCCTCCTTCAGACGTCAGATTTCTTTGTCCTGCTCCTTAACCCGCTTACGCAGCATGGTAATTTCTTCTGAAAGACTCATTGCACTGGCAGGGGTATGGGAACCTTCCCCGATATCCAGTTTACCGTTTCTTACGGCTTTTAACCATGTGTGGATGGTTCCTTCAGGGATTCCTAATTCTTTCGCGGCTTTAGTGCCACCAATTTCTTTGGCAAGTTTTACTGCCTGTACTTTGTATTCCTGGTCATATTTATGTGCCACTTTGAATACCTCCTTGTTCTCTTGATTTTATTATGAAATCCTTGAGAACAAGCTGTCAACTTTTTTTATACCATATCATTGTTACCTATCCTTCGTCTGGATCCGAGATGGACGGCTCGGCTCAGATTGATGATGACGAAACTCACGTTCATATGGGCTTGTCCGGTATTTATCCTACGTTTGCATGGCTGAATCCTCGATACGTAGCTTCTGTTCCAAAGGAGATCCTTGTCTATGGCACGATGACTTCAGTAGCGCAGATTTCTACCGGTTATTTAAGCCTGGAAAGCTCCGAGATGGCGGAATCTGTGTCAGAGGCCATAATAAAGTCTTTACTTCTCAATTTGGAAAGCTGCATGAAACAGACAAATCAGCAGGAGGCATATAAAAATCTGATGCTGGCAAGCGCCCTTAATTCCACTGGGATTTTTGGATTGGGAAAAGGATATGACTGGACACTGATTCCACTGGAAGGGTTGATGCAGACATACTATGGTATCGGCTACTCCAAGGCAATTACCGTTATGTTCCCCTACTGGCTTAAACATATCTACCGGGATCATCCGGTCTTTACCTCTTATTTTGAGAATGTATTTGGGGTAAGTCGAAAAGGAAAGACCGCAGGGGAATTTTTGAAGGAAGGTCTGGATGCCATTTTCGATATTTACAGAAAGCTGGGAATTGCTGTCTGTTATAATGAGCTGGTTGAGAAACCGCTGAATTTGAACCGCCTGCGGGAGTTGATCCGGGAATATGGAGAGATGCCGTCTCAGTACATGGAATTTACCCCAGAGAAAATTGAGGAAATTTTACTGGAGGCCATAGAAGGGATTCGATGATATTAAAAACGATTAGAAAATAACAATTAAGGAGGAAAAATTATATGCAAAATTTTCAATTCTGTATTCCAACTAATATTTTATTCGGAAAGGGCCAGATGGAACATCTGCCGGAAATCGTAGGAGCCTATGGGAAAAATGTTCTTTTGACTTATGGTGGCAGCAGCATGAAAAAGACGGGGCTTTACGATAAAATCAAGGAACTGCTTTCTGGCTGGGAAATTTATGAAGTTTCCGGTATCGCTTCGAATCCTCTGATCGACAGTGTGCGAGAGGGTATTCGCATTTGCAGAGAGCATCAGGTGAATGTCATCTTGGCAGTTGGCGGCGGCAGTGTCATTGACTGTTCAAAGGCGATTGCAGCAGGATGCTTCTATGATGGCGATCCCTGGGAAATGATAACAAGCCATGCGGAAATCAAAGAGGCATTGCCAATTATTGCAATTCCGACGATTGCCGCTACCGGAAGTGAAGCTGATGCAGGGGCGGTGATTCGTAACCCGGAAACAGGTGAGAAGCTGTCACTGTTCAGTCCTCTACTCTATCCGAAGCACGCGATTATGGACCCGGTAAATACTTTTACTGTTCCGGCAAATCAGGCGGCGGCAGGCTCCGCAGATATTCTCTCACACTTGATGGAGCAGTATTTTGTACCGGAATCCACATTTTTAAGTGATCTTTTGGTGGAGAGCGTTATGAAAACGGTTATCCATTACGCACCGATTGCAGTTCAGGAACCGGATAATTATGAGGCACGCGCACAGCTTATGTGGGCAGGTACGATTGCAGATAATGCAACGCTGTGCAATGGCAATCAGCTGGTAGCCTTTAGCTGCCACGGTATTGAGCACGAACTGTCCGGCACCTTTAATACAACCCACGGTGTTGGTTTGGCAATTATTACGCCTCGCTGGATGCGCTATATCCTGTCCGAGAAAACAGAAAAGAGATTTGCACATTTAGGAAGGGCTGTGTGGGGGATCACAGAAGAAGATGACCGTCAAGCGGCGGAGGCCATGATCGGGGAACTGGAAGATTTCTTTAAGAGCCTTGGAATTCCCTCAACCTTGACAGAGCTTGGAATTGACAGCAGCAAATTTGAGGAAATGGCGGAACATGGTGTAGAGACAGAAGGACTCCGTTATACATGGATTCCAATGGAAAAGGAAGATGTTATCAACATTCTCAATCAGTGCTTGTAAGAATGAAAGGACGATAAATATTACGATTGAAAATGAAATGATTTATACTATGAGCAACCATGTCCTTGTTTTCTATCGTGGGGAGAAAGCAGTCTTGACGATCAGCTCTATGATTTGTTTTGGTAGAAATGTGGAGTGATTTTGTAAAATAAGCGATAGATGTAATAATTGTAAAAATGATTCTTGAAAGAAAGTATTGGGAGATGAATTGCTAGAAATGAAAAGAATAGAAATCATCGCCCGGATAACAGACGACAACGGAGATTCTCTTGAAAATTCACTGATGGTATGGCAAGACACAGGTGGGTGGCGTGAATTTCCCCTTACATCCCCCATTCTCCGCTATCCGGGCTTAGAAATCCGCTTGGATCAACGACGTGTGCTGCGGGACGGAGTAAATGTAAGATTATCAAAATACGAATATGGCGTCCTGGTCTTTCTGGCTCAGCACCCTGGCTGGCTTTGCAGCAAGGAACAGATTTTCCAAAACGTTTGGCATTCAGATAGCGAAAGCTGTCTGACCGCCATATCCAACACCATCAGCAGAATCAGGCAGAAAATAGAGCCAGATAAAGATCACCCCATCTACATACAGACCGTTTCCAATTTAGGATACGTTTTCGCGGCAGAACCTATAAAAGAAGAATGAGCAGTTAGGAACAAAAAAATCCTGGCTGCTTATTTTTTCCAAAATTAGGATGGTTTTAGGTCGCTTTTGCCATGGAATTGGGCTGGGGAATTTTAAAATAGAAGAGACACAGAAAAACCGACAGACATTTGGATTTTCGTCTGCCGGTTTTATTTGGATTTTTTTTTGTTTGACTGGTCTGTCATGCTGTTTGATAAATTCATCAGCCATACATTCCATAGTGCGAAGCATGACCTGCCGTTCTTCTTTCGTACAGGTCCAGTATTTTCCAAGGAAATTCTGTGTTTCCTTTTCTTCATCGGACATATCCGGATGAAACAGCGTTTCAGCGGAGATACCAAGCCGGTGAATCAGGAAATAAAGAGTTTCATAAGATGGATTGACATGACCGTTTTCCACATTTTGGATATGCCGCAGTCCCATACCGGTTTGATCGGCTAATTGCTGCTGAGTAAGTTTTGCTTTTTTTCTTGCTTCATATACAAGCTGTCCCACGTATAAATATAGATCCTGCATTATCGTTCACCTCAAGTATATTCTATCGTGCGTGTTCGTATTTTACATTCCCCTATACTGCGTGATTATATGCACGATACTGCGTAGTAAGGGGATATAAAGAACCTTGCTGGGTGTCTTAAAAAAAACGGCATCTATGACAGGGTTTCTAACCACGTTCCACTTATGGCTGCTGGGAGAGGGGCAGTGATGAGTGGATATTTTTATGTGTTGGCCGGAGGTACAATTCCTGGTGAATTGTTAAAAAAATCCCACCGAATCAACGGCTCATCCATGGGCAGGGATACGCACTATTAAGCGTACAATGCGGTATCTATCAATCATATTTATTAGTATGGAGAAATGTCAGATGGCTTATAGGGCTACCTGGCATTTTTTTGATTTTTAGAACGGACGGCAAAAGGCTTTGCCAGGCACGCTCGCCGCCACCTCCATTCGGTTCCTATGAAACAACTCATGAATCGAATGGAGGAAATCAGATGTTTGATAAGAAAAATGATTATTTTATCAATAAGAGAGAAGCAGATTCAATCGTATGTAAAAGTGTAACAGGCACCTATATCCGGCTGACGAGAGAGGATTTTTCCAGTGAGGAAGAATTTCAGAAGTGGAAGGAATGGTCAGACAAGGACTATCAGGAAGCAGAAAAGGTGATGCGGAAATTTTATGATTACGGAATCCCATGGGAAGAAGCAGCGGATGCGATCAATCCGGTTGTATCGGCAGAGGAACGGTTCTTTGAAGAATTGGAGCGGATGGAGCAGGAAATGCTCAGGGCCGAACAGGCGGAGCGGCAGATTGCAGGAATCCGGCAGGCGCTGACACGAACTCAGTTCCGGCGTTTCTGGCTTCACCATGCAGAGGGAATGTCTGTGGAGCAGATTGCTGTTGCAGAAGGAGTAAGCCATCAGAACATTTCCAAGAGCCTTTTGGCAGCCAGAAAAAAGATTAAAAAATTTTTGAAAAAGCTGTAAAACAGGGTGCCAAACCGCAGGATATTTCGTAAGTGATGAAGCAACGTTAGTTATTTTCGGGAACATTGAAAATTGAATATACAATATTACAGGTACGAAACCCACATGATGAGCAGCATAAGGTACGGCGTGATGAGGGCAGTCTGAAGGAGGTGGTAAAGACAGACGGCCGGAGCGATGAACGGAAACCTTAGACCCGGAGCGGCAATCCGGTTTGCGATGACAGTGTGGGGGATAATGATACTTTCTCACGACCTCCCACGGACTAGAGGGGGAACCCTGCGGCGCACGAGTAAAACGACGCTGCGGAGTTATGACAGCTGTGCCGACAGCGGCCTGTAATATTCCCTCATTCGGGATGCGTGGCAAATAGAATAAAAGCATTTTCAAAGAACAGCTGTGCCGATTTTATGATGTAATGTAAGTCAGACATCTGGTACAGCTGTTTTTTTGGAACATACAAGAGGAGATTTGGCTGAAAATAGAGATGTTTTGTTGTATGTTTCAAAAGAAGCTGAGAACAGCCATTTTGAAAATGTCAAGGATGCTGCTGAAAAGTTGGCATCGTAGACGGGAGGAAGCGTTGGCGGTATCATAAGGCCATACAGCACCTCCCCAAATGCCTGTGGGCGGAAAGGAGGCAGCTGGCCATAGAGACTCTAGGAAATGAAACAAAAGTATATAGTGCAGAAGAAATTCAGACACTGCTTGGAATTGGAAGAAGCAAAGTATATACCTATTTGGAAGAGGTATATCAGAAGCAGGAGCCGTTCCGGGTTATAAAGATTGGAAAGCTTTTCAGGGTACCCAAGCAATCTTTTGACAACTGGCTGAATGGAATCAGTTAAGGAAGGTGAAATGATTGAAGAAAGAAAATCCAAAGAAAAGTAAATCCTTTTTTGAAAATGGCTCATGGTATCACCGCACCAAGACGCTGAAGGAAGATGGCTCAGTCAGCTATAGCAAGAAGGGCGGATTTGCCACCAGTAAGGAAGCAGATAAAAGCTATGATAAGCATGAAGCAGAATTTAAAGAGGCATATCGGGTCTATCAGCTGGCGCATCAGGTAAATACGGAGGTCATGTTGAAAGATTACTTAATCTACTGGTTTGAGGAAGTATTTTCAAGAAGAGTGGAATCTACTACAAGAATGGTAGGAGCCTATGCAATCTATAACCTGCTTTTACCGCAGATGGACTATGACATCAAAGTGAAATATGTAAATTCCGATTATCTTGATGGATTGTTGGAGAAAGTGGCTAAGATCAGTCCATCCGCAGGAAATAAAGGACGGGAAATGCTTAATCTTGCCTTTAAGGAAGCCTTGATTGAGGGATATGTGAAGCATAATCCAGTGACGGGGACCAGGCCTTACAAGCGTCAGAAACCCAAAATCATCATTCTTGGAAAGGAAAAAATTAAGATACTACTGAAAGCGGCACAGGAGAGCAACTGGTATTTAGAAGTGTTGTTAGGACTATTTTGTGGGCTTCGTAAGGGTGAGATATTGGGATTGAAATTTAGTGATTTTGATATTGAGCAGCGGACCGTTTTTATTAACCGACAGATTGCGTCTGACCCGAAGATTAGCAAAGGAAACGGAAGCAGAATTGAGGAGTATGGCTTGGTGGAACGGGATCCTAAAACAGAAAACAGCTTCCGGACGCTGAGGGTGCCGGAGATTGTAATCCGGGAACTGGAGAAGCGGAGAAAAGTGATCCAGCTGAATAAGGAAAAGCAGGAGAGTAAATACCTGGACAGGGATTATATCAGCTGTCAGGAGAATGGCAGACTGCATAGTCTGACGGCAATGAATATAGCGCTTACAAAACTTTGTAGCAGAAACGGGCTGCCCCATGTGACGGTTCATGGACTTCGCCATATGTATGCGACGATTCTGATTGAAATGGGAGTGCCTTTGATTAAAATATCAGCTCTATTGGGACATGGATCTGTACATACCACCTTTGAGTATTACTGTGATGTTATGGACGAGAATGAAAATATCCTTGCATTTATGAACCAGGCATTTGTCCCGGTAGATACAGACGAGGTGGCCTGATATGAAATTGGATTTGACCTTACAGCAATATGTGGAATGGGAAGTAACCAATGTCATGCCCCTGAAAGGCAAATACGGTTATCGTGTCATTTTAAAGTATATGGATGGTTCCAGCCGTCAGCAACAGAAAGCAGGGTTTGAAACGGAAAAGGAGGCTAATGCCGTCAGAGATAAAACCGTGGGGGAGTTACATTCCGGAAAATATATCGTTTATACCAATGTCCGGGTGAAAGATTTCCTGTATTTTTGGCTGGAAGAAGATATACGGAATCGTGTGGGCAGCAGTGAAACTTATGACACCTTTGAATCCAATGTCCGTAACCACGTAGTTCCCATTCTGGGAAGCAAAAAAATGTCGGAATTGAACCGGGGAGATATTCAGAAACTTTATAATGAAAAGACAGAATACTCAGTTTCTGTGGCAAAGCTGGTGAAAACTGTAATGAATGTTTCTATGCGGTATGCCGTAGATAAGAAAATTATTTCAGACAGCCCGGCACAGGGAATCGGACTTCCGAAAAAGGTGAAAAGACAGCAGTATCATACCAGAACCATTGACACGAAGAAAACCATGAACATGGAACAGATTCTGACTCTGCTGGAAGCCAGCAAAGGGACTCACATCCATATGCAGGTACTGTTTAATGTGCTGATGGGTTTGAGGCGGAGAGAAATCAATGGAGTAAAGTATTCAGACGTGGATTATATCAACCGGACATTGAGAGTAGAGCGGCAGCTCGGAAAGAAACTCAATTCAAGGAAAGAGGATTTTGCGCCTGATACTTATACGAAGCAGGAAGTAGGATTGAAAACTCCGTCCAGCTACCGCACGCTGCCCATACCGGATTATGTGTTTGAGGCAATTTTAGAGGAGCGGAAAGTGTATGAGAAGAACCGAAGTCGGAGAAAAAGCCAGTTTTTAGATGCAGGTTATATATGCTGTTCTAATTATGGGAAACCGAGGAGTAAGGATTTCCATTGGAAATATTATAAACAGATTTTACAGGAAAATGAATTGCCTGATATTCGTTGGCATGACCTGCGGAGCACATTTTGTACGCTTCTGTTGAAGAATAATTTTAATCCAAAAGCAGTCTCCAAGCTGATGGGCCATGCCAAGGAATTAATCACCATGGATGTTTATGGGGATAAACGGGAAATCATTGCTGACTGCGTAGATGAAATCCAGCCGTTCATTGATGAAGTTTTACCAGATTCCAAGGAAGAAAAAACATTTATATCTGAGTGTATAGATGTGGTAATTTCAGCAGAAGATTACCTTATATAATATGGAATAGAGAAATGTAACATAGCCATAAGAAAAGAACGCGCGTTCTATCTTATGGCTATACATTTCTACTGGTTCATGTTATAATTTTTAGTGACTTTTAGAAATGCCAATTCCGCTAGGTTTTATCTAGTGTTGCGGCGTCCTGAAAAAGAGGTTTTAGTGACTTTCATTCGTAAAATAGCAAAAGTTCGACTATTAGGCAGGCTGAAACTACTCTATTTTACGAATTTCTGCCTAATAGACGAACTTTTTCAGTGGTCACTAAGGAGGTAAAAACACATTATGGAGTTCAAATTACACTCAGAATACAGCCCCACCGGCGACCAGCCCCAGGCAATCGAAGCCCTCGTAAACGGCTTCAAGGAAGGCAATCAATGCCAGACTTTACTGGGAGTTACAGGCTCTGGCAAGACCTTTACCATGGCCAATGTGATCCAGCAGCTACAGAAACCGACCCTCATCATCGCTCACAACAAAACCCTCGCCGCACAGCTTTACGGCGAGTTTAAGGAGTTCTTCCCGGAGAATGCGGTGGAATATTTTGTTTCCTACTACGACTACTACCAACCCGAAGCCTATGTCCCTTCTACAGATACCTATATTGAAAAAGACTCCGCCATTAACGACGAGATTGATAAGCTGCGTCATTCTGCCACGGCGGCCTTGTCTGAGCGGAGTGATGTGATCATTGTGGCATCGGTTTCCTGTATTTACGGTTTGGGAAGTCCCATCGATTATCAGAACATGGTTATTTCTCTGCGTCCGGGGATGGAGAAAGACCGGGATGACGTGATTCGGAAATTGATTGAGATCCAGTATGACCGCAACGACATGGACTTTAAACGCGGCAGTTTCCGGGTAAAAGGAGATGTGCTGGATATTTATCCCGCATATTCTGACGCCGAGGCTTTTCGCATCGAATTTTTCGGGGATGAGGTGGACCGGATCATGGAGATTGATACAGTTACAGGAGAGGTAAAGGCTCAGTTGGGTCACATTGCCATTTTCCCGGCCTCCCATTATGTAGTTCCCAAGGAGAAAATGATGGAAGCTACAGAGCATATTCTGGAGGAGTTAAAGGAACGGGCCGCATTTTTTAAGAGCGAAGATAAGCTTTTAGAGGCACAGCGGATTTCTGAACGGACAAATTTTGATGTGGAAATGATGCGGGAGACGGGATTTTGCTCCGGCATTGAAAATTATTCCAGACATTTAACCGGCGCTGCGCCGGGAGAACCGCCCTGTACGCTGATCGACTATTTTCCGAAGGATTTCCTTATTATTATAGATGAGTCTCATATTACCCTTCCTCAGGTACGAGGAATGTACGCAGGAGATCGCTCCAGGAAAATGACCCTGGTGGACTATGGATTCCGCCTGCCCTCGGCCCTGGATAACCGGCCTTTGAATTTTCAGGAGTTTGAGGGGAAGATCGATCAGATGATGTTTGTTTCAGCCACTCCTTCGGTATATGAACAGGAGCATGAACTGATGCGGGTGGAGCAGATCATCCGGCCTACGGGACTTTTGGATCCGGAAATATTTGTGCGTCCGGTGGAGGGGCAGATTGATGACCTGATTTCAGAGGTCAATAAGGAGGTAGCGGGCCGCCATAAGGTGCTGATTACCACCCTGACAAAACGGATGGCCGAGGATCTGACGGACTATATGCGCGAAGTGGGAATACGGGTAAAATATCTCCACTCTGATATCGACACCCTGGAGCGGGCACAGATTATCCGCGATATGCGTCTGGATGTGTTTGACGTGCTGGTGGGCATAAACCTGCTGCGTGAGGGCCTGGATATACCGGAGATTACTTTAGTAGCGATTTTGGATGCAGATAAGGAAGGATTTCTCCGTTCAGAGACGTCTCTGATCCAGACCATCGGCCGTGCAGCCAGAAATTCCGAGGGTCATGTGATCATGTATGCAGATACTGTTACAGATTCCATGCGGTCCGCTATTGAGGAGACGAGGCGCCGCCGTCAGATCCAGCAGCAGTACAATGAGGTTCATGGCATCACTCCTACCACGATCAAAAAGGCGGTAAGGGATCTGATTGCTATTTCAAAGGCAGTAGAAAATGACCATTCTTCTGATGTGAAGGATCCAGAGTCCATGGATGAGAAGGAGCTTAAGAAACTGGCAAAGGAACTGGAAAAGAAGATGCGTCAGGCGGCGGCAGAACTGAACTTTGAGGAGGCAGCCAGACTGCGTGACCGGATGGTGGAGATTAAAAAAATGCTGTTGGAGATGGACTAGGGGAACAATTACAGAATTTTTCTGAAAATCTCAGGAATTGTAAACTCTTTGTAAGGATTATGAAATTGCATAAATTAAAACTTTCATTTATAATAAAATCATACAAAAAGAACAAAGTGGATTTTAATAGGAGGAGGAGTGGTTATGCGTACAAAGAAAATGGTTTCCCTGGCAATAGCGTTCTTATTATCGGCCATGTCTGTTTTCACGGCTTATGCAGCAGACGAAAAGATTGATACGGTACGGCTGCAGTTTTCTTATGATAAGGAGCCGGAGACAGGAGAGGATATCGGAGATATCCATGTGAGCGCCGGGGATAACACCTACGATGTGGAATCGGCAGAGTATACAAATACAGAGGATAAAGATACCTGGACAGTAGGGGATGTGCCTGAGGTGAAGATAGAACTTTCCGCCAGAGAGGGCTATCGTTTTTCCTATACCAGCAAAAGCCATTTTAAGGTATCCGGCTGTGATGCAGAGTTTAAGAAAGCCAAGATTTATGATGATGGTGACTATATGGAAGTGACCGTTGAACTAAAACGCATTGGCGGAAGGCTGGAAGGAACCTCGAACCTGGACTGGAATGACCATACCGCTGAGTGGGATGAGATAGAAGGCGCTAAAAGCTATGATGTAAAGCTTTTAAGAGACGACAAGACAGTGACTACAGTAAATACGACTAATAATTATTTTGATTTTTCTGGATATTTTAATAAGGAAGGCGACTATACCTTCCGTGTAAGGGCGATTGCCAGCTATAACAATAAAACAGGTGACTGGTCAGAAGATTCCTCTTCTCTCTATATTGACGAAGATGAGGCCGGTACCTACAATGGAAGCGGTCGCTGGATTCAGGACGGAAATCGCTGGTGGTATTCCTATGCAGGCGGCGGATATCCTTCCGGAGGATGGAAACAGATTAGTGGCACCTGGTATCTTTTTGATAATTCCGGCTATATGCTCACTGGATGGCAGAAGGTAGACCGCCAGTGGTATTATCTCAATCCAAGCGGGGTCATGACTACCGGCTGGCAGAACGTAAATGGGGTATGGTATTACCTGAACGGAAGCGGTGAGATGCAGACTGGCTGGCAGTCGGTAGGCGGGCGCTGGTACTATCTGAACAACAGCGGAGCCATGCAGACCGGCTGGCTGCAGCAGAACGGGCAATGGTATTATCTGGACGGAAGTGGTGCCATGACTACCGGATGGCAGTCTATAAACGGAAGATGGTACTATATGGGCGGAAATGGAGTGATGTATACGAACACATGGACGCCGGATGGCAGATATGTGGACGGTTCCGGAGCCTGGGTGCAGTAGGATTGCAAAAAGCTGTTGTCTGGACAGAGAAATCTGCTCAGACAGCAGCTTTTTACAGTGCGTTTTCTCTTCCCCTCAGACAGCGGATCAGATGAAGGCTGTGGGATGCCGGCTGGGGCAGCGGAGTTGGACAGCAGTGCGCAATCCCCAAATTTAGTTCAGGGGAAGAAGGGTTGAGGAAACCAGCTCGATAGAATCTGATTTACGGCTGTAGCGGTAGACCTGATTGGAAAGACGATCCTGTGGGAGAACCTCGGAGGTATTGATTTGTGCTACCATCTGGCTCAGTTCGTCATAGGAGATGCCTTCTTCATCAGCTAAAAGAAGGACCTCATGAATACTGGAAGGGAGGATTACTACATCCTGTTCAATGCCCTCTGAGAAATGCTTTAGTAGATTGGGATAGAGCATACATACTGCACCGTTGACGCCGCTGGTATTGGTCAGAACATAAAAGGGAGCGGTGAAGGAAGGATCGGATGCTGCAAAGCTTCCAGCGGCGTCCTCAAGAATACGGGCCATATCTGTAATGGAAGGCGGAAAGAGACGGGAAACATTGTTGAGAGCTGTATGAAACAGTTCCTCCGGGCGGATGCCCCATGTCTTTAGATGGGAATGGTGGATCGCAGCTGTCATGACGCCGGTATCATCTTCCTGAAGAAAAAGATAGAATATAATGGAGAGATCTAACCAGGGAATGTGGGGCATTTCCCTCAGCATGGCTTCGTTGGAGGCCGTGTTTACCAGACGGCAGGCAATTCGGGATTCCATAGCTTTGTAATCAGAAAGGACATTCGGGTGAATAAGAGGCGGGATCTCATTGGAGCGGTAAAGCTCTAAAAGATGGGAGGTGATCTCTGTAAGGGAGGTTCCTTCCAGATACTGACGGTAGCAGTCATTCAGATAGATCGTGGGCGCTACTGAATCCCTGCCCTTTGAGATGCACAGACCGTCCAGGATAAGACCGTTGTTTTTTGGAATTTTGCGCAGAGTAAGCTCATATTCCTGTCCCAAAGCCTGCTCCATTCCCGATTTTACCTTGTTTAAAAATGTGTCGTATACCAAATGTATACCCCCTTCATACATTGAATTTATGTAAACTGGCAATGCAGTTCCATAGCGGTTATAAAATAATGATCGTCTGTATAAGGCAGCCTTTCAGGGAGATGACGAAAAGAAAATTCTAAGAAAATCCCGAAGCGGTTACAGAATAGTTGGAAAATGAAAGTCCAGAAATAAAATGAATCTAAAAACAGAATAAGGGCAAACTGGGGATTTGTCAAGAGAAAACAAGTCTTTCAGCCAAAAATCTTGGGAAAGCAATCAAGACGCCTGCTGAATCGTTACAGAAATTTTCTAAAATCAAAAAAAATGGTTGCAGTTTTTGGAAAAGTATAGTAATATAAAGGAGATGCGTCTGTAGCTCAGTGGATAGAGCAGTGGCCTCCGGAGCCGCGTGCGTAGGTTCGATTCCTATCAGACGCATTTTTGATACCTTATTCTGCATTACACAGAGAAACCAGGGGGATGGCCTCCTGGTTTTTCTGTTGCATTTTGCAGGTCTTTTTGCTAGAATAGAGCGAAGATACGGCCCCTGTGGGCATAGAACGGAGGATAAAATTATGGCGCGTAAGGTCAGATGGAAATCAGGCTATAAAGGGCCGGATGATGATAAGAAGAAACGGATCCGGATAGGAGTGGGAGCCGGGGCTGCGCTGGCGGTATTGATTGCAGGAGCGTTTGCTGTATCCCATTTTGCTGGAACAGCGGCCAGGGATCAGGAGGGGGTTATTGAGATTCTGGGTGAGGATGAGGAAAGTGACAGCCAGACTTCGGAGCCAGAGACGCAGGAACCGGAGGAAAACGGAGAGATGGATCAGGAAGCTTCCTCTGACAGCACAGCAGCGGATGATGAAGGAACGGATGAGACGCAGGAGATCACGGATTTTTCTTCCTATGATCTGGAGAAGGACGCGTACCCTCAGGTAAATGAGCTTATAGGCGCCTATTTCCAGGCAAAGATTGATCAGGATCCGGCGGCTCTCTATCAGGTATTCGGCAAAGCGGATGACGGAAATATGGATTTTTACCGGAAGGAACTGAAGGCGGAGGCGGCTTATGTCCAGGATTATGAGGATGTGACCTGCTACACGCGGAAAGGGCTGACAGAGGATTCCTATCTGGTCTATGTAATCTATGATGTGAAATTCCGTAGGGTGGATACATTGGCACCTGGAATTATGTGGTGCTATGTGGTAAAGGGAGACGACGGCAGGTATGTGATCCGTGAAAATGTCATTGGTGATGAAGCAGATTATGTGGCAGAGCAGAATCAGACCGAAGGAGTACGCCTTTTAAACCGCCAGGTAAAGGCCAAATTAAAGGCTGCTATTGAGTCAGACAGTCTGCTGGCTGGAATCTATAAGGGCCTGAGCAACGGGGCCGTTGTCACAGGAGATATTTCCGGAGATGGAACGGATACGGACAGCCAGGTACAGATCCTGGACGGCGCGGTTTCTTCCGAAGAGGCAGAAAACTCAGAGGCAGAAACAACAGAGGCCGGAACACAAGGGGATACGTCCCAGCCTGAGTCAGCCGCAGATCCAGCCCAGACAGCGCTGGAGGAAAGCCAGCCCGAGACTGCCTCAGCTGCGGCTGCAGAATAAAAATAAACACGCATAAATACCGGCGCAGAGGACTGCGCCGCGGGAGGAACGACAGATCATGGATGTAAAGGATTTTTATTTTGACCTGCCCCAGGAGCTGATTGCCCAGGATCCCCTGGAGGATCGGTCCGCATCAAGGCTTCTGGTGCTTGATAAGAAAACGGGTGATGTGAAACACCGTATTTTTAAGGATATCGCCGAGTATTTAAGACCAGGCGACTGTCTGGTGATCAACGATACAAAGGTGATTCCGGCCCGTCTGTTCGGTGTAAAGAAGGGCACCGGGGCAAAGATTGAACTGCTTTTGTTAAAGCGGCGGGAAAATGATATTTGGGAGACATTAGTAAAGCCTGGAAAAAAAGCAAAGCCTGGCACTGTGATCGATTTTGGAGACGGCCTTTTGACAGGAACGGTTTTGGAGACAGTAGATGATGGAAACCGCCTGATCCGGTTTTCCTATGAAGGTATTTTTGAAGAGATCTTAGACCGGCTGGGCCAGATGCCCCTTCCGCCTTATATTACCCACCAGTTAAAGGACAAGAACCGTTATCAGACGGTGTATGCAGTCCATGAGGGGTCTGCTGCTGCACCCACAGCAGGCCTTCATTTTACAAAAGAACTGTTAAAGCAGATCGAGGAAATGGGGGTTAAGATTGCCCATGTGACGCTCCATGTAGGGCTTGGTACCTTCCGTCCTGTAAAGGTGGAAAATGTGCAGGAGCACCATATGCATTCGGAGTTTTATATGGTGGAGGAATCGGAGGCAAAGAAAGTCAATGATACAAAGGCGGCAGGAGGCAGGGTAATCTGCGTAGGCACCACCAGTTGCCGTACTGTGGAATCAGCCTCAACAGCGGACGGTATTCTTCAGGCTAAGACGGGATGGACGGATATTTTCATTTATCCGGGATACCGGTTTAAGATTCTGGATTCTCTGATTACCAATTTCCATCTGCCAGAATCTACGCTGGTGATGTTAGTCAGCGCTCTGGCAGGAAGAGAGCATATCCTGAAGGCATATGAGGAGGCTATTCGGGAGCGATACAGGTTCTTTTCATTTGGGGATGCCATGTTTATAGAATGACACCAAAAATAAACTGAATAGTTGATACGAAAAAGAGCCGGGAAGTTATTATTCCTGGCTCTTGTCAACTGAAGAATAAATGAAACGGTGAAGTAAACCGTTTTTGAACACAATACTACCTATCTGCCCGTTTGAATTGATAGTGATGCTGTCGATGATGGAATTGAAGAAGTCCTTCAAAATTTGCACATCGGTATTTGCTGCCAAACGGCGATAATTTATGTACGAACTGCCGGAGAGTTTTTTTGAAATAATGAAAGCGGTAGCTTGACGGATAAAGTCTTGATCTGTTATGGATCTTTCGGTGCGTTCGCAAGTGCTTATTTCAGAAAGCCGCATTTCTATGTCCTCATATGCCTCAGAGATACGGTTGCGTTCAGTTATGTATTCCTGTTCGCTTATGGAATCCTCTGAATACATATAAAGCCGCTTTAGGCGTTCCATAGCTCGCTCTAATTTCTGCTGTTCTTTTTTTAGCTTTGTTACTTCTGGATTAGCTGCCGGTTTCCTTGATTTCTTTTTAAGTCCGGATTTTGTATTTTCCGGCAAATTCTCAGATAGAACAGTAAACATTTCTTTGATACCTTCTTCGCCAAGATGATCCACATTATCGAATACTTTTCCATACAAAAGCATACGCTGAAGGTCCTCCTGGGTGCGGATCAATGCAAAATTTCGTTGAGCGTTCAGCATATTCAGTATAAAGTTGATAGTAAATTCTCCAACAGTAGAATCCGTTGTATCGTGGCATCCCTCAGAGATGTGCCTTCGTTTGGAAGGACAAAGGTAAATAGATGGTCGCCATCCGTCACCACTCAGCGCCCTCCCGGTGCTACTGGTAAGCATCTGACCGCAGTTTTCACAGAAAATCATACCGGAAAACACATGGATATTTTTCCGCTTTACAGAGACATTGCTGCCTGATTTGAGGCGTGAGTTTCTGGAAAGTTGAGAGACAATTTTCTGCTGGCGTTCTTTTGGAAACAAAGCAGGATGATGGTTTTCAAACACGATGAAATCCTCCTCCTTATTTGGAATCTGAGTTCCAGTGCTGAGAGATGTTTGGTTGTATACATAATCTCCGACACTGAATGGATTGACAAGGATTTTATGTACCTGAACAGGACTCCATAGATTACCGGCTCTTGTACGGTGTCCAAGTTCGTTCAGTATTCTGGAAACATACAGAAGTGAATGGCTGGACTCATAGAAGTCACACATAAGCAATACGACTTTCTGTTCTTCGGAGCAGATAGAAAATTCCCTGGTATCATAGTCGTAGGAAAATCCGTATGGGATGCGCCCACCGTTCCATTTGCCGGAAGCTGCTCTGGATAGCATTGTGGCGGTTACACGCTCAGAGGTCATTTTACGCTCCAGCTCTGCAAAAACGAGGATGATTTTAAGCATAGCTTCGCCCATTGCGGTACTGGTATCAAACTGCTCGTTTTTACTTACGAAAGTTACATTAAGACGCTTCAACTCTTCATACATAGCGGCAAAGTCAAGAAGATTCCTGGAAATACGATCCAGCTTCCAGACAAGCACATGAGAGAAAAGTCCAGAACGAATCATCTTCATCATACGCTGATAATCTGGTCGGTCTGTATTTTTTGCAGAAAAACCGGCATCTTCAAACACTTCATAGTCTTCAATATTCAAAGCATATTTAGCATAGTTTATCAACTCCTCCCGTTGCAGAGGAAGAGAGTCCCGGTCTATCTGATGATTAGTAGAAACACGAATATAAATAGCCACACGGCGGCAGAGAGTCGGCATGGTATCTATTGTTTTCTTGAAAGCCATGATAACCTCCTAAAATCGTCCTACGGATAATCCGGTGGATAGTCCGTAGGACTGTCACGAAAATATTTTGATTGCTGTTGCAATGGTTACGGAACCGGCGTATTGCATGGTATAAGATCATACTTGACAGCAAAAAAATAGAAACACTGTAAAATAAAGATTTTTAAGGCTGTCCGGCGGATAATCCTACGGACTGTCCGGTGGATAATCCGATGTAACCATTACCAGTACCATTACCTATATATCTATATATAAATATATAGTCCGTCCGAGGACAATCCGATGGACAGTCCTACGGACGAATTGGTTTATACTACCTTTCCTGGAAGTAGGTTTGACAGATGAATTTTCCACTCCATAAGTTCCGTGAAGTAGAAGCTATACTCTTCTCCAGAAGTAGTAGTAATCAAAAGCACCTTGTTGAATAGGCGCTTTTTCTCTTGGACAGATGAAATGTCTGAAAGCGGAATGTCAAATTCGTAACTTCCCTGAGTGAGATTTACAAGAATACCCATAGCAGCGATTTTTGCAAGACTATGTTTAGAGTATATAAGTCTTTGGTTTGTTAAAAGACCGTATCCGTTTTCGACAAAAGCACCCTTTATGCGGTTGCAAGTTCCTTGAATAAGTATTTTTTCTTCCATGATGTTTTCCTTTCTGCCACGCCATAACGCAACAGAATGTCACATCAGGCTATGGCAATAAAAAATGAGATACAAAAATCAGAACAGATGTTCTTATGGGGGGGGGGGGGGAGGGCCTAAGGCCAGATTTTAAAC
>OASQ01000072.1_pt1 | contig 71761 bp, 69 predicted proteins | sample 1475771 | NCBI WGS metagenome assembly OASQ01 (sample SAMEA2579910, study PRJEB22360) | human gut metagenome | reverse complement strand
AGAAAGCAGAGTACTTACAGGAAAAACTTCTTGAACCATCAAAAGAGACTGTAACGGAATTTATGGAAAGGTTTTTGGAAGATACGAGAAGAAATCTTAGTCCGGCTACGACAAGAGATTACAGACAAACGATTGAGAGATACATAGAACCATTATTTGGTCATATGAAGATTCAGGAACTAACAAGGGCAAAGGTTCAACAGGTTTATAACAGCCTGAGAAAGAAGTCGAACAGAAGTGATAATCCACTAAGCGCATCTACGATTAAACATATTCACCGTGTACTTAAATGTGCTTTAAATGTAGCGGTTGACGAAGGTATTATAAAGGAGAATCCAGTGAGAAAGATTAAAATAGGCAAAGATATATGTTCAGACCATTTGGAAGTTTATACAGTAGAAGAAATCAGAGCACTTGAAAAAGCAGTAAGAGGAACTGATATGGAGTTACCAGTAGCACTATTGTTTGATTGTGTTATGAGAAGGGGAGAACTGTTGGGATTGAGTTACAGTGACATAGATTTTGATAAGAAAGAAGTAACGATACAACATGCTTGGACAGAGACAGAAACGAATGAACCTGTACTGAAAGACTGTAAAACAGAAAGTTCTTATAGAAAGCTGATTGTAAGTGACCATACAATGGAACTTCTCCGCAGACAAAGAACGATATATCTGAGAAACAGAATGAAATATGGGGAAGATTTCTGTAATAGTAATCGTGTTATCTGTAAAGAGAATGGAGAACCGTACCGTCCAAAGAGCTTTACAAGAAAATGGGCTGAGACATTGAAAAAATATGGATTGAGACATATCAAATTACATGGAACAAGACATAGTGCAATCTCACTACTGTTATCAGAAGGTGTACCAATTCAGATAGCACAGCAAAGAGCAGGACATCAAGACCCTAAAATTACTCTGAGCGTATATTCTCATGTCTCAAAAGACAAGGAATCATTAGTAGCAGATATGCTAGAAGATGTATTATTTTCAGCAATGGGAGAGTAAGCAGACAGGTAAATATCTTATGCTTTTGCGTTTGTGAGACTAAGAATTCCGAAATCCCGTGTGCCCCGTCATGAAAAAGGATAAATAGCAAATGACAATTTGCAATATCCTTTTGAGGGGGCACGGGAATTCGTGAATTCGTGCGAACAAGGAAGCAAAGCTTGAAAAAGCTTTGCTGAGAGTTTATTGTTATTTAGTAGAAGTTATGTTTGTTATAAGAAGTACGTCGCGAAATTGGTCGCGAACTGAAAAGTCCTTATGGAGCATAGAAGAAAACAGAAATTTAGTTGAAAACAGATAATACATAGTTATCTCCAATGCGATATATGGCAAGGTGGAAGAGAATTGTACAAGGAACTGACAAGTCGCAGAAGTGACGTCTTTTTATGTCTCTTAATCAGGGTGTCCAGGGTTCGAACCCCTGATCGCGCACTACAAAATCACTGTTTTTAGAGGCTTAGAGCTCTGGGGACGGTGATTTTTTTGTGCCTGAAAATAGGGACTTTATGGGGGATAAAACGGAAATCACCAGGGAAAGCAAGGGTGAAGTGCCTTTGTCGCAGATTCTGTCGCGAGTTCGTCGCGAGAAAATAAACAGTCCAGGAAAGATGCAGATTCTTGATCCGTTAAGATTTGCCAGAATGTTGGATTCGATGATTTGTCATTGATAATCGTTGTATTATTCGCTACAATTATTATATCAGCTGGGAGATGACTACCACCTCTATAGGTGGTGAGAAACAAGCTGGTATCAGTGGCGGGAGTCAATCCCCCAGCTGATATAGCCTCCGGCAGGGCGCACATTGTCCGGTGGACAATGGTTTTGCGCCGACCGAAACGGAGTGTAGACTTGCAGAGGTGCGCAGTAGAAGTATGTTATGCAATTGCATGATGCGCACCTCGCAGCAAGAATGCCGAGGCATTCTTGAAATAAAATAATAGGATGATATTATCCGTGATGGTGCAAATGTTTTACAGATTGGAGACCAGATATGAGTAGAAAAAAGAATAGAAAAAAGAATTTTGTTAAGCAAATAGCAGTTGTAAACAAAACCCCTGTGAAACAGGAGGAACAGATGGTGCAACTGGATTTAGGACCGCGAAGAAGTGTTGCATTCATCGGTTCGGAATGCTATCCATTTGTTAAGACTGGCGGACTGGGAGATGTTATGTCTGCGCTTCCAAAGACTCTGGCGAAGTTAAATCTGGATGTTAAGGTAATTCTTCCAAGATATAAATGTATTCCTCAGAAGTTTCAGGAAAAGATGGAGTACAGAGGTTCTTTTTATATGGATCTTTGTTCTGACGGGAAACAGTATTATGTAGGAATCATGGAATATCAGAAAGATGGAGTTGTCTATGATTTTATCGACAATGACGAGTTCTTTTCCTGGGGCAATCCGTATACGAACCTCATAGATGATATTCCGAAGTTCTGTTATTTTGCGAAGGCATCGCTTGCCGCACTCAATTATCTGGACTGGACACCTGACATCGTACATTGTCATGACTGGCAGGCCGCTTTAGTACCGCTTTATTTAAGAACCTGTTTTCAGAATACGAATGTTGGACGGGCAAGTGCAGTACTTACGATACATAATCTGAGATTCCAGGGAATATATGACAGAAAAATGATTCAATACTGGTCAGGTCTTCCGGATTATGTATTCAATAAAGACTGCATGATTCAGAACTGGCTGGATGCCAACATGTTAAAGGGCGGTATCGCTTACTGTAATAAAATTACGACAGTTAGCAATACTTATGCGGGCGAGATTCAGACGGAAGAGTACGGTGAAGGTCTTGCGGAACATTTGAGATATCATAATAATAAAATCAGAGGAATTGTGAATGGAATTGATACAGATAACTGGAATCCTGCAACAGATAAACTGTTAACAGCTAATTATGATGCCGAGTCAGCAGTAGTAAATAAAAAGATAAACAAGAAAGCACTCCAGGAATCTTTGGGATTAGAAGTGGATGACCATAAGATGGTGATCGGACTTATTTCACGTCTTACCAACCAAAAAGGCCTTGATCTTGTAAATGCTGTAATTCCGGGGATTATGGATGGGAATACACAGGTGGTGGTTCTTGGTACCGGTGATGCCTGGTATGAAAATACATTCCGTTATTATGAATATAAATATAAAGGCAGCTTCTGTGCATACATTGATTATAATGAAAATGTCGCTCACGGCATTTATTCGGGCTGTGATGCAATCCTGGTTCCGTCAAGATTTGAACCATGCGGGCTTACACAGCTGATAGCTATGAGATATGGTACGATTCCGATTGTCAGAGAAACAGGAGGACTTAAGGATACCGTTTCCCCTTATAATATGTACGACAATACAGGGAATGGTTTTACATTTGACCGGTATGAAAGCGGACTTCTTTACGATGCCATTAACAGGGCAAAGACGCTCTATTTTGAGAGCAGAAAGTATTGGGATGATATGGTGATCCGGGATATGAACAAAGATGTTTCCTGGGAAAAGAGTGCAAAACAATACAAAGATTTGTATGTAGAGCTGACACCGAGAAACTAAAAAAATATATGCAATAAAAATTATAAGGGTGTGTTGTTCTTAAGTGGAACGCACACCCTTGTAAAAGGTGAGAAATAAAAGGACATTTGTCCTAAATAAAAAGAAATATTGGTGCTAGAATATAGAGGTAGATGAGCTTTGCCAGAAAGTAGGAATGGTGTTCCAGAATCCGAATGATCAGATTTTCAAAAATACAGTTTTGGATGAAGTGATGTTTGGTCCGCTTCAGATTGGAATGAGCAAAAAGCAGGCGAAAGAAGTTGCATTAAAAGCACTGGATATGGTAGGCTTGAAGGGAGCGGAGAAGATCAATCCTTATGAGCTTGGATATAGGGATGCATTATTGAGTCCCGAAGAGTTTGTTGCTTATAAGAAAGCGAATGCATAATACGAAAGGCAGGGGTTATTATGAGAGCATTTTGGATCGTACTGGACAGTGCAGGAATAGGAAATGCGCCGGATGCAGAAGCATTTGGTGATGAGGGAAGCAATACATGGAAGACTTGTTATGATTCCGGAAAACTGCATATTCCGAATATGGAAAAATTAGGGATTTATAACATCGACGAGATGAATTATGGGGATAAGTCTTTAAGTCCAATTGGATGTTACGGAAGACTTCATGAAAAATCTATGGGAAAAGATACGACCATCGGGCATTGGGAGATGGCAGGTATGATATCTCCGAAACCATTTCCGGTATATCCGGACGGATTCCCGAAGGATGTGCTGGATGAATTCCGAAAGCAGACAGGACGGGAAGTGCTGTGTAATAAACCATATTCCGGAACAGAAGTTATCAAGGATTATGGGCGTGAGCATATGGAAACAGGTGCGTTGATCGTATATACATCCGCTGACAGTGTGTTCCAGATTGCAGCTCATGAAGATGTTGTGCCGGTAGAAACTCTGTATGAATATTGCAAAATAGCAAGAAAAATTTTGATGGGCGCTCATGCAGTAGCAAGAGTCATTGCAAGACCATTTGTAGGACAATATCCGAACTTCGAAAGAACAGACCGTAGACATGACTTTTCGCTTGTGCCGCCCAAACAGACGGTGCTGGATGATTTGAAAGATGCCGGAAAAGATGTCATCGGTGTTGGCAAGATATATGATATATTTGCCGGAAAAGGAATTACAGAGACAACTGCGAACCATGGAAATAAAAAGAACATGGAGAAAGTATTTGAGTTGCAAAAGAAAGATTTTAATGGACTGTGCTACATTAATCTGGTTGATTTTGATATGATATATGGCCATCGAAGAGATATTTTAGGATATACAACTGCATTAAATGAATTTGACAAGGATCTTGAAATATTTCTTGCTAATATGCGCGGCGATGATGTGTTATTTATCACAGCTGATCATGGCTGTGATCCGGGATATAAAGGAACTGATCATACGCGTGAGTCTGTACCGCTTCTTGGTTACAGTAAATGCTGGAAACAGGGCGTGAATATCGGAACAAGAGATACTTACGCTGATATAGCGGCCACCCTTGCACAGATATTTGAAATCGAGTATTATGGTGATGGTACGGGATTTCTTGAAATGCTAAAATAAAGACTGAAAATGAATAGTAATTAAAGTAATGAATGGGGCCGAAAGCGCTGATCGGGACGATCGGGAAAGGTGTGGAGGCAATGGTACTGAATGATGGAAGCATGACCAACGAGGATGCTTTCTGAAAATGTTTTGAGGAAATATCCGGGCTTTCCAGAGCAGAGGTAGATCAGGAGACGTTGGATTTTTATGCAAATGAATTTAATGAGGCAATTGCATCTACAAAACCGAATCCGCGCGCAGACCAGGTGGTTAAACTGTTGAAAGAACATGGTGTGAAAGTGTACCTTGCGACCAATCCGATCTTCCCGCGTGCGGGAACTATGAACCGTATCCGCTGGGCAGGAATCGATGCAGAAGACTTTGAAGTTATTACGACCTATGAAACATATCATTACTGCAAGCCGAATCCGAAATATTTTCAGGAAGTTATGGAGGAGTTTAGACTTAATCCAAAAGAATGCCTCATGGTAGGAAATGATGTGCAGGAAGACCTGACGATCCGCTCCCTTGGCGTAAAGACATATTTATTAACAGATACACTGGAAAATAAAAAGAACATTCCATTAGAAGAAGCTGAGACAGAGTACAAAGGGACTATGGAAGAATTATATGAATGGTTTCAGTCATATTTTGTTCACAATTAGTTTTCATTTTAAACATAGTTTCATCACACTTTGTGTCTATACTATTAATTGTTCGAAAGAACAAAACAATTTTCTTTTTCATAACTTTTTCCTCAGGGCTGCAACCTCCCAAACATGCAGTCCTATTTTATTGTTTGAAATTAATTTCATGATATAAAAGCCCAACCGGGTAGACTTCAAGATGCCCGGTTGGGCTTTTATTTACATATTAAGAAATTTTACATATTACACCATTCTATCATGCTCTGTGAAAAATTCCGTTGTAGTCGGGTAGGTATAACTCTTACCAATTTCCTTGAGCAGCACGACATTTAATTTTCCACCCAGGTTTTTCTTGTCTAGGGCAATGGCTCCGATCAGGTCGTGGAGCATAAGGTCACACTTGTGTGGAAGTCCATAGATATCCAGGACTTTGCGTATATGTTCCGCCTCGCCGGATTTCGTCAGTCCCATTTCCTCTGCAATCTTTGTAATCTGATACATTCCGATGGCAACTGCCTCACCGTGGCTTTCACGTGTGTAGTGGTAATGCTGTTCGATTGTGTGTGCCAGAGTGTGACCAAAGTTCAGGAGCATGCGCTCGCCGGTGTCGAACTGATCGTGCTCAACAACGATTCGCTTGATATCTACACAGCGATAGATAACTTCGGTCAGATCTTTCTTCAAATCTTCAAATGAGGTGTGTGCCTCCAGATTTTTGAATAAATCAGCATCCCAGATGCAGCCGTATTTGATGACCTCGCCCATACCGTCGTTGATGTAACGCTCTGGCAGTGTATTTAACACAAGTGGGTCGATGAGCACAAGAGCCGGCTGATAAAAAGCACCGACCAGGTTCTTGCCTTCCGGCAGATCTACGGCGACTTTTCCACCGACGGAAGAATCGACTTGTGCCAGAAGTGAGGTCGGAATCTGGATAAACTTGATCCCGCGAAGGAAGCTTGCGGCTGCAAATCCTGCCAGATCTCCGATGACACCGCCTCCGAGGGCAATGATCAGATCACTTCGTGAAAAACGGGCTTCCAAAAGTGCGGAATAGATTTTCGGAAGACTTTGAAAACTCTTGGTTGGCTCACCGTGTGGGAGAATAAGAGAATGAACCTCATATTTATCTCCCAGTGTTTTTACAATAGTATCTCCGTACAGAGGAAATACGTTGTCGTCTGAGATGATCATGATTTTTTCCCCGGAGTAAACTTTTTTGATATAGCTTCCGGTATCTTTCAAAATATTATTTTCAATATAAATGGAGTAGCTGTGTGCTCCGAGGTCTACATATAATTCCATGCTGATAATCCTCTTCTTTCTTTTACACCTGTGAAAACGTCAAGACCCGCGAACAGGTCTTGAATAGTTAAAATGTTTTTCCGACTACTTTTGCAATCTCAGCAACCTGTTTCAGCAGTGCATCATATTTCGCAGGTTTCAGAGACTGGGAACCGTCGCACAGTGCCATCTCAGGATTGTTATGAACCTCGATCATCAGACCGTTTGCTCCTGCAGCAACAGCAGCCTTAGCCATTGGTTCAACCAGCCACCATTTTCCGCCGGCATGGCTTGGATCAATGATGATCGGAAGATGTGAAAGCTTCTGGATAACCGGGATACTCTGGAGATCCAGTGTATTTCTTGTATAGGATTCAAATGTACGGACACCGCGCTCACATAAAATGACATTTTCATTACCGGATGCCATAATGTATTCTGCAGACATCAGCCACTCTTCGTAGGTAGCGTTCAGACCACGTTTCAGAAGAATCGGGCGGTCTACCTGTCCTAACTGTTTCAACAGATCGAAGTTCTGCATGTTTCTTGCACCAATCTGTATCAGGTCAACTTTTTCGTTGAATACATCCAGATATTCGGCGGACATCAATTCTGTAACGATTGGCAGTCCTGTTGCAGCTTTTGCTTCACAGAGGATATCCAGACCTTCAAGACCGAGTCCCTGGAATGAATATGGACTTGTACGAGGTTTGAAAGCACCACCGCGGAGCATGTTGGCTCCGGAAGCTTTCGCAGCTTTTGCAATCTCAAGAACCTGGTCTACAGACTCTACAGAACAAGGTCCGGCGATCAGCGCCAGATTATCTCCTCCAATCTTGACTCCGGACACATCGATGATGGAGTTGTCCGGGTGGAAAGCGCGGCTTGCTAATTTGTAAGGCTCCTGCACATGCATAACCTTTGTGACAGCAGGATCAACTTCGAAGAGTTTTGGGTCGATACGTGATGTGTCACCGATACAGCCGATGATCGTCATCTCTGCTCCTTCAATTACGTGAGTGTCCAGACCTCTTGCTTTGACCATATTTTCAACACGTTCAATATCTTCCTTTGGGGAAAGTGGTTTTAATACAATAATCATAATAGTAACTCCTTCTATACTTTTATATATGTAACTTCTATAATATTCGCACTGTAAAATTTTAGTTGTTTAAAGTGTGAAACTAATACATATAGTACCCCGTTAGAATAGCATTTGTCAATGGGTTTTATGAAAATATCTCTCATTATGTTCCAGTTTAATTAAGTTGACTTGATACAGGGCATTTGCTAAAATGAAAGAGGAAAAATAAGGGTTTATCTAGCAACAAAAAAGTTTACAAAGACAGAAAATTCTCAAGGGAGAGTAAGGGAAATTTAATAAGGAGGAAATGCGATGTTAGAGTTAACATTTGGGGAACAGGTCAAAATCGTTCTGAACCGTAAAGATATGACGATCAAGCAGCTAGCGGAGATGATTGAAGAACGAACAGGAAAGAAAATGTCCAGACAGAATCTGACGCAGAGACTGGCCAGAGATAATTTTCAGGAACAGGACATGCGTTTAATTGCATCTATATTAGAGTGCCCATTTCATCTGAGTATACTGGAAGAGAATGCGGATAGTGAATATACAACCCGTGAAAATATCAAAATCGATAAGCGATCTGAAAATAATATTATTATAGATGAAGAACCACAACAGCTGACACTGAATCTGGAGTATGATGAACCAGAGCAGGTACAGGAAGAACAGCCGGTAAAAGCAAGGGAATTTGGCATATCTGGAGCAGAACGTGATATTACAATTGGAGAACTGGTAGATATCCATAAAGATTTAGATCAGATGGAAGAAACATCAGAATATGCAGACCAGACAGAATATGAAGAACCGGCAGAATATGAAGAACCGGCAGAATATGAAGAGCCGGCAGAATATGAAGAACCGGCAGAATATGAAGAAGAGCCGCAGTCTTCGGAAGTTCCTGAGTACAACAAGCAGGAGGATGTGAAGGATATTCTGGAAGAAATGGCTGCGATAGAGGCTGAAGAGAAGAAGGCAAGAGAAGACAGAGAAGAAAGAGAAAGAGAGCGAGAAAAGGAACAGGAAAAAGAGCAGGAGAAGCCACGTGGCTGGAGGGCTTATTTCCCGCGCCGTAAGAAAAAGCAAGCAGAGGCGGTTCATGAGGACAAGCAGGAAGCTGCCACAGAACAGTTGGAGGCAGAATCTGCGATGAATCAGGCGCAGCCGGAAGACAAGACAGAAGAGGCTGTATCAGAAGAACCGTATCAGGAGTCAGAAGAATATCAGGAGCCGAAAGAATATCAAGAAGCTGAAGAGCATCAGGAGCCGGAAGAATATCAGGAAGCTGAAGAGTATCAGGAGTCAGAACCGTATCAGGAAGAGGAGCAGGCATACGAAGAATATGTTGAGGAAAATCAACAGGATATGGAAGAAGAGTTTGCTGATACCGCACAGGATTGGGAAGCTCCGGAAGAAGAAAATGTGGGTGATATCAACCCATATACGGGCATGGAATATGAATCCAACAGTGTGAGAATGCATCCAAAGAGAATCGGTTATGTCCAGGTCTATGACAGAAGTGATCATCAGTGGACCGACATGACAGAGTGGGCATTCCTTGGATATCAGGAGCGCAAGAAAGCGCTTCTCGGCAAGGATTACGAGCCTCCGATTTATCTGGATTAAGTAATAGTAGATCATTTGTGAGGAGAAATAAGAAGATGAGATGGGAAGAACTTCTGTCGGCAAAGAGGTGTCGTGGTGGACAGACGAGAGGGAGAAATGCTAAAAGTTCAGACTTGCGGAGTGAATTTGAAAAAGATTACCATCGAATTATTGGCAGTGCTTCATTTCGAAGACTTCAAGATAAGACACAGGTATTTCCACTGGATAAAAGTGATTTTATCCGGACAAGACTAACTCATTCTCTGGAGGTTTCTTCTTTCGCAAAATCTCTTGGACAGAACATCGGAGAAAACATTTTAGTTTACAAAAAAGATTCTGAGTTTACACCACAGATGAAAGAAGATATATGTAATATTTTGCAATGCGCAGGGCTGATTCACGATATCGGGAATCCGCCCTTTGGGCATTTTGGAGAAGATGTGATCCGGGAGTGGTTCGAACGGAAGCTGCCATTTATGACATATCGTGGAAAGCCGATGGAACAAGTGATGAGCCGGCAGATGGTAGAGGATCTGTATCATTTTGAAGGAAATGCACAGGCGTTCCGGCTTGTGACGAAACTGCATTTTCTGGTGGATGAGCGAGGTATGAACCTGACGTATGCGCTTCTGAGCACCATTGTAAAATATCCGGTGCCGTCCACAGGAATCGACTTGGATTCCGGGGATATTAAGACGCGCAAGATGGGATATTATCTGGCAGATGAGAAAATGTTCCGTGAGATCGAGAGGGAGACTGGAACGAATGGCTGTCGGCATCCGTTGACGTTTATATTAGAGGCTGCAGATGACATTGCATATAAGACTGCGGATATCGAGGATGCATTTGTAAAAGGGTACTTAAGTTATCATACATTGCTGGAGGAACTTAAGGAACTGCAAATGATGTATCATCAGGAAACGAATATATTTCGCCCGGCGGATAAGCTGGAAGAGTTATATTTTCGGGGGAAAGAGATGCACGTGGCAAATCCAGAGGAGTATGCAGTAAAGAACTGGATCATCCGTGTGCAGGGATTTGTGATCAACTGCGCAACTTATGGGTTTACATCGAATTATGATGCAATTATGAAGGGTGAATATAAGTATGATCTGTTTTACGGTACTTACTGTGAGCGGCTGATGCAGCTTCTTGGTGACCTGGCATACAGAGAAGTCTTTACATCGGAACCTATTTATCGAATGGAAGTGACAGAATCTGTCATGCTGAGTGATCTTTTGGATAAGTTTATGACAGCAATCATCAAATATGATGACCCGTCGCAGAAATTAAATTCCATGGATCTTAGGATTGTGTCATTTATTTCTGATAACTATAAGCGGGCATATCATTGTCAGGCAGAGGGCAAGACGGAGGCGGAAAAACTGTATTTGAGGATTCTGCTTGTGACAGATTATATATGTGGAATGACGGACAGCTATGCAATGCGTCTTTATCAGGAAATGCGAGGAATGTTTTTGAGTGGAACAGAATAGACTGTGGTAAATGATACAAGTCAGGACGGATAGGATTGAAGAGGTTTATTCGATATCTATATGAATATGAAGGGAATCAGAAAAAAAGAAATGTCGGGTTTGTAAAAGTCGAACAAGATGGGAAAGAAACAACGATTTCTGTACATGGGAAGGGGCTGTGTGGAAAAAGCAATGAAAACATTTCCTGTTATCTTATAAAATTGGATTCTGAGATGGGAAATATACTTTTCGTTCCGGCAGGAGAGATACAGATTGGAATGATTTCCTGCGGGGGATGTTTTTGCTATACAGAAGAACTGATAAGAGCTGGCTATGGAAAGACAGAGCAGAGTGTCGGTCAGACGTGTGAGAAAAAAGACGACATTTGTGGGCTTGGTCTTGGTGATCCCAAGGAAGCATTTTATGTAGCGCTTTGGAATGAGGAAATGTATGGAGACCTTGATATTGCGAAGGCGAAGGTCTTTCAAGAATTCGATAGTGATAAAACCGCCGGAGAATCTAAGAGTACTAAGAGTATAGACGAAAAAGAGGTAGAGGTAGAAACGCAGTTCGGGGACGATGAAGAGACAGAAAATCTGGAAGAAGAACAGCCAGAGAAAAAAGATCAGGAAACAGTAGAAGAATCCTCGGAGAAAAAGGAACAGGAAACAGTAGAAGAGCTCCCGGAGAAAAAAGAACAGGAAATAGTAGAAGAATCCTCGGAGAAAAAAGATCTGAAAAAAGACGATAGAGACATAGATTTGCAAAATTTCCGGCGGCAGATCATGAAAATCCAGCGTGGAGAAATCAGTATCCTGCCACGATGCGAGTGGAAACTTGCCAATAATAATTTTCTGCTTCATGGATATTATAATTACCGGCATCTTGTTCTGATCGACGAAGGTAATCAATTAAAGCTGGGAGTTCCTGGCATTTATCATGAACGGGAAGCAAGAGCGGCGGCAACATTTGGATTTCCGGAATTTATTGCAGAAGCAGATGTGAATGTGACGCTTGAACCACAGGAAAGAAATGAAAATCAGCAATTCGGCTACTGGTGCCGGCAGGTGCGAAGACCGCCGAGATAGTAAGGAGTAAAAATGACTGCAGATGAAAAATATATGCGGGAGGCAATCAAACAGGCGAAAAAGGCATATGCTATCGGAGAAGTTCCGATTGGTTGTGTAATCGTGTATCAGGACAAAATTATTGCTCGCGGATATAATCGAAGAACAATCGATAAAAATACACTGGCTCATGCGGAGCTTCAGGCAATTCGTAAAGCAAGTAAGAAAATGGAAGACTGGCGGCTGGAAGAATGTACGATGTATGTGACTCTGGAGCCGTGCCAGATGTGCTCCGGCGCAATTGTTCAATCTCGAATGACAAGAGTTGTAGTTGGCTGCATGAACCCAAAGGCAGGATGCGCAGGATCTATATTAAATCTGTTGCAGATGCCGCAGTTCAATCATCAGGTAGAGCTTACAACAGGGGTTCTGGAAGAAGAATGCAGTCAGATGATGAAAACATTTTTTAAAGAACTGAGGGAAAAACGTAAAAAAAATAAGCAATAATCCAAAGTTACGGATTATTGCTTTTATTTGTGCACGAATAATATTTTTTTCGTGCGTTGTGCGTCGAACATGATCCAACGAACGTTACCCTGGCAGTAAACTCAACCCAGGCACCCTTACGGCACCCGAAAGATTCCACTTAGTGCTGCTTCGTTCCCGACCTGACACGGTTCATGGATTTTCGTCGCGTAAGACCCAGATATCAACGCCACATACCAGGGGCGGCTTCACCAGACCAATGCCCTCGGCACAACATCACCCCTGCTATAGCGGATTGCAGGTTCAAGGTACCGCTACCACCCCGGCTGCACAAGTCCATATTATAACGGAAGATGGTGGAAAAGTCAATTGGGGACGGGGTTTTTTCAGTTTTACCCCGGTTCTTTTTCAAAAAAACCCCGTCCCCAATTGAACTTTAACCTGTCCCTTTTTGATTTCAGGTGGTATAATCGTTCGAAAAGGAGCATATATTTATGAAGATTTTACTTGTCGCGATCAATGCGAAATATATACATTCGAACCTTGCCGTGTATTGTCTGAGGGCATATGCCGAAAAGAATATGCCGCAGGATGTGAATGTTCAGATAGAACTGGCGGAATATACGATTAATCAGAATAGAGATGAGGTTTTAAAAGATATTTATAGGAGACAGGCAGAGATGATCTGTTTTTCATGTTATATCTGGAATCTGGATTATGTGGAGTCGATGATTCGGGATGTGAAAAAAGTTATGAAAGATGTAATCATCTGGGCAGGGGGACCGGAGGTGTCCTATGACTCCCGGGAGACTTTGGGGAGGCTGCCGGAACTGACTGGTGTGATGAAAGGGGAAGGAGAGAAGACGTTTGCAAAATTATGTAAAGTGTATGGGAAGCGTTCCGAAACATCAGAATTATCGCTGGAGCAGATAGACGGGATTACATTCCGATGTCCGGATGGGACAATCTGTGAGCGGCCGTGGCGTGTGCCAATGGATCTGAGTGAGGTCCCATTTGTCTATCACGATATGAAAAAGTTCGAGAACAAGATCATTTATTATGAGACGAGCCGGGGGTGCCCATTTTCATGCAGCTATTGTCTGTCTTCGATTGATAAGCGGCTTCGATTCCGGAGCCTGGATCTGGTGTTTAATGAACTGCAGTTTTTCCTGGATTATAAGGTTCCGCAGGTGAAGTTCGTAGATCGTACATTTAACTGTAAACATGACCATGCTATGGCAATCTGGAAATATATTCAAGAGCATGACAATGGAATCACGAATTTTCACTTTGAAGTTGCGGCGGATCTGCTGAATGATGAGGAAATCAGACTGATCCGGCAGATGCGTCCGGGACTGATCCAGCTGGAAATCGGGGTGCAGTCTACGAATACGGATACGATTCGGGAGATTCGAAGAACAATGAGGCTTGAGGAAGTCCGTGAGCATGTGGCAAGGATAAAAGAAAAGGGAAATATCCATCAACATCTGGATCTGATTGCAGGACTTCCGTATGAAGACATAAAAAGCTTTCGAAAGTCATTTGATGATGTCTACAGCATGCGCCCGGACCAGTTACAGCTTGGTTTTCTGAAAGTGTTAAAAGGTTCGTATATGCAGGAGATGCAGCAGGAATATGAGCTGCGATATAAAGAAGAGCCACCGTATGAAGTACTTTCTACAAAATGGCTTCCATATTCAGATGTAATTGAGCTGAAAGGGATTGAAGAAATGGTGGAAATCTACTATAATAGTGGACAATTCACCCATGTAGTGGAAGCGTTGGTGAAAAATTATGCATCTGCATATCAGATGTACCAAGATTTGTGGCAGTATTATGAAGAGCATGATTACATGGGGATTCAGCACCGAAGAAGCGTCCGGTATGAGATCGTGCTGGATTTTGTGAAAGAAAAATATCCAGAGCAGGCAGACGTAATGCGGGAACTTCTGACTTATGATTATTATCTCAGGGAAAATGCGAAGAGCCGTCCGGAATTTGCAGGCGAAGATGCAACAGACAAGCGGTTTGTCAGAGCATTTTATGAAGAAGAGGAAAAAGAACGAAAGCATTTGCCGGGATATGAACAGTTTGATAGAAATCAGATGCGTAAGATGACGCACCTGGAATATTTCCCGCATATGGGGAAAATGTTACTTTTTGATTACAAGTTTCGAAATCCATTGAATCAGGAAGCGAGAACGTGTATGATAAAGAAAGATTCGTTGGAAAGAAGAGGATAGAGAATGAATTTCAATGATAAAAAGACAAGGAGAATCATTTCAATCGTAGTACTTGTTGTGATTGTCGCGATGGTGGCAACGATGATTATCCCTTATATGATGGCCTAGAATAAACCGGAAAGGATGCAGAAAATAAGATGGCGCGAAGAAGACGCAGGAGAATGACCAGGAAACAGGCGAGAATGAGAAGACGCAGAATCAGGATTGCAGGATTTTGTCTTGCAGGCTGTATTCTGATATTTGGAATTGTCTGTGGCGCGTTTCATCACTATGTATCACAGTTTCCGGAGGATAAGATTGCAGAGAATATCTATGTCGGAACCGTAGATCTGTCCGGGCTTTCAAAAAAAGAGGCACTAGAGAAACTGGCCGGTCAGAAGAAAGCAGATCAGAAGCAGACGGTATCGTTGACTGTGGAAGGTCAGAAGGCAGAAGCGACACTTGAGGAATGTGGATTTGATTACGCAGACGTGAAGGCGAATGTGAAGGCTGCCATGGACTATGGAAAAAGCGGCGGACTTTTTGGAAGATATAAGAGCCTTCGTAAACTATCTAAAGAAAAAGTTGTCCTGAGCCCGGAATATACATTGGATCAGAAAGCGACGGAGAATATTCTGGAAGAACGGGCAGTTCCATTTGCAAAGCACGCACAGAATGCGACCATTACGAAAAGTGGAAGCGGACTTCAGATTAACAAAGAGGAAATTGGCGAGACCGTAGATAAGAGTGGAACTATAAAAGCAATTAAGAAGCATTTAAATGACTCCTGGGATCATGGATCATTCGCCATGGAGGCAAAGGTAAAAGAAGAACAGCCAAGTGTGACAGAGGCGGATTTGTCCACGATACAGGATGAACTTGGCTCATTTTCTACAGATGCCGGAGGCGGAGAACGCTGGAAGAATCTGAAAAATGGTGTGGAGAAACTGAATGGTACAGTCGTGATGCCGGGAGAACGGATTTCGGTTCACGATGTAACAGCACCATATGATGAAGAACATGGATATGTGCAGGCAGGTTCTTATGAGAATGGTCAGGTCGTAGATACATATGGCGGTGGCATCTGTCAGGTTTCCACGACACTCTACAATGCAGTGCTATTCTCTGAATTGAAAGTCGTAAAACGGTATCCACACTCGATGCTGGTGTCCTATGTACCGCCGTCAAGAGATGCGGCAATTGCCGGTGACACGAAAGATTTTGTGTTTGAAAATAACTATGATACTCCGATTTACATTTTCGGAGAGATTGATGACGATAATCAGCTTTGTTTTGCAATTTACGGAAAAGAGACAAGAGATAAGACAAGAAAGATTGAATTTGAGTCGGAAGAGGTATCGACAGAAGAGCCGGGAGTCAAGTATAAAGCAGATGCTGAACTGGCGCTTGGAGAGATGGAAGTGACCGGAAGTGCACATACGGGGAAAGAAGTAAAACTTTGGAAGATTGTCTATGAGAATGGCAAGCAGGTGAGCAAAGATGTCATTAACGAAAGTACTTACAGCAAAGCGGACAAAACCATTTCTGTAGGAATCAAGACAAAGAACAGCAGTGCGGCAGCGGTTGTGAAAGAAGCAGTCTCAACACAGGATAAAGCAAAGATACAGGCGGCGATCAGCGAGGCGAGTTCCATGGAATCTTCGTCTGAGCAGTAAGAATGCCGGGAGGAATTTTCTACCGGGTAAAAAGAACAGATTTGTTTTTTTGAAAATCAGGAAATCAATGAGAAAATAAATGAAGTAAAAGACAGGAGGTGAACAGACAAGATATGAAGTTTGAGACAGAACATGGCTGTGTGGTCAGTGAGACGGCGACAGCTTACGGAAATTCAAAACAGATAGGAAGATATGCAATTGCGGCGGCAATGAATGAAGTGCTGACGCGGGCGGAACGGGTGGATCAGATGGAAATCAGAGTCTGTGCACCGCTGGAAGAAAAGAAAACGCATCTTTATGATGTGAAAGCTGAAGCCGCGCGCTGTGCAAGAGAACACGGTCAGACGTTTTGGGAGCCGGAGATTATCCGCGCAGCCTGGGCAGCAGGTACATTTGTACAGGTGAACGCTTTGGCGGCTGATGTAAAGCAGCAGGCGTGGAACAAGGAGACGATGCGAGCCGGTCAGGACATTGTCCTTACAAAATGGATTGGCCTGGAGGGAACTCTTCGTATCCTGGATGAAAAAAGAAGAGAACTTGGAAAGCGTTTTTCCGGAACTTTTTTGCATCAGGTAGAGGAATTCCGAGAGACCATCTTCGCAGAACGTGAAATCAGGGTTGCAAAAGCCGGAGGCGTATCTGTCATGCGCCAGGTTGGAGAAGGCGGTATCTTTGCCGCACTTTACAGACTGGCTAAGGAAGCTGATACCGGACTTATAGTGGATCTCAGGGCAATGCCTGTGAGACAGGAAACAATCGAGATTTGTGAATGTTACAAGCTCAATCCGTATCAGCTTGCTTCCACGGGAAACATATTGATGATATGTGATGACGGGGAAGCACTGGCAGATGCGCTTCGAAAAGAGGAGACAGAGGCGGCTGTGATCGGACGCCTTACGGATAATAATGACAAAATAATACAGAATGGGGAGGACATCCGCTATATCGACCGTCCTGCTCCGGACGAATTGATGAAGATATAGCAGAATCCTCCAAAGTGGAGGTTTAAGATGAACGAAATTCGTAGTGAGATATTAAAACATCTGGAAAAGAACAGCAAAGCTGATCTTGGGGAACTTGCAATTTTACTTGGGACAGACGAAATTTCTGTTGCAAATGAAATCGCAGACATGGAGAAAGAAGGGATTATCTGTGGTTACCATACACTGATCGACTGGGACAAAGCCGGAAGAGGTTTTGTGAATGCATTGATCGAAGTTCGCGTGACCCCGCAGAGAGAGCGTGGATTTGACCATATGGCTGACCGTATTGTGAACTATCCGGAAGTAACTGCAGTTTACCTGATTTCCGGATCTTATGATTACCTTGTCAGCATTGACGGAAAGACACTGATGGAAGTATCAAGATTCGTATCAGAGAAGTTATCGACTCTGGAAGGTGTAGTAGGAACAACGACACATTTCATCTTAAAGAAATATAAGGATCATGGAACGATCCTGAAACATGAGAAAAAAGAAGAAAGGATACCGGTGATGCCATAATGAGAGATCCATTATCTAAGAAAATAACCGGCATTGCACCGTCAGGTATCCGTAAATTTTTTGATATTGTAAGCGAGATGCCAGATGCAATTTCCCTTGGAGTGGGGGAGCCGGATTTTGACACTCCTTGGAGAGTACGGGAGGAAGGAATCTATACTCTGGAAAAAGGACGTACATTTTATACGTCAAATGCAGGACTTAAGGAACTGCGTCAGGAAATCAGCAACTACCTGGACAGAAAGATCCATGTGCGTTATGACTATGTGCATGAGGTTATGGTAACGGTTGGCGGAAGTGAGGGAATTGACCTTACCATGCGTGCTATGCTAAATCCGGGAGATGAAGTGCTTGTGCCTGAGCCGTCTTATGTATCCTACGCACCGTGTGTCACACTGGCAGATGGTGTGCCGGTGCCGATTCCGATGAAAGAGAAGAATGAATTCAAACTAACGGCAGAAGAACTGGAAGCTGCAATCACACCGAAGACAAAAATTCTGGTGCTTCCGTTCCCGAATAACCCGACCGGTGCGATCATGACAAAAGAAGACCTGGAACCGATTGCCAAACTTGTAGAGAAATATGATCTCTATGTATTGTCCGATGAGATTTATTCAGAACTGACCTATAAGACAGAACATGTTTCCATTGCATCCCTTCCTGGTATGCGGGAGAGGACGCTGGTCGTAAATGGATTCTCAAAAGGTCTTGCCATGACGGGATGGAGACTGGGGTACATATGCGGACCGCAGATCATCATGGAGCAGATGGTGAAGATCCATCAGTACGCAATCCTGTGTGCGCCGACAAACAGTCAGTATGCAGCAATCGAGGGATTGAAGAACTGTGATGATGAGATCCAGAAGATGCGCACAGCATATAATGAGAGAAGACGTTATCTTATGCATACGTTTAAAGAAATGGGGCTTCGTTGCTTTGAGCCATTTGGAGCATTTTATGTGTTCCCGAACATTCAGGAGTTTGGGATGACGTCTGAAGAATTTGCGACGGAACTGCTTCGAGAGGAGAAGGTCGCAGTTGTTCCGGGAAGTGCATTTGGTGCAAGTGGAGAAGGATATATCCGAATTTCCTACGCATATTCACTGGACGATTTGAAAGAAGCGCTCGGACGGGTAAATCATTTTATCGAAAAACTGAGAAAAAAATAGAGGCTTTGATATTGTTAAAAAAATGCTGATAAAGCCTGAAAATAAAGAAAAAATGAAAGGGAAGGGACATATCTGCAAGCATACAGGTATGTCTCTTTCTGCAAGTAATTTGTTCATAATATGCAAAAAATATCAATTAGGATAGAAAGAAAAACACATTTTTACTAGAAAAACCATTGACTTATTGTACAAAATTAAGTACAATTTTGTACAAATAGTTTTTTTGAATAAATGCAGAAAGGTGATAGATAAATGCTAAATATCGTACTGCACGAACCGGAGATACCAGCGAATACTGGGAATATCGGACGCACATGTGTGGCAACTAATACCAGATTACATCTGATCGAACCATTAGGATTTCGTCTGGATGAGAAAAACCTGAAACGGGCCGGTATGGATTACTGGGGAAGTCTGGATGTGACTACATACATTGATTATGCGGATTTTCTGGAACGCAATCCAGGAGCAAAGATCTACATGGCGACGACCAAGGCACCGAAGGTGTACACGGAAGTGAGTTATGAACCGGATTGCTATATTATGTTCGGAAAAGAGAGTGCGGGGATACCGGAGGAGATTTTGGTACAACATCAGGAAGACTGTGTAAGAATTCCGATGGTGGGTGATATCAGATCTTTAAACTTAAGCAATTCCGTGTCGATTGTTCTTTATGAAGCTCTGCGGCAAAATGGCTTTGCAGGGATGAATCTGGAAGGACATCTGCACAGATTACACTGGGGAGACTCAGGGAAACTATTATAATAGCCTTCATGAAAATATAAAAACACTCTGTAAATATATGAAAAAATGATAAATTTATAGATTTTCCAGGCTTGGTATATTATAATTTCAATTAGAAGGTTTATTCTATCTAAAGGGAGAGGTGGTGAGCGAACGGCAGAAGCAGCCATTGAGAAGAAGGGGGAACGGAAAACCTCTGGAGTTCTTAATGTGAAGCTTGGGGAAGCTTTATACTGCTGAGTCCCAGACACGGACAATGGGATGAAAGCCTGAAAGAAGAATTAAAAGTCCGAAAAATGCCATAACAGCAGATGCTGTGGCATAACAGAACCAAGAAAATAAAGAAAAGGAAGTGAACTTATGGAATTACAGATTCAAGACTTAGTTTCGTCAATCCGCAAAGACGGAATTGAGGCGGCTAATGCAAAAGCAGAAGCAATTATTTCAGAAGCTAAGAAAAAAGCAGAAACAATTGTAGCAGATGCGAAGGCTGAGGCTAAGAGTGTTCAGGAAGCTTCAGAAAAAGAGATCGGTATTCTTAAAGAAAGCGCTGCAATCAGTGCAGAGCAGGCAAAAAGAGATGCTATGCTTGCATTCAAAACTGAGGTACAGGCTGAATTTGAAAAGATTCTTTCAGCAAAGATTGAGAACAATCTCTCAGACGCAGCTCTTGGAAAGCTGATCCACGCTGTAGTATCAGATGAAGATGTGAAGAATTATGCAGTTGAAGTTTCAGAAGTGAACGATTCACTTAAAGCAGAACTTGCAGAAGAGATCAAGAATGGACTTGAGATCAGACCTACAAAGGGTGTTCGAGCAGGATTCCGTTTGGCTGCAAAAGACGGTTCAGGTTATTTCGACTGTTCTGATGATGAGATCATGCAGATGCTGATGCCATACTTCAGAGATCTCGATTTCTAACAGGAGGTGCCTATGGCTTCATATTATTACTTGATATCAAGCCTGCCGGACCTGAGAACAGACGGGGAGATGCCATTTTCCTATGAGGAATTTCTTGGCATGTGCCAGTCAAATGTAAGTGAATCAAAGTATGAGTGCTTAAAGAACCTGACACTTTCGTCAGAAGAGGGACCAATCATGAAAGAGTGGGCTGCCTCTTATAAGAATCTTATGAGCGAACTCAACTATCAGAGAAGTGTAAATCTGGGAAGACCATATCTGGCATCCTATGATAAGGATTCTGTGACTGCACAGGTAGCAGGAGCAGCGCTGGCTGCAAAGAATCCGCTGGAAGCAGAGAAGATCTTGTTGGATTATGAATTTGATAATCTTGATTCATTGGTAGGCTTGCATACTTTCGATGACGTATATTTATTCGGGTATGCGATTAAATTAAAATTGCTTGAACGCCAGAGCTGTTTTGTTCAGTCAAAAGGACAGAAGGAATTCAAACGTCTTTTTGATCAGGTGCAGCAACGCGTATATAGCTTATAACAGGAGAGAATTGATGGAAACAGTAACAGGATATGTAACTGGTATTAACGGAAACCTGGCAAATGTCAGCTTTGATGGTGCAGTTCATAAGAACGAAGTTGCTTATATTCTTGTTGATGGAAAACGTCTTAAAGGAGAGGTTATCCGAATCAACAATGGTGTTGCCAGCATGCAGATCTACGAGATGTCAAATGGTATCAAAGTCGGAGATCAGGTAGAGTTTACTGGTGAGCTGATGAGCGTAGAACTTGGACCAGGTCTGTTAACCCAGGTATTTGATGGACTTCAGAACCCGTTGCCGGATCTTGCAGAGCAGTGTGGATTCTTCCTTGAGAGAGGTGTGTATCTTGATCCTATTCCAGATAGAGAGTGGGAGTTCACACCATCTGTAGCAGTTGGAGATTCCGTAGAAGCAGGAGATTCAATCGGTAGTGTTCCTGAAGGATTATTTAAACATGAAATTATGGTTCCGTTCACACTGAAAGGTAGTGACTGGACAGTTAAATCTATTAAAGAAAAAGGCTCTTATAATGTAAGAGCAACAATTTGCGTGATCGCAAACAGCAAAGGTGAGGAGAAAGAACTCAGCATGGTAATCTCACAGCCGATCAAACAGGCTGTAAAATGCTATGATGAGAGACTTCGTCCGGACGAGCCGCTGGTAACACAGCTTCGTTGTGTAGACGCATTCCTCCCGGTAGCAAAAGGTGGAACATTCTGCGTTCCTGGACCTTTCGGAGCTGGTAAGACAGTTCTTCAGCATATGGAAGCAAAGAATGGTGAGGCAGATATCGTTATCGTGGCAGCTTGTGGAGAGCGTGCCGGTGAGGTTGTAGAGATTCTGAAAGAGTTCCCTGAACTGGAAGATCCTAAGACAGGAAGATCTCTTATGGAAAGAACAATCATCATCTGTAATACATCTTCCATGCCGGTAGCGGCCAGAGAGGCTTCCTGCTACACAGCCGTAACACTTGCAGAGTACTACAGACAGATGGGACTTGACGTTCTTCTTCTTGCAGATTCTACAAGCCGTTGGGCACAGGCGATGCGTGAGATGTCAGGACGTCTGGAAGAGATTCCAGGTGAAGAGGCATTCCCGGCTTACCTTGAGTCTACAATCGCTTCTTTCTATGAGAGAGCTGGTAAAGTAAGACTTAAGAATGGTAAAGTCGGATCTGTTACAATCGGTGGTACAGTATCACCAGCCGGTGGTAACTTTGAGGAACCTGTAACACAGGCAACACTGAAGGTAGTTGGAGCATTCCACGGACTTTCAAGAGAGCGTTCAGATGCTCGTAAATACCCTGCAATCCATCCGATGGATTCATGGTCTAAATATACCGGTGTTGTAGATATGGGACGTATCGAAGAGGCTCGTGCAATCCTTACAAGAGGAAACGAGATCAATCAGATGATGAAGGTAGTTGGTGAGGAAGGAACATCCGCAGAAGACTACATCATTTATCAGAAAGGCGAACTTCTTGATGCTGTATATCTTCAGCAGAACTCATTCGATCCGATTGACGCAGCATGCCCACCGGAGAGACAGAGACAGGAATTCGATAAACTTTATGAAGCATTAATGGCGTCCTATGATTTGGAAGACAAGAATGAAATTCGAAGCTTCTTCAACCAGTTGAGACAGGAATTCCTTGACTGGCATGGTACTGTCTTTGAGACACCAGAATACCATGAGCAGGCGAAGAAGATTGAGGAATTCTACAAGTCAAAAGCAGTTGAGTAGGAGGTTCTAAAGTGCAGAAAGTATATACAAAAATTGAATCAATCGTCGGTAACGTTGTTACTGTTAAAGCAGAAGGTGTTCGTCTTGGCGACCTTGCTTTAGTAGGTGACAGTTACGCGACAGTTATTAAACTTGACAGAGACATTGTATCTCTTCAGGTATTTGCAGGTGCACAGGGTGTTGGAACCAGCGATTCTGTTCGTTTCCTTGACAGACCTATGATGGTTTCCTTCTCAGAGCATCTGCTCGGACGTGTATTTGACGGAGCAGGAGTTCCAAGAGATCACGGTCCGGCACTTACAGAGAACATGATTCCGATCGGTGGACCTTCATTTAACCCTGCAAAACGTATTCTTCCTAAGAATATGATCCGTACAGGTATTCCGATGATCGACGTGTTCAATACACTGGTAGAGAGCCAGAAACTCCCGATTTTCTCTATTTCAGGTGAGCCTTACAATGCGTTACTTTCACGTATCGCTCTTCAGGCAGAAGTAGATGTTATCGTACTTGGAGGTATGGGTCTGAAATATGACGATTACCTTACATTCCGCGATACACTTGAAAAAGGTGGAGCAATGAGCCACACAGTTATGTTTATTCATACAGCAGCTGACCCGATCGTTGAGTGTACACTGGTTCCAGATATGTCTCTTGCTGTTGCAGAGCAGTTCGCTCTTGCCGGAAAGAAAGTACTTGTACTTCTTACTGACATGACAAACTACGCAGATGCACAGAAAGAGATGGCTATCACGATGGAACAGGTACCATCAAACCGTGGTTATCCGGGAGACCTTTACAGTTGCCTTGCATCTCGTTATGAGAAGGCGGTTGATATCGAGGGTGCAGGTTCTATCACAATCCTTGGTGTTACAACAATGCCAGGTGATGATGTAACTCATCCGGTACCTGATAATACAGGTTATATCACTGAAGGTCAGTATTATTTGAAAAATGGACATATCGAGCCATTCGGTTCTCTTTCACGTCTGAAACAGAACGTAAATGGTAAGACAAGAGATGACCACCGCGCACTGATGGATGGTATGATTCGTCTGTACTCACAGTACAAGGAAGCTCTCGAGAAGAAATCCATGGGATTCCTTATGAGTGAATGGGACGAGAAACTCCTGAAATACGGTGAATTGTTCGAAACAAAATTAATGGACCTTAGTGTTAATATCCCACTTGAAAATGCACTTGATCTTGGTTGGGAAATTCTTGCAGAGTGCTTCGAGCCAAATGAGACTGGTTTGAAGACAAGTCTTCTGAAAGAAAGATGGCCAAAGAAAGAGGCATTAAACTAAAAGGAGTAGTTGATGGCTATCAAACTTACAAAAAATGAGCAGAAGGTGCAGAAAGACCACCTGAAACAGTATCAGCGCTATCTTCCTACTCTGCAGCTTAAAAAACAGCAGTTGCAATCGGTAATTATGAAGACGAAAGCTGAACTGGAGCAGAAGGAAGTCGAACGTGCTCAGATGATTGGAGACTTGGATGACTGGGTTGCAGTTTTCGCGGAGAATGAAATCTTCGATGAAGAGAAAAAACTCGATCACCTGGTACAGCCAGAGACAGTTATCTGTAAGAATGAGAACATCGCAGGTGTAACGGTTCCAACATTTCAGGAGCTGACATTTAAAGACATTGTTTACGATGTTGACGACTATCCTTTGTGGGTTGATACTGCAATTGTAAAACTTCGTGAGATTGCTCGTCTGGATGCATTGGTATCTACACTTCGAAAACAGGAAACACTTCTTGAGAATGAGCTTCGTGCTACATCTCAGAGAGTAAATCTGTTCGAGAAAGTTAAGATTCCGGAGGCAAAGGAGAATATCCGTGTGATCGGTGTATTCCTTGGAGATCAGCAGACAGCGGCAGTTGTTCGCGGAAAGATTTCAAAGAAAAAACTTGTGGAGGCGGCAAAATGATTGAAAAGATGAAAATGGTCTATGTCGTGTCATCCGTCTCCAAGAAAGATGAGATGCTCGATGGACTTCGGGATCTCGGACTTCTGCATCTGGCAGAGAAGAAAAGTCCGGCACGCGCAGCGTCAGAAAGATTTACAACACTTTCTAAGACTGCCGGAGTATTATTAGACTATGCGCCGGAAAAAAAATCCAAGGGGAAAGAAGAAGCTCCGATCCTTTCAGACGAACAGTTTGAAGAGATGTATCAGGGCGTGCTTGCAGCACTAGACAAAAAGTCAGCGCTGTCCCAGGAAATGAGTGCAGCAGGTGCAGAGATAGAACGAGTAAAAGCATGGGGCGATTTCGCACCGGCTGAATTAAAAGAATTAAAAGAAGCAGGGTATGATCTTCATTTTTACCGTCTGGCAAAAAATGAATTTGAGATGGCTGAGCAGGATCCGGAAGTTAAGATGATCCGTCTTGCTACTATTGATAAGATGGATACCGTTGCTGTAATCGGAGCTTTACCGGCAACAATTCCGGCAGCAGAGTTCGCAATTCCGGAAAAAGGAATCAGTGAACTTACAAAAGAGATTGAGGAGTGCCAGCGTCAGAACGCAGAGTGCGACGAGATCCTTAAAAAAGCTGCTGTATATGATGCCAGTTTTCAGGCTCAGATGCTCAAAGCTCAGAACGAGGAGAATTATTCTTCCGCAAGTGAGACCGCAGAAAGTGATGAGGATTTCGTATGGATTTCAGGATATCTTCCAGAGGAAGACCTTACAAAATTCAAAGAAGCGGCTTCAGCAAATAAATGGGCTTGGGCGCAGGAAGACGTAGCAGAGGACGACGATCAGGTGCCTACGAAAGTTAAATACGGAAAAGTCTCCGGACTGATCCAGCCGGTATTTGACATCTTAGGAATCCTTCCGGGATACAGAGAGTCTGATATCTCGCTTTGGTTCTTCCTGTTCTTCACACTGTTCTTTGCAATGATCATCGGTGATGCCGGATATGGTATGCTGATTCTGATCGGAACAATAGTATTTGCAGTGAAGACAAAAGGCGAAAAGAAATATAGCAACATAGTTTACTTATTATTTGTACTTTCAATTGCAACCGTTATATGGGGAGCGATTACCGGTACCTGGTTCGGAATGGAGTCAGCAATGAATGTTCCGTTCCTGAAAGCACTGGTAATTCCAAGCTTTGCAAACTATCCGGATTACTTCGGAGTTACAGCTCTTGCACAGCAGAACACGATTATGAAGTTCTCATTCTCTGTAGGAGCAATTCAGATGGCGCTTGGTAGTCTGATTTCTATTAAGAAAAAGATTGCTGAGAAGAACCTGAGCTGGGTTGCAGACCTTGGCTGGCTCGTAGCAATTGTAGCAATGTATTTATTATCACTTTATCTGGTAATCGGAGAGAGCATTAACATCACACCGGTATTTGCAATGATTGGTGTAGCATTTTTACTCGTTGTTCTCTTCGGTGCAATGTCACCGGATCGTACATTCGCACAGGGACTGAAAGCTGGTCTTGCAGATGCGTTTACCGTATTCCTGAATACGATCAGCTGCTTCGGTAACGTAATGAGTTATATCCGTCTGTTCGCAGTAGGTATGGCAGGACTTGCCATTTCTCAGAGCTTTAACGGAATCGCAGCAGGATTCCACGGACCGCTTATTATTCTCGCTGTTGTAGTTGTACTTATCGGACACGGACTGAATATTATCATGTGTTTCCTGTCAGTCGTAGTACACGGTGTCAGACTGAATGTTCTGGAGTTCTCAGGACAGGCAGGACTGGAGTGGACAGGAATTGCATACGAACCATTTAAAGTAAACGATAAAATTATTAAATAGTATTTAATTAAAGGAGAAAAATTATGAATTTAGCATTTGTTGGAATGGCAGCTGCACTTGGTTTATCTGCTTCAGGATCAGCATTCGGTGCAGGATTTGCAGGACAGGCAGCAGTAGGAGCATGGAAAAAGTGTTATGCAAGTGGAAAACCGGCACCGTTCATCATGATCGCGTTCGCTGGAGCACCTCTTACACAGACAATCTACGGATTCCTTCTTATGAACTTTATCAAATCAGCAGTAGAAGGCGGAGCAGACGCAGGACTGGCACTTGGTGTTGGTATCTTCTGTGGACTCGCAATCGGACTTTCAGCATTATTCCAGGGTAAATGTGCCGCTGGAGCATCTGATGCATTAGGAGCAACCGGAAAAGGTACAGCTAACTACTTCATCGTAGTAGGTATCGTAGAGACAGTAGCCCTCTTCACATTGGTATTCGGCTTACTGCTCTTAGGCTAATAAAAAACAGAATACAGAAAAATTTGAGCGGAACAGCAATTGCTGTTCCGCTTTTTTCCTTTCTGCATATGATAAAGCAGATGAATTTTGTGGGAGTGTATGAACATGGATGAAAAACTTCCTTACTATATGGCGTATCCAATGCCGCTATTATATGATGATGAGCGTCAGAACCAGAGGGATTATGAATATATGAAGAGTGTATATCCAGGAACGGCAAAGCGTCTGATACCATATATCGAAGAGGAATGTGATCGTCTGGAGTATACGGGGAGCGTTATGTATGACGAATATCCGGACCGGCTGCAGTTGCTGCTGCTTTGCAGAAGAATTTATAATCGCGCGAAAGAAGATGAAACAAAGAAAGATGAAGCAAAAGAAGGCGAGGAAACAGGCGAGTGGCTCCAGAATCTGATCCAGGTCATGACTTATCAGGAACTGTGTCAGAGAAGACGGGAAAACAGAAGTATGAGGCGGAAATATTATTGATTTAGCTGTTTAAAATCGGGTATTATTAGAATTCTCAATAAAGAAGAAAAAGATAAGGGATAGGAAAAAGAAAAGATTCGTGATAAAATATACAGTATCTTTTATAGCTTGAAAATTAAAAGTGAAGGAACACGGAATGCATAAGTGACATATCTTGTTGGAAAAGCGGATAAATGCAATTAAGTCATGCATATCATATGTCGTGAGATGGGCTGATATACTATAAATTATGGAAAAGATAAGGAGATAGGAATGGAAACAAGAGTAGACAAAGTTGCAGAAAAACATAAGAGTGGATACAACTGTGCACAGGCAGTAGCGTGTGCATATTGTGATCTGATTGGAATTGATGAAGAAACGATGTTTCGTTTGACAGAAGGGCTTGGCCTTGGAATGGGCGGCATGGAAGGAACATGTGGAGCTGTCACAGCAGCCTGTGTAATTGCCGGTGCCAAGAATAGTACTGTGGAAATGGGTGGTCCGGGAAGTAAAGGGGCAACTTATAAAATATCCAAAGAAATTGTGCGTAGATTCAAAGAGGAGAGCGGCAGCGTAATCTGTAAGGAATTAAAGGGAGTCGAGACAGGAACGCCGGCAAAAGCCTGTCCGGATTGTGTGAAAGATGCAGCCTGCATATTGGAAGAGGTTGTATTTGGCGAGTAGAAAAGTCACCTGTCCATTAGAGGCTGCATATAATAAAAGGAAAAGAAGAAAGCACATTTATTATAAAAGGAAGAAAAGCAAAAATAGAAGGATAAAAACATCATGGATAACATCATTTTAATAGGTATGCCAGCAGTTGGAAAAAGCACCGTGGGTGTTATTGTTGCAAAGCGCCTGGGTTATAATTTTGTAGATACAGATCTGGTCATCCAGGAAAAGGAAGGAAAGCTTCTTAGAGAGATCATAGCGGAGGTTGGACCGGACGGGTTCCTGGAAGTTGAGGATAGGATCAATGCTGAAATCGAGGCGGAAAAAACAGTGATTGCACCGGGCGGAAGCGTTGTATATTGTGAAAATGCAATGAAACATTACAAAGAAATCGGAAAAGTCGTATATTTGCAGGTATCATTTGAAACAATAAATAAGAGACTTAGAAATGCAAAGAGCCGTGGAGTCGTACTGCGTGACGGACAGACATTGAAGGATTTATACGAAGAACGTGTAAAATTGTTTGAAAAATATGCAGATGTGACAGTGTGCGAAGATGGATTGGAACTGGAAGAAACGATTGAGAAAGTGTTGGCGAGTCTGAACTAATCCATGCGACGGAAGTTCAAATGTTACAAAAACATTACGTAAATGTAAAAAATATTTTACGTGGCAAGTGTTTTGTGCTATACTGTTGTGGTACCCATAAGAGGGCGTGTTATTGTCATGCCATAAAAATATGACTTGACATACGGGGAGTTTATATAATATACTGTCCCTCGACCATGCATTTTTGTCTCGCTCAGGGATAAGGAGCTTGAGAGAAGGAAAGATGCATAATATTTTAGAGAATATTGGTAGAATATATAGAGGTGTTATCTATGGAGCAATATATTATTAAGGGAGGTCACCCGCTTGTAGGCGAGGTGGAGATTGGTGGAGCGAAGAATGCGGCACTTGCGATTCTTGCTGCAGCAATTATGACAGATGAGACAGTCCGTATTGAGAACCTTCCAGATGTTAATGATATTAATGTACTTCTGGATGCGATTGCAGGTATTGGAGCAATGGTACAGCGTACAGACCGCCACACTGTTAAGATCAATGCGAAAGCAATTCATGATTTCAATATTGAATATGATTATATTAAAAAGATTCGTGCATCTTATTATCTGTTAGGAGCTATGCTTGGAAAGTATAAGCATGCAGAAGTTGCACTGCCTGGAGGATGTAATATCGGAAGCAGACCGATCGATCAGCATCTGAAAGGATTCCGTGCACTTGGAGCAGATGTAGAGATTGAATATGGTAAGATTCTTGCTGAAGCGGACCGCCTGGTCGGAAAGCACATTTACTTTGATGTAGTCAGTGTTGGAGCAACCATTAATGTTATGATGGCAGCTACAATGGCAGAGGGACTTACCATTATGGAGAATGTTGCAAAAGAACCTCACGTTGTTGATGTTGCAAACTTCCTCAACAGCATGGGAGCAAATATCCGTGGTGCCGGAACAGATGTGATCAAGATCCGTGGTGTTCAGAAACTTCACGGAACAGATTATTCTGTAATCCCAGATCAGATTGAAGCCGGAACATTTATGTTTGCGGCAGCAGCTACAAAAGGCGATGTGACAGTGCTGAATGTAATCCCGAAACATCTGGAAGCAACAATTGCAAAGCTTCTTGAAATTGGCTGCGAAGTAGAGGAATTTGACGATGCAGTTCGTGTAGTGTCAAAGGGGGACTTAAGAAGCACACATGTGAAGACATTACCATATCCGGGATTCCCGACAGATATGCAGCCACAGATGGGCGTTACACTGGCTTTATGCAAAGGGACAAGTATTGTGACAGAGAGTATCTTCGAGAATCGTTTTAAATATCTTGACGAGCTCGCAAGAATGGGTGCAAATGTCAAAGTAGAAGGAAATTCTGCAACGATTGAAGGTGTTGAGAAGCTTTCAGGAGCAAGGGTAAGCGCACCGGATCTTAGAGCAGGAGCAGCACTTTGCATTGCAGGTCTTGCAACTGACGGAATCACGATTGTTGACGACATTGTGTATATCCAGAGAGGATATGAGCGTTTCGAGGAGAAGATCCGTGGAATCGGCGGAATCATTGAACGTGTGTCTACAGAGCGTGAGATTCAGAAGTTCAAGCTGAAAGTCAGCTAATACAACAGAAAGTAAGATATGTATATTGACATTTCTTATGTATTGCGATAAAGTCATATATGTTACAAGATAATAATAATATTTTTCTCTTATTCAGAGCAGTGGAGGTACAAAGGACCTGTGAAGCTGCGGCAACCCCCGGTTCGGGAAGGTGCCGACCTGAGCGAGTAATCGAACAATAAGAGGATTGGCTTATGAAATATAAACAGTCCACTTAGTGTGGGCTGTTTCTTTGTGCAATGAACCCGCCATGCTATGTGCATTTTCAGGGTTTTAGCGAATCTCAGAATAAGAGTAAAGAACATGAAAAGGAGAAGAGAATGGAAAGACATTTATTTACATCAGAATCAGTAACTGAAGGACATCCGGATAAGATGTGCGACCAGATTTCAGATGCAATCCTGGATGCCCTTATGGAGCAGGATCCAATGAGCCGTGTTGCCTGCGAGACATGCACAACAACAGGTCTTGTTATGGTCATGGGAGAAATCACAACAAATGCTTATGTGGATATTCAGAAGATTGTAAGAGATACAGTCCGCGAGATTGGGTATACTCGTGGAAAATATGGATTTGATGCAGATACATGTGGTGTGATTACAGCAATCGATGAGCAGTCTGCAGATATTGCGCTTGGAGTTGACAAAGCTCTGGAAGCAAAAGAGAATAAAATGTCTGAAGAAGAGATTGCAGCAATCGGAGCAGGAGATCAGGGAATGATGTTCGGATATGCTTCCGATGAGACGCCGGAACTGATGCCATATCCGATTTCACTGGCACACAAGCTTGCAAGAAAACTGACAGAAGTCAGAAAAGACGGTACATTAAAATATTTAAGACCAGACGGAAAAACTCAGGTTACTGTAGAATATGATGAGAATGGTACGCCAAAGCGTCTGGATGCAGTTGTACTTTCTACACAGCACGATCCGGATGTGACACAGGAGCAGATTCACGAAGATATTAAGAAATATGTTTTTGACCCGATCATTCCGGAAGGAATGGTAGATGAGAATACAAAATTTTTCATCAACCCGACAGGCCGCTTTGTAATCGGTGGACCACACGGTGACAGCGGACTGACTGGAAGAAAGATTATTGTAGATACTTACGGTGGAATGGCTCGCCACGGTGGTGGAGCATTTTCCGGAAAGGATTGTACAAAGGTAGACAGATCTGCAGCTTACGCAGCACGTTATGTTGCTAAGAATATCGTGGCAGCCGGAATTGCTAAGAAATGTGAAATCCAGTTATCTTACGCGATCGGTGTTGCACACCCGACATCTATCATGGTAGATACATTTGGAACAGGTAAGATTTCAGATGAGAAGCTTGTTGAAATCATCCGTGAGAATTTCGATCTTCGTCCGGCTGGAATTATCCAGATGTTGAACTTAAGAAGACCGATTTACAAACAGACAGCAGCTTACGGTCACTTTGGACGTACAGATGTAGATCTTCCATGGGAGAAGATAGACAAAGCAGAGTTACTGAAAAGTTATCTGTAAGATTGATTTATAAAATTTTTAGAAATGTTTATGGACGCTTTCGTGTGAAGCGTCCTTTTTCATGCTATACTTGATTTTAGATGCAAAAGTGCATTTTGAGTGAGACCTGAACTTAAAAGGAGATTTATTTTATGAAATTTAAGACCAGGCTGGTAGTAGCGTTTTTTACAATTATATTAATTCCACTTGTATTATCTTCGGCGCTTGTGTGTATGGTTGGAAAATATCAACTTAGTTCTATTGAGAAAAATTATGGGATCAAGAATACGACAGTCGAGAGTCTGGCTAGTTCTGTAACCGTTCTTACACGGCTGACAGAACAGCCATATCGTGAGCTGGAGGCATTGATACGGAAAAATCCGGAAGAAATGGAAGATGCAGCACAACTGGAAAGTCTGAATGGTGAACTGCAAGATAAAAAATCTTATCTTCTTGTGAGAAAGAATGATACGATTGCCTATATTGGTACGGAGGCTTCTAAAGCTGAGAAAGTCATCAGCCAGCTCCCGGAGTATGGAGCGGCCGAGACGACATCAGAAAATGGCATGTATCTTGGAGGAAAAGCACAAGTCCTTCTAAAACAGATTGATTTTCAGTATTCGGATGGAAGTGAAGGCAGTGCATTTATTGTGACAAATGTAGGAAGCCTGATTCCGGAAGTGAAAAATCTGTTCGTGGAGATTATCGTATGCATTTTCCTGGTACTTGTATTTACCGCATGTGTGCTGATCATCTGGATTTACAGAAGTGTCATGGGACCGGTCGGAAAGATGCGGGAGGCAACAAAGAGTATAAAAGAAGGAAATCTTGACTTTGAACTGCCGGTTGAGACAGATGACGAGCTCGGACAGCTCTGTGGGGATCTGGAAGACATGCGAAAACGTCTGAAGAATACAGCAGAAGAGAAACTGAAATTTGACAAAGAAAATAAAGAATTGATCAGTAACATTTCCCATGATCTAAAGACACCTGTGACGACCATCAAAGGTTATGCAGAAGGAATCATGGACGGTGTGGCAGATACTCCGGACAAAGTGGCAAAATATGTACGGACCATTTACAATAAAGCGAGTGAGATGGACGTACTGATCAACGAGCTGACTCTTTATTCAAAAATTGACACGAACCGTATTCCGTACAATTTCACAATTTTATCTGTGAATGATTATTTTAATGATTGCTCAGAGGATTTATCTTTGGATCTAGAGGCAAAAAATGTGGAATTTGGTTATTTTAATTATGTAGAACCTGAGGTCAAGGTTATTGCAGACCCGGAACAAATTAAGAGAGTGGTGCATAACATTGTGAATAACTCTGTAAAATATATGGATAAAGACAAGCCAAAGATTAATTTGCGCGTCAAAGATGTAGGGGATTTTGTTCAGGTCGAAATCGAAGATAACGGAAAAGGAATTGCATCAAAAGATCTGCCAAATGTGTTCGAGAGATTTTACCGGACGGACGCATCAAGAAATTCCTCAAAAGGAGGAAGCGGTATTGGTCTTTCTATTGTAAAGAAGATTATAGAAGAACACGGTGGAAAAATCTGGGCAACGAGCCGGGAACATACCGGGACGACCATGTATTTTGTGCTTAGAAAGTATCAGGAGGTACCAGTAAATGAGTAAAATATTAATCGTAGAAGATGAAGAGACAATTGCAGATCTGGAAAAAGATTATCTGGAACTGAGCGGATTTGAGGTGGAAGTTGCAAATGACGGAGAGACAGGACTTGAAAAAGCCCTGAAAGATGAATACAGCTTGTTCATACTGGATCTCATGCTTCCGGGTGTGGACGGATTTGAAATCTGTAGGAAAATCCGAGAAGAAAAAAATACACCAATCATCATGGTATCCGCAAAGAAAGACGATATTGACAAGATCCGTGGGCTGGGACTCGGTGCAGACGATTATATGACAAAACCATTCAGTCCGAGCGAGATGGTAGCAAGAGTAAAAGCACACCTCGCAAGATATGACCGCCTGACAGGAAGTGCAGTGGAAAAGAATAAAATTATTGAGATCCGCGGACTCCGTATCGACACAACTGCAAGACGCGTATGGGTCAACGATGTAGAGAAGACATTTACAACAAAAGAATTTGATTTACTCACATTCCTTGCAAGCCACCCGAATCACGTATATACAAAAGAAGAACTGTTCCGGGAAATCTGGGATATGGAATCTATCGGAGATATTGCGACTGTGACTGTTCATATCAAAAAGATCCGAGAAAAAGTAGAAGTAGACACATCAAACCCACAGTACATTGAGACAATCTGGGGCGTGGGATACAGATTTAAAGTATAAAAATTAAATGGGGGACGTAGCACTTTAACAAAGTACTACGTCCCCATCGCTGATTAAGGCTGTCCCTTTTGGCGATTGTGCTGAATTAATAAACCCCAAGTGCTTTTAGTGCAAGCAGGAATAATACGAATACAATACTTGGTCTGGCAATTTTAGAACCGTTTTTCATCACAAGTCCGGCACCGATGTATCCGCCAAGCATATTGCAGGCTGCAGATGCAAGTCCGAGACTTAAAACGCCTTGTCCATTGTAAAGAAAGATTGCAAGTGCGGTCAGGTTCGTAGTCAAGTTGATGACTTTTGCCTGTGCATTTGCGGTCTGGATGTTCAGATGAGCAAATACTGTGAACGCGATAATTAAAAATGTTCCGGTTCCCGGTCCATAGAATCCGTCGTAACATCCGACGATAAATGCAGCTATCGTTGCAGTTAAGTAAGTTCTTCGGTTCAGAGTGATCTCTTCGCTCCCTTCATCGTTAAATAATTTCTTGTTTAATACGAGAAATGCAGATACCGGAAGGATTACCATTAATACATAGGAAAGAATGTGTTCCGGGACGCGAAGGGAGATCTGTGCACCGATGAAAGAACCGCAGATCGCAGCGACTACCGCAGGCGCTGCCAGCTTTAAATTAATGAGTTTTGCTTTCGCAAAACGGTAAGTGGCAAGTGCAGTTCCGAATGGACTGGATATTTTATTCGTGGCAATTGCTGCATGAGGCGGAAGCCCGGCAATTAAAAAAGCTGGAAGTGAAATCAGACCGCCGCCACCACCGATGGCGTCGACGAGCCCGGCGAGAAAAACAAGCGGGCATACGACTAAAAATGTATGAAGTGTGATATTCATATCAAGTGTTCTCCTGTCTTTTGTAAAATACTTTGATTCCAGAAAAGAAATCTTTTTTATTATAGAGAAAGATAATTTAAATGACAAGGGGAAAATCCATGAAAAACGTTATGTAAATCCGTAGAAAAACTCTGTAAAAATCTTGCAAAACCCCTTGACAATTAAGCGGTTTCATAATACTATAATCTAGCGTGCATAAAAAGGCATTAGTTTTTAGTGCGCATATTTCGTGTAAACGAGGCAACTTATTACTATCATAGGAGGTGAAAGAGAATGCCAACATTTAACCAGTTAGTAAAAAAAGGACGTCAGACATCTGTAAAGAAGTCTACAGCTCCTGCACTTCAGAAAGGGTACAATTCTCTTAAGAAAAGAGCAACTAATGAGTCTGCTCCACAGAAGAGAGGCGTATGTACAGCTGTTAAGACAGCTACACCTAAGAAGCCTAACTCAGCTCTTAGAAAGATCGCCAGAGTTCGTCTTTCTAACGGTATCGAAGTAACAAGCTATATCCCAGGAGAAGGACATAACCTTCAGGAGCATAGTGTTGTACTGATTCGTGGAGGAAGAGTAAGAGACCTTCCAGGAACAAGATACCACATCATCAGAGGAACACTTGATACAGCAGGTGTTGCTAAGAGAAGACAGGCTCGTTCTAAATACGGCGCTAAGAGACCAAAAGACGCTAAATAAATCCTGAGCACTTAATGAGCATGACCGCAAGGGGAATGTGAATTTAGTACGAAGATTGTTCTTCGGAACTTAGCGAGGTAGTTCACGAGCTTAGTAAGAAGAACTGCCATATGAATTTATATTCACAAACAGAACTATGATTGAGTAAGTTGCGAGACATATAGATGTTGAGTTATGTCTTTGCACTACACTGTATCATCAGAACGACACATGTGAGTACCTATGAATTAATCAAAATGTTTAAGGAGGGAAGGACCGTGCCACGTAAAGGACATACTCAGAAAAGAGACGTATTAGCAGATCCAATGTACAATAGTAAAGTGGTAACAAAGCTTATCAATAACATCATGTTAGACGGTAAGAAGGGTGTTGCACAGAAGATTGTATATGGAGCATTCGAAAGAATCGCAGACAAATCCGAGAAGCCAGCAATCGAAGTATTCGAAGAGGCTATGAACAACATCATGCCAGTACTTGAGGTAAAGGCAAGACGTATCGGAGGAGCAAACTATCAGGTGCCAATCGAGGTAAGAGCAGACAGAAGACAGACTTTAGCGCTTCGCTGGCTTACAACATATTCCCGTCAGAGAGGCGAGAAGACAATGGAAGAAAGACTGGCAAATGAGATTCTTGATGCAGCAAACAACACTGGTGCATCTGTAAAGAAGAAAGAAGACATGCACAAGATGGCTGAGGCAAACAAAGCATTTGCTCACTATCGTTTCTAATATTTTAGGAGGCAATAATGGCTGAGAGACAATATCCATTAGAGAGAACCAGAAACATCGGTATCATGGCTCATATTGATGCTGGTAAGACTACACTGACAGAGCGTATTCTTTACTATACCGGTGTAAACTATAAGATTGGTGATACTCATGAAGGTACTGCTACTATGGACTGGATGGAGCAGGAGCAGGAAAGAGGTATCACAATTACTTCTGCAGCTACAACATGTCACTGGACATTGGAAGAGAACTGTAAGCCGAAGCCGGGTGCTCTTGAGCATCGTATCAATATCATTGATACTCCGGGACACGTTGACTTTACTGTTGAGGTAGAGCGTTCACTTCGTGTACTGGACGGAGCAGTAGGTGTATTTTGTGCTAAGGGTGGTGTAGAGCCACAGTCAGAGAACGTATGGCGTCAGGCTGACACATACAACGTTCCAAGAATGGCATTCATCAACAAGATGGATATTCTTGGTGCTGATTTCTACAATGCTGTAGATCAGATCAGAACAAGACTTGGTAAAAATGCAATCGTTCTTCAGCTGCCAATCGGTAAAGAAGATGATTTCAAGGGAATCATTGATTTGATGGAAATGAAAGCCTACATCTACAACGATGATAAGGGAAATGATATCACAATCACTGATATTCCGGAAGATATGAAAGATGATGCTGAGCTTTATCACACAGAGATGGTTGAGAAGATTTGTGAGTTGGATGACGAGCTTATGATGATGTATCTTGAAGACGAGATTCCTTCAATCGAGCAGTTAAAAGCAACTTTAAGAAAAGCAACATGTGAGTGTACAGCAGTACCTGTAACATGTGGATCAGCATACAGAAATAAAGGTGTTCAGAAGATGCTTGATGCAGTTATCGAGTATATGCCGGCACCAACAGATATCCCACCAATCGAAGGTGTGGACGAGGATGGAAACAATGTTGTAAGACATTCTTCAGATGAGGAGCCATTCTCAGCACTTGCATTCAAGATTATGACAGACCCATTCGTTGGTAAACTGGCATATTTCAGAGTTTACTCTGGTACAATGAACTCTGGTTCTTATGTACTGAATGCTACAAAGAACAAAAAAGAGCGTGTTGGACGTATCCTTCAGATGCATGCCAACAAGCGTGAAGAGCTGGATAAGGTTTATTCCGGAGATATCGCTGCGGCTATCGGATTCAAGTTCACTACAACAGGTGATACAATCTGTGATGAGCAGCACCCAGTAATTCTGGAGTCTATGGAATTCCCAGAGCCAGTTATCGAGCTCGCTATCGAGCCTAAGACAAAGGCTTCCCAGGGTAAACTTGGTGAGTCCCTTGCAAAACTTGCAGAAGAGGATCCTACATTCCGTGCACACACTGATCAGGAAACTGGACAGACAATCATCGCCGGAATGGGTGAGCTTCACCTGGAGATCATCGTTGACCGTCTTCTTCGTGAGTTCAAAGTAGAAGCTAACGTTGGTGCACCACAGGTTGCATACAAAGAAGCATTTACTAAGGCTGTTGATGTAGATAGCAAATATGCTAAACAGTCTGGTGGACGTGGACAGTACGGACACTGTAAAGTTAAATTTGAGCCTATGGATGTTAACGGTGAGGAGACATTCAAATTCGAGTCTACTGTAGTTGGTGGAGCTATTCCGAAAGAGTACATTCCGAAGATCGGAGAAGGTATTGAGGAAGCTATGCAGTCAGGTCTTCTTGGAGGATTCCCGGTTGTTGGTATTCACGCTAACGTATATGACGGATCTTACCATGAGGTCGATTCCAGTGAGATGGCTTTCCATATTGCAGGATCACTTGCATTTAAAGATGCTATGAAGAAGGCAGATCCGGTACTTCTTGAGCCTATCATGAAGGTTGAGGTAACAATGCCAGAAGAGTACATGGGAGATGTTATCGGTGATATCAACTCACGTCGTGGACGTATCGAGGGCATGGATGATCTTGGCGGTGGTAAGATCGTACATGGTTATGTACCACTTGCAGAGATGTTCGGATACTCTACAGACCTTCGTTCCAGAACACAGGGACGTGGTAACTACTCAATGTTCTTCGAGAAATACGAGCAGGTACCAAAGTCTGTACAGGAGAAGGTATTATCCAATAAAAATGCTTAATTCCTTGTAAAAAGGCGCAAAAAGGCTTGAAAAACTGTATGATTTGAAATATAATCAAAACTAGCCGAGTAATCGTAAAATATTTTTAGAAAATGCTTTAAAAGCATATATTTAAGGAGGATATTCAAAATGGCAAAGGCTAAATTTGAAAGAACAAAACCGCATTGTAATATCGGTACTATCGGTCACGTTGACCATGGTAAAACAACTCTTACAGCTGCTATCACAAAGACACTTGCAGCAAGAGTTGAGGGTAACGCAGCTGTAGATTTCGAGAACATCGATAAAGCTCCAGAAGAGAGAGAGCGTGGAATCACAATCTCTACAGCACACGTTGAGTATGAGACAGAGAAACGTCACTATGCACACGTTGACTGCCCAGGACATGCTGACTACGTTAAGAACATGATCACAGGAGCTGCTCAGATGGACGGAGCTATCCTTGTTGTAGCTGCTACAGACGGAGTTATGGCTCAGACAAGAGAGCATATCCTTCTTTCCCGTCAGGTAGGTGTACCTTACATCGTTGTATTCATGAACAAATGTGACATGGTTGACGATCCAGAGCTTCTTGAGCTCGTTGAGATGGAAATCCGTGAGCTGTTAGACGAGTATGAGTTCCCAGGAGATGACACACCGATCATCCAGGGATCTGCTCTTAAAGCTCTTGAGGATCCAATGTCAGAGTGGGGAGATAAGATCATGGAGCTTATGGATGCTGTAGATTCTTATATCCCAGATCCAGAGCGTGATACAGATAAGCCATTCCTTATGCCTGTAGAGGACGTATTCTCTATCACAGGACGTGGAACAGTTGCTACTGGTAGAGTAGAGCGTGGTGTTCTTCATGTATCTGACGAAGTTGAAATCGTTGGTATCCATGAGGATGTTAAGAAAACAGTTGTAACAGGTGTTGAGATGTTCCGTAAGCTTCTTGATGAGGCTCAGGCTGGAGATAACATCGGAGCTCTTCTTCGTGGTATCCAGAGAACAGACATCGAAAGAGGACAGGTTCTTTGTAAACCAGGTTCAGTTACATGCCACAAGAAATTCACAGCTCAGGTTTATGTACTGACAAAAGACGAGGGTGGACGTCATACTCCATTCTTCAACAACTATCGTCCACAGTTCTACTTCAGAACAACAGACGTAACAGGTGTTTGCGAGCTTCCAGAGGGAACAGAGATGTGCATGCCTGGAGATAACGTAGAGATGACAATCGAACTGATTCACCCAGTTGCTATGGAGCAGGGACTTCGTTTCGCTATCCGTGAAGGTGGACGTACTGTTGGATCAGGCCGTGTTGCTACAATCATCGAGTAATCATATATTCGAATATAAAATGGTATCTTAGATACCACTATGTCCAAGCATAAGATGCCCCGGAAACCTCGTGTTTCCGGGGTTTTTCTGTTACCCGGGAATAGAAAATAGAGAGAGTTATTTACGATGGGTAGAGTGTAAAAATTTATTTGCGGACAGAAAAACAGCCACTTCAGTTTCCTAAAGTGGCTACAGTTTGGCTACATTTCTATTACAATGGCTACATATACAATGATTCCTTCTATGAAATCAAATCTGAGGAATTTTCACAGTGATACCGGAAGTTCCTTTACGGATTACGAGGTCACTGTCGATTAGAGATTGCTTGATCTCATCTATCGTTTTTTCCAGATCGTCCAGTTCTTTTTTTTGTTTTTCATCCATACTGTCTGATTGATATTTTTCCTGTGCAGTGTTTAGCAGTTCTTTTGTTTCCAGATATTTGCATAATCGTTTATTTAGTTCTTTATTGTCAAAAGAAATTCTGACCGAAGATGGAATATAAGCTCCGTCTTCCTTTTTATCTGCAGATATATTCATATCAATTTCATCATCCATTTTAAACAGTAGAGAGAGAACATCTGAAACAGTGGATATATCCAAATCTAAAAAAACATTGATGCTGATTCCCAGAGCATTTGATATTTTGAGGAGTTGTTCCGGTTTTGGATTACGGATACCGAGTTCATATTTTTTTATGGTGGCATAGTGAATGCCAGATAATTCTCCAAGGGTTTCCTGCGACATTCCTCGAAGATTTCTATAATATCTTATTTTTTCCCCTGTAGTCATGGCTGCATCTCCTTTCAATGACAGGTACACATTTGTATTCTATCATAGAATGATTAATTTGTGTGAAAAAAATAAAAACAATAAAACAACTTGACGGACACAAATGAGTACTATATAATAACAATACAAGGTACACATATGAGTACCAATGAAAGGAGAGATGAATAATGGCAAGAAGAGAAACAATGGTATATGCAGATGAAGTGGCAGCTACTCTTGGTGTAGCAAAAGAAACTGCATATAAGATTATCAAAGGTTTAAACGATAATCTAAGAGAAAAGGGCTATGTAACGGTATCTGGAAGATTGCCGAGGCGCTATTGGGAAGAAAAATTCTATGGTGGAGCCGAAGCATTATATGGGGAAAAAGAATAGGAGGTGTCTGAATGTCAATTACGAGAGAAGAAAATGGGACTTATACTTCACAGGTTAGAGTAAAGGACTGGACTGGGAAAACAATTCATAAAAAGAAGCGGGGTTTTAAGCGAAAAAAGGATGCTAAAGAATGGGAGAGACAGATGCTTTCTCAGGGAAACATTTTGAATACAACCTTGAAAGACTTCTTTGAAATCTATCTGGAGGATAAGAAAAATGTGATTAAACAACGAACTGTTTATAACAAACGGGATGTATTCAGAAAGCACATTTTTCCTTACTTTGCTGATCGTCCAATGAATAGTTTTAAAGCTCCGGAACTGATCCAGTGGCAGAACAAGATTACATCAATGGGATATAAACCAACGTATCTTAATGATATTCATAAGCATTTTCAAGCAGTATTCACTCATGCTTGCAAGGTGTATGATCTGGCAGAAAATCCGTTTGAAAAGATGGCGCGTATGGGAAAACCGGATGCAGATGAAATGGTGTTTTGGACGATAGACGAGTATAACGCATTTATCGCTCAGATAGAACCCGGCGCAAGATATTATGTTCTGTTTGAACTGCTTTTCTGGACCGGAGCCAGAATCGGCGAAGCCCTTGCCTTGACAAAAGCCGATATTGATACGGTAAATTATCGGTTGAGGATTAACAAAACGTATTACCGGAAGCATAAAGAAGACTTTATTACTCCTCCTAAAACGGAACAGTCAATCAGAACTATTGATATTCCAGAGTTTCTGGTAAAGGAATTAAAAGAGTATATGGACAAGCTTTATGGACTTCAGGAAGATGACAGGATTTTTCCGATTGTGGCTGAGTCAGTACAGCACAAAATGAAAAGAGTGATTGAAAAACATCATCTGAAAAAAATTCGTGTCCATGACCTTCGCCACAGCCATGCAGCGTACCTGATCGATCATGGTGTACAGCCGCTGATGATCAAGGAACGGTTTGGACACAAGGATATCCGTGTTACCTTGAATACTTACGGGCATCTGTATCCAACAAAGCAGAAAGAACTGGCGGAGATGTTAAATGCCCAGCGAGAGGAAGGGAGGAAAACGGAATGCAGCGTTTAAATAAAAAACAGACTGTTTCAGATTCATCAGCTCTGCATACGGAGTTACTAAGCTCGCCTGGCCCGCTCGCTAAGGAACTCCAGTATGTTGGCGCAGATGTGAAACAGTCCGTAATAACTGACAAGAACATTATACCAGAAAGTACGAGACAGGTACAACAGCAAAATTCCGTGAATAGGACGAAAAGCAACAGCATGGTGGGGCAGAATGCCCCTCATGCACTGAAAGTAAAATCTATGACGGAACTGTATGATACAGTTTATCCGCCCAGTAAACCTGTGGTAGAAGGACTGTTATATAACGGAACTTATCTGTTTGTGGGAGCACCAAAGGTAGGAAAATCCTTCTTTATGGCACAGCTTGGATACCATGTGAGTAAAGGCATTCCGTTATGGAATTATCCGGTTACACAGGGCGCCGTACTTTATCTGGCATTGGAAGATACGGAAGAGCGGCTGCAGAAACGACTGGCAAGGATGTTCGGTGTTGAGGACAGCGAGAACTATTATTTTGCAGTTGAGGCAGAAACTCTGAATACCGGATTAGAAGAGCAGTTGAATCAGTTTGTTGAGCAGCATAAAGATGCAAGGCTGATTATTATTGATACACTGCAGAAGGTAAAGGAAATAGGTGGAGATAAATTCAGTTATGCGGATGACTACCAGAATGTTACACGATTAAAAGCATTCAGTGATAAATATGGTGTTTGCATTCTTCTGGTACATCATACAAGAAAACTGGATTCTTCCGATAGCTTTGAACGTATTTCCGGTACCAATGGTCTGCTGGGAGCTGCAGATGGTGCCTTCGTTATGGAGAAAGAGAAGCGAACAGATAATAAAGCAACGCTGGAAGTTGCGGGACGTGATCAGCAGGATCAGAAAATATATCTGCAGTTTGATCGGGAACATTGTCTGTGGAAATTCGTGAAAAATGATGTGGAGTTATGGAAGAAGCCGCCAAATCCTCTGCTTGATGCAGTAGCTGCATTGATAAAGAATAGCAAAGTGTGGACAGGAAGTGCTACAGAGCTGTCGGCTTTACTTACGGGTATTGAGATAGAAGCCAATGTACTTACCAGAGCTTTGAATATTGCAGTAGATGATTTGCTGGAAGATTATAAGATTCGATATTCCAACAAGCATACCAGTAAAGGAAGTCTGATTAGTCTGCGGTTAATGGATGAAATGACGGTAAGTGACGATATGACGGTTATTTCCGGTACGGAAACGGTACTGAAAACAGCGTCACAATCGTCAGAACCGTCACAGGAAGGAGACACCAATGAGAAACGTACAGATACCGTTTGAGTTGTTTTGCCAGCTTTTACAATACCATTTGATGGAAAATTATAATCTGGAAAATAGCATTAAACAGGGATTGGAAAAGAAATTGGATGCGTTGGTGATGCATGAATTGTATGGGAAATCGAAAAGCGCAGCCACCTTGGAAGAAAGAGAGAAAGCCCGACAGGAGTATCTGGACAGGCGAGGAGTAGCGGAGGAGTTTCGATGGTAGTTTTTTCTGATCACCTTATGACAGGGGCGTGACACGCTCCTGTATCAGTGGCAGATAAGGCAAGGCTTTGGAAGTAAAATCGGAAAGGATTGACAAAGAGAGGGAGCCTTTTTTCGGGGCATCCTTTCTGGTCAGATTGTGAAAGGAGATTTCAACTATGAGACAGGGAAGATTAGGATACAACAGCAGCAATGACAGATATGGATTATTATCAGCAGATTTATGGATTGATACCGGATTTCATTGCGGAGAGTGTCTGGAAGTTCTGGTAGACGGCAAATGGGTAGAGACCAGAATGGAAATGGATGCTGCCCGGAACTGGTATCTGGTAGGAACACCTTATCGTGGTGATCTGGAGTATATCAGAGCCAGGATATAACCGGGAGCAGCTGCATCGACCGTAGGGAGAAAAAGATCTTCGCCCCGCTTCGGTCGGTGCAGAACAGACGTCCTCAGACGTCTTGTACCCCCGGTAGGGCGCAAGGGTACTTTTGATGGACGGAACGGCTGTCGAAAGTGCTTTTGCGTTACTTTTGACAAAAGTAACAAAACCGCCGTATCCGGCACTGTTCTATTAGAAAAGGAAGGGGGAATGCTTATTGAAAAGAACAATCAGTGGAATGATGGGTGCAGGGTCTCTTGCGCATAATCGAAGAGCTTTTATTGCAGAGAACGTGGATTCTGATCGGACGCATCTGAATGTAAAATATTATGATGAGAATCTCCGAAAGGTTTACCATGAGCTGTTTGACGAAGCAGTAGAAAGATATAATGCAGTACAAAAACGAAATGACCGTAAGATTACTGATTACTATGAGAAAATCCGTCAGGGGAAACAGGAGAAATTATTTCATGAGATGATTATCCAGATTGGAAATAAAGATGATATGTCATCAGATACGGTTGAAGGAGAAACGGCTGCTAAAATACTTGACGAATATATGAAGGACTTTCAGCAACGGAATCCGACTTTACGGGTGTTTAATTGTTATCTTCATATGGATGAAGCCACTCCACATCTGCATATTGATTTTGTGCCTTATATATCCGGATGGAAGGGAAAAGGATTGGATACCAAGGTATCATTGAAACAGGCGTTGGCCTCACTCGGATTCAAGGGTGGAACAAAGCATGATTCAGAATGGAACCAATGGATCAATCATGAAAAAGAAGTGCTTGCTGGTGTTATGGAGAGACATGGTATTGAGTGGGAGAAAAAAGGCACACATGAAGAACATTTGTCAGTTTATGATTACAAGAAAAAGGTGCGATCAGAGGGAGTAAAAGCTCTGGAAAAGGAAAATGCCCTCCTGACAGTGCAAAATGAAAGTCTGATTGGACAGATGGTGGAATCCAGAGCTGACATTAAAATATTGGAGCAGACGAAAGCAGATGCAGAAAAAGCTGTAGAAGAAGCTAAAGATAGAGCTGATCATGCGGAAAAGGAAGCTGAGAAGCACGAAAAAAGACTTGAAAATTTAAAACCGATAATAGATAGCATGAATGCTGAAACGGCGGACTTCAAGGAAAAAATAGAAGAGCAGTTATCACAGGCAGGGACTTTGGAATTAGCTTCTTCCTATCGGGAGAAAAAGGCGAAGCCATTGTTTATCCGCATGAAAAATAAAATTGCATCGTTGGCTGTAAGAGTTGAACAGGTCACACAGAAGCTAACAAATGCTCGTATAGAAATTAAAATCTTGAAAAGAGAGAAAAAGTCATTGCAGGAAGAAAATAGTATATTGATTGAGAAAAATAAGGAACTTCAAGAGGAAAACGCAGTACTGAAAAGTATAGCAATTATGTTTGACCGGGTTGTTCGTGTCATGGGTGAAGATACCGTGTTTCTGGCGGTTCGAAAAGATGAAGAGAGGGAAAAATTTGAAAATAGGAAGAAAGAACAGCCGGAAAAAGAACAGAGTGTATTGAAAAGGCTTGAAATAGCCAAACAAACTGTGGCTGTACGAGAAGAGGACAAAATAAAGAGCAAACCAAAGAAATGGAATATGGAAAGGTAGGAATGAATATGGAAAAGCACATTTATGACGAGAATAACGGATTAACTTATTCCTTATATGGAGACTATTACTTGCCAGATTTAGCGGTACCGGAGGAAGAAACGGCGAATTACGGGAAGTATGGGATGTTAAGAAAAAACTATTTGAAAGAGCATAAACAGTGGTACTATCAGTCGATGGTATTATCCGGGAAATTAAATGAACATTTGAACATGGTAGATAAGGAAGCACATGAGATGGTAGAACTTCTGATAAAACAAATGGCGGTGCAGCAAGGGATAACGGAGCAACTGAAAGCGGATGCTCCCATAGTATGGGTACAAAAGATGAATGCGCTGAAGAGTACAGCGGAGGAAATTGTGCTATATGAAATAGTTTATGTTATGTCGCATTAGAAATGAAACACTTGTAAGTGAATAAAGATGCCAACTAGAGGGATTAGGATTATCTATATGCAGTATTTTAAATTAAAATAGTCATAAGCAAAGAGACAAGGTTAAAAATTTATTATGAAACCTTGTCTTTTTGGTTCTTGGGAGTCGTATCAAAGAGAATACTTTGCAATTCTTCTAATCTTTTTTCGAGTTTGCCTATGTAATGATATTGCCAACATATGGTTCCGGGAAGAAGAGCGGCTAAAGCAGCGGACACAATGAGTGGCTTTAGAATACCGTTGTCACTACTGCTTGCAAAAGCATAAAACAGGTTAATGAACAATACATAAAAATAAGAACAAAAAAATAGTAAATAGCCAGTAAATGATATAAGTTTCTTTAATATACGCATAAAAACTTCACCTCTTCCAAAAACTATTTTAGCGATATTCTCGCTAAAATGCAATAGCGAATATTCCGCTAAGATATGATTGCCATGAGGTGATGACAATGTATCAAAAAATCAGGGATTTGAGAGAAGATAAAGATTTGACCCAGACACAAATTGCAAAGATATTGAATTGTAGTCAGAGAATATATAGTAACTATGAGCGCGGTGAAGTCGATATTCCTACGCAGGTTCTGATTAAGTTGGCAGAATTTCATGGAACAAGCGTAGATTTTCTTCTGGGGCTTACAGACGAAAAGAGACCATATCCAAGGAAGAGAGACAAGTGAACTTCGGATCAGCGTGATGTAGAGAATATATTTCAATTGAAAAGATCATTTGAGAAAGAATCTATTTGTGAATCCCAGATGACCTCTTCAATAACTTTAATACATTCATCGGTTCGTTTGGTAATATCTTGTCCCCAGAAGTGAATTACTGTCCAGCCAAGAAATAGAAGCTTTTTATCAGTTTCCATATCGCGAGTCCGGTTCCGTTCAATTTTTTTAATCCAGTATTCCGGATTTTTCCCCTTCTCTAAACGCAACTTAAGAACTTCCCAGTCTTTTCCGTGAAAGAATTCACTATCACAGAAGATGGCAATTTTGTATTTGGTCAATGCAATGTCCGGCGAACCCGGAAGAACTTTGTAATTCTTGCGATAACGGTAGCTTTTATGCCATAGGGCTTTCCTAAGCCGTACTTCAATAGAAGTGTCAGAGCTGTGTATTTTGCTCATATTTTTTGATATGGCTTCTTGTGTGCGGGACATGATGATTCCTTCTTTGCGTTTTAATAGATGAATATATTTTAACAGGAAGTAGCAAAGGTGTAAATGAGTTGTAAGGAAATAGATGATAGTAATCCCTAAATATCTATATGAGAAAGTATTTGATTGACTGTATAAATGATTTGATTTATACTGAAAAGGTAAAAATTGATTTTAGAAAGAGGTACCCTGAATGACTATTTCAGAACAAATAAAAGTATTATGTGTCCGGTCAAATATCAGTGTGGCAGAATTGGCCCGAAGAGTAGGAACTACTCCACAGAATTTTGGCGGAAAAATGAAGAGGGAGAGCTTTACAGTATCAGAGCTAGAGGATATAGCTGATGCGGTAAATAGTTCATTTGAAAGAAAATTTGTACTGGAAAACGGAGAGGAAATCTGATGGGCACTATTATGAAATATGAACAATATAGCAAGTATTACGATAATAGGGATGTAATTTCTTTGTTTTCTGGTGCTATGGGATTGGATATCGGACTGGCAAAAGCAGGGCTTAATGTTGTCATTGGTCAAGATTTTGACGCTTCCTGCGTAAAAACAATGCGGGCAAATGGACATAAAGTGTTAGAAGGAGATATCAGGGAGATTGAGCCACAACAATTATTAAGTTTAACAGGTTTACATATTGGAGAACCATTTCTTATTTGCGGAGGGCCACCTTGTCAGCCCTTTTCTACAGCAGGAAAAAGACTGGGGATAAATGATCCGAGAGGAAGCCTGTTTATGGATTTTATCCGGATGATTGATTATATCCGCCCCCGATTTTTTGTTATGGAGAACGTAAAAGGAATCATGTCTGCACCGCTTAAGCATGTTCCTTTAGCAGAAAGGGATGAAAAGGATCCTGAGCAGCGTTTGGGAACGGTATTAGACGTAATATTGTCAGAGTTTAATAAGTTGGGATATAAGACGGTTTATGGGGTATTGGATGCTGTTAATTATGGAGTACCACAGTTTAGAGAACGTTTTGTGTTGATTGGGAGCAGAGATAATGAGGATATCTTTTTGCCGATACCAACCCATTTCCAGATGCATCAGAATCAGGAATATCAGTGGCAGTCAGTGAGAAGTGTGATTGAAGACTTAGAATTTGATAGCGGTGAGTGTGCTACCTTAAGTGATGAACGTTTGAAATTTCTCAAGATGGTTCCGCAAGGTGGGAACTGGAGAGATTTACCAGAGGATATAATACCAATAGCGATGGGTGGGGCTTATACATCAGGCGGAGGCAAGGTTGGATTTTATAGGCGGCTTTCTTATGATCAGCCGTCACCAACCGTGGTGACATCTCCTGTTCAGAAAGCTACGATGATGTGTCATCCTACCCAGAACAGACCGTTGAGTGTGAAAGAATATGCCAGAATTCAGCAGTTTCCAGATAACTGGATTTTTACAGGAACCACAGCTGCAAAGTACAGGCAAATTGGTAATGCTGTCCCGGTTGGTTTAGCAGAAGCTATAGGTAAGGCTGTCATAGCTGTTGCTGATAAATCTGCAGTAATAGAGACAAAAAGATTTAGAGGCACAAATGTACATAACAGAATTAAAAATGCGATAGAAATAGGAGGAAATATGTATGCCGTTAAATAATTCCTATGATGAACAGGCCGTTATTCAGGCAATAGCTTCTGCGTTGGAGACATTTTATGGGACATTGATTGAAAAGATAGATGCTTTAAACATACAAAAGGTCATGAAACGAAAAAATCCATATTTATATCGTGCAAAAGCCATGCAGAGTGCTGCGGAAATAGTAGAATCTGTATTGACTGCTTTTGTAAGTTCCAGTGAGGAGACGATATTCGGAAATTGCTTTTTTGAGCCAATTGCCATTGCAGCCAGCGGAGGATATAAGGCTTTGGCAGAAGGCATTGATATTATGATTCAGAACAATGAGACGAATACTATTTCTGCTATTGCGGTTAAAAGTGGACCGTCTGTGTTTAATGCTGATAGCAAAAAGCGACAGGAGCAGAACTTTACAGCAGCCTCTAAATTGGCACAGCAGGCGAAAGCAAGATATGAAGCGTATATCGGTTACTGTTATGGCAAGAAGAAAGAATCTGGACGTGGTAAACCGAAGATGTATCAGGAACTTGCCGGTAAGAGATTCTGGGCAGAATTGACTGGTGATGAAGAATTTTATAAGAAAATTATTGTATATATGGGAACAATGCCGGAACAGTATGTGGCGGACTATAAGGAAAGCTACAATAAGGCAGCGAATAGACTGGTAAGAGAATTTTCCAATAGTTTCTGTAAGGAAGATGGAAGCATTGACTGGGAGAAATTGGTGGAGTTTAATTCGGGGGATTGAGCAATAAAACAAGAAGAGTATTGGAGAGATAAAGATGAGTTTGGCGGAAAAATTAGACAGATATAATATGGAGTATTGGGATTTTAAAAATTCTAAAATTGATGGAATCCACAAAATTGCAAGTTATCCAGCACCAATGGTTGCTCCAATGCAACACGAATTATTACAGTTATTAGTTGACGAAAATCCGGCTTATCATAAGATGCTAGACCCATTTCATGGAACAGGTGTTACTCTTGTAGAAGGGCAGCAAATAGGATTAGAAGTTTTCGGTATTGATATTAATCCTTATGCGCATATTATCGCATTAGCTAAGCTTGAAAAATACGATCCAAATGAAATACAGATGAGTAATGAAATATTATTACAACATATTGAAGTATTGAAAAAAAGCGGAGACTATACAATTCATTGTTTCGATAATATTAATAAATGGTTTAGGAATGATGTTATTAATGACTTATCTGTGATACGAACGGCCATCATGTTACAAAATAATTGTAAAAATAGGCGATACTACTGGCTATGCTTTGGAGAGATTGTAAAAAAATACAGTAATACTAGAACATCCACTTTTAAATTACATGCTAAAGATGAAGAGAAAATAAAAAATATGGAGAATAATATTTATGAAGATTTTAAAAATAAAATTGAAGAGACATATAAATTAATCGGATATCCTCCATTAGGAAAATATAGATTGGAGTGTGGTGATTCAAATAGTATAATGCAAAAAATACCAAAAGAAACATTTGATATTATTTGCACTTCTCCGCCGTATGGTGATAATGGGACAACTGTTACGTATGGACAGTTTTCAATGTTACAATTGTTATGGATAGATAGCAATGATTTTCAATATGATATTTCAAGTATTGATAATTTTTCAAAACTTGATTCACTTAGTCTGGGAGGAACATTATCAAGGAAAAATGCGTTTTATTGTTCACAATTGGTTAATGAATACATAGAAAAGATATCTCCCCATAAACGGAAAAAAATAATGCAGTTTTATGCGGATTATGAAAATTCCTTTCGTGCAATGACACGCTTACTCAAAAAAGGGGGGCGTATGGTACTTACGTTGGGAAATAGGAAGGTGGATGGAATAGAATTTCCATTTACGGAAATAAATGTAGACCTTGCAAAACACTATAATCTGAGTGTCGAGTATGTAATAACGAGAAATATTTTGAATAAAAGAATGCCAAGGAAGGTATCAAGATTGTCAGATGGACAATCTGTCAGCTCTATGTCAAAAGAGACTACTTTATTATTGAAAAAGGGATGCGAAAGATGAAAGAGATTAATGCTAATATTTTAGAAGGTAAATATGAGGATATTCTGGCGGCAGTGCAGAGTCCAGTTATAACATTAACCGAATTAATAAAAAATGCTGCAGATTCGTGCTTGAATAATGAAGATCCCATAATAGTCAGTATATCCGAGGAAAATAGGACAATAGAAATAAGGGACACTGGAGTTGGTATTTGTGAGGAAGAAATTAAACATTTAGGAGAAGCTGGATATTCATCAAAAATGAAAGGGGATAATATTTCTTCACCAATTGCTAATCCGTTTTCAGGTAGTAAAGGATTAGGTTTATTAACAGCTTTTTTCATAGCTGAAGAGCTTGAAATGAAAACGTATTCTAAAAAGGATGAGAAAGCATATTGCATAATTTGGAAAAAAGGTGATCAAAAGTATAACTACGAAGAAATAGAAGAAAAATTTACGGGAACAAAAGTTCTGCTAAAAAGTGTTGATAGTGAAAAGTTAAAGATGATTTTGCTTCCAGAGGAAAAAGTAAAGTTATTTATGACATCGCTGAGATTTTTCACGAATGATACAAATCTACCTAAAATTCAACTAATTATTGATGGACGTGAAGAAAGTTTTTATCCTGTAGAAACACTTGAAGAATATTATCATAAAAATAAGGCAGATAATAAGGGTTTTATTGCCAAAGCAAGTTTTAGGTATGAGGATAATCAAATTACATTGTCTTATGAGGATAATGTAACAGGATTTTATACGTTTGCAGATAAAGTTATTGATTTAAAAGAGAAAAAAAGTGTTGATAGATTTGCAACAGATATAAAGATACCTGAAAAGGGTGTAGTGCCACTTAGAAAAATTAGTGAATCAGAGTTGTTTGATCCGAATTATGTTTCAATAACTGTACCGACGTTCTCTGGAGTTTTTTATACTTGGAGAAATCAGAAGGATGATCAGTTGGAACAGTGGCCAGCAGGCATAAGGATATATGTAAATAATTATAGCTTGTATAGATATCTTGATAAAGATAATGATTGGCTAAACTTGTCAGAGGTCAGTCAGAATGTAAAGGCTACTAACTATAAATTGAAAAATACTTATGGGTATTTGGACATGGATTGTTATAATGAGAATAAAGAAAGCCTAAAAATTTCAAAAGAAAGAAATGATTTTGTAGATTCTCTAGCACAAAGAAAATTTATTAAAATAATGCGAGAGATAGTGGTGGCTGCATTTACAAGAATTGATATTGCTGTAAAAAATCCTCCTATTCAATCACTGGGTATTAGATCCAATACGCTTACTGCTCGTCTCGGGGATAAAATTGAATTAGGTCAAAATGTTATTTGCAATAATATTGGTTTGGATGATGTGAAAGTAAATTATAATAAGTCCGAAATATCTATTGATGAAGAGTGGAATGTACAGACAACAAAAGCAGGTACATATATTGTAGAAGTGTCTTTTGAGCAGACGGTATATAACATTAGTTTGGTTTTTAAGGAGAAGATTCCGGAGTTTTCATTGACGAAAAATTCAATTGAAGTATATAAGGGTAATTCAGTTAATTTGCGGGAATTTATTTCTCGGAGTTCCTGTAAAGATGTATTGCCAGATAATATACAGATAAGTTCGCAATATACAACAACGGTAATAAAAAATGATTTGTTCGGAAAAGATAATGGAGAAGGAAAACATATTATTTTGTATAAATATGGAGACTTTCAAAAAACTTTAATTGTAAATGTTAAAAAGATTGAAAGGCAACCTGGCGGTGGAGCAAGATCAGCTAGAATAGATGCACTGTTTCCGAAAATGGATCAATTGAGAAGTAAATCCTATAAAATTCCAGAACTGATTGATGCGATATCTTCGTATTATACAGAAGCTCCAACCTTGTGTATGGCAGCGGTTAGGATTTTGGTTGAATCATCATGTAAAACATTTTTCCAATATATGAAAGATGAAGAAAATAATTTTAGTTTCCCTAGTTTGGTAAGTCGAACATTAATTTTACAGAGCTGTGTTGAGACGGCACCGGATTATCAGAAATATGTTGCAACGCAATCTCCTGAGTTCATTAGTGCATTTAAAACCATTTCAAATCAATACAAAATAACGTTGTCAAAAGATGTCAAAGCCAATATTAATAATCATGTGAATACGATTGGTTTGAATATGTTTGTACATAATCCACAGGTTATTGCTTCAGATGCAACGGTGTTTATGTCGATGCAGGTATTCGCTCCGATGCTTAATTTCATTTATGATATATTATTAATTGAAAAATAATAAAGATATAATGGCTACATTTTGGCTACAAAATTTTTAGAAACTACAGATTTTCTGCCGAAAATAATATAATCGAGACAATAAAGCCATAGAAAACAGCCATTTATCACCAGATATTGCAATCTCAAAGTCCGTGAAGGTGGACGTACTGTAGGATCAGGACGTGTTGCTACAATCATCGAGTAATTATAATCTGTTATCAGAATATTAACTCAAATATATACCCCAGAAGCTTAGGCTTCTGGGGTTTTTAATATAATAGAAAAGTGAGAACGCTGTAGCATATAAATTGTATTCTACAGGAAGTTATGATAGGATAATAATAGTTGGCCAGAAAAGAAAATGGAGAGTATTTGTTATTGTCTAAATTTGATGAGGAAGTTGTTTTTGAATATCATATTACAATCCGAGATGAAGATTTTAATCTTGGTATTTTGACAATGCGCACACCGGAAGGAGTATTTGAAGCCGATTTTGATGCGTAAAGACGATGCAACGAGCGAGGGGACTATTACGTGATCCTACATGGATCATATACGTTATAGAATTAAAAATTTTAACAATAATAATAAAAAATTGGAGGATAAATTAAGATGAAAGAAAAGATTCATGCATTATCAGAAGAGATGGTTGCTAATTTGGGAAGATTGGTAGCAATTGATTCACAGCTTGGCACACCGGAAGAAGGAAAGCCATTTGGAGAAGGACCAGCTAAAGCACTTAGCGTAGGACTTCAAATTGCGGAAGAGATGGGATTCCGTACAGTGAATTTGGACAATTATTGTGGTTATGCAGAGATGGGAGAAGGAAACGAAATTGTTGGTATCGCCGGACATCTTGATATTGTACCTGTAGGTGGAGATTGGAGCTATAATCCATTCGAATTGACACGTAAAGGTGATTATGTGTATGGACGTGGAACTACAGATGACAAAGGACCTGTGATGGAAGCTCTTTATGCGATGAAATTACTGCGTGATTCAGGCGTAAAACTTAATAAACGTGTTCGTCTTATTATGGGATGTAATGAGGAAACAGGTTCTAGATGTATGCAGCATTATAATGAAGTAGCTGAGGAGTTATCCTGTGGATTTACTCCAGATGCAAGTTTCCCATGTATTCATGGAGAAAAAGGTCATATGGGTATGACTGTGTATTCTAAGAACACAAAGATTATTGCTATGAATGGTGGTTTTGTATCTAATGCAGTATGTGATAACTGCACAGCAGTTATTCCGGCAGAAGATGGTCTGAAAGAAAAATTGGAAGCCGCTTTTGCTAACACAAAACTTCAGGAATATAAAGTTACAGAAGAGAATGGAGAAATCCATATTGAAGCGAAAGGTGTTCCGGCACATGCAAGTACACCGACACTTGGTGTGAATGCAGCAGGCGTGATATTTGAATGTCTGGAGCAAGTTGGATTCGAAGATGACTTTGTAAAATTCTATAATTCACATATTGGAACTTCTTGTGATGGAGTTGGAGTTGGATTAAAATGCCAAGATGCATATGGAGAATTGACACTTTGTAACGGAATTGTGAAAACAGAAGATGGTGTGATTTCTTGTACAATTGATATCCGTGTTCCGGTTACATTTAAAGAGGAAGATATCCGCAGTATGTGTGAAGGAAAATTAGAGGATGAAAATGGACGAATTGAAATTAACAGTATCGGGAATCCATTGTTTTTCCCAAGAGAGTCACCGCTGGTAGAGGCCTTATACAAAGCGTATGTTGATGTGACAGGAGATACGGAAAATGAGCCAATGGTAATTGGTGGGGGAACTTATGCAAAAACATTGAAAAATATTATTGCATTTGGACCGGAAAAACTAGGAGTAGATTATCGTATCCATGGTTCAGACGAATATATTCTTGTATCCGAGATGGAAGAAGCTGTTCTGATTTATATGGAAGCAATCAAGAATCTTCTTGCTATATAGAATGTAAAAATATAATAATAAAATCAGGATCATCTGTGAGGCGGGTGCTCCCGATTTTATTATTTCATAGGAAATTCCATTTCCAGTGTTATCGAGGGAGAGCAATTTTCAGAAATTCTTCCATAGCTCTGCTGATGTAGCGTCCTTTTTTCCAGTAAAATGATACATTTCGATTACAGTTCTTGCCGGGAAGTTTATAAAAAATAAGTTCTGAAGTTGCCGGTGCGCTTGCGAGCAGGAGATCCCCGATAAAAGTGATCCCCATTCCAGAACAGGCGATATTATAGGCGGTCATCTGTTGATCTAGTCGAAAAATTGTATGCGGAGTAAAGTTGTTTTCCTGGCAAATCGTTAGAGCACGCTTACCGGTATCATTATCTGAACGTAGAATAATAAAGGACTCATTTGCAAAACTGTTTAGTGGAACGGAAAGAACCTCCGGAGAAAGGAAACTACCGTCATGAATGGTCTCAATAGGAATCTGATATTCTTGCAGTCGGGTATTTACGGAGTAGCTTTTGGGAACGGCAAGTAAAAGATGTTCTTTTTGATAAACATAGTGATCAAAAATCTGCTCATCTAAAATACAGTTATCGATTATTAAATCTAGTTTTCCTGCTTGGAGGAGCAGAGAAAGATTCGCGCTGCTTTCCTCTACGAGAGAAATCTGGATATATAGTAGATCCTATACAGGGGGGAGCAGGAACTTCTTTAAATATGAATGCCAATGAAGTCATTGCCAATCGTGCAATTGAGATTCTTGGAGGAAAAAAGGAGATTATACAATTGTAAATCCGAACGATGATGTGAACTGTGGCCAGTCGACAAATGATGTCATACCAACTGCCGGAAAGATGACTTCACTTCATCTGTTGCAGAATTTAAAGAAACAACTTCTGCGTCTTTATGATGCGCTTAATGAAAAAGCGAAAGAGTTTGATCATGTAATCAAGATGGGACGTACGCAGATGCAGGATGCAGTGCCGATTCGTCTGGGACAGGAATTTAAAGCATATTCAGTAGCGATCATGCGAGATATCCACAGAATGGACAAGGCAATGGATGAGATGCGTACTCTCAATATGGGAGGAACCGCCATTGGAACAGGTATCAATGCAGATGAGAATTATTTGAGAAGAATTGTTCCTAACCTTTCAGAAATTTCAGGAATGGAGTTTATACAGGCATTTGATCTGATAGATGCAACACAGAATCTGGATTCCTTTGTTGCTGTTTCCGGTGCAGTGAAAGCATGTGCCGTAACACTTTCAAAAATGTCTAATGACCTTCGACTTATGTCATCCGGTCCGCGTGCTGGTTTTGGAGAGATTAATCTTCCGGCAAAACAGAATGGTTCCTCTATTATGCCTGGTAAAGTAAATCCGGTTATTCCGGAAGTAGTTAATCAGGTAGCGTTTAATATTATTGGAAACGATATGACAATTACAATGGCAGCCGAAGCAGGACAGTTAGAATTAAATGCATTTGAGCCGATCATTTTCTATTGTATGTTCCAGTCTATCGATACGCTTGGCTATGCAGTTGAGACACTCGTAGATAATTGTATCGTAGGAATTACGGCCAATGAAGAAAGATGTCGTCAGTTGGTAGAAAACAGTGTAGGAATCATTACAGCGGTTTGTCCGTATGTAGGTTATGAAAAAACAGCAGACATTGCGAAAAAAGCAATTAATTCCAATGAATCTGTAAGAAGCTTGATTTTGAAAGAAAATATTATGGATGAAGAGGAACTGAGTCGAATTCTTGATCCAATTCATATGACAGAACCAGGTATTTCAGGAAAAGATGTTCTTATGAAAATTTAAGATGAAAAATTAAGATGAAAATCACATATGATATATGCCCCAGAGTTTTAGGACTCTGGGGTTTTGTATTTATTACACAGGAAAGATTTTGAGTGATATAGTCAGGAGAGAGAATGGTTGATTACAGAAAAAAACATCGATATAATAAAAGCACATGGGATTAAAAATAAGAATGAGGTGTGGCTGCCATGAAATTTATACATATATCGGACTTGCATCTGGGAAAACGTGTGAATGAGTTTTCGATGCTGGAAGATCAAAGAGATATTTTGAAGAAAATACTTACTGTCGTTGATGAAGAAAAGCCGGAGGCAGTTTTCATTGCTGGAGATGTCTACGATAAATCAATACCGACTATAGAGGCTATCCAGTTATTTGATGATTTTCTGTGTCAGTTATCAAGAAAAAAAGTGCAAACATTCATAATCAGTGGTAATCATGACAGCGCGGAGAGAATTGCATTTGGCGGTCGATTGATGAGAGAAAGTGGTGTGTATGTTGCACCGGCATATTCTGGAAAGACGGATGCAATTGTACTGACGGATGAATGGGGACCGGTTAATATTTATCTGTTACCATTTGTAAAGCCGGTAAACGTAAAACATTTTTTTGAAGATGAACAGGTGGAAAATTATACAGATGCTTTGCGCATCGCAGTGGAGCAGATGAAAGTAAATCCGGATGAAAGAAATGTAATCGTGACACATCAGTTTGTAACCGGGGCGAAGAGAAGTGAGTCGGAAGAGATTTCTGTGGGTGGAACAAATAATGTAGATGTAAATGTATTCGAAAATTTTGATTATGTAGCACTGGGCCATATTCACGGACCGCAGAAGATTAGCAGAGAGACAGTGCGATATTGTGGAACTCCGTTAAAATATTCCTTTTCGGAGATTCACCACAAAAAGTCTGTGACAATCGTAGAAATGAAACAAAAGGGAAATGTAGTTATTCGAACAAAAGAAATGAATCCTTTACATGACTGGTATGAGATAAAAGGAAGCTATATGGAAGTGGCGGAAAAATCTTATTATGACAGTCTGGACAGAAATTGTTATATGCATATTACATTGACAGATGAAGAAGATATACCAGACGCGGTACGGAAATTACAAGTCATTTATCCGAATCTTATGAAATTGGATTATGACAATCAAAGGACGCGTGGAAGAAAATCATTTGCAGATGTGCAGGAAGTAGAAGAAAAAACACCGTTTGATATATTTGAAGATTTATATGAAAAACAGAATAATCAGGAAATGAATGAAGAACAGAAGCAATTGATTCATTCGTTAATTGAAAAAATCTGGGAGGATAAGAATTGAGACCGAAAAAATTAAAACTATCTGCATTTGGACCGTATGCAGGTTGCGAGGAACTGGATATGGAAAGGCTTGGAACAGGTGGATTGTATTTGATCACCGGAGATACAGGAGCAGGTAAAACGACAATTTTTGATGGTATTGTCTATGCATTATATGGTGCGGCCAGTGGTGAGAATCGGGAACCGGCAATGCTTCGGTCAAAATATGCAGATGCGCAAGTTCCGACAGAGGTAGAACTTCTTTTTGAAAATGGGGGGCAGGAATATAAAGTCCGGAGAAATCCGGAGTATGAACGACCGGCAAAAAAAGGTGGAGGAATGACACTTCAGAGAGCAGAGGCCGAATTGACATATCCGGATGGTCGTGTAGTTACAAAACAAAAAGAAGTGAATAAAGCAATTGTTGAAATCTTAGGTCTGAATCGAAATCAATTTCTTCAGATTGCGATGATCGCACAGGGAGATTTTCAAAAATTATTACTGGCAGATACAAAAGAAAGACAGGGAATTTTCCGGGAGATTTTTAAGACAGGCGGTTATCAGATTTTGCAGGAAAAATTGAAAGCGGAATCTGGTAAACTTTCGGATGAGCTGGAATTTGCAAGAAGAAGTGTAAATCAATATTTAGAAGGAGTGTTGGGAAAAGAAGAGATCAACTATGCAAAACTTCCTATGGAAGAAGCAATTGCTGAGATAAAAGACGTGATAGGATTAGATCAGGAAGAAGCGGAAAATATAAATTGCAAGCTTCAGAATCTACAAAAAGAGTTGGAGCAGATACAAGAGCATTTACAAAAAGCGCAGACGAGAGAACAGACGATTCGTACGCTTGAATTGGCTGAAGCTGATTATATAAAGGTGCAGGAACAAGGCGAGAAAATTCAACAGGAGTGGGAAGGACAAAAGAAAAAGCAGGAAAATAGAGAGGAGCTGGAAGTAAAAATTGCTCAAATTCAGACACAGATATCGATTTATCAAGAACTAGAAGAAAAGAAAAAGAGAATAATAGAAAGAAAAAAATTTCTAAAAGAGGAGAAAGAAAGGTTACAAACGCAGGACATTGAAAGAGAAGAGTTACAAAAGCGTCTGAAGGATGATGAAAGCGAGAAAATACAATTGGAAAATGAGCCGGAACGGAAGACGGAATTACTGTTTCGAAAGGAAAAATTAGATTCTGAAAAAGAAGAACTAAAACAGGCTGTGGAAAATACAAAGAAGTATCATTTCCTTTGTGGAAAGCTTTCCGAGATTCAAGAGCAGTATGTGGATAAATCTCAGATTGCAAAGGAAAGAAAGACAGAGTATGATCTCGCATATCAGACCTTTTTAGATGGGCAGGCAGGAGTGCTGGCAAAGCATTTAAAAGAAGGAGAAGCGTGCCCGGTGTGTGGCTCCAAAGAGCATCCTAAAAAAGCTTGTGGTACGGAATATATTCCGTCACAGAAAGAATTGGAAGAAGTTAAGCGAAAATGGGAACAGGCAAGGAATCAGATGGAGACTGCCAGCCGGGAGGCGGCTGAACTATTAGGAAAAGTAAATGCTCAAAAAGAACGGGCGGCGGATCAGAAGCAGATTGAGGAGCAGAAAAAAAGACTCACAGATGAAGAATACGAACTTCAAGAACAAATGAAAAGTAATAAGAAAAAGGTTGAAAGATATCAATTACTCCAAAATCAAATTCAGAAGATACAAGAGCAGATTACTACGAAACGTGAAGAACGAGAAAAAATATCTGGTCAGATTGCAGCTTTAAAAGCAGAGATAGATATGGAAAACAAACAGTTTGAAGAGCAACAGCAGAATCTCAGGTATGAAGACTGGAAACAGGCTGAAATAGAACTTCAGAACCTGCAGACATTGAAAAGAAACAGCCAGACGGAATATGAAGCAGCTCAGAAAAATCTGCAAAAATGGAATGGCGATATGCGAAAGCTGGAAGGAAAACTGGAGCAATGCCATAAGCAGCTTGAGAATCTCGGAGAATTTTTTGTGGAGTGCGAACAGGAAAAAAAGACAAGATTAGTGGAACAAAGAGCTGATTATGAAAGGATATTAAAAGAGCTTCAACTACGGCTGGCGACAAATCAAAAAGCTCTTTTGAATATTGAACAGAAGTCGAAAGATATCATAGTTTTGGAACAAAAATGGGCGCTGGTGAAAGCACTGTCAAATACGGCAAATGGAAACATTTCCGGGAAAGAAAAGATCATGCTGGAAACTTATGTTCAGATGGCGTACTTTGAACGGATTTTACAGCGGGCAAACGTAAGATTTATGGTTATGTCGGAGGGACAATATGAACTCGCAAGAAGTGTTGTGGCTGGAAATAATCGAAGCCAGAGCGGTCTGGAACTAGATGTCATTGATCATTATAATGGCACAAGACGAAGCGTTAAGACATTGTCTGGAGGAGAGTCTTTCAAAGCTTCACTTTCATTAGCGCTGGGGCTTTCGGATGAAGTTCAGTCAAGAGCCGGAGGAATCCGTCTGGATACGATGTTTGTGGACGAAGGTTTTGGCTCGTTGGACGAAGAATCGCTGGAGCAGGCAATAAAAGCCCTGGCTGGATTGACGGAAGGCAATAAACTTGTTGGAATTATTTCACATGTAGGAGAATTGAAGGAAAGAATTGACAGACAGATTATAGTGACAAAGGAAAAAGCCGGAGGAAGTCGGGCGGAGATTATTTGAAAGGAAGGGGTATATTGTGGAAAAAAAGGGATATGGAGATAGAAAAGTTGAACAGTTAATAAAAGTTGCGAGGATGTATTATGAACAGGAAATGAGTCAGGAAGAAATTGCAAAAGAAATTAAATGTTCAAGGCCGTATATTTCTAGATTGCTCGCTGACGCAAAAGAAGCAGGGATTGTTCAAGTTAAAGTTATACCGCCCAAAGGTTATGAACAAGCAATGGAGCAAAAATTAAGAAAATTAGGAGGACTTGATAAGGTTATTATTGTTCCAAAGAAAAATAATACATCAAAATTAAATATAGTTGCAAAAGCAGCAGCAGAATATTTGGAAAATGTTGTGCGTAATGGTGATGTAATAGGTTTTTCCTGGGGGAATACGGTGTATGCAGTAACAAATTTTTTGTGTCAAAAAGGAGAATTGTCAGACGTTATAGTAGTGCAGTTGTGCGGAGGAATTAGTAACGTACAAAACAATATTTATTCTTCTGAAATTGCTAAAAATTTCGCAAAGGCATGGAATGCAAAACCATATGTATTAATGTGTCCAGCGCTTGTGGATAGTAAAGAGATTAAAGAGGTTTTTGTGAGTGATTCTAATGTGAAAAAAGTAGTGGAATATGGTTATAAGTCGGATACAATTTTAATTACTATGGGAGCATATGGGATTCAGAATGCAGTTCATCGTGCGGGATATCTTAGTGATGAAGAAATGCAAGCATTAATGCAAAAAGGTGCAGTGGGAGATATATGTGATCATATAATAAATGAAAAAGGTGAAATATGTGATAGAGATTTGGATTCACGTACGGTGTCAGTAACTTTGGAAGATTTAAAAAAGAAGAAAAGAAGAATTGGTGTTGCAACTGGACAGAGTAAAGTTGAATGTATTTGCGGTGCAATTAGAGGAGGGATAATAAATATTCTAATTACAGATGAAGAGACGGCAGGGAATGTCATAGAAAGGTTGGTATAATTGTTGACATAAAAAGATAGTTGTGTTAGTATCAAGATAAAGGAACGAAAGTTACATAAAGATGCACATATGTAACTGGATAAGGAGGAGAATACAATGGATAAGAAAGAAATGGCAAAATATTTAGATGATACATTATTAAAAGCAGATGCAACACCGGAGCAAATTGTAAAAATTTGTGAAGAGGCAAAGACATATGGTTGTGCTTCTGTATGTGTGAATTCAAGCTATGTGCCATTAGTTGCAAAAGAACTGTCTGGTTCTGAAGTAAAAACGTGTTGTGTAATTGGCTTTCCTTTAGGAGCATGCACTTCTGAGTCAAAGGCGGCAGAGACTGCTGATAGTATTGAAAAAGGGGCAAATGAAGTGGACATGGTTATTCAGATTGGTCGTGCTAAAGCCGGAGAATGGGATTATGTTAAGAGTGATATAGAGGCAGTTGTAAAAGCGGCTGCTGGAAAAGCTATTGTTAAAGTAATCATTGAGACATGTCTTCTTACGGATGAAGAGAAGATAAAAGCGTGCCAGATTGCGAAAGAAGCGGGAGCGGATTTTGTCAAAACTTCAACAGGTTTCTCGACGGGCGGAGCTACGGTTGAAGATATCCGTCTAATGAGAGAAACAGTAGGAAAAGATATGGGTGTGAAAGCTTCAGGAGGTGTGCGAGATTTTGAAAAAGCTCAGGCAATGATTGATGCAGGAGCAACTAGAATTGGTACAAGTAGTGCAGCGGGAATTTTGAATTAATTTGTTGAAATATGAAAAGTAAGAAAAGGGCGTGTGAAAAAACTCTTGTTTTTTCACACGCTCTTTTTTATGAAACAAAATGAAAGATAGAAAGAAAAACGTTTGACATAATCTTTATTAAATGCTATTTTAAAAGATAGAAATCGCTTACATAAAGTAAGGATTGTGGGGAACCTAAATGAATATATATGATATAGCAGAAAAAGCCAATGTATCACCAGCTACTGTGTCTAGAGTAATAAATGGAAATAAAAGTGTTAGAGAAGAGACTAGAAGAAAAGTTCAAAAAATTATTGAAGAAACAAATTATGTACCTAATTCTCTCGCGAGAAATTTGAGTGTTGGTGAGACGCGAAACATAGCATTTCTAGCTCCAGACATAGAAAATCCATTTTTTAGTAAAATATTACACGGGTTGTCTGATACTGCAAATCATTACGGTTATAATGTGTTTATGTATGGAACTAATGATAATCTAGAAATAGAACATCGTATTTTAAATGATGTTCAAAAGGAAAGAATAAAAGGGTTGGTAATTATACCGGTCAGTGATAAAGATAAAATAACAGCGGAAAAATTGGAAAGTCTAGAAAAAAATCAAATTCCGATTGTGTTGATAGATCGAGATATTATACATGCCGAGTTCGATGGAGTATTTTCAGATGATTGTGAGGGGGCAAGGCAAGCAGTGAAATGTCTTATTGATTCAGGACATACTAGGATTGCAATTATTACAGGAGAACGGAACTCCAGACCAGGAAGAGAGAGGTTAAAGGGGTATGAAAAGGCGTTGGAAGAATCTGGGATTGAAAAAAAATCAGATTATATTGTAGGAGGCAGTTTTAAAGAGAATGCTGCATATCAAGCTTGTCAAAGATTAATGGATTTAAAAGAACCGCCAACTGCGATATTTACTTCTAATAATTTAATTACGCTGGGATGCCTTAAGTTTATGAAAGATAAAGATATGAAAATCGGTAGAGATATTTCGATGGTTTGTTTCGATGAAATACATGAATTAAGCTGTACGGATATAAATCTTACTACGGTTGACAGACCGGTATATGAAATGGGCTGTGCAGCGCTAGAGCTTTTGGAATATAGTTTTCAAAGTCTGACAGGTAATGGAAAAGAAAAGATTATGAGGAGGACAAACATAGTAAAAACAAATTTGATTATTCGCGGATCGGAAAAATTGAAAAAATAATGTAAAGAAGGATGACGAAGAGAATAAGTTGGAGTTATCCTTTTTTTTTGTTAAAATATCCACATTAATAGAAAGCGGTTTCTTGGATTTACCGATAAAATAATTGTGAAAAATGCACTAAAAATAAAAAACTTAATTAGGAATATATACAAATAGATGCAAAAAAACAAAAAAATAATTGACTGGAAGGAGAGGTGGACGTAAAATTGAAATATAGAAAAGAAACCGCTTCCAAAATAGAGAGGTGGAAGAGATAATCGGATTGAAAAATAAAAGGAGGCTAAAACATGAAAAAGGTCGCAGTGTTTGGAAGTTTTGTTGTAGATCTTATGGCAAGGTCGCCGCACCTTCCGGTTCCGGGAGAGACAGTAAAAGGGTCGATGTTTAAAATGGGACCTGGCGGGAAAGGATTTAATCAGTGTGTGGCAGCGCATAAGGCAGGAGCAGATGTTGTGATGATGACAAAGGTTGGTACAGATAGCTTCGCAAATGTAATGTTGGATACTATGGATGAACTCAAAATGCCAAAGGATAATATTTTTGTTAGTGAAGAGACAGAGACAGGAATTGCGCTTATTTTAGTAGATGAAAATACGAGTCAGAATGAAATTATTATTGTTCCAGGAGCATGTAATACGATTACTGCAGAGGAAGTTGCAAGTGTTGAAAGTATTATTAAAGAATGTGAATACGTATTGCTTCAGCTAGAAGTTAATCAAGATGCTAATGAAATGCTTGTTGATATGGCCAATAAGTATGGGTGTAAGGTTATTATGAATACAGCGCCATATGCACCGATGACAGATGAATTCCTCTCAAAATGTTATATGGTTACTCCGAATGAAGTAGAAGCAGAAGAAGTTACAGGTGTTTCTGTGAAGGATCTTGAATCAGCAAAGAAAGCGGCAGCTTATTTTAGGGAAAAGGGTGTCACAGATGTTGTTATTACATTGGGGGCCAGAGGCGTATTTGTTTCTTCAAAAGGTGAAGAGATGATTGTGCCAGCATATAAAGTGGACGCTATTGATACGACTGGAGCAGGAGATGCATTTAATGGTGGTCTTCTTGCAGCTCTTTCAGAGGGGAAGGAACTGTGGGATGCGGTTAAATTTGCAAATGCATTGGCAGCGTTGTCAGTACAGAGACTAGGAACTACTCCAGCAATGCCAACAAGAGAAGAGGTAGATGAATTCCTGGAGGCGCATAAATAAAACAGGGGTTTAATAGAAAATAATATTTAAAATAAAAGGAGGATATAAAGATGTTAAAAGGAATACCGGAAATTATTGGATCAGATTTATTAAAGGCACTGGCAGACATGGGACATGGTGATATCTTAGTGGTTGCAGATCATTTCTATCCACCTTATTCTAAGTCTCCTAATGCAGTTAGTGTACAAGCAAAGGGAAATACGGCACCTGAAATGATTGATGCTATTTTAAAATTGATGCCATTGGACGTTGAGTATTGTGATACACCGTTGGAGTATATGGTTCCGGATGCGGATTCAGGAGTTGATTTGAAACAGTGTGATACATGGGATGAAGCAATTGCAGCTGCAAAGAGAAACGGATATGAAAATTGTGCAGGACCAATTGAGAGAACAAAATTTTATGATAAAGCTGGAAAAGCTGTATTGACAGTGTGCACAAGTGAGACAAGGCCATATGGTTGTTTCATCTTACAAAAAGGTGTTATGTAGTCGTTTGTAATTACATAATTGTTTTAAAGTGTAACATAAAAAGTGAAAAAGGGAGGATTATTCATGAAATTAAAGAAATTAGTATCATTGGCATTGGTAGGCGTTATGACACTTTCCTTAGCAGCATGTTCAAGCGGAAAAAGCAACGGTTCATCAGGTGGGGATGATAAGAAATCTTATCATGTAATTTATCTTACACCATCTACAGCATCTCAGTTCTGGACATATGTTGGAATTGGTATTGAGAATGCGATGAAAGATATTGAGGAAAAAGAAGGAATAGAAGTTGATTATGAAGTTGTAGGACCGGCTGAAGAGAGTCAGACAGAAGATTATGTAACAACATTTGAGCAGTGTATTGGAAAACAGCCAGATGCAATTGTTACAGCAACGCTTGCAATTGATGCAACAGTGCCAAAAGCGCAGGAAGCTACAAATGCAGGTATTGTACTGAACTTTGTAAACTGTGGAATCGGAACTGGTGATGATGGGGCAAATGAAGATTATTACAATGAATTCTATTATTGCTCAAATGATACAATTGGTGAGATGGCAGCGCAGGCATTCAAAGACGCTATGGATCAAAAAGGTATTACAGATGGTGTCCTTGGTATGAATACAAATGTTGAAAATGAAGCGCTTAACCATAGAATTGACGGATTTAGAAGCAAGATAAAAGAGCTTGCGCCTCAGTTGACATTAACAGATACATATTATAATGGTAATGATGTTGAAACTGCACAGAAGAATGCAGAGAATATCATTTCTACATATGGAGATAAGCTGATTGGTATGTATTCTGGAAATAATATTACAGGTGATGGTGTTTGCAATGCAGTTGCGGATTCTAACGTAGGTGATAAATTTATTAATGTAGCAGTTGATTCAGATGACATTGAAATTCAGGCACTTAAAAATGGTGTATTGGATGCAATTATTGTTCAGGACGCATATGCACAGGGATATAAATGTATGGAAAATGCACTTCAGACATTAATTACAGGAAAGAATCCAGAGTCTAAGAAACAAGTTAACTGTCCACCGGTTGTTATTACTAAGGATAACATGGAGCAGAGTGACATGCAGGATTTACTTGATCCTACAAGACTTAAAAAATAAGAATTTAGGAAAATAGAAGTTACACTTTAATAACATTTATAACGATTGATGTAAGGGGCGATTTTACATCGCTCCTTATTTAAAAAAGAGGGTATTGGTTATGCAGGACACGATTTTAAAAATTGAAAATATCAGTAAATTCTATCCTGGTGTAACAGCACTTAATAACGTGAGTTTCGAGATAAAAGCTGGAGAAGCAAGAGCACTTTGTGGAGAAAATGGAGCTGGAAAGTCTACGTTAATAAAATGCATCATGGGTGTTGAGAGACCAGATGAAGGAAAAGTGTTGATGAATTATAATGGCAATTGGATTGAAAATACAAGTGCATTAGAGGCTCAAAGCCACGGTGTATATGCAAATTATCAACATGTAAATATTGCACCAGATCTTAGTATAGCAGAAAATTACTTTTTGGGACGTCAGCCAAAAACTAAAACCGGCATGGTTGACTGGAAGAAAATGTATGATGATAGTCAGAAAATAATTGATAAATTTGGTATGAATGTTAATCCGAGACAGAAAATTTCTAGTCTACCAATTGCAATGCAGGCAATGGTTACTATTAGTAAAATTTCTGTCAGTGACGATTTGAGAATAGTAATATTTGATGAACCAACAGCTCTTCTTGAAAATGAGAAGGTCGAAACTTTATATAAATTTATAGATGAGCTCAAATCTAAGGGAGTTAGTATTATATATATATCACATCGATTGGAAGAAATTATGGATATATGTGACAGTGTTACAATATTAAAAGATGGTACATATATAGACACGAAGCCGATTGAGGAAGTTACTAAAGACTCGTTGATTACGATGATGGTTGGACGAGAGTTGTCTGATATTTATAATATTAAGAGGCAGAAACTAGGTAAGGAACTTTTGAGAGTTGAAGGTTTTACAGATAGTAAACATTTTAAAAATATTAATTTTAACCTTCATGCGGGTGAAATTATTGGTTTTGCAGGTCTTGTTGGAGCGGGACGAAGTGAGATAATGAGAGCGCTTTGTGGTGTGGATAAACGTCTGAGTGGTGATGTTTATGTGAAAAATAAAAAGGTTGATATTAAGGATCCAGCGGATGCGCTTAAACATGGCATTGGATTTTTGACAGAAGATAGACGTTCAGATGGGCTTGCTTTGGCGCTTCCTATTAAGACAAATGTTAATATGAATTCCTATGAGATGATAAGCAAGGCAGGAGTTATCTCCTTGAAAAAAGAGACAGAGAGGGCAGAAAAATATTCTAAAGATGTTCGAGTAAAGACACCGAGTATAATGCAATTAGCAGGGAATTTATCTGGTGGTAACCAACAAAAGGTTGTAATTGCAAAACTGCTTTGCCGAAATCCAGATATCTTGATTTTTGATGAGCCTACAGTTGGAGTTGATGTAGGTGCAAAAGAAGAAATTTATAAGATTATGGAAGAACTTACTGCACAGGGGAAAGGTATCATTTTGATTTCTTCATATCTTCCGGAAGTCATGGGACTGTCAGATAGACTTTTTGTTATGGCACAGGGAAGAATCACTGGGGAATTTAATTATGATGAGATAAAAGTTCTGAAAGAAGAGGATGTTTTGAAGAAAGCATCTGTTGAGGGATAAGGAGGAATTTATTATGGCAAAAGCAACTATGAAGAAAAAAACGAATATATTCCAACAGACAGAATTTACATTAGGTCTAATTATCGTAATTCTTTTTGTTGGGGCGTCTGTTTTTACGGATAATTTTTGTACACTTTACAATGTAACAAACTTAACGAAACAATGTGCGATTATCGGAGTTATGGCAGCAGCACAGACGATGATTATTATCACTGGGGGAATTGATATCAGTGGTGGAGCAATTACAGGTTTGTCTTGTATGGTACTTGCTCTTTTACAGAGAGATACAGGAATGAATATGTGGTTGACTTTAATTATTGCGATTGTGATTTCTGTTGCAGTTGGCTTCTTAAATGGTATTATTATTTATGATTTTCGGGTTCCGCCTATGATTGCTACTTTGGGTATGCAGACAATTGTACGTGGACTTGTTAAGATTATTAGTAATGCATTAACAGTTACAGGAATTGATCAAAGAATTTTGAGTATGGGAAATACCAACTTATTTGGAGTACTTCCGGTGTTAGCTGTTATTTGGGCAATTGTTGCAATTGCGATTTGGTTCATACTTAAATATACAATTTTTGGACGAAGCTTATATGTACTTGGTAGTGGCGTTGAGGTTGCAAAATTAAGCGGTATTAAAGTTAGAAAAATGTTCTATGCAACATATGCAGGCGCAGGACTTTTATATGGTATTGCAGGTATTATGCTTGCTGCTCGAGTACAGAGCGCTTTACCAACAGGTGGAGAAGGATATGATATGAATGCAATCGCAGCAGCTGTAATTGGTGGTGCTTCGCTTGCGGGAGGAAAAGGAACTGTTACAGGTACAGTGCTTGGTACTATTTTGATGGTATTAATTAATAATGCTGGTGTACAGTTTGGATTAAATACACATGTACTTGAAATTACAAGCGGTGTGCTTATTATATTTGCTGTAACAATGGATATGTTAAAAAATAGAAAAAAAGCATAGTAAAGTATAAAATAAGAAAAGCACCATGGAGAGGCCATATAATAATGCTGGCAATCTTTAAAGGTGCTTTTCTAATTTGGATAAAGTTTTGAGAAAGGATGAAATGAAAAAAATAAAATGGGGAATTATGGGAACGGCATATATTTGCGAAAGAAGTACATTTCAAGGAATGATGCTTGCAAAAAATTGTGAGATGTATGCGATTGCGGGAAGAAATATAAAAAAAGCGGAAATGTTTAAAGAAAAATATGGATTTTGTAAAGCCTATGGTAGTTACGAGGAGTTACTGGAAGATGAAGAGGTGGAAGCTATTTATATTCCACTTCCGAATACGATGCACTATGAATGGACAGTGCGTGCATTGAAGAAGAAAAAACATGTTTTATGTGAGAAGCCGATTGCTCCAACTATGAAGCAGACAGAAGAAATGTTCGAAGAGGCAGAGAAAAATAATGTTTGTCTTATGGAATCAGCATATATAACTTCAGATTATAATATGAACAATATCCGGATGAGAAAAGAAATGCTAGGTGGTTGCACATATGATTTGGGAGTATATAATACAAGTTTGATTCTTCGAATATTGGGAGAAAAACCTCAAAAAATAAAGGCAATTAGTAGTGGCGTAAAAGGTGAAATTGATAATTATGTGTCAGTTATTTTTGAGTATAATGATGGAAAAATGGCAGCATTTTCTAGTGGAATGGTTCTTGAAACAGAAGAAAACAGGCATATTGATCGGTTTGAAATTCATGGAAGTGAGGGAATTATAAAAGGAATAGGATTTGAATTTAATGGCGACGGAGAATTGAGCTATTCTGTGAAAAGAGCAGGAGAAAAAGAGGTTATAAAGACAGTGCAGGTACCTCAAAATTATTGCTTGGAAGTGGAACAATTTGGGCGATGTGTTGAGGGCAAAGAAAAGCCGGCAGTTTCAAGAGAGTTTTCGATAATAAATGCTGGTATTATTGATGATATTTTAAAAGAAATAGAATATTAGTATATGAGAAATCCCCTGTTGTTTGCATGAATTTAACTTGTGCTGTGATGAAAACTAACAGGGGATTTTATGAAGAAGTAAATTTATAAATTTTTAAGCAAATCTTTTAACGTTTCTTCCACAGAATCTGTCGTGTGTGTAGCGTAATCCGCTACTCCGGTGGCAGCGGTCGTCATAGCATAGCTTGTGTTGGACAGCTGCAACATTTCCAGATCATTATACTGATCTCCGAATGTGATACCATTCTTTGGATCCATGCCAAGGGAAGATACGATATTGGAAAGGGCAGAACCTTTATTGGCATTCGGTGCAATGAAATCAATCCAGATATTCCCGGAGGTTACAATCTTGATTCGATCACCGAAACGTTCTTGAAAATAGGCGCGAAGACGTTTTTCGGTTCCATCAAAATCACATACTGCGATTTTGATAAAAGGCTCCTTGATATCACGCACATTTTGAACAACGTCCATGTCATAACCGACATCGTTACGGATATGATTGATGTAGTCAGAATCTTTTGAGTCGGTATATCCGGTTCGGGCTGTAGAAATTAAAGTGTGGCAATGACCATATTCTTTTGCAGCGTCTGCGATTTCATAGATAAGACCAGTATCAATATGTCCTAATGAGACGATCTTGCCATCATGTACACACATAGATCCATTTTCTGCAACATAGGAGATATCATCCTTCACAGGGGCAAATAGACGACGGAGATTTTTGTACTGGCGGCCGCTGGCTGCAATAAAATGTATTCCATGTTCTTTTAACTGACGGATAATGTCAAATAATTCTGGATTCAGTTCAGTCGCGTGACCATGAAGTAAAGTTCCGTCTACGTCGCTGGCAATATATTGTATCATAGTGTTCCCTTTCTGTATTTATGTATTAATTAGGCGTTTGCGAAACGCCACAAGCCGCATGAATACGGCATTTTTCTGTTATGAAAAACAAATAACCCCTCACTGGATAT
>OASQ01000071.1_pt1 | contig 72193 bp, 56 predicted proteins | sample 1475771 | NCBI WGS metagenome assembly OASQ01 (sample SAMEA2579910, study PRJEB22360) | human gut metagenome | reverse complement strand
TGGACCTCTGGTAACGTTGTTGCCCAGAGGTCCACGGTTCAAATCCATGAAGCCCGATTATTTGATTTTATCCTAGCGGCGTAATGCCGCCGGCCGCCAAGGATGCCGGCCGTGAGTATGCACAAAAAGCTGCCCCCTGCTCAGTGGCGGGACGAAATCACCCTATGGCTCGAATCGCTCACGGCGGCGGGTCTCAGTCAGGACACGATCAACACGCGGCGGTGCAAGATAGGGCACGCGGCGCGGTGCCTGGATAAATCGCCCTATGACGTGACGTCAGAGGATCTAGTGCATTGGACGGCCTCGCAGTCCTGGAAGGCGGAGACGCGCAAGGGCTATCGGAATACGCTCGTCGGTTTTTTCCGGTGGCTGCATGCCACGGGCCGGCGCGCGGACGATCCGGCGGTCGCGCTGCCGAAGGTGCGCAAGACGCGGCCGCATCCCCGCCCGTGCCCCGACGCGCACATATACGCCGCCATGTGCGCCGCGAACGATGTGGAACGGCTCATGCTGCGCCTTGGTGCCGAAGCCGGGTTGAGACTGTCCGAAATCGCGGCCGTCCACTCGCGCGACGTGCTGGAAGGCGACGCCGGCCCGTCGCTGATAGTGCGGGGCAAGGGCGACAAACAGCGCATAGTGCCCATAAGCGAAGACCTGGCGAAGCGGATAACGGCCGCGCCCGGTTGGCTGTTCCCCGGCCGGTGGCGGGGACACGTCGAAAAATCGTATGTGTCCCGCCACCTCACACGGCTGCTGCCGGACGGTTGGGGGCCGCACTCGCTGCGCCACCGGTACGCCACGCGCATGTACGAGACCACGCACGATCTGCTGCTGGTCTCGAAGCTGCTGGGACATAGCAGCGTGGAGACCACGCAAATCTACGTGGCGATGCCGGATAGCCGGCTGCGCGTCGGCCTGGACGCGGTGACGTTGGCCGGCTAGATTATTTGCCGGCCATGCGTAGAGGGTTGTAGGCGACGCCGAAACCGCCGGTGAGCACGCCGCCCGCGAAGATGATGTATTCGCCGATGTCGGCGTGGCCCGCGAGGGCGACGCCTCCACCCGCGAGTACGGCGGCGAGGCCGACGACGTAGATCACCGTTCGGATGGTCTCGCTGAACACGGGGGTGTATCCCTTGCTTGCGTCGATCTGCGCGGCGGCTTTGTGGTCGGCCACGCCTGGTGTGTTCGTGTCCGTGGTGATGGTGTTGTTCTCGGCGGCGAGCATCTGCTCGCTGGTGGGCTGTTGCATGTCGGCGCTCATTTGGCGGTGTCCTTCTCCTGTGCGGTCATGGTGATGACGAGTTTGTCGATTTTGTCGCTGACGGCCTTGGCGGTCCTGTCGGCGATGTCCTCGGGGTTGCTGCCGAGCGCCGTGGTGAGCTTGTCGATCTGCCGCTGCTGGGCCGCGACGGTTGCCTGCAGGGCAGTGACGGCTTTCTTCACGTCGCTGATACGGCCGGGCAGTTCGTAGTTGATGGCGTTGTACATGTTGCCGCCCAACGCGCTCTTGTTGTAGTTGTATCCCCATATTTCGGCTGCTGTTGCCATGTCGATGTCTCCGTATCCGTTGATTTGGTTTGCTTTGTTGATGATGTACCGCCAGTTGAGCCCGTTCGGGCACAGGTCCGGGCAGGCCGGGTGCGCGTAGGGAGGCACGTCCCGGTGCAGGAATATGTTCCTGCCGCGTTCCAGCTTGCCGAACCCGTACCGGCGGGCGATGTCCGCGCATAGGCGGGCGCTGGCGTCGAGGCATGCCTGGGTGCATGGGATGAAGTCGAGTCCGCCCTGGTGCTCGATGCTGATGGTCTGGCAGTTGCTTGTGTAGCTGCCGTCCGCCCATGCGGCATCCGTCTCGGCGACGTACTGGTGGGTCTCCCCGTTGCCGCCGATGCCGTAGGTGCTTGATGCCTGGTATGAGGCACGCTGGAAGATGTTGTCGGTGCCGGCGAGCCAGCCGGCCATGATGTGAAGGGTGATGCGTGTGACGCGGTATCCCCTTCGCCCCGCGTAGTGGTTGGGGCTGCCTATCCATGTGATGCTCATCGCATGCTTATTCCTTTCCGTCGTCGTTGTCCTGGAAGAGCCCGTCGGGCGCGCTCGGTGGCGGTGGAGGCGCGCGCCGCCATATCGCGTCCACAAGTTCCCTGTTCCACAACCACAGGAGCTGTCGGTCTCGGGCGCTTTGGTCGAGTTGGCGTTGCGCCTCGATGAGCAGGCGGCTGGCGTCGGTGTCCTTGTCGCTGCGTGTCTTCGCCCATGTGGCCACGAACTGGACGCACGCGCCTACGGCCACGCCTCCCGTGCCGATGAGTGCGCTGATTATCGATTCGGTCATGCGATCGCGTAGCTCAGCGAGCAGCCGAAAAAGGCAGTACCTTGGGTGCCACCATTGTTGGTGTAGTCCATGGTGCCGTCGGCACGGACGTTGATGGTTTTCTGGTTGGCTCCGTCGCGGCCGCCGAAGCTGAAATTGAGGTCGAACAACGGCCACCATCCTTCGGGGAGCTTTCCGAAGTCGCCTTTGGCCCACGAGCCGCTGGCCGAACTTTTCCAGTCGATTCGCAGTGTGGCGAGCTTGCCGCGCCTGTATCCCTTGATGGTGCCGTAGGTACTGTTAATAAGCATGACAGTTGAGGAATCTTCGGCGAGTATGTCGGACACGTCGGAGATCGTCGCGATGCGCGCCCACGCGCTGCCGGTCCAGCAGTACGGTCCGTTGTTGCCTTCGGCGGGGTCGGCGGTCACGTAGCCGGCCTGTCCCGTAACGCCGGTGATGCCGGCCAACGTTTCCAAGGTGGTGGCTATGGCGGGTTTCACGCCGGCCGGGGTGTTGCGGCTGTCCACCTCGTTGAGTGCGTTCTCGAAGCCCTCGGCCATGGTCTTGAACTGGGCGGGCGCGCTTGACACGAGGTCGCCGGCCTCGATGTAGGGCAGGCCATAGATCGGTGTGGTTTTCATGGTTCCTCCGTGATGGTGGTTGGTTGCTGATAGGTGTGGACGAGGGATAGTTCGGCGAGGGTGAGTGCGCATTGACTCCACGTGGCGGGCCATGCGCCCATGCTTGCCCAGGTGGTCGCGGTCGCGGCGGCTACTGGTAGAGGCCATAATGTGACCTCGTTGCGTAGGTGGGGTTTGCCGGCAGACCATTGATAGGTAAGGGTGCCGCCGATGCTGGCCCACACGCCGCCCGCCGACGGTTTTGCGTCGTCTCCGGTGAGCCGTGAGGTGATGTCTCCTTGGATGACGAGCGGTCCGCTGCTGGCGGTGAGGTAGAGGCGTGCGTGTATGGCGGGGTCGAGCCGCCGGCTGTCGAACACGATGGTGTCCGAGCGCAGTCGCCGGTCCATCGCGACGAGCAGTTGGGCGAATGTCTCCCGCTCGTCGGACGATGGCGTCCACACGGTGCCGGAGGCCCTGCCCCATACGCCCTCGGACGTGTCGGCGGAGACCACGTCCGATTCCACGGTGATGCTGGATTGGGTGATGGTCAGGTTGGCCGGCAGCAGGCCAAGGGCGGTGAGCTCGGTCTCATGCTCGTCGAATTCCAGTGCGCCGTCGTTGGATTTCGCGTTTTTGCCCTGGATGGTGAATTGGGTGACTGGTTCGGGGATGACGATGGTCTGCTCGTCGTCGGTGATGATGTCGGTGGCGTCGAGGCCGTCCAGCGTCTCTCCGGTCCAATCGGTCACGGTGAGTCGGGCTGTGTCGTCGATGCCGATGCTTGCGGGAGCGCCGAACGGCATGTAGTCGATGCGACTCGCGTCACGGTCGGGGTATTCGTACCATATCGGCCACATTCTGGAGTGAGCGTAGGTGCGGTGGAGCAGGTCGAGTTGCGATGGACAATCGTCGGTCCGGTAGGGTGCCACGGATGCGGTGGTGTCGAGGCCGTTGACGTTGGCCTGTGGCGCGTCCGCCTCCTTGGCGCGTCGGTTGAGCTCCGTCAGCCGTTCTGCTGTGGTGCCGACCCAGTGCAGGCCCGTGTAACGTGCATCGGATGATACGGGCCCTTGTTTCTGCAATCTTTTCCACAGGATCATGCGGCTGGAGGCGCTGAGCTCCAACAGCCAGCCGCCGCCATGTGGCCGGGCTTCGCCGCCGTTCTGCACCAGCCCGTCGAACAATGTCGTCGCCGTGCTTGACTTGTCGGAAGGGTTGCCGGGCGTGTACGCCTGGTGCAACACTGCCAAGCGCATGCGCTGCGCCGACCATGCGCCCATATCCGGGCGGAGCATGCCCCATGTGGGCTGTTCTGAGATCTGCACGAGCACGCGCGCGCCGGCCAGCGTGAGCGCGCGGCCGGTGAGCCAACCGGTTGCATCGCGCAGCCGGAAGGTCATCACGGACGGGTCGGGCTGCTGGTCGATGCCGTCGGTGCCCCACTGGATGCTGAAGCCGTCCAACGCGGCCACGTCGTTGTCGTGGTCGTTGACGGCAACCCAGCCGTCGCCCCAGTCAAGGAACATGAAACACTGCTGCGCCATCAGTTGCCTCGCTTCCGGTCGTAGTCGCGGAGAATCTTCCTGATTTCGCGTGCCACGCCCTCACGGTCCACCGGCGCGTTGAACGTGACGTTCACGACGGTGCCGCCCATGCCGGCGCCGCCGTTCACACCGGCGTCCAGGCTCAGGCCGCCCATGCGCCCATTGATCCGCGAGATGGTGCGCCGAACGTCCGCGTCGAAACCGCTGCGCAAACCGCGCGCAAATCCCTGCATGATGAGACGGCCGTTATTCACGAGCATTACCGCGTCGTATTCCGGCGGGCCCTTGTGCTCCTTGATCCAGTCGCCGATACCGCTGATCCAGCCGGTCACGCTGTTCCACATGCTCTTCAGGCCGTCAAGGAAACCGCTGATGATGGACGCACCGGCGTTATACAACAGGTTGCCCACGTTGCCTATCGCGCCGGTGATACGTCCCGGCAATCCCCTGAACCAGTCCACGACGGCGTTCCACTTGTCGGTCGCGAACTGTGCGGCCGACTGGAAGAAACCGCCTATCTTGCCCGGCAACGCCTGGAAGAATCCCACGATGCCGTCCACGCACGAGCCGAGAAACGCGGTGAACCGGCTCCACAACTGGCGGCCCGTCTCGGTCTGCGTGAAGAACCAGACGAGCGCGGCGACCAGCGCGCCTATCGCGGTGACGACGATCATGATCGGGTTCGCGTTCATGGCGACGTTCAAAGCCCATTGCGCGATCTCGGCGGCCGTTGTTGCGAAGCTGAAGCCCTGTAACGCGGACGTCACGGCGCTTACCACACTGGCGACCTTGAACGCGGCGAAACCGCCACCGATGGCGACTAGCGCGCCCGCGATGGGTTCCGCGTTCGCGCTCACCCAGTCGCCGAACTCGGTAAGCTTGTCCGCCACCATCTTCACCACGCCGGCCGCGCCGTTGAACGCGTCGCCCACGCTCGTGCCGATGCCTCCCGCGTCGTTCAATCCCTGCAATCCGGGCGCTATCTCCGTGGCGATATTCGCGAACGCCTGACCCAACGCGGACAACGCGGAGCCCACGGCGTTCATCATGTCCTTTGCGGTCTGGAACGCTCCCGTGTCCTGCAACGCCGTGGCGAACGCCTGTATGTTGTTGGTCGCGGTGGTGGCGAACGATCCGACCGCTTCGGCCGCGCCGCCGATGGCGTCGGTGACGGCCGGCTTTATGAGGTTGAACGCGTCCGTGAGCCCGCCGGTGACGGCGGCCTCAAGATTGCCCAACGCGCCTTCCATGGTCTGCGTCGATGTGGCGGCCTCTTTCGCCACGTCGGTCATGCCCAGGTCCATGATGGCCTTGTTGAACTCGTCGGCCGTGATCTCGCCTTTTTCCATGGCCTCGCGGAAATTGCCCGTGTACGCTCCCGCGTTCAACATGGCTTCCTGGAGCTTGCCGGCCGCGCCGGGGATGGCGTCGGTCAGCTGGTTCCAGTTCTCCGTCGTGAGCTTGCCCGCGCCTGCGGTCTGCGTCATTACCATGGCAACCGATTTGAACGTGTCGGCGTTTCCGCCGGCGACGGCGTTCAGGTTGCCCGCTGCCTCGGTCAATCCGACGTAATCCTGGATGCCGTTGGCCGCGAGCTGCGCCGTGGTGTTCTGCACGGTGGTGAGGTCGTACACGGTCTTGTCGGCGTAGTCGCGTGTGGCCTTCGTCGCGGCCTCCACGGCTCCCGTGTCGAAGCCCGCGAAATTCATTGTGCTTTTGAACTTGTCCGTGGAATCGGACATGTCCATGACGGCGCCGGTGAAGCCCTTGAGCGTGTCCCACAAGGCGGAAACGCCCTTGAGCGCGGCACCGCCCATGAACGTGCCGAACGCCGACGCTTTCGCCGTGACCTTGGAGAGCGCTTTAACGGCGTCGTCGCTGTTGCCCGTGATCCGCACGGACATGATGGCGCTTTTACCCATATCGGCCTAATCCTCCATTCGGTCCATCTCGTCTTGCAGCAGTCTTAAACCGGTGCCCCAGTCCAGTTCGTCGGCCTCGTGCCGCCATGCCCACGGCGTGCCGCCGAAGCGTGCCGCGAGCATGAACGACAGGATCCCTAACGAATCGTCGGGCCACTCGGCTAGTTCGTAGGGTTTTCCGGCGTCTCCACGTCGATGTCGTCCACGAGGTCAAGCCATTGTTCGTAAGGCGTGGTGGTGTTGCCGGCGTAGCGCTGCGCGAGATACGCCATGTAGTACGACTGGCGAATCTTGCTTGCTTCGCCCGGCTCCCATCCCTCTTTCTGCGCGTGTTCCTCGGCGGACGTGATGACGCGCGGCGTCAACGGTGCTTCGTCCACATGGCCGTCGGTGTAGGTGACTTTCGCGGTGCTTCGCATGGTTCATGCTCCTTTGATCTGGTTCATGGTCTTCTTCACGAACTGTTCGTATTCCTTCGCCCACTGGCCTTCGGTCGAGGCCACGGCGTCGTTAACGAACGTTCTCGGTTTGATGTGCCGTGCGGGCCAGCCGTAATTGATCGGTCCCGCATATGGCACGGTCTTGCGGCCGGCGCGGATGATACCGGCCTTCTGGGTCGCGCCCACGCGTATCGATCCGGCGAGTTTGCCGGTCCTTCCGCGTGGCGCGCGGGCCACCGCCTCGGGTTTGGCGATGTCGGCGGCCCGCCGGTTGACCTCCTTCAGCTCCTTCATGTCGGCGCCGGCCTTGCGCATGGTCTGTACGAAACGCTTCTGACCGACGACGTACAGGGCCTTGTCGGCCATGTCAGGCGCTCGTCGGCGTGTACGCCGACGCCTTCACGTCGGTGGCGGAAAACTCAAAATCCTTCTTGTTCTTCGTCTTCACGTCACCGCCGAACGCGATGGGCGCGATGACCACGCGCATGTCCAGCTGGAGCTTGCCGGCAGTGTTCGGCACGAACTTCGCAGCCTTCGTCTCGCCCGCGTGATTCAGGCAATACACCTGCGCGCCGTTCATGCTGTAGTCCTCGGCGATGCTCCCCGACAGCTTCCACGACGTCGTGAGCGCGCCGCCCTCCTCGTGGCCGTCCAGGTACGTGTCGGGGTCCTCGCTCGAATTGTCCGGCGACAGTTCCACGCTCGTGCAATCGACGTCCAGCTTGTACTGGTCGTCTGAGGAGCCGATGACCAGGCTTCCCGGTCCCAGGGTACGAATCTTGTCCGCCATGATGGTTGTTCCTTTCGTTAGATTTCATTGAGTGTGATCTGGTAGGCCGCGAGCGTCGCGTCTCCACGCGTGAAGCCGACGGGCTCGGCCGATGTGACAGGCAGCGCGGACGCCACGAGCCGGTCCATCGCGGCCAGTAGCAGCGGCAGCGCGGACGCCTGCGCCCAGGGACTGCCGGCGACGAGCACGAGCCGCACCGATAGTTCGTTTTCCGCGCCCGCGTAGGGCCATGCCACTTCGGGGGGTTTGACCCATACGCAGACCTTGCCGCGTGGCGGCTTCACCTCGGTCTCGTCGATGGTGACGTGTTCCACGAGGTCGCCGCACGCGCCGGCCACCTGTTCCATGAGCGCGTCGATCTTGCCGGTGATGGTGTTTGTCATGCGATCCCCATTCCCGCGAGCACGCCGGCGGCGCGGAGCTTCGGCCAGGCGGCGCGCAACGGGTCGGCGGAGACGCGGAACGGTTCGATGGCGTCGCTGTCCACGTTCATCACGCCGTTGCGCGCGTCCTTCTGGTTGAACAGGTCGGCGGCGACCGCCAGCACGCAATCCGACTGGATCAGGTCGGGCACCGTGTCCCACGTCTCGCCCAGGTTCGCCGACAAGTAGGCGCGAGCCGTTTTCAGGCAACCGTCGGCGCGTTTCTCGTCCTCGCTGCCGATGACGTTCATCATCGCGAGGAAATCCGCATGCAAGGCGTCTTCTTCCATACGCTCTCCTATCCGTCGGTCTCGGACGTTCCGTCTGAAATGGCGGTCAGCACAGGCATGATGTCCGCGTCAACGGTGCTGCCGTTGCGGGTAATGACACCGCAGCTGTAGGTGCCGGCCGTGGTTATCGTGAACGGTTCGGTTGAGATTGTGTTGTAGTTCTTGCCGTCAACGGTGATCTGCACATACAGGTTCTGTCTATCGGTGCCGACGCTGCCGGCCAGGCTGTATCTTCCGGGCTGCAACGTGACTTCGCTGCCGACGCCGCCCCATGCGGTGCAGGTGCCGACGGCGTGAATGACGCCTTCCGACTTGTATGTGTAGGCCACGCCGTTACGAGCGGCCGGCAGTTTCGGCAATGGATAGAGGTTCAAGTCAGTTCCCCCCCTCGAGGCCTGTGTTGTCCGGGCGCGTCCAGTCGGTGGCCGTGGCGCCGAGCTCGAGCTGTGCTCGCAGATCGCCGTCGATCGGATTGGTGGTCGATGCCGCGATGCGCAGTTCAAGAGTGACCGTGTCCTCCGGGATGACGCTCGGTTTGTCGGTTTCGAGTGTGGCCAGCAGGCTCAGGTTGGTGCCACGTGCCTGCAAGTACGAGTACGTGCCGGCAGGGAATTGCGCGACCGAATAGATGACCGTCTGGCCCTTTGCTGTGTCCGGGCACTCCCACCGCCACCGAAGGCCCTTGTTGGCTGTCGGCGCGTCACCGGCCAGGTGCAGGCTGCCGTCCTCGTTCACAGTCGCCGTCAGTCCCGATCCGGAGGCCGGGCCGTAGGCGAGCAGGTTACGCGACGCTACCGGCGGGGGAGGGGTCACGCTTTTGGGGCCAGCGGCATGATTCCCCCCTCGAACACGGTCGCGAACGCGGCGTAGCCGTACACGCTGTAATTGGAAAGCAGTTTGGTGGTGTCGTCCTGCTGGAGCTGGAACGGGCCGCCGGCCTCCCACATCTGCAACGCGGTCGGGTCGATGAACGCGGCCGTGTTCGCGGCGGCACCCGGCACCATCTGCACGGGGACCGACAGCATGCGGCCGGTCACGCCGGTGAGGCTCATGCTGCCGAGCTTGTCCACGCCCTCGCCGGACACGTCCATGAGCGCGTCGCCGCTGCGCGTGATCTTCGCCATGGCGTCGAACACGTCCTTGCTGACAGCGAGCGTGCCCAGCTGGGCGCCGCGAGCGTCGGCGGCCTCGGCCGCGTTGATGATGACGGTAATCCACTGGTCTGCGGTGAGCGTGCTCACGGCGGCCGGCGTGTCCAGCTTGTTCGCCGTCGCGGCGGTGATGGCTGCGGTGAGCTTGGCGCGTGCCGCCGATTCCACGGCGTTGCTGTACGCGATGGTGAGCGCGCGAAGCGCGGTGTCCAAGGCGGGCGTGTTGCTGCGTTCGATGACCTGGCGTGACAGCTGTGCGTAGCCGCCGTAGGTGGCGACGGCAGCGGTCGCGCTGGTCAGTGTGATCTTGCCCGTTGCCAGCGTCGTGCCTTCCGTGGCCTGCTGCGTGACCTTGAGCGTGTTCGATCCGAGCTTGAGATATTCCAGCGTCATGCCGGTGGCAGGCAATGCCGCATGCTGGAACAGGGTCGCCACGCTGCGGCGCGACTGGATGAGTCGAATCTGGTCGGCGACCCACGTGTTCGTGTTGTGCACGTCGGTGCTGGAGATGAGGTCACGGGCCTCGCGCATGAACTCATACGCGGTGTCTTCGCCGGCCGCGAGCGATTTGGCGTATTCGCCGGCCGAACGGTACTGGCCGCCGATGATGTGCGGCGGTTCGGGCTGCTGCCGGTCGATGGTGTCGGCGAGAGAGCGAATCTGCATTTCGAGCTGGTCGAAACGCGATTCCTGGGTGGGTTCGTTTTCCACTGTTTTCTCCTTGGTTTCGTTGGTTTCCTGGTTGACGTGTTCCTGGTCGCGCTGGCCGGTGATGGCGGCGCCCGTATAGGCGGGGATTCCGGTGACGGCTACCTCCAGCAATCGGACCGCGCGGCGCACGTACACGGTCGTATCGCCTTCCACGCGCTTGTCCGTTGTCACCGGCTGGAATCCCACGGAGAACGAATCGACCACGCCGTCACGGATCAGCTGCACCGCGTCGCGCCCTTCGGCGGTGTCGCTGATGGCTGCGGTGATGTGCAGGCCGTCGGCTTCCCTGGTGGCGTTCGTGATCTTGCCGATGAGACGGCCGTGGTCACGGCTGAGCTTCGTGCGTGTGGTGTCGCCGAAATCGCAGTCCGGCGCGAACTCCTCGGCGGTGCCCGGCCATAGGCCGATGCGCTGGCCGAACGGCACGGCTATGCCCTCGATGCTGGTGCCGTCGCCTTCCGTCTCGCGTAGCTCGATGCCTCTCATGGTGATGGTGCGTTTCTCGGTGCTCATAATGCGACCTCCTGCGGTGCTGTCTGGTTGATGGGCGCCCATCCTTCCTTCGCGCGCGCCTCGTTCACGGTCAGGAAACCGGCGGCGATGGCGGTCTGGTAGGCGGAATAGCGCGTGTTCGTGTCGGAACGGTGCAGGGAATCCCAATCGGGTTCGACCCATTGGCCTTCGGGCAGCAGCGATGACAGGGCCTCGCATATCTCGTCGGCGTAGGCGCTCAGCGTGTATTCGGCGAACGTGAGCCATTCCTGTTCGATGTTCGAGTAGGTCAGCGTCGTGCCTTCCACCTTCGCGAGCATGAGCGACGCGGGGATTCCCAATAGGCGGGCTATCTGCGTGGTGTTGAACTGCTGGGATTCGATGAATTGGAGGTCTTCGGGGCTCAATGCCAACGGCGTGTAGTCCAGGCCCTTGCCGAGCACTCGAACGCCGCCGGCGCCGCCCTTGGCCCAGCGTTCCGAAGCCGTCTGCGCGTCCTGGTCGCTCAGTATCTGGTCGCTTTTCAGGATTCCGGCGGGCCGTGCCGTGTTGTCCAGCCAGTTCGCCGCGTAGGCGCGCGTGTCCTGAGCGCCCTCGATCTCCTCGCGCGCCGCGCTGATGGGCCCCATGCCGCGAAGGCGTCCGGCGACGTTCAGCAGCTTCAGATGCACGATGCGGTCGGCGCCGTAGTCCACGCCGCGATACGAGTAGCGCAGGCGCGGGTTCGCGGGGTCCATGTTCAAATCGGTGACGGTGACGAGCTGCGGCGGCAGGCTGCGCACGCCGACGAGCACGCCGGAGATTTCCACCTTGAGCAGGAAAGCGTTGCCGTTCAACGCGAGGGCTGAAACGAGGTCGCCGAACAGGTCGCGGCGGCTGCGGTTCAAATCGGGACGGGTGATGAGCGTGCTCGGCCTCATGCGCGAGCCGTCCGGCGCGTACTGGATCACCGGGAGCTTGCTCACGGCGGTCTCGATGATCTGCACGCCGCGAAACACGGTGGACAACGCCAATGGATCATGCGAGGCTTCCGGGCGTGCAGGCAGCACGGGCGCTTCGGAATCCCCGTCATCGGCCGTGGCCTGCGCGGCGCGCAACATCAACGCGGCGGTGCTGGAGATGCGTGACAGAAGACTCATGCGGCCGATTCAACGCCACACATGCCGGACCACGCAAAAAAACCATCAACAAACATCTAAAAACGTCTAAGAACATCTAAAAACGTCTAAACGAAAATCTGCAAAGGCGCGGCCGGTTGAGCGTGCAGCGACGCGGTGACGGCGAGCTGCGCGGCCTCAAGCGCGTTTATGGCCTGTTCGCTGTTGCGCCTGGATAAGACCCAGCTGTCGGCGACCCACCGGCGCACCGCGACGGCGGCAGCGTCGTCCAGCGCCGGATCAGGCACGTGCAACACCTGGCGTTGCATGAGCCGGTCAAGCATGAGCACGCCGGCCGCGACTATCTCCGTGTTCCCGATATCCGACAACCGGTATTCAGGCGTGCCGTCCGCCGCGACCTCATGCAACCGGTCGGCCAACGGCGCGGACGGGCCGCGCCGGTCTATGGCTATCGGCGCGCCGCCATACCGTGATTGCAGGTCGGCCAGCCGTTCGGCCGCGCCGGCGGTGCCCGGCAGCACGTCCACGATCTGCACGACGGTGACGCCATCGCGCCGGCACGCGGCGGCTATCGCGGTCGATTCCGATTCCATGCCGACCGCGACGCCGAACGCGAGCGTGTCCAGGTCGAGCGCCGACAGGTCGAGCGGCGCGGTCTCGGTCTCCGTCCACAAGGCGGCGGGGTAGACGCGTTCGGTGCTGGACGTGTCACGGAGATTGCAGAACGCGCGACGCCAGCCGGCCGGGTCGTCCGCGAACTGGTCGCGAAAGTCCTTGAGCTGCCGACGGTCGAACAGATAGCCGCAACCCGGATGCGCGCGGGCTACGGCGTCCAGGTCCTCGCTGTCCTTCGCGGGGTCAAGCCCCCAATCGAAGAACGCCCAACGTTTCGGGATGTCGCCGGCACGGCACCGGTCAAGCAGCGCGTTGTAATACTCGCTTTCAGCCGTGCCCTCCGTGCTCGTGATCCACAATTGCGGACGGACGCCCGTGGCCCTCATGCGCGTGGTCGTCGTCGGGATGAAGCCGTCAAGAATCTGCTTGGCCTGGAGCGCCGACAGCGCCCACACCTCGTCAAGGTTGATGAAATCGCCTTGGAAACCATGGCCGGCGCTCTCGGTCATGCTTCCCGGCCGCAACGTGCTGCCGTTGACGAGCGGCAACGCCATGCTGCCGTTCGACATGCGCGGGTTCCCGTCGATCAGCGCCGACAGGGGAGAACGCACCACGCTTTTGATGAGCTTGCGGAACTGCTCGTTGCTGTCCTTGCCGGTCTGCGCCAGATACCACACTTCGCGGTCGGGCCCAAGCAGCGCGTTGCGCAACTGCTCGGCCTTGCTGATGGTCGTCTTGCCGGCCTGGCGTTGCACTGACACAATCACACGGTCGTAGTAGTACGTGCCAGTTTCCGGGTCGATTTCACCGGCAACGTCCGCGACCTGCTGCTGCCACGGGATCAGCGGTTGACCCAACGCGGCGGAGATGCGCGCCACCTTGCCGCCGTCCGTCTCACGCGCGGGGTCGCGCGGGGTCGCGTGGCGCGCCGGTGCCGACCTCACTGCGCCATGTCCTTGAGCAGCTGCGCGAGGTCGCCGGCCTTCGCGGACGATTCGGACGGCTGCAACCGGTCGATGGTCTCGTTATAGCTCGTCACCATGCGGGAGATATCACGGCCCTTGCGACACAACCGGTCGATGGTGCGGGCGCACGTGAGCAGCAGCGTGCACAGGGCTCGGCGCTGCGGCGTCAGGTTCGCGTCGTCCTGCAACAACTCGCCGACGAGCTCCTTGGTCGAGTTGGTGAGCGGGTTCGTGAGCTCGTCGCTGTCCTCCATGCCTGGAAGTGTCATCTGCTTGTCGTTATCGTCCATGATTTGCGCTCCTTGCCTATCGGTGTTACTGTCTGGAACTGGCTTAATTCCGCCGATTGGTGGAGCGCCGCGCCCTTCACGGCGCGGCTTTTTTTATTTGGGTTGGGGATACGAAATCGGTGGGCGCGGGGTGTCCCTTCAGATACGTCTCTTAAAAAACCGGCTACCATCGCGGCCGCGCCGACGCCGCCGGCGACGAGCTCGGAGCATCGAGCAGGCGAAGCCGCGCCAGCCACGCGCGCCTGCGTTCCAGCAGGCCGTCAACACGCGACTGGGTGATGCCCAGGCGACGCCACCGCTTCAGCAGCTCCATGTCCTCACGGCCACGGCCCTGCTCGGCCATGCGCTGCCTCAGCTGCGCGTCGTCCATGTCCAGCACCACCACGTCATAGTTCAACGCCACCCACTCGGCCAGCATATCCGGGCTGTTACGCGACTGAGGCAACGCACGCACCAGCCACACATGCCGGGCCGTGAGCATGCGTGACACACGACGGTACGCGCCACCCCACAGCACATCGGCCAATGCGTGAGCCTCGCTGCCGCCATCCACGCACGCGGCCGCCAACCGTGACGGGTCAATCACGATATCGCCCGGCGCCATGTGCTCACGCACATAATCGGTCTTGCCCACGCACGGCGGCCCTATCACGGCAGTGACCTGCGCGCCGAAGCCGTTCACGACACGATCTGCACGCAACGAGTTGCAATGCTTGCACGCCGGGCGAAGATTCGCCGGCATGGTCGGGCCGTGCAGACTGTACGGCTTCACATGGTCCATGGTCTGCGCGCCTTGGTGCGTGCAACCCGGCATGCCCAGCCAACAATCCGAACCGAACATGAGCAGCACCTGAGCGGCCATGCTCGGCGGCACCCTCTTACGCTTCACTGCTGCCTCCCAAGCCACTTGTTGACATCGGCCACGCGATACACCACACGGCCCTCCAGCATCCGCCATTTCGGCCCCTTGCCCTGCTTGCGCCACATGTAGAGCGTCTGCCCGGACTTGCCTAGGAACTCGGCCAGCTCACGCGCGTACAGGAAACCACGGCCCATCAGTGGCACCACGCCTTGAACGACGCGACCACATCACGACAGTCATACGTCTTCATGCCCAGCATGCGGCCCACCGGACGGATGCCCGCGCCCTGGCGTTCGGACAGGATCAGTTGCATATCGTTATCCGCTCCCGGCGTCTTCACGCTCAATCCGATCATCGTCATGAGCTCCTGCCTGGTGATGGTCTCCGAACACGCGCACCGCTCCTCGATGTGAGGCAACGAATACTTCACCATCGCCCTGAGCATCCTCAGTTTCGACTTGGACGCCGGCGACTGGGTGACGTTGCGTTTGCGTGTTGGTTTGTAATCGACTGCATATCCCATAACAGCTACCTCGATTCGTTCGATTGATTCATTCAGAGACTTTTGGGTGGTGGGTGGTTAGAGCGGGGAGACCTAAACGCAGGCGACGAAAAAGACTCGAACAAAAGTTCGTAGTCTCTTCGTCGTCTACAGGTCTCCACGCGAGACTTTCGGTCTGGAGCCGGGCCGTCGCATTGTCGAGAGCGGGCATACGCCCGCCGTGAATGGTCCCGCCAGAGCCCCCGCAATCGCGGTACGCCGCCCTATTACGCCTTAACCGGCAAGCCCTGGTGGTAGGGAAAGCGCTCAAGACCACAGGTCAGGTTTCGTTCCGCTCGTAACGTTGCGCCAGACGTCCGCAGTGGGTTAGACCCGTCAACGTGCTACCGGGTCCCTGCACATCCCCGGTCACGGCACATTCAGTTATCCAGAAAAACGAATGGTTATTCAGGCGGCGAAGACAACGCCGCGTAAAGCTCGTGGAACAACGACAACGCCTCCTCGCGCGTGAACGAATAGATACGCCCGCGATCCTCGCGCCGACGCGAACGCACCAGCGGGACGATCGTCACGACCACGTACCCCTGAGCGGAGCGACTGACGGTGAACTCATACATCGCGCCACCGCAGAATCCTCGCCCGGACCAGTCGAGCGATCTGACGAAGCTAGAGCTTGGAGTGCATTGGGTATCATCTCCAACCCGTCTCCACCGGTGTCGATATACGCAATTCCCGATCTGGGGCATAGAACCAATGAAGTGCGGACCCTTTGAACGCCTGCGCAGATGGCATAGGGACAGGCTGGGTCATCGCAGGTTCCATGCTCTCGACAGAAAACGGGCTTCAGAACAGAGAAGACTCCTGAGTTAGGAACAATCCGATACGTCCCGTCCGAAAAAACCTCAAAAGCGTCGTCGGAATCAGCCACGCCGTCGGAATCCTTACGACGAGTCCAATCATCCTTGATTTGCGGAGCAAAGCCGAACTGTGTTCTTAACTCCCAATCGTGAACGATCTTGTGGTCGTAGGGAAGCCCCACATGCTTGCGCGAGGACTCCAAAGCGTAACGACTACGCTCCACGGCCCCAGCGGCCTCGATTCGTGCCATGCGGGACCAGTAAAGCGCGGCGCAGGAAATAACCAAGGACGCAAAAGAAACACCCAACGAAACGAAGCCAAACATCACAACACCTCCAAGGGCTCGCGGCCAAGCACGAGATCAGTGGAAACGTCGAAAAAGTCGGCTATGCGCGACACATCACGCAACGTGAAATTTGAGCGGCCATGGAATTTGTCGCTGATGGCCTGCTCGGAGACGCCTAGCTCATGCGCCAGATCGCGCTGTGTGACGTGATTGTCTCTCATGAGTTTTCTTATCTGACTAATCATTTAAAAACTTTCAGACTAAAGATTTGATGAAGTTCTAGACCAAAGATTAACCATATGACGTAGCCAACACGCCGAGTACTACGCTAAAACCGCAGTAAAATGAATTTCATGACAATGCTAGATATTCAGCCGAGCGCTACATTGCGCAGGCAGGACGTTGTTGCGATGAATACGAACATGATCTTGTCCAACAGCGGTTTAATGAAGAAGGACCTTGCTAAGGCAATGGGACTCTCGCCGCAATCGATGGCGTCGAGGCTTCAGAGCAAGGCCGATTGGACCATTGACGAAACTTGCGCGGCGGCCGATTTCTTCGGCGTCCCGTTGATGGCTTTGCTGGATGAGAACTTAACGCCAGCAAAAGCCATGGAATATATAAAAAACCGCCGTTCCGATAATGGGAACGGCGGTCAAGTGGTAGCGGGGCATGGATTTGAACCATGGACCTCTGGTAACGTTGTTGCCCAGAGGTCCACGGTTCAAATCCATGAAGCCCGATTATTTGATTTTATCCTAGCGGCGTAATGCCGCCGGCCGCCAAGGATGCCGGCCGTGAGTATGCACAAAAAGCTGCCCCCTGCTCAGTGGCGGGACGAAATCACCCTATGGCTCGAATCGCTCACGGCGGCGGGTCTCAGTCAGGACACGATCAACACGCGGCGGTGCAAGATAGGGCACGCGGCGCGGTGCCTGGATAAATCGCCCTATGACGTGACGTCAGAGGATCTAGTGCATTGGACGGCCTCGCAGTCCTGGAAGGCGGAGACGCGCAAGGGCTATCGGAATACGCTCGTCGGTTTTTTCCGGTGGCTGCATGCCACGGGCCGGCGCGCGGACGATCCGGCGGTCGCGCTGCCGAAGGTGCGCAAGACGCGGCCGCATCCCCGCCCGTGCCCCGACGCGCACATATACGCCGCCATGTGCGCCGCGAACGATGTGGAACGGCTCATGCTGCGCCTTGGTGCCGAAGCCGGGTTGAGACTGTCCGAAATCGCGGCCGTCCACTCGCGCGACGTGCTGGAAGGCGACGCCGGCCCGTCGCTGATAGTGCGGGGCAAGGGCGACAAACAGCGCATAGTGCCCATAAGCGAAGACCTGGCGAAGCGGATAACGGCCGCGCCCGGTTGGCTGTTCCCCGGCCGGTGGCGGGGACACGTCGAAAAATCGTATGTGTCCCGCCACCTCACACGGCTGCTGCCGGACGGTTGGGGGCCGCACTCGCTGCGCCACCGGTACGCCACGCGCATGTACGAGACCACGCACGATCTGCTGCTGGTCTCGAAGCTGCTGGGACATAGCAGCGTGGAGACCACGCAAATCTACGTGGCGATGCCGGATAGCCGGCTGCGCGTCGGCCTGGACGCGGTGACGTTGGCCGGCTAGATTATTTGCCGGCCATGCGTAGAGGGTTGTAGGCGACGCCGAAACCGCCGGTGAGCACGCCGCCCGCGAAGATGATGTATTCGCCGATGTCGGCGTGGCCCGCGAGGGCGACGCCTCCACCCGCGAGTACGGCGGCGAGGCCGACGACGTAGATCACCGTTCGGATGGTCTCGCTGAACACGGGGGTGTATCCCTTGCTTGCGTCGATCTGCGCGGCGGCTTTGTGGTCGGCCACGCCTGGTGTGTTCGTGTCCGTGGTGATGGTGTTGTTCTCGGCGGCGAGCATCTGCTCGCTGGTGGGCTGTTGCATGTCGGCGCTCATTTGGCGGTGTCCTTCTCCTGTGCGGTCATGGTGATGACGAGTTTGTCGATTTTGTCGCTGACGGCCTTGGCGGTCCTGTCGGCGATGTCCTCGGGGTTGCTGCCGAGCGCCGTGGTGAGCTTGTCGATCTGCCGCTGCTGGGCCGCGACGGTTGCCTGCAGGGCAGTGACGGCTTTCTTCACGTCGCTGATACGGCCGGGCAGTTCGTAGTTGATGGCGTTGTACATGTTGCCGCCCAACGCGCTCTTGTTGTAGTTGTATCCCCATATTTCGGCTGCTGTTGCCATGTCGATGTCTCCGTATCCGTTGATTTGGTTTGCTTTGTTGATGATGTACCGCCAGTTGAGCCCGTTCGGGCACAGGTCCGGGCAGGCCGGGTGCGCGTAGGGAGGCACGTCCCGGTGCAGGAATATGTTCCTGCCGCGTTCCAGCTTGCCGAACCCGTACCGGCGGGCGATGTCCGCGCATAGGCGGGCGCTGGCGTCGAGGCATGCCTGGGTGCATGGGATGAAGTCGAGTCCGCCCTGGTGCTCGATGCTGATGGTCTGGCAGTTGCTTGTGTAGCTGCCGTCCGCCCATGCGGCATCCGTCTCGGCGACGTACTGGTGGGTCTCCCCGTTGCCGCCGATGCCGTAGGTGCTTGATGCCTGGTATGAGGCACGCTGGAAGATGTTGTCGGTGCCGGCGAGCCAGCCGGCCATGATGTGAAGGGTGATGCGTGTGACGCGGTATCCCCTTCGCCCCGCGTAGTGGTTGGGGCTGCCTATCCATGTGATGCTCATCGCATGCTTATTCCTTTCCGTCGTCGTTGTCCTGGAAGAGCCCGTCGGGCGCGCTCGGTGGCGGTGGAGGCGCGCGCCGCCATATCGCGTCCACAAGTTCCCTGTTCCACAACCACAGGAGCTGTCGGTCTCGGGCGCTTTGGTCGAGTTGGCGTTGCGCCTCGATGAGCAGGCGGCTGGCGTCGGTGTCCTTGTCGCTGCGTGTCTTCGCCCATGTGGCCACGAACTGGACGCACGCGCCTACGGCCACGCCTCCCGTGCCGATGAGTGCGCTGATTATCGATTCGGTCATGCGATCGCGTAGCTCAGCGAGCAGCCGAAAAAGGCAGTACCTTGGGTGCCACCATTGTTGGTGTAGTCCATGGTGCCGTCGGCACGGACGTTGATGGTTTTCTGGTTGGCTCCGTCGCGGCCGCCGAAGCTGAAATTGAGGTCGAACAACGGCCACCATCCTTCGGGGAGCTTTCCGAAGTCGCCTTTGGCCCACGAGCCGCTGGCCGAACTTTTCCAGTCGATTCGCAGTGTGGCGAGCTTGCCGCGCCTGTATCCCTTGATGGTGCCGTAGGTACTGTTAATAAGCATGACAGTTGAGGAATCTTCGGCGAGTATGTCGGACACGTCGGAGATCGTCGCGATGCGCGCCCACGCGCTGCCGGTCCAGCAGTACGGTCCGTTGTTGCCTTCGGCGGGGTCGGCGGTCACGTAGCCGGCCTGTCCCGTAACGCCGGTGATGCCGGCCAACGTTTCCAAGGTGGTGGCTATGGCGGGTTTCACGCCGGCCGGGGTGTTGCGGCTGTCCACCTCGTTGAGTGCGTTCTCGAAGCCCTCGGCCATGGTCTTGAACTGGGCGGGCGCGCTTGACACGAGGTCGCCGGCCTCGATGTAGGGCAGGCCATAGATCGGTGTGGTTTTCATGGTTCCTCCGTGATGGTGGTTGGTTGCTGATAGGTGTGGACGAGGGATAGTTCGGCGAGGGTGAGTGCGCATTGACTCCACGTGGCGGGCCATGCGCCCATGCTTGCCCAGGTGGTCGCGGTCGCGGCGGCTACTGGTAGAGGCCATAATGTGACCTCGTTGCGTAGGTGGGGTTTGCCGGCAGACCATTGATAGGTAAGGGTGCCGCCGATGCTGGCCCACACGCCGCCCGCCGACGGTTTTGCGTCGTCTCCGGTGAGCCGTGAGGTGATGTCTCCTTGGATGACGAGCGGTCCGCTGCTGGCGGTGAGGTAGAGGCGTGCGTGTATGGCGGGGTCGAGCCGCCGGCTGTCGAACACGATGGTGTCCGAGCGCAGTCGCCGGTCCATCGCGACGAGCAGTTGGGCGAATGTCTCCCGCTCGTCGGACGATGGCGTCCACACGGTGCCGGAGGCCCTGCCCCATACGCCCTCGGACGTGTCGGCGGAGACCACGTCCGATTCCACGGTGATGCTGGATTGGGTGATGGTCAGGTTGGCCGGCAGCAGGCCAAGGGCGGTGAGCTCGGTCTCATGCTCGTCGAATTCCAGTGCGCCGTCGTTGGATTTCGCGTTTTTGCCCTGGATGGTGAATTGGGTGACTGGTTCGGGGATGACGATGGTCTGCTCGTCGTCGGTGATGATGTCGGTGGCGTCGAGGCCGTCCAGCGTCTCTCCGGTCCAATCGGTCACGGTGAGTCGGGCTGTGTCGTCGATGCCGATGCTTGCGGGAGCGCCGAACGGCATGTAGTCGATGCGACTCGCGTCACGGTCGGGGTATTCGTACCATATCGGCCACATTCTGGAGTGAGCGTAGGTGCGGTGGAGCAGGTCGAGTTGCGATGGACAATCGTCGGTCCGGTAGGGTGCCACGGATGCGGTGGTGTCGAGGCCGTTGACGTTGGCCTGTGGCGCGTCCGCCTCCTTGGCGCGTCGGTTGAGCTCCGTCAGCCGTTCTGCTGTGGTGCCGACCCAGTGCAGGCCCGTGTAACGTGCATCGGATGATACGGGCCCTTGTTTCTGCAATCTTTTCCACAGGATCATGCGGCTGGAGGCGCTGAGCTCCAACAGCCAGCCGCCGCCATGTGGCCGGGCTTCGCCGCCGTTCTGCACCAGCCCGTCGAACAATGTCGTCGCCGTGCTTGACTTGTCGGAAGGGTTGCCGGGCGTGTACGCCTGGTGCAACACTGCCAAGCGCATGCGCTGCGCCGACCATGCGCCCATATCCGGGCGGAGCATGCCCCATGTGGGCTGTTCTGAGATCTGCACGAGCACGCGCGCGCCGGCCAGCGTGAGCGCGCGGCCGGTGAGCCAACCGGTTGCATCGCGCAGCCGGAAGGTCATCACGGACGGGTCGGGCTGCTGGTCGATGCCGTCGGTGCCCCACTGGATGCTGAAGCCGTCCAACGCGGCCACGTCGTTGTCGTGGTCGTTGACGGCAACCCAGCCGTCGCCCCAGTCAAGGAACATGAAACACTGCTGCGCCATCAGTTGCCTCGCTTCCGGTCGTAGTCGCGGAGAATCTTCCTGATTTCGCGTGCCACGCCCTCACGGTCCACCGGCGCGTTGAACGTGACGTTCACGACGGTGCCGCCCATGCCGGCGCCGCCGTTCACACCGGCGTCCAGGCTCAGGCCGCCCATGCGCCCATTGATCCGCGAGATGGTGCGCCGAACGTCCGCGTCGAAACCGCTGCGCAAACCGCGCGCAAATCCCTGCATGATGAGACGGCCGTTATTCACGAGCATTACCGCGTCGTATTCCGGCGGGCCCTTGTGCTCCTTGATCCAGTCGCCGATACCGCTGATCCAGCCGGTCACGCTGTTCCACATGCTCTTCAGGCCGTCAAGGAAACCGCTGATGATGGACGCACCGGCGTTATACAACAGGTTGCCCACGTTGCCTATCGCGCCGGTGATACGTCCCGGCAATCCCCTGAACCAGTCCACGACGGCGTTCCACTTGTCGGTCGCGAACTGTGCGGCCGACTGGAAGAAACCGCCTATCTTGCCCGGCAACGCCTGGAAGAATCCCACGATGCCGTCCACGCACGAGCCGAGAAACGCGGTGAACCGGCTCCACAACTGGCGGCCCGTCTCGGTCTGCGTGAAGAACCAGACGAGCGCGGCGACCAGCGCGCCTATCGCGGTGACGACGATCATGATCGGGTTCGCGTTCATGGCGACGTTCAAAGCCCATTGCGCGATCTCGGCGGCCGTTGTTGCGAAGCTGAAGCCCTGTAACGCGGACGTCACGGCGCTTACCACACTGGCGACCTTGAACGCGGCGAAACCGCCACCGATGGCGACTAGCGCGCCCGCGATGGGTTCCGCGTTCGCGCTCACCCAGTCGCCGAACTCGGTAAGCTTGTCCGCCACCATCTTCACCACGCCGGCCGCGCCGTTGAACGCGTCGCCCACGCTCGTGCCGATGCCTCCCGCGTCGTTCAATCCCTGCAATCCGGGCGCTATCTCCGTGGCGATATTCGCGAACGCCTGACCCAACGCGGACAACGCGGAGCCCACGGCGTTCATCATGTCCTTTGCGGTCTGGAACGCTCCCGTGTCCTGCAACGCCGTGGCGAACGCCTGTATGTTGTTGGTCGCGGTGGTGGCGAACGATCCGACCGCTTCGGCCGCGCCGCCGATGGCGTCGGTGACGGCCGGCTTTATGAGGTTGAACGCGTCCGTGAGCCCGCCGGTGACGGCGGCCTCAAGATTGCCCAACGCGCCTTCCATGGTCTGCGTCGATGTGGCGGCCTCTTTCGCCACGTCGGTCATGCCCAGGTCCATGATGGCCTTGTTGAACTCGTCGGCCGTGATCTCGCCTTTTTCCATGGCCTCGCGGAAATTGCCCGTGTACGCTCCCGCGTTCAACATGGCTTCCTGGAGCTTGCCGGCCGCGCCGGGGATGGCGTCGGTCAGCTGGTTCCAGTTCTCCGTCGTGAGCTTGCCCGCGCCTGCGGTCTGCGTCATTACCATGGCAACCGATTTGAACGTGTCGGCGTTTCCGCCGGCGACGGCGTTCAGGTTGCCCGCTGCCTCGGTCAATCCGACGTAATCCTGGATGCCGTTGGCCGCGAGCTGCGCCGTGGTGTTCTGCACGGTGGTGAGGTCGTACACGGTCTTGTCGGCGTAGTCGCGTGTGGCCTTCGTCGCGGCCTCCACGGCTCCCGTGTCGAAGCCCGCGAAATTCATTGTGCTTTTGAACTTGTCCGTGGAATCGGACATGTCCATGACGGCGCCGGTGAAGCCCTTGAGCGTGTCCCACAAGGCGGAAACGCCCTTGAGCGCGGCACCGCCCATGAACGTGCCGAACGCCGACGCTTTCGCCGTGACCTTGGAGAGCGCTTTAACGGCGTCGTCGCTGTTGCCCGTGATCCGCACGGACATGATGGCGCTTTTACCCATATCGGCCTAATCCTCCATTCGGTCCATCTCGTCTTGCAGCAGTCTTAAACCGGTGCCCCAGTCCAGTTCGTCGGCCTCGTGCCGCCATGCCCACGGCGTGCCGCCGAAGCGTGCCGCGAGCATGAACGACAGGATCCCTAACGAATCGTCGGGCCACTCGGCTAGTTCGTAGGGTTTTCCGGCGTCTCCACGTCGATGTCGTCCACGAGGTCAAGCCATTGTTCGTAAGGCGTGGTGGTGTTGCCGGCGTAGCGCTGCGCGAGATACGCCATGTAGTACGACTGGCGAATCTTGCTTGCTTCGCCCGGCTCCCATCCCTCTTTCTGCGCGTGTTCCTCGGCGGACGTGATGACGCGCGGCGTCAACGGTGCTTCGTCCACATGGCCGTCGGTGTAGGTGACTTTCGCGGTGCTTCGCATGGTTCATGCTCCTTTGATCTGGTTCATGGTCTTCTTCACGAACTGTTCGTATTCCTTCGCCCACTGGCCTTCGGTCGAGGCCACGGCGTCGTTAACGAACGTTCTCGGTTTGATGTGCCGTGCGGGCCAGCCGTAATTGATCGGTCCCGCATATGGCACGGTCTTGCGGCCGGCGCGGATGATACCGGCCTTCTGGGTCGCGCCCACGCGTATCGATCCGGCGAGTTTGCCGGTCCTTCCGCGTGGCGCGCGGGCCACCGCCTCGGGTTTGGCGATGTCGGCGGCCCGCCGGTTGACCTCCTTCAGCTCCTTCATGTCGGCGCCGGCCTTGCGCATGGTCTGTACGAAACGCTTCTGACCGACGACGTACAGGGCCTTGTCGGCCATGTCAGGCGCTCGTCGGCGTGTACGCCGACGCCTTCACGTCGGTGGCGGAAAACTCAAAATCCTTCTTGTTCTTCGTCTTCACGTCACCGCCGAACGCGATGGGCGCGATGACCACGCGCATGTCCAGCTGGAGCTTGCCGGCAGTGTTCGGCACGAACTTCGCAGCCTTCGTCTCGCCCGCGTGATTCAGGCAATACACCTGCGCGCCGTTCATGCTGTAGTCCTCGGCGATGCTCCCCGACAGCTTCCACGACGTCGTGAGCGCGCCGCCCTCCTCGTGGCCGTCCAGGTACGTGTCGGGGTCCTCGCTCGAATTGTCCGGCGACAGTTCCACGCTCGTGCAATCGACGTCCAGCTTGTACTGGTCGTCTGAGGAGCCGATGACCAGGCTTCCCGGTCCCAGGGTACGAATCTTGTCCGCCATGATGGTTGTTCCTTTCGTTAGATTTCATTGAGTGTGATCTGGTAGGCCGCGAGCGTCGCGTCTCCACGCGTGAAGCCGACGGGCTCGGCCGATGTGACAGGCAGCGCGGACGCCACGAGCCGGTCCATCGCGGCCAGTAGCAGCGGCAGCGCGGACGCCTGCGCCCAGGGACTGCCGGCGACGAGCACGAGCCGCACCGATAGTTCGTTTTCCGCGCCCGCGTAGGGCCATGCCACTTCGGGGGGTTTGACCCATACGCAGACCTTGCCGCGTGGCGGCTTCACCTCGGTCTCGTCGATGGTGACGTGTTCCACGAGGTCGCCGCACGCGCCGGCCACCTGTTCCATGAGCGCGTCGATCTTGCCGGTGATGGTGTTTGTCATGCGATCCCCATTCCCGCGAGCACGCCGGCGGCGCGGAGCTTCGGCCAGGCGGCGCGCAACGGGTCGGCGGAGACGCGGAACGGTTCGATGGCGTCGCTGTCCACGTTCATCACGCCGTTGCGCGCGTCCTTCTGGTTGAACAGGTCGGCGGCGACCGCCAGCACGCAATCCGACTGGATCAGGTCGGGCACCGTGTCCCACGTCTCGCCCAGGTTCGCCGACAAGTAGGCGCGAGCCGTTTTCAGGCAACCGTCGGCGCGTTTCTCGTCCTCGCTGCCGATGACGTTCATCATCGCGAGGAAATCCGCATGCAAGGCGTCTTCTTCCATACGCTCTCCTATCCGTCGGTCTCGGACGTTCCGTCTGAAATGGCGGTCAGCACAGGCATGATGTCCGCGTCAACGGTGCTGCCGTTGCGGGTAATGACACCGCAGCTGTAGGTGCCGGCCGTGGTTATCGTGAACGGTTCGGTTGAGATTGTGTTGTAGTTCTTGCCGTCAACGGTGATCTGCACATACAGGTTCTGTCTATCGGTGCCGACGCTGCCGGCCAGGCTGTATCTTCCGGGCTGCAACGTGACTTCGCTGCCGACGCCGCCCCATGCGGTGCAGGTGCCGACGGCGTGAATGACGCCTTCCGACTTGTATGTGTAGGCCACGCCGTTACGAGCGGCCGGCAGTTTCGGCAATGGATAGAGGTTCAAGTCAGTTCCCCCCCTCGAGGCCTGTGTTGTCCGGGCGCGTCCAGTCGGTGGCCGTGGCGCCGAGCTCGAGCTGTGCTCGCAGATCGCCGTCGATCGGATTGGTGGTCGATGCCGCGATGCGCAGTTCAAGAGTGACCGTGTCCTCCGGGATGACGCTCGGTTTGTCGGTTTCGAGTGTGGCCAGCAGGCTCAGGTTGGTGCCACGTGCCTGCAAGTACGAGTACGTGCCGGCAGGGAATTGCGCGACCGAATAGATGACCGTCTGGCCCTTTGCTGTGTCCGGGCACTCCCACCGCCACCGAAGGCCCTTGTTGGCTGTCGGCGCGTCACCGGCCAGGTGCAGGCTGCCGTCCTCGTTCACAGTCGCCGTCAGTCCCGATCCGGAGGCCGGGCCGTAGGCGAGCAGGTTACGCGACGCTACCGGCGGGGGAGGGGTCACGCTTTTGGGGCCAGCGGCATGATTCCCCCCTCGAACACGGTCGCGAACGCGGCGTAGCCGTACACGCTGTAATTGGAAAGCAGTTTGGTGGTGTCGTCCTGCTGGAGCTGGAACGGGCCGCCGGCCTCCCACATCTGCAACGCGGTCGGGTCGATGAACGCGGCCGTGTTCGCGGCGGCACCCGGCACCATCTGCACGGGGACCGACAGCATGCGGCCGGTCACGCCGGTGAGGCTCATGCTGCCGAGCTTGTCCACGCCCTCGCCGGACACGTCCATGAGCGCGTCGCCGCTGCGCGTGATCTTCGCCATGGCGTCGAACACGTCCTTGCTGACAGCGAGCGTGCCCAGCTGGGCGCCGCGAGCGTCGGCGGCCTCGGCCGCGTTGATGATGACGGTAATCCACTGGTCTGCGGTGAGCGTGCTCACGGCGGCCGGCGTGTCCAGCTTGTTCGCCGTCGCGGCGGTGATGGCTGCGGTGAGCTTGGCGCGTGCCGCCGATTCCACGGCGTTGCTGTACGCGATGGTGAGCGCGCGAAGCGCGGTGTCCAAGGCGGGCGTGTTGCTGCGTTCGATGACCTGGCGTGACAGCTGTGCGTAGCCGCCGTAGGTGGCGACGGCAGCGGTCGCGCTGGTCAGTGTGATCTTGCCCGTTGCCAGCGTCGTGCCTTCCGTGGCCTGCTGCGTGACCTTGAGCGTGTTCGATCCGAGCTTGAGATATTCCAGCGTCATGCCGGTGGCAGGCAATGCCGCATGCTGGAACAGGGTCGCCACGCTGCGGCGCGACTGGATGAGTCGAATCTGGTCGGCGACCCACGTGTTCGTGTTGTGCACGTCGGTGCTGGAGATGAGGTCACGGGCCTCGCGCATGAACTCATACGCGGTGTCTTCGCCGGCCGCGAGCGATTTGGCGTATTCGCCGGCCGAACGGTACTGGCCGCCGATGATGTGCGGCGGTTCGGGCTGCTGCCGGTCGATGGTGTCGGCGAGAGAGCGAATCTGCATTTCGAGCTGGTCGAAACGCGATTCCTGGGTGGGTTCGTTTTCCACTGTTTTCTCCTTGGTTTCGTTGGTTTCCTGGTTGACGTGTTCCTGGTCGCGCTGGCCGGTGATGGCGGCGCCCGTATAGGCGGGGATTCCGGTGACGGCTACCTCCAGCAATCGGACCGCGCGGCGCACGTACACGGTCGTATCGCCTTCCACGCGCTTGTCCGTTGTCACCGGCTGGAATCCCACGGAGAACGAATCGACCACGCCGTCACGGATCAGCTGCACCGCGTCGCGCCCTTCGGCGGTGTCGCTGATGGCTGCGGTGATGTGCAGGCCGTCGGCTTCCCTGGTGGCGTTCGTGATCTTGCCGATGAGACGGCCGTGGTCACGGCTGAGCTTCGTGCGTGTGGTGTCGCCGAAATCGCAGTCCGGCGCGAACTCCTCGGCGGTGCCCGGCCATAGGCCGATGCGCTGGCCGAACGGCACGGCTATGCCCTCGATGCTGGTGCCGTCGCCTTCCGTCTCGCGTAGCTCGATGCCTCTCATGGTGATGGTGCGTTTCTCGGTGCTCATAATGCGACCTCCTGCGGTGCTGTCTGGTTGATGGGCGCCCATCCTTCCTTCGCGCGCGCCTCGTTCACGGTCAGGAAACCGGCGGCGATGGCGGTCTGGTAGGCGGAATAGCGCGTGTTCGTGTCGGAACGGTGCAGGGAATCCCAATCGGGTTCGACCCATTGGCCTTCGGGCAGCAGCGATGACAGGGCCTCGCATATCTCGTCGGCGTAGGCGCTCAGCGTGTATTCGGCGAACGTGAGCCATTCCTGTTCGATGTTCGAGTAGGTCAGCGTCGTGCCTTCCACCTTCGCGAGCATGAGCGACGCGGGGATTCCCAATAGGCGGGCTATCTGCGTGGTGTTGAACTGCTGGGATTCGATGAATTGGAGGTCTTCGGGGCTCAATGCCAACGGCGTGTAGTCCAGGCCCTTGCCGAGCACTCGAACGCCGCCGGCGCCGCCCTTGGCCCAGCGTTCCGAAGCCGTCTGCGCGTCCTGGTCGCTCAGTATCTGGTCGCTTTTCAGGATTCCGGCGGGCCGTGCCGTGTTGTCCAGCCAGTTCGCCGCGTAGGCGCGCGTGTCCTGAGCGCCCTCGATCTCCTCGCGCGCCGCGCTGATGGGCCCCATGCCGCGAAGGCGTCCGGCGACGTTCAGCAGCTTCAGATGCACGATGCGGTCGGCGCCGTAGTCCACGCCGCGATACGAGTAGCGCAGGCGCGGGTTCGCGGGGTCCATGTTCAAATCGGTGACGGTGACGAGCTGCGGCGGCAGGCTGCGCACGCCGACGAGCACGCCGGAGATTTCCACCTTGAGCAGGAAAGCGTTGCCGTTCAACGCGAGGGCTGAAACGAGGTCGCCGAACAGGTCGCGGCGGCTGCGGTTCAAATCGGGACGGGTGATGAGCGTGCTCGGCCTCATGCGCGAGCCGTCCGGCGCGTACTGGATCACCGGGAGCTTGCTCACGGCGGTCTCGATGATCTGCACGCCGCGAAACACGGTGGACAACGCCAATGGATCATGCGAGGCTTCCGGGCGTGCAGGCAGCACGGGCGCTTCGGAATCCCCGTCATCGGCCGTGGCCTGCGCGGCGCGCAACATCAACGCGGCGGTGCTGGAGATGCGTGACAGAAGACTCATGCGGCCGATTCAACGCCACACATGCCGGACCACGCAAAAAAACCATCAACAAACATCTAAAAACGTCTAAGAACATCTAAAAACGTCTAAACGAAAATCTGCAAAGGCGCGGCCGGTTGAGCGTGCAGCGACGCGGTGACGGCGAGCTGCGCGGCCTCAAGCGCGTTTATGGCCTGTTCGCTGTTGCGCCTGGATAAGACCCAGCTGTCGGCGACCCACCGGCGCACCGCGACGGCGGCAGCGTCGTCCAGCGCCGGATCAGGCACGTGCAACACCTGGCGTTGCATGAGCCGGTCAAGCATGAGCACGCCGGCCGCGACTATCTCCGTGTTCCCGATATCCGACAACCGGTATTCAGGCGTGCCGTCCGCCGCGACCTCATGCAACCGGTCGGCCAACGGCGCGGACGGGCCGCGCCGGTCTATGGCTATCGGCGCGCCGCCATACCGTGATTGCAGGTCGGCCAGCCGTTCGGCCGCGCCGGCGGTGCCCGGCAGCACGTCCACGATCTGCACGACGGTGACGCCATCGCGCCGGCACGCGGCGGCTATCGCGGTCGATTCCGATTCCATGCCGACCGCGACGCCGAACGCGAGCGTGTCCAGGTCGAGCGCCGACAGGTCGAGCGGCGCGGTCTCGGTCTCCGTCCACAAGGCGGCGGGGTAGACGCGTTCGGTGCTGGACGTGTCACGGAGATTGCAGAACGCGCGACGCCAGCCGGCCGGGTCGTCCGCGAACTGGTCGCGAAAGTCCTTGAGCTGCCGACGGTCGAACAGATAGCCGCAACCCGGATGCGCGCGGGCTACGGCGTCCAGGTCCTCGCTGTCCTTCGCGGGGTCAAGCCCCCAATCGAAGAACGCCCAACGTTTCGGGATGTCGCCGGCACGGCACCGGTCAAGCAGCGCGTTGTAATACTCGCTTTCAGCCGTGCCCTCCGTGCTCGTGATCCACAATTGCGGACGGACGCCCGTGGCCCTCATGCGCGTGGTCGTCGTCGGGATGAAGCCGTCAAGAATCTGCTTGGCCTGGAGCGCCGACAGCGCCCACACCTCGTCAAGGTTGATGAAATCGCCTTGGAAACCATGGCCGGCGCTCTCGGTCATGCTTCCCGGCCGCAACGTGCTGCCGTTGACGAGCGGCAACGCCATGCTGCCGTTCGACATGCGCGGGTTCCCGTCGATCAGCGCCGACAGGGGAGAACGCACCACGCTTTTGATGAGCTTGCGGAACTGCTCGTTGCTGTCCTTGCCGGTCTGCGCCAGATACCACACTTCGCGGTCGGGCCCAAGCAGCGCGTTGCGCAACTGCTCGGCCTTGCTGATGGTCGTCTTGCCGGCCTGGCGTTGCACTGACACAATCACACGGTCGTAGTAGTACGTGCCAGTTTCCGGGTCGATTTCACCGGCAACGTCCGCGACCTGCTGCTGCCACGGGATCAGCGGTTGACCCAACGCGGCGGAGATGCGCGCCACCTTGCCGCCGTCCGTCTCACGCGCGGGGTCGCGCGGGGTCGCGTGGCGCGCCGGTGCCGACCTCACTGCGCCATGTCCTTGAGCAGCTGCGCGAGGTCGCCGGCCTTCGCGGACGATTCGGACGGCTGCAACCGGTCGATGGTCTCGTTATAGCTCGTCACCATGCGGGAGATATCACGGCCCTTGCGACACAACCGGTCGATGGTGCGGGCGCACGTGAGCAGCAGCGTGCACAGGGCTCGGCGCTGCGGCGTCAGGTTCGCGTCGTCCTGCAACAACTCGCCGACGAGCTCCTTGGTCGAGTTGGTGAGCGGGTTCGTGAGCTCGTCGCTGTCCTCCATGCCTGGAAGTGTCATCTGCTTGTCGTTATCGTCCATGATTTGCGCTCCTTGCCTATCGGTGTTACTGTCTGGAACTGGCTTAATTCCGCCGATTGGTGGAGCGCCGCGCCCTTCACGGCGCGGCTTTTTTTATTTGGGTTGGGGATACGAAATCGGTGGGCGCGGGGTGTCCCTTCAGATACGTCTCTTAAAAAACCGGCTACCATCGCGGCCGCGCCGACGCCGCCGGCGACGAGCTCGGAGCATCGAGCAGGCGAAGCCGCGCCAGCCACGCGCGCCTGCGTTCCAGCAGGCCGTCAACACGCGACTGGGTGATGCCCAGGCGACGCCACCGCTTCAGCAGCTCCATGTCCTCACGGCCACGGCCCTGCTCGGCCATGCGCTGCCTCAGCTGCGCGTCGTCCATGTCCAGCACCACCACGTCATAGTTCAACGCCACCCACTCGGCCAGCATATCCGGGCTGTTACGCGACTGAGGCAACGCACGCACCAGCCACACATGCCGGGCCGTGAGCATGCGTGACACACGACGGTACGCGCCACCCCACAGCACATCGGCCAATGCGTGAGCCTCGCTGCCGCCATCCACGCACGCGGCCGCCAACCGTGACGGGTCAATCACGATATCGCCCGGCGCCATGTGCTCACGCACATAATCGGTCTTGCCCACGCACGGCGGCCCTATCACGGCAGTGACCTGCGCGCCGAAGCCGTTCACGACACGATCTGCACGCAACGAGTTGCAATGCTTGCACGCCGGGCGAAGATTCGCCGGCATGGTCGGGCCGTGCAGACTGTACGGCTTCACATGGTCCATGGTCTGCGCGCCTTGGTGCGTGCAACCCGGCATGCCCAGCCAACAATCCGAACCGAACATGAGCAGCACCTGAGCGGCCATGCTCGGCGGCACCCTCTTACGCTTCACTGCTGCCTCCCAAGCCACTTGTTGACATCGGCCACGCGATACACCACACGGCCCTCCAGCATCCGCCATTTCGGCCCCTTGCCCTGCTTGCGCCACATGTAGAGCGTCTGCCCGGACTTGCCTAGGAACTCGGCCAGCTCACGCGCGTACAGGAAACCACGGCCCATCAGTGGCACCACGCCTTGAACGACGCGACCACATCACGACAGTCATACGTCTTCATGCCCAGCATGCGGCCCACCGGACGGATGCCCGCGCCCTGGCGTTCGGACAGGATCAGTTGCATATCGTTATCCGCTCCCGGCGTCTTCACGCTCAATCCGATCATCGTCATGAGCTCCTGCCTGGTGATGGTCTCCGAACACGCGCACCGCTCCTCGATGTGAGGCAACGAATACTTCACCATCGCCCTGAGCATCCTCAGTTTCGACTTGGACGCCGGCGACTGGGTGACGTTGCGTTTGCGTGTTGGTTTGTAATCGACTGCATATCCCATAACAGCTACCTCGATTCGTTCGATTGATTCATTCAGAGACTTTTGGGTGGTGGGTGGTTAGAGCGGGGAGACCTAAACGCAGGCGACGAAAAAGACTCGAACAAAAGTTCGTAGTCTCTTCGTCGTCTACAGGTCTCCACGCGAGACTTTCGGTCTGGAGCCGGGCCGTCGCATTGTCGAGAGCGGGCATACGCCCGCCGTGAATGGTCCCGCCAGAGCCCCCGCAATCGCGGTACGCCGCCCTATTACGCCTTAACCGGCAAGCCCTGGTGGTAGGGAAAGCGCTCAAGACCACAGGTCAGGTTTCGTTCCGCTCGTAACGTTGCGCCAGACGTCCGCAGTGGGTTAGACCCGTCAACGTGCTACCGGGTCCCTGCACATCCCCGGTCACGGCACATTCAGTTATCCAGAAAAACGAATGGTTATTCAGGCGGCGAAGACAACGCCGCGTAAAGCTCGTGGAACAACGACAACGCCTCCTCGCGCGTGAACGAATAGATACGCCCGCGATCCTCGCGCCGACGCGAACGCACCAGCGGGACGATCGTCACGACCACGTACCCCTGAGCGGAGCGACTGACGGTGAACTCATACATCGCGCCACCGCAGAATCCTCGCCCGGACCAGTCGAGCGATCTGACGAAGCTAGAGCTTGGAGTGCATTGGGTATCATCTCCAACCCGTCTCCACCGGTGTCGATATACGCAATTCCCGATCTGGGGCATAGAACCAATGAAGTGCGGACCCTTTGAACGCCTGCGCAGATGGCATAGGGACAGGCTGGGTCATCGCAGGTTCCATGCTCTCGACAGAAAACGGGCTTCAGAACAGAGAAGACTCCTGAGTTAGGAACAATCCGATACGTCCCGTCCGAAAAAACCTCAAAAGCGTCGTCGGAATCAGCCACGCCGTCGGAATCCTTACGACGAGTCCAATCATCCTTGATTTGCGGAGCAAAGCCGAACTGTGTTCTTAACTCCCAATCGTGAACGATCTTGTGGTCGTAGGGAAGCCCCACATGCTTGCGCGAGGACTCCAAAGCGTAACGACTACGCTCCACGGCCCCAGCGGCCTCGATTCGTGCCATGCGGGACCAGTAAAGCGCGGCGCAGGAAATAACCAAGGACGCAAAAGAAACACCCAACGAAACGAAGCCAAACATCACAACACCTCCAAGGGCTCGCGGCCAAGCACGAGATCAGTGGAAACGTCGAAAAAGTCGGCTATGCGCGACACATCACGCAACGTGAAATTTGAGCGGCCATGGAATTTGTCGCTGATGGCCTGCTCGGAGACGCCTAGCTCATGCGCCAGATCGCGCTGTGTGACGTGATTGTCTCTCATGAGTTTTCTTATCTGACTAATCATTTAAAAACTTTCAGACTAAAGATTTGATGAAGTTCTAGACCAAAGATTAACCATATGACGTAGCCAACACGCCGAGTACTACGCTAAAACCGCAGTAAAATGAATTTCATGACAATGCTAGATATTCAGCCGAGCGCTACATTGCGCAGGCAGGACGTTGTTGCGATGAATACGAACATGATCTTGTCCAACAGCGGTTTAATGAAGAAGGACCTTGCTAAGGCAATGGGACTCTCGCCGCAATCGATGGCGTCGAGGCTTCAGAGCAAGGCCGATTGGACCATTGACGAAACTTGCGCGGCGGCCGATTTCTTCGGCGTCCCGTTGATGGCTTTGCTGGATGAGAACTTAACGCCAGCAAAAGCCATGGAATATATAAAAAACCGCCGTTCCGATAATGGGAACGGCGGTCAAGTGGTAGCGGGGCATGGATTTGAACCATGGACCTCTGGGTTATGAGCCCAGCGAGCTACCGAGCTGCTCCACCCCGCGTCGGCTTGTCTCTCAGACAGCTCTATCTACAATAGGTGCAGATTCCAGAAAGTCAACATCGGCGTGTCGCGTCATCTTCCCGCGGTTTTAAAACGTGAATTGGCTCACGCAGCGAGGGGTTTGGGGCGGAGTCGGAGTCGGGGTAATAACGCGCCATAAATGGCCGTTATAGGAATGCCCTGAACCGTTATCCCGAATATTGACATAATAGGAACATGCCTATCAAGATCCCCAGTGGCCTGCCGGCCAGAGATATCCTCGATTCGGAGCGCATCTTCGCTCTGGAGAAGCCCGAGGCGGAGCGTCAGCGCGTCCGCCCGCTCAAACTGGTGATCCTGAACTTGATGCCTAAGAAAATCGAGACTGAAACACAGCTGCTGCGTCTGATTTCCAAGTCGCCGCTGCAGGTCGAAATCGACTTCATGAAGACCTCCACGCATGAGGCCACGCACGTTTCCGCCGATCATCTCGTCAAGTTCTACGAAAACCTCGATGCGTTCAAAGACAACTATTACGACGGTTTTGTGGTCACCGGCGCGCCTGTAGAGCATATGCCGTTCGAAGATGTGGACTACTGGGACGAGTTCAAGACGATTCTCGACTGGGCCTCCACCCATGTGTTCTCCACCATATACCTGTGCTGGGGTGCGATGGGCGCACTGTACTACCGCTACGGCATCCACAAGGTGGATTACCCCGAGAAGATTTTCGGCGTATTCCCGCAGTACCTGCAGGATGAATACTGCTTCCTGACCAATGGCTTCGACGAGATTGATCTGCAGCCGCACTCCCGCCTCGCCGGCGTGAACGAAAACGAGGTACGTGCCAACCATGACCTTCAGATCTTGACTTGGGGGCCGCAGTCCGGCCCGGGCCTGATCGCCACGCGTGACTTCTCCGAAGTGTTCGCGCTCGGCCATTGGGAGTACGGCAAGTACACGCTCGCCGAAGAATACGAGCGCGATATGGCCAAGGGCATGACCAACGTGCCCTTCCCGAAGAACTACTTCCCGCATGACGATCCGAAGCTGGAACCGTTGTTCGCCTGGCGCGCCCACGCCAATCTGCTGTGGCGCAACTGGCTCAACTGGGTGTACCAGACCACGCCGTATGACCTGACCGAGGTGCCGCAGCTCAGGGCTGAGAAGAAGCTCGGTACTGATCGTTCGATTCGGCATGAGCCGGGCGGGCCGCGCCAGGATGATTTCAAGCCGTTTGTGCATGACGGGTATGGGGTGATTCAGGGCTGAGCCTACGATCTCCCCTCAGTCGCCTACGACGACAGCTCCCCTCGACGGGGAGCTCCTTTGCTTCTCCTTCACGGCTCGGCCCATCAGAGGGAGCTACTGTTGGAGGTTGCGTTCGTAGCGTGGACGGTTGTTCGTCCACGATGTGGACGGCTTGATGAACGTAATGCCACACATCCGCGTAATGCGACCAATAGTGCACAACGTTCGCGAAACGCCCGGGAAAACCTTGCAGCAGTAGGGATTTCAGGAGACTCGCCGGTATAATATTGACATTGTCTAGACGCAGGCAAATAATCACTCTTCAGTCATTCGGAGCCGAATGCCCAGCGCAGACTCCGTGTCCATGCCCGGCAGACTCCACACCGAGGAGACAAAAAAAGACGAAAGTAACGAGCACGTCACATTTGCCTGCCCGGTGGGTTTAAACTGACACCTGACATTGAAGAAGCAGGAGGCGTGATATGGTCGGTTCGCTCAGCGCAGGATTGCTGTTGGCTGACGAGGCAGGCGCTCATCTGCCCTCGGTTGATGACTTCCTTCCCCCGGAGATTCTGTTCCAGGGAACTCCGTTTGCCATCAACCGCATTATTTTGATTCGTATCGTGGCAACCATCGTGCTGTTGGTGGTGCTCGGCGTGACCGCAAAGCGCGCCAAGCTCATCCCCGGCCGTTGGCAGGGCGTAGTCGAGTACGGTCTCGACTTCGTGCGCGACAAGGTCGTGTATGACGTGATGGGTGAGGCCCGTGGCAAGCGCTACGTGCCGATGATCACCACCCTGTTCTTCACGATCTTCATTTTCAACCTGTGCGGCATCATTCCAGGTATGAACATGGCGGCCAACGCCACGGTGGTCATGCCGCTCGTGTTCGCTGTCTGGACACTGATCCAGTACTGGATCGCCGCCATCCGCTCGCAGGGCCTCGGCCACTATCTGCGCCACGAGCTGTTCACCCCCGGTGTGCCGTGGCCGGTCTATTTCCTGCTGGCTCCGATCAACCTGCTTGAGCTGTTGATCATCCGCCCGGCCTCCCTGACCATCCGTCTGTTCGCCAACATGGTTTCCGGCCACCTTATGGTCGCCACCTGCCTGGCGTTCGCACAGTTCTGGATGGTTGACGCGGTCAACAAGCTGCAGGGCATCCCGGTGGGTGCGCTGTGGTTCGCCGGTGGTTTCGCCATGACCTGCTTCGAGGCGTTCGTCGCCTTCCTGCAAGCCTACGTCTTCGCGATTCTTTCCACCGTGTACATCAACCTGAGCTTCCCGGAAGAGTGACGGGCGACTAACCCGCCGCTTCCGGTCCCCGGTCTGGGAAAATCGCAGACCGACCAAACCCCAAGATTTATAACGTCGCCAAGTACGTTAGAAAGGAAACACAATGGATATCATCACCCTCGCAGAGGTCGCCGGCAACCTGTCCGTCATCGGTTACGGTATCGGTACTCTTGGCCCTGGCATCGGTCTGGGCATCCTCTTCGGCAAGGCCATGGAATCCACCGCTCGTCAGCCTGAGATGTCCGGCAAGATTCAGACCATCATGTTCATCGGCCTGGCTCTGGTCGAGGTGCTGGCACTGATCGGCTTCGTCGCTGCCCTGATCATCTGATCACCGCTGATCAACAGACGAAAACCGATTATGTCCATCACTGAAAGGAGGGCTTGATGACACAAGCAGCAAGCGGGATTGACCTGTTCATTCCCGAGGTTTATGACATCGTATGGTCGCTGATCATCCTCGTCATCGTCGCTGTGTTCTTCTACAAGTTCTTCATGCCGAAGTTCAATGCGATCTTCGACGAGCGCGCCGCCAAGATTGAAGGCAACATCGCCAAGGCGGAGCAGGCTAAGAAGGATGCGGACGAAGCCAAGGCCAAGTATGAGGCCCAGCTGAGCACCGCCCGTGTGGACGCCGCCAAGATTCGCGACGACGCCCGTGCCGAGGCGTCCCACATCATCTCCGATGCCCGTTCTCGTGCCGAGTCCGATGCGGCTCAAATCACTGCTTCCGCGCAGCGCTCGATCGAATCCCAGCAGCAGCAGGCCATCGTCTCGCTCAAGGGCGAGGTCGGTGCTCTTGCCACCGCGCTTGCCGGCAAGATCCTCGGTGCCAAGCTGGAAGACAACGACGTGCAGTCCTCGATGATCGATTCGATGATCGACGATTTGGACGCCAAGAAGTGACTGTGACCATTCGTAACCAGAAAGGGAGGTGACCATGCGAGGAGAGGCATCTCGTATTGCAGACCGCGAGTCGCGTGATTCGCTGGCCCCGAAACTGCGCGACACCCGTGAGGACGCGTGGCGGATCGGCAACGAACTGTTCACGATCACCAAGGTGCTCGATGACAGCATTCAGCTGGAGCGCGCACTGACCGACCCGTCCCGCCCGGTTGCCGACAAGGTGGCCGTCCTGAAGGAACTGCTCGGTGACAACGCGCATCCGATGACCATGGAGATCATGACTGACTTGGTCTCCCGCCGTTGGAGCCGTGCGCGCGACATCGCCAACGCAGTGGAAGACTTCGGCGTGGACGCCATGATGTACTACGCGGACGCCACTGACGCCACGCTGCAGGTATCCATCGAGCTGTCCGAGCTGCATTCCGCACTGCTGAACCTGCCGGTCGTACGCGCCAAGCTGTACGACTACCAGGCCACCAGCGAGGCCCGTGTGAAGCTGTTCCGCGAGGTGTTCTCTGGCAAGACCCTGAACAAGGTCACCATGAGGCTCGCCGAACACGCCACTTGCAACCTGCGCCGCCGCCGCTACTTGGAGACCATCCAGTGGCTGATCAACAAGTTCTCCCGCCACATGGGCGAGTCGATGGTCACCGTGACCACCGCCACCCCGCTGAAGAAGGAGCAGATCAAGCGACTGGTCGAGGTCTACTCCGCCAAGGTGGGCCGTCAGGTGCACATCAACTCGGTGGTCGACCCGACCGTGCTGGGTGGCATGCGCATCCAGGTGGGCGACGAAGTCACGGACAACACCGTGGTCGCACAGCTGCAGAACTTGCATCGCAAGGTGCAGACGGAGGCGACTCCGGCCTGACCGGCCGAGCCAATCCGTCCAACACCACACACAAGCAAAGACTTGACTGAACAATAACCAATAGAAGGAGTGATCATGGCAGAACTGACCATCGATCCCGCCTCGATTCGCAAGGCCCTCGACGACTTCGTTGCGTCGTACAAGCCGAGCGACACCCCCACCCAGGAAGTGGGCTATGTCGCCACGGCCGGTGACGGCATTGCACACGTGACGGGATTGCCTGGTTGCATGGCCAATGAGCTGCTGACGTTCGAAGACGGCACGCTCGGCCTGGCGTTCAACCTTGACGCCCGTGAGATCGGCGTGGTGATCCTCGGCGATTTCGCTGGAATTGAGGAAGGCCAGGAAGTGCGACGCACCGGCGAAGTGCTTTCCGTGCCCGTCGGCGACGGCTATCTCGGCCGCGTCGTGGACCCGCTGGGCAAGCCGCTCGACGGCCTCGGCGAGATCCAGGGCATTGAGGGTCGTCGTATCCTCGAAGCCCAGGCCCCCGACGTGATGCACCGCCACCCGGTCGACGAGCCGCTGTCCACCGGCCTCAAGGCCATCGACGCGATGACCCCGATCGGCCGCGGCCAGCGCCAGCTCATCATCGGCGACCGCCAGACCGGTAAGACCGCCATCGCGATCGATACCATCATCAACCAGAAGGCCAACTGGGAATCCGGCGACCCGAAGAAGCAGGTCCGCTGCATCTACGTGGCCATCGGCCAGAAGGGCTCCACCATCGCCTCGGTGAAGCAGAGCCTGGAAGACGCCGGCGCCATGGAGTACACCACCATCGTGGCCTCCCCGGCAGCCGATTCCGCTGGCTTCAAGTACATCGCCCCGTACACCGGCTCGGCCATCGGCCAGCACTGGATGTACAACGGCAAGCATGTGCTCATCGTCTTCGATGACTTGTCCAAGCAGGCAGAGGCCTATCGTTCGATTTCCCTGCTGCTGCGCCGCCCGCCGGGGCGTGAAGCCTACCCGGGTGATGTGTTCTACCTGCACTCCCGCCTGCTCGAACGTTGCGCCAAGGTCTCCGATGACCTGGGCGGCGGTTCGATGACGGGTCTGCCAATCGTCGAGACCAAGGCGAACGATGTGTCCGCCTACATCCCGACCAACGTGATCTCCATTACCGATGGCCAGATCTTCCTGCAGTCCGATCTGTTCAACGCCAACCAACGCCCCGCCGTGGACGTCGGTATCTCGGTCTCTCGAGTCGGTGGCGCCGCACAGACCAAGGCTCTGAAGAAGGTCTCCGGTACGCTGAAGATCTCCCTGGCACAGTACCGTTCGCTGGAATCCTTCGCCATGTTCGCCTCCGATCTGGATGCGGCTTCCAAGGCCCAGTTGACCCGTGGTGCCCACCTGACCGAGCTGTTGAAGCAGCCGCAGTTCCACCCGTACTCGCCGGAACAGGAAGTCGTGTCCGTATGGACCGGCACCCACGGCAAGCTCGACGACCTCGACCTGAAGGACGTCCTTCCGTTCGAGCAGGGACTGCTGGACTACATCGACCACAACACCGATATCCTCAAGACCATTCGCGAGACCGAGGAATTCACCGCCGACACCGAGGCTGCCCTCGATAAGGCCGTGGACGAGTTCCGTTCGACGTTCGTCTCTTCCGCCGGCAAGCCGCTGGTCGAGAAGAAGCCGGACGTTGACAAGGCCGCGCCGGTCGATCAGGAAAAGATCGTGGCGGGAGAAAAGTAAGCCATGGGCTCGCAACTCGCATTGAAATCACGCATCCGCTCCACCGAGTCGTTGGCGAAGATCTTCAACGCTCAGGAGATGATCGCGTCTTCGCATATCGCCAAGGCCCGTGATGTGGCCCTGAACGCGAAGCCGTACACCGATGCGATTTTCGATGCCGTGCAAGCGTTGGTGGCCCACACCCATATCACGCATCCGATCGCGGTGAAGGACGAGAAGAACCCGCGTGTGGCTGTTCTCGCCCTCACCTCGGATCGTGGTATGGCCGGCCCGTACACCTCTTCGATTATCCGTGAAACGGAGTCGCTGCTGTCCCGCCTCGATGCGGCAGGCAAGCAGCCGGAGCTGTTCGTGTACGGGCGTCGCGGTTCGACGTACTACAAGTACCGTAATCGTGACATCGCGGCGACGTGGGAAGGCGACACCGACCAGCCCGGCGTGGAAATTGCTGAAACGATCTCCAACACCTTGATGGACGCCTACATGAAGCCGGCTGAGAAGGGTGGAGTTTCCGAACTCTACATCGTCTACACCGAGTTCATCAACATGGTGGTGCAGAAGGTGCGCGTGCTGCGCATGCTGCCGGTCGAAATCGTGAAAAACGAGACCAAGGTGCCCGATCCTGATGAAGAGGCACCGGCTACTGCGGATGTCGCTCCGCTGTACACTTTCGAGCCCAGCCTCGAAAAGGTACTGGATGCGATTCTGCCGAAGTACATTCAGTCCCGTATCCACGAGTGCCTGCTGACCGCGGCCGCGTCGGAAACCGCAAGCCGCCAGAACGCCATGCACACGGCAACCGACAACGCACGAAACCTGATCGACGACCTTACGCGCAAGCTCAACGCTTCCCGCCAGGCCTCGATCACCCAGGAACTTACCGAAATCATCGGCAGCGCTGACGCGCTGACCAAGAAGGAAGAGTAGGAACGCATATGGCTGACAACCAGACCACTGCGGCCGAGCCTACCAACGGTCGCGTCACCCGCGTCCAGGGCTCGGTTATCGACGTTGAATTCCCGGTGGGTCATCTGCCCGACATCTACAACGCCCTGAAAGTAACGATCGTCAACACCAGCGCCAAGGAAGAAGGCGAGGCGAAGGAGACCGAGATCACCCTCGAGGTCGAACAGCACCTCGGTGATTCCACGGTCCGTTGCGTCGCTCTGAAGCCCACCGACGGCCTGGTTCGTGGTGCCTCCGTCTCCGACACCGGCGCCCCGATCTCCGTGCCGGTCGGCGACGTGACCAAGGGCCACGTCTTCGACGTGTCCGGTAACATCCTCAACAAGAAGCCGGATGAGACCATCACCGTCTCCGAGCGTTGGCCTATCCACCGCAACCCGCCGGCCTTCGATCAGCTGGAGTCCAAGACCCAGATGTTCGAGACGGGCATCAAGGTCATCGACCTGCTGACCCCGTACGTGCAGGGTGGCAAGATCGGTCTGTTCGGTGGTGCAGGTGTGGGCAAGACCGTGCTGATTCAGGAAATGATTCAGCGCGTGGCCCAGAACCACGGCGGTGTGTCCGTGTTCGCCGGCGTTGGTGAGCGTACCCGTGAGGGTAACGATCTGATCGGCGAGATGGGCGAGGCTGGCGTGCTCGAGAAGACCGCACTGGTCTTCGGCCAGATGGATGAGCAGCCGGGTACCCGTCTGCGCGTGCCGCTGACCGCACTGACCATGGCTGAGTACTTCCGTGACGTGCAGAACCAGGACGTGCTGCTGTTCATCGACAACATCTTCCGCTTCACCCAGGCTGGTTCTGAGGTGTCCACCCTGCTGGGTCGTATGCCTTCCGCCGTGGGATACCAGCCGAACCTGGCCGATGAGATGGGCTCCCTGCAGGAGCGCATCACCTCGACCCGTGGTCACTCGATCACCTCGCTGCAGGCCATCTACGTGCCTGCCGATGATTACACTGACCCGGCTCCGGCCACGACCTTCGCCCACTTGGATGCAACCACCGAGCTTTCTCGTGACATTGCCTCCAAGGGTATCTACCCGGCTGTGGACCCGCTGAGCTCCACCTCGCGAATCCTCGATCCGCGTTACGTGGGCCAGGCTCACTACGACTGCGCCAACCGCGTCAAGGCGATTCTGCAGCGTAACAAGGAGCTGCAGGACATCATCGCCCTGATCGGTATCGACGAGCTCGGCGAAGAGGACAAGACCACCGTGAACCGTGCTCGTAAGATCGAGCAGTTCCTCGGCCAGAACTTCTACGTGGCTGAGAAGTTCACCGGTCGCCCCGGCTCCTACGTGCCGGCCGACGAGACCATCGAAGCCTTCACCCGCATCTGCGACGGCGTGTACGACGACGTCCCGGAGCAGGCATTCTCCGGCATCGGTGGCATCGACGACCTCGAAGAGAAGTGGCACAACATGCAGAAGGAACTGGGTGCGTGATGGCTGCGGAAAAAACCACGATGAAGGTCAACATCGTCGCTGCCGACCACCCCGTGTGGCATGGCGACGCGGCGAGCGTGACCATTCCCGCCTCCGAAGGCGGCATGGGCATCCTGCCCGACCATGAGCCTGTGCTCACGGTGATCAAGCAGGGTACGCTCACCGTGGTTGAGCCCGATGGCGATCGCCACATGTTCGAGGTGACCGACGGATTCATTTCCTTCGACTCGAACAAACTCACCGTGGCGGTCGAGCGCGGCCACGACGTCCAGTACTCCGGCACCGCCGAGTGATCTGAACCAACTCCTTAAGGGGCTCTCTGGTTTTTTCAGAGAGCCCCTTTTGCTATGTATGCCATGTGTTGCGCTACAGTGGTGGCCTATGCGAGTTATTGTTGCCGACTGTTCGGCCGAGTATTCGGGCCGCCTCAACGCCTCACTGCCCCTGGCCAAGCGCGTGTTGCTGATCAAGGCCGATTCCAGCCTGTTGATTTTCTCCGAATTGGGCTCCTACAAGCCGCTGAACTGGATGACCGCGCCCTGCACGATTCGTGAGATCGACCCAGCCGCCAAATCCGCGCAAAATTCCCGGGAAAGTGTCGCTGGTGGGGCTGTGGATGGTGATTCTGCGACGCATTCCCCGGAAAGTGTCGCCGCTGGTGAGCCGGAAAAGGTGCTACGTGTCAGCGCCGACAAGGGTTCGGACATTCTTGAAGTGACGCTGCAGCATATCTATTCCGACCAAACCTATGATCTGGGCGAAGATCCGGGTCTCATCAAGGATGGCGTGGAAGACCATCTGCAGCGCTATCTGGCCGAGCAAATCGAGCGTATCGGCAAGGGAGCCAAGCTGGTGCGTCGCGAATACCCGACCGCCATTGGCCCAGTGGATATTATGGCCGTGAATGCCGAGGGCGAGCATGTGGCTGTGGAAATCAAACGTCACGGCGGCATTGATGGCGTCGAGCAGCTGACTCGCTACTGCGAACTGCTCAATCGAGATCCGCTGCTGGCCCCGGTGCACGGCATCTTCGCCGCACAAACCATCACGCCGCAAGCCCAGGTCTTGGCCAAAGACCGCGGCTTCACCTGCCTCATCCTCGATTACGACGATATGAAAGGCACCGAGGACGACAGTCTCAGGCTGTTCTAGATATAGCAGGGGCTCCCTCATCAGAGGGAGCCCCTGCTATATCTTTTAGTACGCGGCGAGAATATCGATTACGAAGACCAACGTGGAGTTGGCGGGAATCGGACCTTGCTCCTTATCTCCATAGGCCTGATCCGGCGGAATCACCAGCAGAACCTGAGAGCCGACGGTCTGGCCGACCAGACCCTTCTGCCAGCCCTCGATAACCTGATGCTGGCCGCTGGAATCGCTGAACAGATCGGCGTCGATTGTGGAATCGCGATCCCAGGACGAGTCGAACTGCTTGCCATTCGTAAGCCAACCGGTGTACTTGACCACCACGGTGTTCTTGTCGGTCAGCTTGGCGCCGTTACCCTTGATCAGCGTCTGCGAGATCAGCGAATCAACCGAACCCTGACCGTTCATGTCAATGGACGGCTCGCCGTTTTTGGCGCGCGTCACCTTCGGCAGATTGGCCGGCACATCCTTGACTTCCTCGCCAGTGGCCTTCTCCAAGTCCTTGGACTTGGACACAAACGTCATCGCCAGAATGTAAGAGTACCCGGACGAATCCTGAGCGTTGACGCCAAAGCCAATCGTGGTGTTGATCTTGGCACCCTTGATCTGGTTGTAGTAGGTCGAGGAGAGGGTCTTGGAATCCACCTTCAGCGAGCAATCCGGCGTGTTCTTGGTCCAGGTGTCCATGAGCTCGGTGCCGTCTTTAACGTTGAGCGCGATGCCTTGGGCGCAGACGCGGTCGCCCTCCTCGATCACGTCGCCATCGCCCTTCTGCAGCACCACATAAGAGCCGTCGGACACGGTCATCGGCGTATTAAAGGAGATGGTCGGCTTCTCGCCGAGCTTGCCCTTGGCGGTCACGCCGGCAATTTGGCCCTTCTTGTCAGAAGAGTCGGAAGATGAAGAGGAATCGGAAGAAGAGGATTTCGAGTCCGAGCTCGAACTGGAGCAGGCAGCCAGCGACACGCACATCGCCAGCGAGCAGGCAAGGGCAACGGCCTTGCCGAGGGGAGATAACATAGACTTAACAGACTTACGCATGACACATCACCCTACTGGTAAACCTTGATTTTCTGCGCTCCTAGGTAATAAACAGGTGAAGATTGTAGAATGGTTGAGTTATGAGTGCTGAAGAACAGACTACAAGACCGGATAAGGGCGCCAAGCGTCCATCCCGTCATGCCAAAATCATGCGTGGAGTGGTGACGCCTATCTTCGGACTATTGGCCGTGGCGGCTGTGGTGTTGGGGTACATGAATGCCACGATGTGGAAGCCCTCCACTGAAATCACCGCTTCCGCAACCATGAGCGGCTCCCGGTATGTCGTCACTGATCCGAATGTGCTGACCTTGTTGGATCAGAATGCCACGATAACCGTGGACTCGGGATCCTCTCAGGACGAGGCGTGCGTGGCGTTGGGTTCGTCCAAGGATGTTGCCGGATGGGTCGCGTCCGAGAAGTCCTATACCCGCATCACCGGATTGGCATCATGGAGCGAGCTGAGCACCCAGAAGGGAAGCAGCACGAGTCAGGGAGCGCCTACCAGTGCCGATGACGCGGTGTCGTTCAAGGATTCCGATATGTGGACTGCCGTGAAATGCGGCACTGGGTCCGTTTCGCTGAAGAGCAAGAAGACCGGCGCCTCGACGGTAGCCATTGTGGATTTGGGCGAAAATGTCACCAACGCCAAGGTGCAGCTGCACTGGGTGCGCTCCGAAGTGCCGGACTTTGCGATGCCGTTCTATCTGTCCGGCGGATTGCTGGCCGTGCTGGCCGTACTGTGCGCCTCCGTGTTCGCCATGCCGCCGCATAAGCGCCGCAAGCGCATGGTGGAAGGCATGGCAAGCGCCGTAATCGAGGAAGAGGCACCCGCCAGCATCGCAGTGTCCGGGAAGCCGGATGGTGCAAGTCGACGTAATCGTCGCCGTCACGCCACACATCGGCGTTCGGGCCGTGCGTCCTCGCAATCCTCGCAATCTGAAGCCACCGAAACACCGGTTATCATCGACCCAAGTTCGCGTAACCTGGTCGCCGACCAGCAGACCGGTGCCGAAAGCGGCGCTGAGCCCGGCCTCAGCGCCGGCGATAACGAATCGACTTCGGTAATCACCCCTGACGAACTGCAGGCCTACTTCTCCCGCTTGGCCCAAGAGGTCAATACCGGAGACGACTCGGCCGATGACGGACAGGAGGAAAGCTGATGAACAAGCGATGGAACAAACTGTGTGTGTCCGCCCTCGCCTGCATGGCGTTGGTCGTGCCGTTGACCGCCTGTGAAGGCCAACTGCCGACGCCGGCTGCTGATACCTCCACCAAGGTTGCGCCGGATTTGACCGAGGCGCAGGAGAAGAAGATTCGTCTGAAGATTCTCAAGACGATCGATGAAGCCGATCAGGCCAAGAATCCCGATGGGTATGCGACCGTTATGGGCGGGCCCCAGCTGGACATTCGCATCAGCCAGACCACGATCAATCAGCGTGGCGGCGGTATGTCCGAATATGCGACCATTCCCAAGGACATCGCCCAGACGGTGATTCCTACGGACGACGGATGGCCTCGCTCGGTGTTCACCATCACGACCACCACCGAAGATCAGCAGTCCAAGCGTTTGCTGGTCTTCGATCAGGAATCCGCCCAGCAGAATTACAAGCTGATGGCTATGGCTCGACTGTTTGAGGGCGCCAAGCTGCCGAAGTTCGAGATTCCGACTATTGGCTCGCAGATGGGCACCGCAAAGGATGAGAAGCTGGTGGCCGCTCCCGCCGATGCCTTGGCCCAATACGCCGATGTGCTGCAGAACGGCTCCAAGAGCCAATACGCTTCCAAGTTCGCAGACGATTTGCTGCGCCAGGAACTGGCCAATACCACGGCCAAGGTGCAGGAAGGTATGCAACGCAACAACGGTACGCAGGAGCAAAAATTCACCGCTGTGCCTGAACAGATGTGGGTGATGCGTGCTGCAGACGGTGCCGGTGATCTGGTGGTTGGCCGTATTAACGGCGAATGGACTCGCAAGGCAGGGGATGGCCGCGAATCGCAGCCGGCTTCCGACGACGAGAAGGCGCTGTTCAATAGCGACAAGTACACCAGCACCATGAAGGTCACGTATGTGAACGTGGTGGCCTTGTACATTCCGTTGGCAAGCTCCGGTGAGCAAATCACCGCCGTGGGCGCCGACCGTCAGCCGGTAAAGGTCGAAGCGCTGTAGTTGTTGCCGCCGCCCACCGCGCGGTTAACGCCCCACCACGATATGATTCATCCACCACGATGTCGGTAAGTTTTACCTTTCGCACAATGGTGCCGTTTTGAGTCACATCGTGGTGGGCGTTTTGCTACGTGGTGGGAATTTCACCGCGTAGTGGAAGAATCCCTACGTGGTGGGAATCGGCATTACAATCAATGTCAGCAAATGTGATTGTTGTTGTACGCGAATCGCGTGGAATCGGGAGGCATTATGGCAGAGCAGCAGTTCAATCCGGGAGTCTCATTGGCGGGCGCCGTCGATTTGGAGGCGCTGAAGCATCAGGTCAAGGCCGAGCCCGGACAAGCGGGCGGCGCGCCTGCCGCTGGTGGGTACGTGATCGACACCACCGAAAACACCTTCCAGGCAATGGTGCAGACTTCTGCGACCTTCCCGATCCTGCTGCTTCTGTGGGTGCCGACCGATGACCGCCTGTTCCCGATGGCCCGTGCACTGGGCGACGCGGTGAACGCCCTGAACGGCCAGATTCAGCTCTCCCGTATCGATATCTCGTCCAATCCCTCGATTGCCCAAGCGCTGCAGGTGCAGGGCGTGCCCGCACTGTTCGCGTTGATTGCCGGCCGTCCGATGCCGCTGTTGCAGGGCCTTCCGGGTGACGACGAGCTCAAGCAACTTACTGACGAGGTGATTCCGAAGATTATTGAGGCCGCCGCGCAGTCTGGTGTGAACGGTACCGCGCCGTACTCGGGTGATCCTGATTCCGATGCCGCCAAGAGCGCTGGTGCCACCGGTGCCGTCGCGGGTGCTGAGCAGGTGCCGCCGGAGCATGCCGAAGCCCATCGTTTGGCCGAGGAGGGCGATTACGCCGGTGCCGCCGCCGAATACGAGCGCGTGCTCGGATCCGACCCGTCCGATGCACTGGCCGCCCGCGAACGTGCGAAGGCGCTGTTGCTGGCCCGCTCCGGGGCCGCTGATGTACGTGACGTACGTGCCGCTGCCGCCGCAGCGCCGGACGATGTGGAAGCGCAGTTGGCCGTGGCTGATATCGACATGATTGGTGGCCAGATTCAAGACGCTTTCGACCGTTTGCTGGACTTTTTGGCCGCCGGGCACAAGGCCGATATCGAGCAGGTTCGCAAGCGTCTGCTCGAATACTTCGCCATCCCCGAACCCACCGACCCGCGTCTGACCCGCGCCCGTCGTCGCCTAGCCACCCTCATGTACTAAGTGGTTTTGGCTCCCCTCTTTGAGAGGGGCTGTCGTCGTAGATGACTGAGGGGAGCTCACGAGCGTACTCGATTGCTCCCCCCCCTAAACCATCCGATTCTTCCCGAAATACTGCTGGAACCTTGGCCCCTCCAGCGCCAGCTCCTCCTCGAAATCATCCGCCCACTTACAGAACGGACGGTTGGCGAGACCATCGTTATTGAATCGCGCCTGATCGGTGATTTCGGTGATGCAGAATTTCGGAATCGTCAGATTGGTAACCGGCCCGGATCGTTCGGCCTCGGCTACGATGAGCGGCGCATTCGGCCCGCCGAACACATCCACGCTCCAGCCGTCTTCCTCAATCCACACGGAATACCGGTTCTTGATGATTACCGAGCCGCCGCGCTTGATGAGTTCGGCCGCGATACGCGTATCGATTTCGCGCTCGACTTCGTAGCGCGTGCCGCCCACGGACGGACCTTTGACGGTGACATATGCTTCCGAGAACCGGTCGCGGTATTCGTCCAGCACGGCCACCGGATTTACGTCGGGCGTCATGTCGACGTGAACCTTGCGCGAGACCAGCCGCACGCGCAAGGCGTAATTGTCGGCATGCACGTAGTAGCTCTGAATGATGAGGGTCGGGGCGTCGCCGTCGTCGTATTCCGCCGGCAGTTCGCGGCAGAAGAAGCGGCGTTCGTATTCGAAGTCATCTGTAGGTTCCGACATAACCCCATTGTAGAGCCGATAATGGCGATTTTCTCGTTATTTTGGCGACGTATGTGCCGCATGCAACGTGATGTGGTGTACAGTAAAGAAGTTGCTCGGGTTTGTAGCTCAGTGGATAGAGCGTCTGTCTCCGGAACAGAAGGTCGTGGGTTCGATCCCCATCAAGCCCACCAGCATGGCTTTCGGCTAACCGCCGGAAGCCTTTTGCATATTCGGCGCGTGCAAGGCTGGTGCTGGTGTCGGCAATGGCAAGGCCGGTGATGCCGGCTCGCTTGGGTCGTGGAAAAACCGTCCGGTTTGGCGAGAACGGTAGCCGAATCGTCTGGAATCGTCTGGAATCGTCTGGAATAGCAAGGAATAGTCTGTTGATGGCCGTATGCCGGGCATCATGCGCGCTAAACGCGACTTTGCTCAGTAGACTGCTACGTAATCGGCATTGCCAATCGTTGCTGATCGTGCGATTGGTCGTAGCCGGTGGTGATGTGTACCGGCGCCGGCCGCAGCAGGTGGGCGCCCCCAAGATGAGAAGGAGCACAATATGAGCGAAAAGATGGAAGCCGTAGCCACTTCCGAGGCGCCGGCCGCGCTGGGCGCATACAGCCAGGCGGTGAAGGCCAATGGCTTCGTGTTCGTATCCGGCCAGCTGGGCATTGATCCGGCCACCGGCGAACTGGCGGGCGAGACCGCTGGAGAGCAGGCTGCACAGGCGCTGAAGAATATTAAGCACATTCTCGACACTGCCGGTACCGGCATTGAGCATGTGTGCCGTGCCACCATCTACCTGAAGAACGTCGAGGACTTCAAGGAAGTGGACGCACGTTACGCTGAGGTGTTCATCGGCTCCGTCAAGCCCGCCCGCGTGGCCTTTGGCAACAACATGATTCCCAAGGGCGCGCTCGTGGAGATTGACGCCATCGCGGTGGAGTGATTCGAACGTTTTCCCGGCGGCCCGTCTGCGCGCATGGTGTGTGCAGACGGGCCGCCGCGTATTGTGCGACGCATTCCCGGGAATGTTGCGCTGGAATCGTTGGGCGGTGGTCCGTGCCACAATAGAGACCATGGCATCCAAAGGAAAACCGTCGCCGCGTTCGGCCGTAAGCCCGCTGAGTGATGAGCAGGTCAAGCGTCTGGCCGCCCGCCACACGCTTGTGGACTCGACACAGTATTACCCGACCGGCCCCCGCACGCCCAATCAGCCGGAAATCAACGCCCAGAATCCCAAGGCCACCAAACGACTGCTGGGAGGGGTGTCCATTGTGTTCCGCGCCAGCTGCAAGACCAAGGCCTGGGGCTTGGAACAGGTGCCGGAAACCGGACCGTTCATCACCGCCGCCAGTCATGTCACCATGTTTGATGTGTTCGTGCCAATGATGAGCCTGTTCCACATGGGCCGCCGCCCCCGTTACATGGCCAAGGCCGAGATGGCGAAGTGGCCATTGATCGGCAAGTGGTTCCAGTTGGTCGGCATGCAGCCGGTGCAGCGTCATTCGGGCAAGGCCAAGCAGATCGAAGAGACCTCGATTGATATTCTGACGTCCGGCCGCCCGCTGACGGTCTGGCCGGAAGGCACCGTGACCCGCGACCCGAAAAAGTGGGTGATGAGCATTAAGGAGGGCGTGGGATATATCGCCCTTGAATCCTCGCGCAGACTGGGGCATCAGGTGCCGCTGTACCCGGCGGTGACGTGGGGTGCCGCCTCCATCAACCACTGGTGGCCATGGCCGCGCAAAAACGTGGTGATGTGCTATGACCATGCGCTCGATTACTCCGATCTGCTTGCCGACATGGACTCATGGGGTGAAGAGCCGCCTGCCGAGGCCGTGAACGAGCTGATGTGGCGCGTGCTCAAACGCATGAACACAGTACTGGAGGAAATTCGTGGCGAGCAGTTCCCCGCTGAAGGCTACTGGGACTACCGCAGTATGAGTCGTAAGCCTTGGCCTGAAGCCGGCGGCCCGTTCCCGGCTGAGAAGTAGCCGCACCGGTTCCCGTACGGGGAGCCTAGGCGAGTAGCATGGCACAAGATTGTGCCGATGAAGTTGCGCGACAAGCGAAGGTAGGAATTTGATATGGGTAAAAATATAACGGTTCTCGGTGCAGGAGCATGGGGTACTGCTTTCGGCCAAGTGCTGGCGGACGCAGGCAACACGGTGACCATGTGGGCCAAGGAGCAGCAGATTGTCGAGGGCATTCGCGATCACCACCACAACGCCGTGCGCCTGCCGTCCGTCGAAAAGTTGCCGGACAACATGACCGCCACTGGGGATCGCGCCGAAGCCGTCAAGAACGCGGACATCGTAGTCGTGGCCATCGCCGCGCAGTTCGCGCGAGTGGCACTCGTCGAATTCAAGGGACTGATTCCCGATCACGCCATCGTCGTCAGCCTGATGAAGGGCATCGAGCGTGGCACCAACAAGCGTATGGACGAAGTCGTCCGCGAATCCCTTGACTTGCCGGCCGACCGGTTCGCCGCCATTTCCGGACCGAACCTGTCCAAGGAAATCGCCGATCGTCATCCCGCCGCCACCGTGGTGGCTTGCACGAACCTCGATAATGCCACGAAGGTGGCCGAGGCATGCACCACCTCCTATTTCAAGCCGTTCGTGACCACCGACGTCATCGGCCTGGAAATGTGCGGCAGCCTGAAGAACGTGACCGCGCTGGCCGTGGGCATGGCCCGTGGTGCCGGCTACGGTGAGAACACCGCAGCCATGATCGAAACTCGTGGACTGGCCGAACTGACCGCGCTGGGCGTAGCCGCTGGCGCCGATCCCAAGACCTTCTTCGGCTTGGCCGGTGTGGGCGATCTCATCGCCACCTGTGGCTCTTCGCTGTCTCGTAACTATACGTTCGGCGCGAATCTCGGCAAGGGATTGACGGTCGAAGAGGCCACCAAGGTCAGCAACGGTGTGGCCGAAGGCGTGCCCACCACGGATGCGGTGGTGGCTCTTGGCGATCAGCTTGATGTGCCGACCCCGTTGGCGTATCAGATGAGCCGCGTGCTGAACGAAGGCATTTCCTGCTCGGAGATGCTTGCCGGACTGTTCGGTCACGAGGTTACCGGCGAATAACGAGAGAAGCGACGTATACGTGGCGTATACGTTGTACGTGCAAAGTCGCGTGGCGTATACGTCGTTGACGTGCACGAGTAGACTGGTGTGCGTCTCTTGTGCGCGGCGTTCCGAGCGCGGTTCGGTCCGGTTGGCGGTGCAAAGCATAGGCTTGAAAACGGTTGTAGTTTCAACAAAAGGATGGTTATGGCCAAGAAGCGTGTTGTGGTGCTCTATGGTGGGCGTGCAGACGAGCATTCGATTTCCTGCATCTCCACTGCCGGTGTGCTGGGGGCCATGGACACTGAACGGTTCGAGCCGATTCCGGTCGGCATCACCAAGGACGGCAAGTGGATCATCAATGGCGAAGATCCGCGTGGCTGGAACTTGGACGGCGGCGAGCTGCCGACCGTAAAGATCACCCCGGAATCGCGCCCGGTGATGCTTGACCCCTCTCGCGGACAGGACGGTTTCTTCATCGGCGAGCCCAGCCACATCAATTCCGCCGATTCCGGCTTCGGCACCAGCTTCGTCAGCATGTCCGACCCGGAAATGCACCATGTGCTGACCTCCCTTGGCCATGTGGACGCGGTACTGCCGGTGCTGCACGGCCCCTATGGCGAGGATGGTACGGTTCAAGGCCTGCTGGAAATGATGGGTGTGCCGTACGTGGGGTGCGGAGTGTTTGCTTCCGCCGCCTGCATGGATAAGCATTACACCAAGGTGGTACTGGATGCCGCCGGCATTCCCACCGCGCCCGGTGTGACGGTCGATGCGCGCAACTTCACCGCCGCCGATGTGCTTGCCGAGATCGAGGACGCCGGTCTTACTTATCCGCTGTTTGTCAAGCCTTCGCGCGCAGGCTCCAGCTTCGGTGTGACCAAAGTCGAGAAAGCCGATGACCGCGAGACCCAGCAGGATCGTCTGGCCGCCGCCATCGCCACCGCCGGCGAGCACGACTGGAAGGTGCTCGTCGAACAGGGGATTGATGGTCGCGAAATCGAATGTGCCGTGCTGTGCCCGAAGGCCGGTGACGAGCCCGAGGCCAGCTGGCCCGGCGAAATCGTGCTCGATCATCAGAACGACGACCAGTTCTACGATTTCGACTCCAAGTACATGGATGCCTCCGCCAGCCACGTGGAAGTGCCTGCCAATCTGCCGGTCAGCGTGCTTGAGGACGTGCGTGACGTGGCCCGTCGCGCGTTCAAGGCCGTGGATGGTGCCGGCTTGAGCCGTGTGGACACCTTCGTGACGCCTGATGGCACGGTGATGGTCAACGAAATCAACACCATGCCCGGCTTCACGCCGATTTCCATGTATCCCAAGGCTTGGGATGCCACCGGAGTGAGCTACACCGAACTCATCACGCGATTGATTGAGGGCGTGCTGAGGTAAGTGTGGTGCGGAATCGGCCGCAGGCCGGTTCCGCTATTGACACATCGCCCATACCTGTCAGTAATTCATGCCAAGTTTTCCTAAGTTCAACAGGCGTACAGCAAATGGCGAACGCAATTCACTTGCGCGCCAGTGTCAGGACAGATTAGGCGCATAGTTTCTTTTCTTGGATTCACGGGCCGCGCGAATGCCGCGCATACCAAGCCCGACTCCCCAGACTGTCGTCTGGATGATGTTGAGAAAAGGAACATTATGAACAACCTGCGTAAGATCGCGGCCGGCTCCCTCGCCGCCGTGCTCGCGTTCTCGATGGCCGCCTGCGGCTCGAGCAACGCCTCCTCCGATGGCACCGGCGAAAGCACCGGCAAGGCCGTCACCGTGAACGAAAAGTCCGCCAAAGCCACCTCCCTCGCCGACTTCGGCACCATGGAAGACCTCGAGAAGGCCGCCAAGGAAGAGGGCGCGCTGAACGTCATCGCCCTTCCGCACGACTGGTCCAACTACGGCGAGGTCATCGAGAGCTTCAAGAAGAAGTACCCGGAGATCAAGGTCACCGAGCTCAACCCGAACGCCTCATCCAAGGAAGAGCTCGACGCCGCCAAGACCAACAAGGGCACCGACGCCGCCCCCGACGTCTTCGATGTCGGCCAGGCCATCGCCGCCACCTCCACCGACTACTTCGCCCCGTACAAGGTGCAGGCCTGGGACAAGATCCCGGACACCGCCAAGGACGCCGACGGCGCCTACTACGCCGACTACACCGGCATCATGTCCGTGGGCTGGAACGCCGACAAGTACGGCGACATCAGCTCCCTGGACGACCTGCTCGACCCGAAGTTCGCCGGCACCGTGGCCCTCAACGGCAAGCCCGCCGAGGCTGGCGCCGCCTTCAACGGCTACCTGATGGCCAACCAGCTCGCCGGTGGCGACATCAACAACCTGCAGCCCGGCCTTGACTACTTCAAGAAGCTCAAGGAAGCCGGCAACCTGACCACCGTCGACGTGACCAACGGCACCATCGACTCCGGCCAGACCGGCGTGGTCTTCGACTGGACCTACAACCAGGCCTCCTACAAGAAGGAGCTCAAGGACAAGGGCGTGAACTGGAAGTACAAGACCTTCCCGAAGGCCCAGGTCGTCAGCTACTACAACCAGGCCATCAACAAGGACGCGCCGCACCCGGCCGCCGCCCGCCTGTGGGAGGAGTACCTGTACACCGCCGATGCCCAGAACCTGTGGTTCAAGGGCGGCGCCAACCCGGTGCTGCTCGACTCCATGAAGGAAGACGGCACCGTTGATCAGGACACCCTGAAGGACGCCATCACCATCGAAGGCGACCCGGTCTCCTACACCAACGATGACTCCACCCGCATCACCGAGTGGCTCCAGAACAACTGGGACAAGACGATCGGCAACTGAGGCACAGACCGATGACCGCCGCAATCGCACCCATTGCATCGAACGGACCTGCTGCCGCCAAGGCTGCGGGTCCGTCCGCTACTCCCGCTTCTCCTCTCTCCTCGGCGATGGCCAAGCACCGCCAGGAGCTGGGCACGCTCGCCACCACGCTCCCGTTCTTCGCCTACACCGCCTGCTTCCTGCTCGCACCCACCGTCATCGTGATTGTCGGTGCATTCCAGGATCGCAGCGGCAACTTCACGCTCGCGAACTTCAATAAGATGTTCGAGGCCAACACCATCGCCGCATTCGGCACCTCGATTTTGGTGTCTTTAGCATCCTCTCTGATCGGCGCAGTGGTGGGCGCGCTCGCTTCCTACGCACTGGTCATTGGTGCCAAGCCGAACGGCCTGCTGCGTCGTATGGTCTCCGCCATCTCCTCCGTGCTTGCTCAGTTCGGCGGCGTGATGCTCGCGTTCGCGTTCATCGCCACCATCGGCATCAACGGTATCGGCACCATGCTTATCAAGACACTGACCGGCTACACCGTGAACCCGAACTGGCTCAGTTCGTTGCCGGGCCTGGTGACCATCTACTGCTACTTCCAGATTCCGCTGATGATCATCATCTTCCTGCCCGCGGTCGATTCGATCCGTCCACAGTGGCGCGAGGCATGCGAATCCCTCGGTGGCAACACGTTCCAGTACTGGACGCGCGTGGCCTGCCCGATTCTGGCACCCCGCTTCATCTCCGCGTTCCTGCTGCTGTTCGCCTCCGCGTTCTCCGCATACGCGACCGCCGCGGCCCTGTTCTCCCAGCGTTCGATTCTGGTGCCGCTTATGATCCAAGGTGCCATGCGCAACGAACTGGACCCCAACCAGCAGGGCTTTGCCCAGGTGCTGGCATTCGCAATGATCATCGTCGTGGCCATCGTCATGCTGTTGAGCCACGCCGTGGAAAAGAGGGCCGGACGTTGGCAATGACCGAAACTTCCGCAACCAAGCCGCCGCAGCTGCGCGCCGCTCGTGCGCGTAAACAGAGCATCATCAAATTCGTGATCCTGTTCGTCACCCTGGCGTTCCTGTTCGTGCCGCTGCTGGCCATGCTCATCTTCACCCTGCGTCACCCGCTGTCCGGCCGCTGGTCGGCCGCGCCGTGGATCGCGATTTTCACCGGCAACGGCGAGTCGCTGGGTGCCGACCTGACCGTGCTGTGGCAGGGCATCGGCACCTCGCTGGCCCTGAGCGCGGTCACCGTGGTGATCATGCTGGTGCTGCTGGTGCCCACCATGGTCATCGTGCATATTCGCTCCAAGGTTTTGGAGCGCGCGATCGAATGGGTGGCCACGCTGCCGCTGACCATCCCGGCCATCGTGCTGGTGGTGGGTTTGGGCCCGATCTACCGCTGGCTGTCCGCCGACGTGCTGAGCACCAACCCAATCTGGCTGTGCTTTGCCTACGTGATTCTCGTGATGCCGTTCGCCTTCCGCGCGATCGCCGTGGGGCTTAACTCCATCGACGTCAAGACGCTGGTCGAGGCATCCCGCTCGCTCGGTGCCTCCTGGCCCAAGGTGTTCTTCAAGGTGATCATCCCGAACCTATGGCAGTCGATTCTCTCGGCATCCTTTATCTCCATCGCCGTGGTGCTGGGCGAATACACCGTCGCCTCGCTGCTCGGCCGTATGAACCTGCAGGTCGCGCTCTACCAGCTCGGCCAGTCCAATTCTCAAATCTCCACCGCCATGTCGCTGCTGGCTCTGCTCTTCGGTGCGGTGCTCCTCGTTGCGCTCGACCTGATCTCCGACGCAATGCGCAAGTCAAGGGAAGGTAAGTAACCTGATGAACAGCAATTCGATTTTCACCCGTCGCCATGCCGGTGCCGATGCCGCGGCTTCTGTTTCGGCACCCGCCACCACGTCCGCTGCCGCCGAGGACGCCTTCAAGAACGATCCCACCGCCACCCTCGAAGGCGTGCGCGGCAAGGACGTGACCAAGGCCGCCAAGGCCCTGCTCAAAGACAGCGTCAAGCGCGGCGGCGGCTCCATCCAGATGCGCGACGTCGTCAAGATCTACCCCGGCTCCACCGTTCACGCGCTCGACGACTTCAACCTGGACATCAAGCCCGGCGAAATGGTCGTGCTGCTCGGCGGCTCCGGCTGCGGCAAGTCCACCGCGCTGCGCTCGCTCGCCGGCCTCGAAGACATCCAGGGCGGCCGCATCATGGTCGGCGGCCAAGACGTCACCGGCGTGCCGGTCAACAAGCGCGAGATGGCCATGGTGTTCCAGGCCTACTCGCTTTTCCCGCACATGACCGCCCTGGAGAACGTGGAATTCGGCCTCGAAGTGCGCGGCATGGGCAAGGCAGAACGCCGCAAGATCGCCATGGAACAGCTGGAGCTCGTGGGACTTGCCGATCAGGCCAAGAAGTACACGCAGCAGATGTCCGGCGGCCAGCAACAGCGCGTGGCCCTGGCCCGCGCGCTGGCCGTCAAGCCGCGCGTGCTACTGCTCGACGAGCCGCTCTCCGCCCTCGACGCCAAGGTGCGCGTCCAGCTGCGCGACCAGATTCGCCGCATCCAACTCACCACCGGCACCACCACCGTCTTCGTGACCCACGATCAGGAAGAGGCGCTGGCCGTGGCCGACCGCATCGGCGTGATGAACAAGGGCAAGATCGAGCAGATCGCCGCCCCGCAGGACCTGTACCAGCGCCCTGCCACCGAGTACGTGGCCACGTTCATTGGACTCACCAACCGCCTGCCCGGCGCATCCAATGGCGACGAGGCCGTGGTCTTCGGCCAGCGCGTGCCGCTGCTCACCGGCTCCGCCAAGGGCGATTCCGTGGCCGTGCTCGTGCGCCCGGAGAACCTGATGCTGGCCTTGGCTGGCAGAAGCGATTCGCACGTCGGCGAACGCGCCCGCGTGGAGGTCATTCACTTCCTTGGCTCTTTGGTTCGTGTGGACACGGTCATCACCTCCGGCGAACACCAGCGCTGGAACAAGGGCGAACAGCTCAAGGCCACCGTGCAGCTGCCCGCCAGCGAGCTGCCGGCCGGTCTGGCGGTGGGCGATGACGTGATTGTCGCCCCGCGTCCGGTCGCCGCGCTCGCCTGCTGAATGGCGTTGCGATGATCGTGCGGTTCTGTTCTGTTTTTTGTGACTGTACGATCGTCGAATGGCTTATCGGCAATGATATGTGTGGGACGGCGGCGATTTTTGGGCGATTATCGCGTGCCGTCCCACAGCAATCTTGCAGAGTAGGGGACTTTCTCGGCATTGGGAATGATTGACGTTGATCATTCCTTGCCCATTGATGATTTCCTCCCCCATTCCCAATGCAATCGAAACGCCGTGCCGTATTCTTGAAGAGTATTGCACGTGTGATCGGTCCGTTTGCGGCCAGTAACTATGGGGGATAAGTATGAGCGAACCAATGCCGCCGGCGCAGCAGCCGCAGGCACCTCAGCAATCGCAGCAGCCGCAACAATCTCCACGCGATTGGTGGTTCACGGCCCATCGCCGGTTTTCGACAATCGGCTCGGCGCTCGCCATTATGATGGTGTTCTGGATCGGACTGAATATTCTGGCCACTGAAGCACTACGAACGCTGCTTGGCACCGATGTGCCCGCTTGGGCTGTGCTGCTCGCCTCCTCCGGACCGCTGTATGTGGTGGCCATGCCGCTGAGTATGTTGGCCTTCACTCGCGTACCGGTTATTCGCACCCGGCAGTACCCCATGAAGGCGGGGGAGTTCATTCAGATTTTCGTCATGTGCATTCCGGTAATGTTCTTGGGCAATATGATTGGCAATATATTGTCTGCCGGAGCCACTGATGGTCAGGCCACCAATCGCATCAACGACGTGATTCTTGGCAGCGACTGGCGGGTGAACGCATTGTTCATAGGCCTGTTGGCACCGGTTTGCGAAGAATGGATTTTTCGCAAGGAGATTATCTCCCGCCTGCGCCGGTACGGAGAGAAGACCGCAATCATATTCTCCGCATTGGCATTCGCGCTATTCCATATGAACGTGTTCCAGTTCTTCTACGCCTTTGGCCTAGGACTGATGTTCGGATATGTATACACGCGCACCTCCCGACTGCGGTATTCGGTGGCTATGCACATGCTGATCAACCTGAACGGGTCAGTACTCGCCCCATTGGTGATACAACAGATCGATCCCCGCATCCTCGACGGCACGGTCAGCGAGGCCGAAATCATGCGTATGGCTGAAGCCGGCAACATGGGCGACATGGGCATCATGATGTTGTACGGCACAGTGATGTTGGGCCTCTGCATTGCCGGTATCGTGCTGCTTATCACCAAGCGCAAGAGCTGGGAGTTCTATCTTGCGCCAGAGGAGTTGCCTGCGGGGCTTAAAATACGCACCGCCTATGCCAATCCCGGCGTTATCGCGTACCTACTGTTGACTGTGATGCTTACCGGTTGGATGCTGTTCGCATGACTGTCATAGCCGGACCCAGAGAGGCGAGCCGGGAGATATCACAGATTGCCTGACGAGCCGCCATCTTCAACAAGGTATTCGGTGCCCGAACCGGCGATGGCTCGCGCCGCCATATCTTTGATGGTGGAAGGCAGCACACCCTCGCGCGCGAACACAAGCACTTGGCCGGTCATGCCGTAAGGGGAGAAGCCGGTGAACTTGACCAATGGCGGCTGACCCTCCAGCGCCACGTCGGCGGTGGCTTTGGTTACGCGGTCGAGAATATCCTGACTGATCGCAGACGGGTCGCCGGAGGCCTTGGCCGTGAACTCAAGCGTGGCCATGCCTTCGCTGACCGGCGTGAGCTTGGTCAGGGCGGCCGTATTGAGTACCGAATTGGGGATGACCATCATGTCTCCGGAACGGGTGCGCACCACGGTCTGACGCCAGGTGATGTCGTGCACGGTGCCTGTGACGCCTTGAATGGTCACCAGATCGCCGGGTTGGATTACGCGGCCCAGCATCAGGCCGAAGCCGCCGATGATGTTGGCGATTGTATCCTTCAGACCCAGCGAGATCGCCACACCTCCAACACCAAGGGCGGTGATAAGTGTGGTCGGATTGATGCCGAATACGGGCTGCAGTACCATCGCTGCGCCGGTGACCCAGATGGTCACGCGCGTGAGGTTCACGAAAATCGAGGCGCTGGGAATCTGAGAATTGTCCAGAATCTTGCGCAACACGCGGCTGATGACGCGGTCGGCCACAAATACGATGGCCAATACAATGGTCAGCCAGATGAGTTTGCCGGCGTTCACCTGAAACCAGCGTGCGATGTCTTCTGCATATTCAGTCATACGCCTACTGTATCGGTCGTTTCTGGTGAAGTCGTGGAGACGGGGTGGCAGAAAGCGGAATCGGCCTACGGTCGATTCCGCTACTCCTGGCGTTCGCGGCAGGTCTGGCCGAGGCCGCGGGCCAGTCGAATCGGATCGAGAATCTCGTCCAACTGCTCGGCGGGCAGGTCGGTGCGTTCGCCGGCCACCTCGCGCACGGTACGGCCGGTATGTACGGCTTCGGCGGCGATGTCGGCCGCGTGCTCGTAGCCGATGTAGTGGTTGAGCGCGGCGGAAATCGACGGTGAGGACTGGGCGTATGAACGCCCCAGGTCAGCATTGATTTCGATGCCTTCCACGCAGTTGACGCGGAACGTCTCCATGGCGTGCGTCAGCAACGCCATGCCGGTCAGCAGCTCATGCACCATCACCGGGTCGAAGGCGTTCAGCTGCAACTGTCCCTCGGCCACAGCCCAGTTCACAGTCACGTCCATGCCGAAAATCGTGAAGCAGCACTGGTTGACGCATTCGGGGATCACAGGGTTCACTTTGGCCGGCATGATCGACGATCCGGCCTGGCGAGCCGGCACGTTGAGATCGTTGAAACCGCAGCGCGGCCCGGAATTGAGCAGTCGCAAATCGTCGGCGGCCTTCTTCAGGTGCACGGCGAGGCTCTTGATGGCAGCCGACGTGGCCACGTACGCGCCCATATCCGTCATGGCGGCCACCGGATCGGGCGCGGCGGTGACCGGCAGCCCGGTGATTTGCGCCAGATGCTTGATAGCGGACTTGCGGAATCGCAGATCCGCGCAAATGCCGGTACCGATGGCGGTGGCACCGAGGTTGAGCTGGGCCAGCAGCGGCACCACGCGATCGAATGCAGCCAAATCAGACTTCAACAGCGTGGCAAACGCATGAAATTCCTGACCATAGGTCATTGGTACGGCGTCCTGCAGCTGCGTGCGGCCAATCGTCACGTCATTGATATGTTTGTCGGCCAGATCGTGGAAGGCCTTGGCGAGTTTCTTGGTGGACTCGGCGAGCGGCCCGATCGCGTCGATAAGCGCGAGTTTGCAGGCGGCCGGGTAGGTGTCGTTCGTGGACTGCGACTTGTTGACGTCGTCGTTCGGATGGATGTATGTGTAATCGCCGCGCTGGCGGCCGGCGATTTCCAACGCACGGTTGGCGATCACCTCGTTCATGTTCATGTTCGACGAGGTGCCGGCACCGCCCTGCATCACATCGACCGGGAACTGATCGGCCAGTTTGCCGGCCTCAATTTCTAGGCAGGCGGCGCGAATGGCCTCGGCCTTGGCTGGGTCGATCAGGCCTAATTCCTCATTGGCGATGGCGCAGGCGCGCTTGACCGTGGCATAGGCGCGAATCAGCTCGGGATGTTGGCTATCGGTGATGCCGGAGACCGGGAAGTTGCCGATAGCGCGCTGGGTGTGAATACCCCAGTAGACGTTCGCCGGCACCTCCATCTGGCCGATGCAGTCATGTTCCAGACGGGTCTTGTTCGATGTTTCGCTCATGCTTCCATCTTCCTGTGCGTGGGTTGGAAACGCCAGCATGAGAGGCTGATTGCGCCTTGTGAGAAACCTCACGCGAGGTTCGTGCGGCGGAAACAATCCAGACTCGCTGGTTTTCGGTCAAGCGGTGTACCCGGGGAATCCTGCGGGGCCGTTCGACGATGAGATGGTGGATGGCGCGGCATGCGTGGCGGCGACCGGCATGCCGGGGGCGGTCGAATCCTGCGCATTGTGCACGAAGATGCGATTCCAGTAATTAAGCATGTCCTTTTGGCTCATGGCCAGGTATATGCCCATGGCCAGCACGGCCACATCTTCTTTAAGCAGGTCTTTGATTTCGATGGTGTCGCTCAATTCGGGCCAACGTTGCAGCACGGCGAGCATGCCGCCCACGGTGAACTCGACCATGAGATCGGTTTTCAGGTCAAGGTTCTTGGGGTCGCGTTGCAATGTGCTGAGCATTTGCAGACGGCAGAAGTCGCGCAGCGATTCGGTCAGTTCAAGCGTGCTGTGCGGGCCTGCCAACAGGGCCAGGTGGTCGAGGCGCTGACGCTGCTCTGGATCGGAGAGCGTGGCGGTGACGCGGTCTCGCCATTGTTCCTCGGGATTGCCGTTCGGATCGGGGGTGCGGTTGATCGGAATCGATTCGACCTGATGCAGGATGGCTGAATCGGCCAATTCGGGCAGGCTGGAGAAGTGATAGTAGAACGAATTACGGTTCACGCCAGCCTCACGCACCACGTCGGTAACGGTGATCTTGCGATAGTCGCGGTCGGCGAGCAATTCCCAGAAAGCGTTCTCGAGGCGTTCTTTGGCGGGCAGCACCTCGGAATCATGGCGTGGACGTGGCATCTCTTCCTCCTGATGCACCAGCGTGATATGGTCACGCTGTCTAATAACTTATTGGGCAGTATAACTATTATTTGTGGACATGTCTATGAGCTAATCGGCGATTTCAGTTGCGTCCTCCGCTGATGGCGAAGCTGTGGTGCCGGCATCGGCATCAGTATCGGCTCTGGCCGGAGCTGCGCTATCTGCTCCTGCTGCAGTTTCTGCTGGGATCTCGGCTGTTGCTTTGGAGGTCGCAGAACTTGGTGCGGAAGCCGGGGCGGGCGTCGGCTTGCGTTTGGCCGTGGACGCCTTGAACAGTATCGCCAGGGCCTCAACCAAATGACGCCGGTCTGCGGGGGGCAGCCCAACGTACGCGCCAAGCATCGCCGGAATCGAAGCGGGGAAGTTGCTCATCACCTCGCTGAAGCTGGTGGCGCCGTTGGCGTGCAGCACGGTGAACAGCGCATCCACCGCACGCTCGCGCTGTTCGGGCGTAAGCGTGGCGATCCAATGGTTCAGCTCCTCGTTAAACAACTGCGAGCTGGAACTCAAATCCGGCTCGGTGATGAACTGGTCACCATCCAATAGCCAGGTGAAGGCGGAATGCTGCATGATGCCATCCGAATCGGAAGAGACCACGCGGCAAGGCTCCGGGGTCTCGAAAATCATGCCCACAATCGACGAACTCGGCACGATTTTCGTCACCTTCGGCTGGATGGTGCGGTAGGCGGGGCTGGTCACAATCTCCGGCGGGAAACCGGGGCCATCCAGTGAATAGACATGCTGAATGCGCTTGCGCACCTTGGGATCGGCGTTCATGGCCGCGTAAATCGCCAGATTGCCTCCCTTGGAATGGCCGACCAGAATAATCGGACCCTCCCACAGTCGCGCCACCATATCCAGATAGGCGCTGGCTGAACGTTGCGCCGGCACCGGATACTGGAAAGCCATATTGAAATCTTCCTTCCATCCGATGAGCGAATCATCGGTGCCGCGGAAGGAAATAACCAACGTGCCTTTGTAGGTCGGCTTTCGGCGCTTGTGGCCGTCGGGCAGTTGGAAGGTGGCGGCGGCGAATTGGGTTTGCTCACCCTGATTGATGTGCTCGACCACCGCGCCCAGGCGAACGTTGGCGTAGCGGGGGTTTTCGCCTGCGGCCTGGAACAGGTCGTGGGTCAGGTCCGGGTTGACCACTGAAACCATTTGGGCTTCGTGCGGCTTGTCGTCGGCATGTGTTTCCGGCGAACGATGCAGCTCGCGGTTGGCCTCGTCAAGGCTTACCGATTCAAGCTCGGGATGCCAGATACCCTTCAGCCAGATCAGTGGATGCTTGGGTTCGAAAGCGCGAATGCGTGCGGCGAACGAGCCTGACCGCGTCTCATCCAGCATCAACGTCGGACAGACACTGGCCACATCCTCATAGATGAGCGTGGAGATGATCAAGGCGTCGATTTCGTTGAACGGCAAGTCGGCGAAGGAGCGCGTTTCGGTGTGCGCGTAATCGATAATGCCGGTCATGCGCACCTCCTGCTTCCGTTGATATTGCATATCCCCTTGGGCTGCGTGGTCTTGCGATCGCGTGCGGCCGTGCGGCTGCGCGCAGCAATTAACCATATGCATTCCATTGTAGGGATTGTACGGTTTTGGCCGGCGCGATCGAGCAAGACTGCACCGACGGCGAACAATTCGTGGAAGGATTCCCGTCGGCTTGTCGAAAATTGTCGGGTAGCAGGGTTGCGATGCCAGCCAGCCGACCACCCTCCGGCGCTACGCGCCATCTCCCGCCGGCGGGAGGGTTAACCACTCAATCCTTTTTGACGAGGCGGACCGCTGGGCCCGTCAAAGGTTCGGCAGATCGAAGCGCGCCAGATCCACGCCCTCGTGTTCAAGCAACTCGGCCTTGATGTCGAGTCGGCCGCCGTAGCCGCCAAACGCGCGGCCCGAGCCGACTACGCGGTGGCAGGGCACGATGATGGTAACCGGATTGCGCTTCACTGCGCCTCCGACCGCCTGCGCGGCCATGCGGCCACCGCCGCGTCGTTCGGCCAATTCGGCGGCGAGTTCGCCGTAACTTACCGTCATGCCATAGGGGATTTCGGCCACCAGATTCCACACTTCATGTTGGAATGGCGTGCCGGCGGGATGCAAAGGCGGCACCTGATCCGAGCCGGGGCGTTCGCCGGCGAAATAGGCGGTCAGCCATTCGCGGGTTATACGGAATACGTCGGGTTCACTATCGGATTCGCGATTCGAATCGAGAACGGCTTGGTGATCGGTGGCCCACCACCAGTCTTCAAGACAGAGTTCGGTAAGTCCCTCGCCGTCGGAGGCCATCATCATCCGGCCGATGGGCGTTTCGACTGTGGCCCGCATCAGTTGTCGTTGCGTCATACCGCCATTATCGCGCGTTGAGGGATGAAGCCCATACCGTGCCTGATTCCATGAAGGACGGCACGTCGGCGTAGTTCGGGAACTTCACTTCGGCGCTCGATAATCGTTGGAAAACCGGTGGGACACGCGGGGGCTTGGCTTTTTCCTGAGATTGGCGTATCTTTGTCACCTGTTGCCTGTGAAGGTAACACATGCGGACATAGCTTAGTTGGTAAAGCGCAACCTTGCCAAGGTTGAGACCGCGGGTTCGAGTCCCGTTGTCCGCTCTCGAAAGGCCAATTAATCGCGATTGATTCGGCTGGAGAATGACCCGGGCGGTTGGCGCAGTGGTAGCGCACTTCCCTGACACGGAAGGGGTCACAAGTTCGAATCTTGTATCGCCCACTCGATGAATCGCCGGCAGAATGTTGCCGGTTTTTTCATCACAGGCTCGGGCGATTGGCGCAGCGGCTAGCGCACTTCGTTCACACCGAAGGGGTCGTAGGTTCGATTCCTACATCGCCCACCCGAGATTCACGCTCGTTGGCCATGTGGCCGCGAGCGTTTTTTCATAATCGATGTATTCCGATTATGCCGGTCCAATCGGGGTGCGGGCTAGAATGCCGCGGAGCCGGCAGAATGGCGGGATTCCGCCGATGCAACCTGTGGTTGCGCGCGAATATGCAACCTGAAGATGGTGGCGCGGAACTGGTTTGCCGTGGCATAGTGAGGGCATCGGCCGAATATGTCATGATGAGCATTACCTATGAAGGGACACTCCGATGAGCTTCCGCGCCAACCTGCAATACCTGCGCGCACAACGCAACATGCCCCAGGAACAGCTGGCCATGTTGCTCGGCGTCTCGCGCCAGGCCATCTCCAAATGGGAATCCGAGAAGGCCTATCCCGAGATGGACAAGCTGCTTATGATCTGCGACCTGTTCGGTTGCGCGCTTGATGACCTGGTACTTGGCGATGTGAGTGCGAGCGTGAACGTGGGTGCGGCCGCGCGCGGCGCAGCGGAGGGCGACCATGGCTCGGCTGCCAGAACCGTAACCGGGGAGGGAGCCGGGGAACCCGCGTATATGAAGGATGCTGATGGGAACATCGGTGAATCAGCGCGGTCCGGCGGTGACGGCATCAATGGCCCGAGCTCCGCAAATGCATTGCCCGGCGAAATGTTGCACGGAACCAGTTCATCACGTCCCGGCACGCTGGCTAATGTGGCTGCCTTACCGCAGGATCTGACCGGCTACGATGAACACCGCTGCCGATTCGCGCTACTGATTGCCGGCGGTGTCGCGGCGATTATCGCGGGAGCCGGCATCGGCAACCTGTTCGATTCCGATAATTCCATTCTCGGCGTGACGCCACTCAACGATTTTCTGACATTCCTGGGCATCTGCGTGGGCGTGATTATCGGGCTGGCGATGCTGATTCCGGGCGGCATGTCACATACCGACTTCAAACGGCGGCATCCCTATGTCGAGGATTTCTATGCTGCGAGATGTCGCCCTCGGCACAGAGTTGCCGAGGGCCGGCAAATCACTCCCGCGTCGGGTCCTTTTGCAGGAGCAGGAAGACGAGTGCCGCGACGAGCAGGACGGCGATGGAGAGCACGCCGAGCGAGGCGTTGCCGGTCAGGGACGTGGTGGTGGCCACTAGGAAGGTGCCGATGATCGAGGCGGTCTTGCCGAAGATATCGTAGAAGCCGTAGTACTCGTTGGCGTGATCCTTGGGGATGATCTTGCCGTAGTACGAGCGGGAGAGCGCCTGGATGCCGCCCTGGAACATGCCGACCAGAATCGCCAGAATCCAGAACTCCACGGCCGACTTCAGGAAGAACGCGGCGAAGAACACGATGCACATGTATGCCACGACCGCCGCCGTGATCATCACTTTGCAGCCGAACCGGCCGGCCAAACGACCGTAGAGAATCGCGCAGGGGAAGGCCACGAACTGCGTGACGAGCAGTGCCACCACCAGCTGGGTGGAGTCGATGCCAAGCTCGGCACCGTAGGAGGTACTCATCGAAATCACCGTGTTCACGGCGTCGATGTAGAAGAAGAACGCGATCATGAACATCCACAACGGCTTGTTCTTCACGATTTTGCCGAACGTGCCCGCCAGCTCGCTGAACGTGCCGCGCACGGCCAAGCCCAGCTGGTCGCGGGTGGCACGGTAGTGCACCTGGCGGTAGCTGGTAAGCAGCGGGATGGTGAATGCCGCCCACCAGATGGCGGTGATGATGAACGAGGCGCGCGTGCAAGCCACCGTGGACCAGTCGAAGAGCGACGGGCCGCCGAAGATCAGCGCGATGCAGAAGATGAACGGCACGGTGGAGCCGATGTAGCCCCAGCCGTAGCCATGCGAGGAGACCTTGTCCATGCGCTCGTTCGAGGTGGCGTCGATGAGCATCGAATCGTAGAACGTTAGCGAGCCGTTGAGGCCGATGGTCGCCAGAATGTAGACGACTAGGAACGGTAGCCAGGTCAGGGGCAGGGCCATTGCGCAGCAGGTGACCACGCCAGTGCCGAAGAAGCCAAGGAAGAACTTGATTTTCATGCCTTGCACGTCGGCGATGGAGCCGAGCAACGGCATGAGCAGCGCGATGACCAAGGAAGCAATGGTTTGCGCGTAGCCCCAGGCGGACACGATGTTGCCGTCCGCCGGCATCAGCGATTTGGCGTAAATGGGGATGACGGCGGTGGACAGCAGCACGAATGCCGAGTTGCCGACGTCGTAGATGATCCACTTCTTCTCGCGGGCGGTCAGTTTGGCGCTTTGCGGCACCGGTTCGTGGACATTCGTGGGATCAGTCATATACACTCCTCGACAGTATTCAACTCAATCTATCGTAGAAGCGCGGACTAGGGTAGGGGAGCCATTCCGGTTGAACGGCGGATGAATAATGCCGGGCCTCTTTCTAAGGGGAGCCAGAGCAAAAATAGCTCCCCTCGCTGAGGGGAGCTGGCCGCGAAGCGGACTGGGGGAGCTACCTATAGTCGACTATTCGCCGATCAGCGCGATGGCCTCGTCGTAATCGGGGCATTGCGGCACGCCGTTGAGGCTGTGCTGGATGGCGATGGATGCCGCCGCGTTGGCGATCTTTACCGATTCGGCCAGACTATGGCCCTTTGCCAGCATCGCGCACATCACGCCGGTGTGGCAACCGCCCGCCGAACGGGTGTGTACGGCCTTGGTCGGGTATCCCTCGATATGAATCGTCTCGCCACCTGGCTCACGAATCCAAGCGCCGCGGGCGCCGACACGCACCACCAGCGGCGCGCGCAGTGTAGCGCCCAAGCCGTCGCACAACTGGTGCATGAAGTCGTCAAGTCCGCCGCCAATGGTGACTTTGCTGTCGTCGATTGGCGCACCAAGTCGCTCGGCCAGCGTCATGGCCTCCTGACGGTTGCAGGACCAGACCGGGCGTGCGAGCACCAGGTCCTCAAGCATATGGTCGTTGACCAAACGCAACGTATTGGTGGGGTTGATCACCAGCGTGTAGTCGCGTGCAGCCGGGTCGGTACCGGCCTTGAGCAGGAATCCGTCCACGCCGGTGGCCGTGTGGTCCATCAGTGTGTTGCCGCTGATGTGCACCACGTCTTTGGGCTGCGGCTCCAGCGTGTCGAACGTGTCCGAGTCGCCATGAGCCTCGGCGCCATAGGAAGCGATGAATGTCTTCTTCGGCGCGCCGGAGCTCAGCACCACGCGGAAGCCGGAATCCTCATCAAGACGATCCTGGCCGATATGCGTAATGCCGTTGTCTTGGAATGACTGGCGGATGAAATGCGCCCACAGGCCGTTGCCCAGAATGCCGGCGTGCTCGGTCGGCACGCCCATGCGGCTGGCCGCCTGCAGCACGCGATAGCTGCCGCCAATGGAGGGCTTCGGATGATCGGCCACGGCGAATCCGCCCTGTGCCGGCACCTTGTCCACATTGAGCATAATGTCCACCCAGACTTGCCCCAGTGAAATCACGCTGGGCTCGTGAGTGCCGATACCTCGCTTGAGATTCAACATGACAGCCTCCTTCGTCGTAAGTTGCACGAGGACCCCTTCGTCCCTTGCCGTCTCTTATACCGAGATTATATGAGAGTTTGCTGGATGCGGAAAAGGAAGGCCGGCGTGTTTTATCGGGTAAACGCTATGATTTGCAGCGTAATTCGCCGCTGGCGAACTGCTGACGAACTACTTGCGGACCGCTGGCGAACCAATGCCGAGCCGCTCATGAACCGCTGATGGCCCACTCGCAAGTTACGCTCGAACCGCGCGTGAACCGCCGAGGTTCGCCCATGATACACGCAAGAGTTGCGGTTGTCGGTATTGGGCTATATATTTGTGAAGTTGTGTGTTCGGCATGTCGGGTGAAACCGGCGGTCGAATGCGTGAAAGACTTGACACATCAAGGTTAAGGGAGTCCATCATGGCAGCTCGTTGCGCAGTGTGCGGCAAGGGACCGCAGACCGGTTTCACCGTTTCCCATTCGCACCGTCGTACCAAGCGTAGCTTCCGCCCGAACCTGCAGTCTGTGCGCACCACGATTGATGGCGAGAACACTCGCCTGCGCGTGTGCGTCAAGTGCCTCAAGGCTGGCAAGGTTCAGCGCGTGGCCGCGTGAATCGCGTACTAACGTGGAGCAAAACCCGTTTGAGCTTCGGCTTGGCGGGTTTTGTTGTTTCTGCGGCCTAAAGAGGCCGTGCGAATAGAATAGGCCAATATGAGCATCACTATGGGCACCACTCTCGCTTCGCTGGTCACCAACAAGCGTCGCGTGTCCGCGCTCAAATCGCTGGGAATCGTCACTGTCGGCGACGCCCTGACCTACTATCCTTTCCGCGTCACCGAACCGGTGCCGCTTCGCGCCATCCGCGAGGCCGCACCCGGCCAGCAGATGGCATTTGCCGCCGTGATACGAGATATGCGCGTGGTGCCGATGAACGCTCGCCGCGGCTACCGACTCGAAGCGACGGTCGATGACGCCGACTTCGCCCGGTCTCGTCGCGTACCCGGCAGTACGGCCCGGCTCACGTTCTTCTCGTATCGTAAATCGTATGTGGATTGGGTCAGCGTGCGACTGCGCGCCGGCACGTCTGTGGTGGTCTCCGGTATGCCCGGCGAATACATGGGTCAGCTGCAGTTTACCCATCCCGAAATCCTCACTGTCGCGCCCGTGCCGGCCGGAGCAGGAGCGGGGCTTGAGGGTTACGCTCGGGGCGCGGCATCCGGCAATGGTGCGTTTGCGGGAAGTGCCGATCCGTATGCCAGTGCGCAGTCCGCGTATCCGCCGGCCGCGACTGCCCCTTCCGGGGCCGCGTTGAAATACGACGCCGATACCGTGCAAGAGGCGCTTACCCGCGTCTGCCGGCCCCGCCCGGTATATCACGCCAGTTCGCGTATCTCGTCCGAACATATTCATGAGACGATTCTGGGATTGCTGTGGATGATGGGGGCCCGCACGTCATCCACGCCTGACGGGCAACTCGCTGGCGCTGGGGCAGCCGGCATTGTGGCTCCCGCGACTGACACCATCGCCGTCCAAAACGGGGAAGAGAAGTCCGGCACGACCGCCGAATCCGGTGCTGAGGCGCTCTCCCAATCCATCCCAGATGTGCTGCCCGAATCGGTGCGCAAGGCCAAGAACCTCATGCATCGGGCTGAGGCGTTCCTGGCCATTCATGATCCGGCCTCCACGGCCCGGTTCAAGGAGGCCATCGAAACCCTGCGCTATGAGGAGGCTTTCGTTTCGCAGACCTCGCTGCTGAAGTCTCGACAGCACGCGCACAAGTCATCGGCGCATCCTTGCCCGCTGAACGAGGCGCTGGAAACAGCTCGAGCGTCGGTGGGCGAAGCGGTTGCGGAGCCAAGTACGCAACCAGAAGCATCGGAGCGCGGTTCTGCGACCGATCTGCCTGATCTGCCCAATTTGCCCAATTTGCGCGACCGCTTCATCGCATCGTTGCCGTTCACACTGACAGCCGGGCAGAGTCAGGTGGTGGACGACATCGCGTCCGATCTTGAACGTGACTGGCCCATGCAGCGTCTGTTGCAGGGCGAAGTCGGCTCCGGCAAAACCGTAGTGGCGCTCGCGGCCATGCTGCAGGCGGTCGGCGCCGGCTATCAGGCGGTGCTGGTGGCTCCCACTCAGGTGCTTGCCGAACAGCATTACGAGACCATCAGCAAGATGGTGTCGGGGTTGACCCTTGCACAGCCGGGTGCCAAGGAGACCGATGCCGCGGCCGACGTTGAGGGCGCGATGGGCGCGTCCGGTGCTTCGACGGTCTCTTCTTCCAAGGTGACTGCGGAAATTCCCGTCACCCTGCTGACCGGTGGTATGAAGCTTGCCGCCCGGCGTAAGGCGCTCGCTGCGGCCGCCAGTGGTGAGCCGGGCATTATCGTGGCCACGCACGCGGCGTTTTCCAAGACCTTCCAAGCCCCGCACTTGGCCTTGGTGGTGATCGACGAGCAACACCGGTTCGGTGTGGAACAGCGCGAAAGCCTCAACGCCAAAACCGATGACGGCACCACGCCGCATCTACTGGTGATGACCGCCACGCCCATCCCGCGCACCGCCGCCATGACTTGGTTTGGCGATCTCGATATTTCCTGGCTCACCGAATTGCCTGGCGGCCGCAAACCGATTCGTACCGTGGTGGTCAATGAGGCCGACGCCGCCACCATGGGGCGTATGTTCGCGCACATTCGCGCGCGAGTCGACGCGGGGGAGCGGACCTATATCGTGTGCCCGCGCATTGATGCGGATGATGAGGAGAACGAAGGCGGTTCCGGCGTTTCGGCAGCAGCCGGTTCTGCCCTCGGACGCGCCGCAGCATCTGGTTCCAGTGCCCGCACAGCTGCGGGCGGCCGTGCGACGCGCGCGGCGGCCGATGCCATCGGCATCGACGACCCCTACGAAACCTTCGACGAAAATGGCGAAACCGTGGCTCGCCCGCCATTGCATGCGGTGGCCGAAATCGCCGACCGGTTGCAGAAACTTCCACAGTTCCAAGGCATTCGGTTTGCGACTCTGACCGGCCGCGACAAGGATGACGTCAAAACCCAGGTCATGGCCGATTTTGCCGGCGGCGAGACTCCGATCCTGGTGTCCACCACGGTGATCGAAGTCGGCGTGGACGTCAAGCAGGCCAGCTGCATCGTCATCTTTGATGCCGACCGATACGGCCTCTCTCAGCTGCATCAGCTGCGCGGCCGCGTGGGGCGTGGCGGCACCAACTCGTGGGCGTTCCTTATTTCCCGTGCGGAACCCGGCTCCCCGGCCGAGCAACGGCTCGAAGTGATTCACCACTCGCTCGACGGTGCCGAAATCGCCCAAGCCGACTTGGAATTCCGCGGTGCCGGCGATGTGCTCGGCGACGCCCAATCCGGCGGCAAGTCCAGCCTGAAGCTCCTGCGCGTGGTCAAGGACGCCGACATGATCGCCGACGCCCGCACCCGTGCCGGGCAGCTTCTGGCCGCCGACTCCGAACTGGCAGGTGAGGTCCAACTCGCCGGTGCCGTCCTCGACTTCACCCGAGGCAACGAAACCTTCCTGACCTCCAGCTGAGGCACCTCCAGCTGAGGCTAGGGCTGCGCCCCCGTAATCGCACGATATAGTTTTTCCGTATGCCGATCGTGAGGAAATCACGGTCGGGAAGCCCTCGAATGTGCTTCAGTGGAGGCAAGACCATTCGTACATGAGGTACTCGAAGTGCATATATCATTGGTGCGCTTCGAGCACCCCATTGTTGTTCATCCCGTTGTCTAAATGAAAGTGCAACACCCGTTAGATTGGAAATTGCCTAGAAAAC